>Ga0247779_1000127_pt1 | contig 61218 bp, 62 predicted proteins | sample UWRJL221509R5_FD_179925 | JGI IMG/M metagenome (GOLD analysis project Ga0247779, IMG submission 179925) | Plant litter microbial communities from Arlington Agricultural Research Station in Wisconsin, United States - UWRJ-L221-509R-5 | ecosystem: Environmental > Terrestrial > Plant litter >... | reverse complement strand
ATCTGATGCCGCATAGCCGAGAGTTATGTGGCGTGTCTGAGTTCGAAATAAACGATCTAGAAAGCATTTATGAACTAGAAAGGGGGGTGGGGACCCCTTCCTAGATGTGTGTTTAGAAAAAGGGTGTTTCCATTCATCTGAGTCGAATTTCTAGATATTTTGATGTGCCTGACAATCGGCATGTTGGCTTTGTGGTTTAGAACTATAATCTGTAACTAGAAACGTTCTAAATCGTTAAGGAAAGTCATCCACTATGACTTCGCTGTCTTTTCGCTGCTTGCAAAGGTCTTGTACTTACTTACTTTTTCCACCCAAGTGCAAATCCTTTCCTTCCATACAAGTTGCATTCATGTCTTCTGCTCTCAAGACCACGACTCACATTGGTGGGCCTCTTCTCGATGCCATTGCTACAGATCACCAAGAGGTATTTGTACATAATTTGCTAGACGCTAGTCGACGTATTCAACTTCCTCTGTGAGATTTACAATTTTTACGACGAATATGTGAAGAATGCGGGAAATCCTGATGCTCAGGACCGCTGGGCGCACCAATTTCAATGGGAAGTTGCTCGTCATTCCATCGGAGAAGAGCTTGTCGTATACCCGCTATTCGGGAAACATCTAGGTGCGGAAGGCAAGCGTATGGCAGAGGAAGACCGCCAAGAACATCAGGTGTGATTCAATGATACCCATAATCTATTGATTATCTAAATTCCTTTCTCCATCTAGACCGTCAAAGACCTACTTTACAAACTTGAAAACATCAAGGTTGGGACCACCGAGCATTCATCGACTATGAAAGATATCATTTCGCACTTGAAGCCTCATGCAGATGGAGAAGAGCAGAACGACTTGCCTGCGCTCCAGAAAGTCATTGGCACCGACGGCGCGTTGCAGGCTGCTAAGAGTTTCCAACGTACCAAGAAATTCGTTCCTACCCGGTTAATATTGTTTATTTATCTAGTTTTCGCCAAAATAAAAGACTGACGAGTACATTTAGATCTCACCCATCTGCTCCGGCTAGTCCTCCCTTTGAGACTGTAGCAGGTCTGATGGCTGCGCCGATTGACAAACTGAAGGATGCGTTCTCCAAATTCCCCGCCGATGATGAGGTTGAGGCTGTCAAGACCAAAAACCAAAATTAAAATTTTTATGTTGATGTTGATGCCACCTTCCTTGTACATTTTTTTTTGCTGATGTATAAATCTGTATAAATGATGTGATTCGAAGTTCAATTTCAGACCCGTTCAGCTCAAGCTATCCGCATCAGGAAGTAATTCCTATATGCAGCAGATGCCGATCATTATGCCGAGACCGGCAATAACCCACAGTGACTGTCAGGTAACGTGCTGTGACTGCCGGACGGGCGGAAATTTCAGGCACGGAGTCAAGACTTGTGCTTGCGTTGCTGCACTGCAATGTATCCTTTCTTTATGTTTTCTCTGATATCCATCTTTACCAGTAGGCCTTACTTTACTGGAGGCTTCTCCCTCGGTTCCGCCCACAAATCGGACCCGCATTGGAATATCACGAGTCATACCTGTCACAGAACTCTTCAGGACCACGAAGATGAATAAATTCTCTCACAACCAGCTCGTCAACTTCATACCATTCTACGCAACAAGTTAAAGACTCGACATCATGAACAGCGCAATGGACATCTCATCTTTGAAATTGAATGATGATGGGGATATATCGAAGGTATCTACATATGCACGATGATAGATCATCATGGAAATTTGATTTTGTGCCTCCTCTCTTTCATTTTCATGAGCGTAGATAATGTCAGAGAAAAGCACGAAAACCAAGCTCAAGCTCAAGACTAAGAAAACAGCTTCCTCACCTTCTGGTGACACGAATGCCGATCCGGAAATATCAGCCTACTCCCAGCAATCCCGTTTCCATCGGGAGACATTCGACGCAAGCACCACCAACGATGTCGATATCGATATCAAAGGGGTAAACTTAAGCGTCAACAACAGGGAATTATTGGTCGATGCCCACTTGAGATTGAAGCCTGGCGTCAGGTATGGAATGGTTGGGCAGAATGGGGTGGGCAAGTCAGGTTAGTTGACGGCTTTTCTCATATGAAGTTACTTATGATTAAATATGAGGCCATTGCCTATCAGTCCTCATGTCCGTTCTTGGAAACAATATTCTTATCGGTCTACCCCAAAATGTACGCTTTCTGCATATCACTCAGCTGGAAGAGTTTGTTGCTGGAAGGACCATCCTTCAAGAAGTTTTAAACGCAGATCTCGAAAGGACGAAGATCATCGAAGAGGCTGCAGGTATGTCATTAATTTTTATCGGGAATTCGTGTCGTTTAATTTAGTTGACCCGCAGCTCTACACGGATATTCTTCTAACGATTCTAACACTTCCTCCGACACGAATCTCAATAGCATAATCCATAGCATTTTACTTTCTCGTGCTCAACGTGCTTTATCTCTCGCTCAGAAAATTGCTTCGAAGCGTTCTGGCCAACGAGGACATACAGCCCGTCAAGCTCTTATTTCCGCTGAAACAGAGTTTGCCTCTCTATCTGCTGAGGATCCCAATACTTTCATCACGGACAAGATGATCTCCGACACGATGCAAGAGGTGTTTGCGGCCTACGAAGCGTTAGATGTGGACGGGGATGAAGCAAGAGCGAAAGGTATATTGAGGGGGTTGGGATTTAGCGACACTGATTTGGGAAAGGAGGGGAAGGACGTTGGTTTGGTGGGCGAATTGAGTGGAGGATGGAGGATGAGGGTGATGCTTGGGAAAGCATTATTCATAAAACCAGACGTGTTACTTCTGGATGAACCTAGTAGGCTTCAGTCACTAGGTTTTGTTGCGAAATTGCTGACATTGCATGCGTCAACTTTAGCTAACCATTTGGACCTACCTGCTATTTTATGGCTGCAAAATCATCTTTTAAACCACGACGAAGGCCAGACCGTAGTTATCGTCTCCCATGATCGTAACTTCTTGAGCACTGTGACGGATGAGACCATCATATTCAAAAATAAGAAATTGGTTTATCACCCTGGGAACTACGATGATTGGGAGAGGAACAGTGAGGAGCAAAGGAGAAGGAAGACAAGGTTGTTGGAGGTTGGTTCATTTGTGTTCGAATTTTTATTTTTATTTATGAGCGTCTTAGATTCAAGAGAAGAAAAAGAAACATATATTGGAGAGCATCCAGAAGAACGTACAGCAAGCGAGGTCGACTGGAGACGATAAACGCTATGGTCAGGTTGCTTCTCGGAAGAAGGTATATTATAAATTATCTTGGGGATTTCATTGGCTTACTCCAAATCTTACAGAAACTTGAACGTATGGGCATGGAACGTCTTGAAGATGGAAAAAGATACAAAGAGAGTTATCACGGCTTTCGTGCTGAAATCACAGTTGAAGAAGCTGTGCAAAGTGCGCCTATTCGCCTTCCCCCTCCAGAACCACTCCATTTCCCTGGTGGCTCTTTACTTCAATTGCGCGAAGTATCATTTAGGTATAAGCCTTCGTTGCCTATAATCATCAACAATGTCTCGTTGGATATTGGACCTCGTGCACGCATCGGATTTCTTGGACCCAATGGATGTGGCAAGAGTACGTTGATGAACATACTGGCTGGACAACTGAAGCCTACCAACCCGAAAGGAGAAGTAAGGAAGGGCCATCAAAGGCTCAGGATTGGCTATTTCTCGCAGCATACTGTCGACCAGCTTGACTTGGGATTGTCAGCGATCCAACTTCTTATGCGAAACCACCCAGACGTGGTGATCACGGAGGGCGAAGTTCGGGCGCACTTTGCTGACACTGTTGGGCTCTCAGGGAATACCGTCGTCTTGCCCTTGTCTGCCTTGAGCGGTGGGCAGAGAAACCGAGTTGCGCTAGGACTGATTACATTTGCACGACCACATGTTCTAATACTTGACGAGATCACGAATCATCTGGATATGGGGAGCGTTGAGACCCTCGTGGATGAGCTCACGGAGGGCGGGGAGGATGAGAGAGGATGGGAGGGTGCGGTTGTGGTGGTGAGCCATGATGTATGGTTTTTGAAGAGAGTTGTTGAGGGTGTTGGTGCAAACGATGAAAGTGACGATGGTGAAGATCACTTTGCAGAGGATGAAAGGCCGGGCGGTGTGTTGTACACCGTGACAAAGACAGGTGGATTGCAGCTATGGGATAAGGGGATGGACGCATATGTCGATAAGATACAGAGGATAGCGGCAAAAAAGGGGTTGCTGGGGAGCAGGAGCGTCAAATAAGTGACAAACGGGGTCTGCAAGGAGTATCGACATCCTGTGCAATTGACGTTCTTCTTACATATGCATTCAAAAGGCATAGCAAGACTTAAATTGAAATAATGACTTGCACAATGATGTGGCAAGCAAATGTCCAAGGGTTACATCAGAAAGTAACTGTGCCTCGCCAGAACAAATCCCTTTACCAGGGGCACAAACCTAGTGGGTACGTATTTTAAACATATCATAACTTATAATTCAGTGGTAACGACGCCTCTGTTGGCTCGTGCTGCATGAAGGTAGTCATTCGTTCGGCCTTTCACACGTAAAATTTATACTAATTGTTGACAACATATGATAGTTCCGATATAGTGCCTCGACTCCGAATCAAAGAAAAGTGAGCGAGGTAATTAGGGTATTCAGTACATTTTTCAGAGCACAGAAACGAACATCATTCCCGTCACAGTAGCGATGCTCTTCCAGAGCAGGTTTGACAAAGTCTCAGTCAACGTGATAGCAGAACTGGGCTTGTTGGTTTGAGCTGCGTCTGACCCAGTTTTGGTTCCGGAAGCACCGCTACTGGCATTGGAGGAGCTTGATGCGGGAGTTGCGCCTGTGATGACGGCAGTGCCGTCGGTATATGTTCGCAAATACTTCATTTCGAAGTAAGCTTCGTCGAAGTTCTTCGCGGTGCCGGTGCCGACTACAACGTCGTTATACTGAAATATGGAAGCAACAGAGTCGGGGAATTGGTGAGCATGACAGAACTTATAACAAGTTCGAACTTACGCATTTCCCGAAAACACCTTTAACGACATCCTTGCACTGAGGGTCATAAAATTGAGGATTGCCAGCCCTGGCACGACGATCAACAAAGTACCATTATTGTATCCTCCCATTGTTGCTTACCAAACACCACAAAGAGTAATATCGAGCACGATCTTCTGAGCACCGAAATTGGAGACAATGTCGCAGCTTAGTCCGTTTGGGTAGCTTGCTGATGGGATACCCCAGTCGTCGGTAGAGATATCAGACGTCGCAGTTGCTGCAGTGATTGATTTTGGTATATTGGGTCTCTAAAGTTGTTATCTTATCAGTATCTGTAAACAAGGCATGCGATCTCAGGTAGACGTACACTCCAGAACCAGATGCTGTTTAATTATGCTCCGGGATAAGTAGGTGGTCATGAAGAATGATAATATGCTTCTCTTACTTGATGCTAATTAACAAAAGTTTGGACAATCAGATTGCTGAACATACGGAAAGATTAATAAAAAGGATATTGTCTCACCCTTTCGCGTCAAATTGGGTAGCAAAGACTCCTCCACCAGCTTGGTTAAATCCGGCACCATAGCTGTTAGGAGTAGTCTCTTCAACGGTGCAGCCTGCATCCACGGAACAGTCAGCTTGCAATGACTTGCCCTTCTGAGCAGTTGCTGGGACATCATCGTGTTTGCAGCTTGCTCCTGTATGCAGTGCCATTTGGTTATGATCCATAAGGTTGATACCTTCGATGATACTATGATTGACAATGTACCACTTCAGTAAAGCGATAAGTAAGGGAAAATAAAAACGTACTCTATTTCTCCATCCTTAGGCCAGTTAGGACCCATTGTCCAAAGAGCAGGCCAGATCTAAATTTTGACTAAAAAACGCATAAAGTAATGTGGCTATCACTTACTGAGCATCCGAAAGGCAAATGAACGATGTCGGCAATCCACAAAGTGCCCACACCGTATGCCGCCTGGCTGGTTACTCAAATCTAAAATTGCCCATCATTAGTAACCGCACACAAATCATTCAACCATTCCGCTAGATCTACCACTGACAGAATCTCGTTTCTCCGGGTAAGGAGTATCAGTTGTGTTGTCGACTTTAAGGATGGCGTTCCCCGCAGGATTTGTGAAGACGAGCTTTTTGCTAATCGCACCAGGTTGGTCTAACCAATTGACATCACCTAAAATTTTTGTAAGTTATAGGTGTGTGAGATGGGGGCCAAGGGGGGAAAAATAACCAGACGTAAGATTATCAACATTGCCTCAGAAGTCCCATTCGTCGAAGGTAGAACCGGAATGGTCCTTGACTATACTGTAGCCATTGACAGACAAGAACCCTAGCTGCGTAGAGATTGGTCGTAGGCACAAAAGTGAGAGTAAAAGAGTGGATGGCAGAGCCAACATAGTATTAGCTGAATCGTTGTAGTGGTTGAAGACGAAGAAGGGATGTGGTCCAGTCCACCATGTTGTGTTATCCCCGTCTCGTATGTAACAAGGGCTAAAACGTCCGCCCGTTTGCACAAGATGACCATCATGGACCCTTCGTTACTTTGTGGTCAGGAACGTACAAACCCATGATGCCCGAAATGGGCGATATCCTTGACTTCAGCAGACATACAAGCGCGCAAGGTGCTAAATACAGATTTTTGTCCCTCTCACGATTGTCACTTATGTACACTGGATAACATTGTACGACGAGAAAATATTTATAATGCGACACAAAAGTACACAATTTTAGTACTTCTCATAAAAAGCATACGAAAAAGATCAAAAAGTCTTAGCTAATACCCTTCTTCGGCGGGGCTAACGTTTTTTCTTTGCCGCTCCTGAGGCACGTCCCGATTTTCTCTTCGTTGCTGGAGGTTCAGGGGAGCCACCATTGACACTGCCGGTCGTCGTTAATCTCGAGGAACGCCTTCTCGTTTTAACACCTTCAAAGTCGTCCGACATTTCCACCGAAATGGACGAACGTCCTTTGCGTACAGCGCGTTTGGGAGGAGACGGTAGTGGAGCGACATGGTCTTCCTCCTCTACTTCTTCCTCATCTTCATGTTCGTCGCCCATGAACGAGCCAGGTATACTTCTGCTCAAGTCCTGCTGCTTGAGTTTACGAGCTTTCTTCGCGGGCGGCTTAGATGCTGCCTGCGAAGTGCTAGGGCGTGCAGTCGAGGTCCTAGCAGGTCTTTTCTTTTTGTTACTGTCAGAATGATGATCTTCGTCCATAGCTGACTCGTCCTCGGACGCAAATGAACCAGGAGGCACCTGTCGGGGTGCTTTCTTAGCGGTATTTTTGGGTGTAAGACGAGGCTTTTTCTTGGCTTCGAAGACCGAATACTGAAGTGCAGCATCTTCGTCGTCCGATTGCTCTAGTGGGCTATTGGATTTTTCATGCCTAGGGCTTTCTTTATCCAAACTCTCGCCCTCTTTTTCAGCTTCCATATTGACGTCAACTCTATTGTCAGCATCCGCAATACCTCCAGAAGTAGAGGGATGCTCAGGACTCATAGTAACATCTTCAAAAGAGCGCTTCACTCCGTTTGTTTTTGCTGCGGAAGGTTGATAGAAAGCATTGGGCTGACTTGAAGCAGAGACGAAAACATGCGATTGGAGTTGGGAAGGTTGTGCAGGAGTTGTAACTTTTATTCCACTGACAGGGGACGCGATCGCAGATCCATTGCCAAATGTCATGCGACTTCCCACACCACTCAAGGAACTGCGAGGCTTGGATTGTCCTAGTACGGAGGACGACAGTGGAAGGCTCTTCCGTGGAGTAGACCCACTGGCGACGCTGCTCCCGAGGTTGATGGGTATAACAGGAACAGCACCGGCTGCCGTGGATGTTGAAGCATAGAAAGACGTGTTGCCAAAGTTGGGCGTCGAGACAGGCACACGAACATCTTTCAATGGCGTAGATTTGTTGAGTAACGCGTCTGGAACACGGACATCTTCCCATGACTGCGATAATGGGCTGTCTTGTGGTTCTGCTGCGGCAGAACGACGTGTTTGAGGAGTGACAGGCTTTGGAGTCAAAGGTGCTACTTTGGGTATTGTTGGATCGAGCTCGAGGTCAAGAAGCGAGCGCTCGACTGCTGAAAGGGCGGAGTAGACTTCTTTAACCATTGCGGAGCGTTCACGAGTCAACTTCAGATTCTTCTGAGAAGTAACGGAAGTGAACTGATGGTCCAATTTAATTGCTTCGGGATAACGACCCCCTTGGATAAGGCGAACGCAAACGAGGTCCTGCAGGATTGCCACTTCTTGGAATTTCATGGAGGACGGTGCCTTTTGAACGAATTCATTAAGCACAGATTCTTCCGACGTCGACAAAGGCAACGCAAGAAGCTGTTTCAAGGCAGCTGGCCGTGGCTTTGCTAGATTTATACGCCAATAATAAGCAAACAAAAAATTGCAATGCAACGTAATTGACGCACGAGTAACTGCCCATTCAAGTATCTTTCTGAGTAAGCGGGTACGCATGTTTTCTGTGTCGTCGAAAGTACGAGTATATTGCCAGGCCTCCCTAACACTCAAGTCCGCAAGTGCTAGTGTATAGCATTCAATGTCCATTGGTTCCACGAGAGCAGGCTTTGCGGTTTGAATGTATCTTCGGATGAATGGTTCCGAGTCCGGGGAAAGGGAAATAGCACGAATAATTTTGGATGCGTGTTCTCTGTTCAACCTCAGGTCGGAGAGGATAGCCACAGCTTTCTGAAAGATGCGGAATCTATTAGGGAAATCGTGAAGGAGTACAAAGACTAAGAGGTGCTCACTTGAACGTTAATTCCTGTGTCAAGGTACCAATACGCGTCCGCAAGCGCGACAAATTGAGGCGGGATGCATCTCTGCTGCTGAAAATGTCTCTCCCGGCCATCCTGGTGCCACTTCAGCAAGAAATATACAAGACAGTCCTTCTTAAGAGTATCGTAGTGCGAGGTCGCGATCGCATCCAACAAATTCTGCAGTCCTTGCTGAGTTTCGGGCGGGTATAGCGAGTACGTCTCCATTATCCCCCCAGACCTGAGCAGAATATCGAATATCAAGCTGTCATCCATTAACGTGCGCCGAAGTCGAATCTGTTCAGGTCTTGGTTCCTGCCACGGGAAGTTATTTGAGACATCAAAAAAGTTGATGAAAGGGGAGAACCGCGTCGGTTGAACCAGGTCCTTGAGAAAAGGTTAAGCGGGTCAAATTATTTTCAGAATGGATGAACCTACGACGTCCATGACTGTGAGGTGTTGCGTTGTGGAGTTCGTTTCGGGAACTTGAACGCCAACAACAAAAGCTACACACAGGACTGATTACATAATTAATTCCATTTGCGTTCGAAGGCGTCTGCCCCGGGCCCCAGCACGATCCAATTCACACTGTTTCTTACTTATTCGCCTTTAAAAACTCTTCCTTTAATGTATCTCCGCAAGAGTACTCGGAGGTCAAACATGTTAGAAATTCAACGACTAGAAAATAAGAAGTGAACTCAACAAAACCACAATTGAAACTAGTAATTCAAAACTGGACTGAACTAGACTTTGACTAAACTACAAAAATGTATACCTAAATAACTGAGAAGTATTCCAGGGATATAGCCATGCAGATGTGAGAGAAAAAGGTATATAATGTGTGGGTAAAAGATCCTCCATTCTACGTTTTGAACAAATTAAAAGCACAACAAATATTCCCGTTCCATGAGTCCATCAGCGGTGAAACTTTTATGGAGGTCAATCAACAACCTCCATTAGCCAACTTGTTCTTGGGCCACGGCTGCTTGGTGTCTTGCCAAACCGTAAGATTTGGGTTTGTATAGACCTCCTTATATCTGTGACAAAAAAAGATGATTAGTACTATTCATTTCTTGACCAAGGCTGACAACTGCGCACGTTTCAATGTATTTAGCAGTAGGGTAATTCTTGGGATCGCAGCCGACGTTGATAGCATCTTTCGGCTGGTAGACTCGTATGTAATCGACTAGCATGGTTGCCGGGAAACGGAGATTTTCCAAGTCAATGTCTCCAAACCCTGTTGATATTCCGAGATTGGAAATGAGATACTGCAATGATATGAAGCGATGTGAGTCCTGAGTAGCACTGTACTCGAATGAAAAATTACCATAGGCTCTTCCGAAACCAATCTCCGTCCGATTTCGGTGGCTGGATCGGGCAGGAGGCCGGTTGCGGGATAGAACGTCCAAGCTCGGACTTCGTTAATCCAAGTAATGTATGCATCGTCGAAACTGAGTAGGGGTCAGATGTTAGACTATCAACTTGAGTCCATCATATTGACATGTCAGTCTTACCCAGGCCTGTACTCGAAACCATAAAGGGCGAAGCAGGTACCAGGGATCTCGTAGCACTCAGGGTTCGTAAGGCCAAGACCACTGACTGTTTGTTGATATCGACCTATTCGACCATCAGAGTCAGAGTTCCTCCAAGTTGGAAAAGAATAATTCCAGTTACTAACCTCCCCTGAAACTGTTTATTGTAGTCCGTTGCGGGTCGTCGATTTCAATTGAGACATTTCGATTGAGAGTCAGGTAGCGAGCCTGCAATTAAGAGTGAGTATTGAAGAATTGTCCCGCAATCATTTGAAAAGAAACTAACGTTGTAAGGCGCGAATTGACCGGATAGCGATACCTGAAAGTTGTGCCGCTTTAGAGGCCATACAATCGATTGTTAATCTATACTCTTACATGTCCAACACCATCCGTCACGGTTGCTTCCAAAACATCGATTTCAGGAGCAGAACGACCGACGTAAGATCCGTCCTTCCTCATGGGTCCAGGATGTGACTCGCCAGGACATGTACATCTCGCTAAAACTCTTGAGAAAATAGTGCTTACTGTTGGAAAGTAAATTAAACATACACAATCGTTGTCCGGGAAGGTATGACTAGAGACGGAAACGAACAGCGATTAATCAACGCTTCATGTACAAATTTATAGATGCTCACTAATTCACCATCGGCCTTGGGATCACCATCGACCATGGCTGCTTCTGGTAAACGTGTGCCCGGATACGTTTGATTTGCCAACGTTCCCACATCACATTCATCATAGCTGTAAGGCCACTAAAGAAGATTTTGAGCTTGTATTGATATCCCACATAAGAACAGCAAAAGACCAACAAGACCGTCCGTAGATGCTCCATATCCCGCACGCCCTGCCAATGATCGTCAAAAGTGTCCTCGAATTGTAAGCCGATTAAATTTCACCTAAGTTACCCATGGCCCATCTAGTCGAGTAGGTAAGTATTGACAATCCCACAAAATAAAGAAAAAATACATACACAGCTGGCCACAGACCACTGTCGTAGAAAACAGGTTGCTTCAAGTTGACGTTCTCTGAAATACAGACTAAAACATACCTGACGGTACTAGAACCAGGTAACTGCACGTTGGCTGCGAGAATCATCAACTTTAGGTCTTATTACCTAGAAGAGAAATAACATACCAACAACTAAGCCACCAGTAAAGCAGAATTTATTCCTTTTTGACTATCGTTAACTCTACAACATACTGCGGAAGGGGAGAAGGGTTCACCAAGTCTGAATCTGTGTGTTTATCATGAGCATAGAAACCATGATAGCAGGAGAATAACCCACCATGCCAGATTTAAAGGTCATGTTATGATTGTCAATTGGATCCACTTGTTCGAGCTTCAAACGTAGGTTCCCACCCGCGGTGGTTGCTAGAGAATCGTATTTAGAGCCACAGGACCGAAGTAATTACCCGAAGGAAAGTTCTACCTTGTCCGGGGTCATACCATTCCAAATCATCCTTCGTCACCCATATACCTCAGCTAACTATAATCAAAACGCCAGAAAATAATAAGTACTCACCGTCACCCAATAGTGAAAATCAACAGCCTCCCAGAAAGGATCATCTCCTGGAAAGAATGTTCTCCCATCTTCATTGAACTCGTCTGAAAAAACAAGTACTAATTCTTCGTTGTCGTGGTACGATTTCAGCGTGTAAGCGTCTTTCGGGGTATGCTTATCTATGAGGCCAAAGTTTCCTGGGAGCTCTGGCACCTGGCCCGAGGCATTAGTACCTCCCAAATTAAACCCTCCTTGATTCGACATCTTCGTTTCGGTAAAGTGACTGAGAATGGGATAACCTGGAAAATAATAAATACATATACTTAATAGTAGCATCGCTTGCATTGAAAACGTACCGGCACTATAGCAAAAAGGTGTTAATTACAAGGTACTTCTTGGGAGATGAAGCATGATACTTACAAGAGCATCATGCATCCCAAGGCGAGGATAGCAAGGCATCCCAAGTTTGCTAGGCCTCTGGCGGTAAAGATAGTACCTCCTCCATCATTCTTCTTGTCACGCCGTGGGTTTGGGTTATGTAGGATATCGTCGGGTTCTGTGTCGTTTATAAGCAGCGGCATTCCCCATTGTGCAGGCGACGGCGCAAGCGAATACTGGAAAAATGTCAGGTCTAAGCTCATATTCCAAAGATACAAACATTTATCACCTTTTCTGAAAGCGAAGACTGGTCACAGCACGTTAGGACTTTAAAACGAAAGAAAGGGGTTGATACGAGTACTCACTGGATAACTCTCCGATCTTCGCCCCTCTCTGTCAATGTGGCTGGCATACGAAGTTATCGACGGGGGTTTTGTGCTTGAAGGACCTGCAGCTGGTGCCGAAGCAAACGGTCTATTCGATGATACCGAAGAAGTTGAGGGTCGACTACTAGCAGGTAGGAGGTTTGTTGTTGAGGGATTTTGATGCGGGAAAGGACTATTTCGAGCGCGACTCATTATGGTAAACAGTGGTTAATAATAGATAGAAATAAACAGCGTGTGCTTTAGCACAGCAAGCTATGGCGAAAGGACAGGAAGGGGTATAAATTTTGAAAGGAGAAGAGACAGTGAGGAAAGAGATGCCAATGCAGAGGAATGGCAAAGAGAATCCAAGCCCTGTGGTGTTGTCGACAACAACAAGAATGCCAAGAAAATTATGGCGAAACATAATGGGTTTAGAAAACATACTGAAAACGCAAGATAAGCGCGTCCCCTGACTCCATATGTCTTCTATAACAAGGCGAAACTCGGTGCGAAATTTTCGGTAACCTCAAATTTGTAGTGATGATCAACAAGCACACGGGAGTCATTCTTGCTTTTGCTCGCGTGATAGAAGCATCGACGAGCATCGGCCAGTCGACCGGAATGTATGTAATATCATCAAGTGGTACTAGTAAACCATCCAAAAGAAACTCTGAGAGTTACATATTTGTTGCATATCTGCTTTCACCAGTATGATGGGAATCATGCACCTCAAGCATTGGCGAGTTGAGCCACTACGTAGGAGCAATTTGGCAACTTGGCATTCATGCGCCTGGAATATCTTCGAAGTTCGCAGACGTACCAAAGTCAACAGACGCGGACGTCTGCTCTTACCTCTAGGCCTGCATTATCGCTGTGGGGTACCTGCAAATAGGGAGGCAGCAGGATAAAAAATCTGACAAACTTGTGGACCATGAAGCTTGAAGGTTAGGAAACAGGTTAAAATCTCGCAGAATGACTGGAAGGGGGTTCGCTGATGTTCTGTCTTGACCGTCTCAAAAACTTTCATATGGTCTTGGCTGCCCCTAGAATTCAGTTGCAGGCTCGCAGGGTAATACATGCAAGGGAAGACACCAATTGCCACAACTGTAACACTGCCCATCAATTAATCGTCTTCTTTCCAGGTCCTTTTGACAGTCCTAAGTTTGTACTCGACAGATGATCGAGCCAGGAGTTTTGACGAGACGATGTCGGTCAAATTATAACGGGGCGTTGAGGCAAAAGAATCTCGACATCATAGCTATTATGCCATCAACTCGAGATGCTTGCGCGAAAGCCAACGCAAAACACAACACCGAAGTAAAGCATGACATGTTTGTGAGCGGAGTTGATCGGTAGGAAATGAGGTAGGAAATTATTTGTTCTGTGCCCTGGGAAAAATTCGAGTACTACATTTGGTTGAGTCCAATTGACCCTACAGTGGTGGTAAGTATATTATTCGAAGTCAAACCTTAACACTTTATCAGCCACACCACCGGTATATCAAGTTCCCATTGACACCTGTGGGGAAATGTCCTTCGTCATCAAGTCCTGGCTGGGACGGCTCAAATTTGACTGGTCCGGTTGCATCATACTGATTGAAATTCTTGCGGTACTTGCGGTGCTGCGGTTAGCTCTGTCTTCGGGAAATCCAGTGTGAAGAGGAGCCAAGGGCAAAACTCTTTCTCATGAAAGTGCAAAAAACAATGCCACCGGAAGATGTCTATCGTCTTGGGCGCTTTTTGAGCTAGGCGTTCCTTTAAACTGTTGTTTATTCTTGGAATCATCGACAAGGGGTTGACAACAGTTTGAATATCAAACGCTGCATGACAGATGCGTCGAGTCACTGGCGTAGCCCCTCCTCTATGGCATGGCATGCTTCGCTTGACACACCATTAGTATTATGAGAAATTGACCAGTTGAACAGAAAAATAACTCTTCTGGGCAATGTTTGATCCGTTAAGGTATCGTTTGGGAGCGACTTATCTTCCGTGAACATATGTCATCATCATCAAAATCAAGAGAAGTGAAGATGATTTACACACAGAGTATAGCCTCTGTGTGTAAATCCTAGTCCTGATATCAGGATATGATGGATATGCCAGACCGCATCGTGAAACCGGAAAAAGCGAACTTCATTGGGGGGTCAAATCTTCGAGCAAGGAGTCAATTATGTATAGAGCGCTCGGCAGATACATAGCTATGACTTACATACTCACATGAACAGCCGATATCCTTTAATCGGGGGCTTCGGCTACAGGAAATAATATGAGAGGACCGGGTTTTTAGCGTTTAGTAGTTTGAGGTTCCACTTGTCTTCTGCTTCTGCTTTTTTTTTTTTGGTTGGCTCGAAGCATGCAGTATAATATATCCTCTTTCTTCGCCAGCGGAAATTATTACTAGGTGCCAGGTAAACCTTGTAGATGTCTTCACGGCGCGCTCTGCCAGAATACGGTCCTCCCTGGGTGAAACTTCCGTATACGTCGCCTGACGAAAAGATCCATTTCGCAAGTCAATTGAAGGTAGCTCTACCATCAAAAGAGAGCATAAATATGTCATTTGGCAGGACCTTATCAAGAAAATTGGCATAGAAGAAAAGCGGAGCTCCAATTAAACGAGCATTGTTGAAACAGAATGCTATACAGGCGCCAGGACAAGTGAGCCGTGAACGAACCAGGGTGGAACCATTAGATCTGTCAGATAGTCACTGACTGGCAAATTTTCTGGAGTGAGAGAGAAGAGTTCATCAGTTCTCATCAAAGTACGGTGTGCAAAAGTGACGAAGCGTAGTGTAGTGTTGCTTGCCAACGGCAATGGCCTGTATATCGTTACCTTGACAACAACCTTTTGTCCTCAAGACAACGGAGGACCAGAAGTGGGAATGCACATATGGGTATCCAATGTCCAACTGCGACCACCATCTGAAGAATTCTAAAAGAAAGAAATGGCCGGAACTGATGAGCGTTTTACCCGCCAGTGTGGGCCCAATTCCGTAGATCATTTGTTATTGTTCGCTTTTGTACTACAACAACTTTTCTTATATAACGCCTTTGTCTCTTGGACCTTTCTCATCCTCTTCCTTCGACGACTACGACTTCTAGATTTACATCATGCCAGACCCTGCTGCTGCTGCTCAACCCGCCACAAAGACGAAGAACGGTCATCCACCACCACCAGCTGCCCCTCCAGCCCCTAGAAAAGTCAGGTTCAACGTCGGTACGGGGTCTTCTTAAGCTATTTCGTCCTCATTCTCTCATTTAGCTCTCTAGGAACACAGTACCAAGTCTTAGATGTCGTCGGCGAAGGAGCGTATGGAATTGTATGCTCTGCCGTGCACCGACCTAGTGGCCGCAAAGTCGCAATCAAGAAGATCGCCCCCTTTGATCACTCAATGTTTTGCTTGAGAACTCTTCGTGAGCTTAAACTTCTCAAATTCCTGAGCGAGGCAGGGGTTAGCGAGAACGTATGTCTGGCTTCTATCTTGCGCCTTCGTCGTCCAATGATGCCTTTGCTTAACAGATAATTTCAATCCTGGACATTATCAAGCCACCTTCAATAGAAGCTTTCAAAGAGGTTTACTGTACGTCTCATCTCGTGTTTGTTGCACCGCACTCTAACCCTCCTCGAAGTGATTCAAGAGCTGATGGAAACAGACATGCATCGGGTTATTCGAACGCAAGATCTATCTGATGATCACGCCCAATACTTTATCTATCAGACCCTCCGTGCTCTGAAAGCATTGCATTCGGCAGATGTGATCCATCGTGACCTCAAACCATCCAATCTTCTCCTCAATGCCAACTGCGATCTCAAAGTCTGCGACTTTGGCCTGGCGCGCTCCGTTAAAACGGCCGAGCCATCCGGTACAGAGACCGGCTTCATGACAGAGTATGTGGCTACAAGGTGGTACAGGGCGCCCGAAATTATGTTAACCTTTAAGCAATACACTAAAGTACGTTACTCATTTTCCTGTTACCGGTTTACAGAGCCCTGAAGAATCACACGTTTACCTAGGCAATTGACGTGTGGTCCGTTGGTTGCATTCTTGCGGAGATGTTGTCTGGCAAGCCTCTATTCCCAGGAAGGGATTATCACCATCAATTGACTCTTATCCTCGACGTGCTGGGAACGCCCACGCTTGATGAATTCTACGCGATTACCACGAGAAGGTCTCGCGATTATATCCGAGCTCTGCCTTTCAGGAAGCGACGGCCATTTGCTACTCTATTCCCAAATGCGAACCCTCTCGCAGTTGATTTCTTAACCAAGACTCTGGTGAATCTTAATCTCTTATCGTGACAATGCAGCTTCCACTTACATGTCTCCAATGAAATAGACTTTCGACCCAAAGAAACGCATTACAGTTGAAGATGCGTTAGCTCATCCCTACTTGGAAGCATACGTACGTTATTGCTGGTCACGAATTCCCATGCAATGGCTTGAATAATTTCTCCGCAGCATGACCCCGATGACGAACCAGTTGCGCCTCCTCTTGATCCCGATTTCTTTGAATTCGATCGTGAGTGCCTTTTGGGCCGTTTTATCTCGAGAATCCATTGTCTCAATTGCACTTCTTTACTCAGTACACAAGGACGACATTAGCCGAGAACAGCTAAAAGAGCTTCTTTACGAAGAAATCATGTCCTTCCAACCAGCGCCCATCACATAATTCTTCCATTCACCACATAATTAGATATCTGGTCTTCCTTTCGTAGGTTTACTTTTTATTTTTCCCTTCATCTGTCCTGCAACTGGCTTAACTGATGGTATCTCATTTCAATCAACAGTTCATTAATCGTTTTGTACAAACACATCTCACAAAAGAAGAGTAATCCAAAACCCCAAGGCTGGCTGCAATCCTTCACACTCGTTTAACCCGACTATATGGAATTATGAAAGAGCATCTTCGTCATCCCCTTCATGGCAGGAAGACATTCAGAAACACGCGTGTCCTTGCGAATTTACGGTGGTTATCCAGGTGGAATAGAGATGGCATTTTTGATATTTCGTTACAGAAAATCGCATATGATATTATCTCATTACGCCTCGCTTGTCTTTTCCTTCGTTATGTATTATATACCCCGGTTTGCTTTGCTTTCCTCTCGTCTGTCTGTCTCTTTTCCGTTATTGGGATGCCTCGATTCTGTGTTCCTTTTTGGTTTCATCTTGTAGCAGAACACATTAACTCATCGAAAATTGGACAATCACTGCGAAAAGAATTACTGCGTTGTTTCCTGCTAACTAGGACTTCTCAGGAATTAAATCACACATTAACTGGATATGACAAGACATAAACCATTTTGTTATACTTTTTGATTGGGGCATAAAACATAATCATGGCATAGAAGTACGGGTTGCACACAAGTGGGAGACTGCACGGAGATGTAGGGAGGTTGAAGGAAGGGTAGGGTAGGTAAATAATGCGAAGGAGAGCAAATGACACAACACAAGCACAAAGAGCAAACGACGACGACAGACGACCAGAAAAACCAACAAACTGGAATACAGACGACAAACAATGATATGTGAATGGATGGATGACGGTATGGGGGTAAAGGGGTAAATGAGGGCATAACAATGACAGATGAAAATAAAATAAAATAAAAGGCTTTCGGTAAAGTCGACGTCGATGCTCAGAAAAAAAAAAGAAGTGGGTGGGGGTAATAAAATCATAAAAAGACCAGCGCGCCAACTACACTAACAGCAATGTGAACCATGACCACAACGAAGCCGTCCATCAGTAGGGGTTGATGATAACCAGTGCAAATTACTTCGAAGCGGCACCACCACGACCTCCACCTCGTCCACGTCCACGGAATCCTCCACCAGGAGAACCGCGACCATCACCGTTGACAGGAGGAGCACCACCACGAGGTCTGGTGGGCGGCCTATCACCTCTCTCTTTCTTGGTTTCGACAGAGATCCTCACTTGGCCAACATCGCCACCGGCATCAATCCACACACCGCCCTCACCGCCCTGGTGTTGGCTCAGGGAAGCAATGATAGCTCGTTTGGCAGATTCAACAGTTTGGAACTCGATAAATGCACACGCCTTAGCACGAACAATCTCGATTTCCTTAATGGGTCCGAAACGAGTGGTGAGTGTATTTGCTAGAGCAGTCTGAGAGATGGGTTCAGTGACGCCCTAGAGAAAGAGAAGGATAAGTACAATTTAATTTGTCTTTATGCTTATTTACCTTGACGAAACATTGGGCAGTGTTGACGCTTTGAGCGGCAACAAGAGCCTGATGTTCACGACCGTTTTGTTGACCGGCATTTTGCTGCTGACCTTGAGGGCGTTGAGCGGTAGGGGCAGGAGCTGGTGTGGTAGGTTGCGAAGAGGAGGCAGGAGCCGGGGTCGACAGAGTCTCAGTGGTACCACGGGATTCCTGAGCAACGGCGGCACCCCACTTTTTGGGATTTGAAGCAGCAAGAGATGCCCATGACCGAGGAGCAGCAGGGGCAGCAGGTCGAGCAGGTTGAACAGGAGCAGCGGGAGGCTGAGCGGGAGCGGCAGCAGGGGAGGCAGCAGCAGGAGTCGCCACGCGTGCAGGAACAGGAGCAGCAGGGACAGATGGTTGCTCTTGCTGAGGAGTGGCAGGTTTAGGCGAAGGAGGTTGAGCAGCAATTTCAGGTTCAGGAGTGTGAATGCCGTTAGGTTGAGCCGGAGCCTGTTGAGCCTGTTGTTGTTCAGGAGCGGGAGTGGGAGTCTGAGTGATGACGGGTTCAGGTACTTCGGGTACTGGAAGTTCTTCCACTTGAGGTGCAGCAGGAACAACAGGCTCGGGAACAGGGGCAGGAGGAGGCGTAGGTTCACGGGGTGGTTCGTAGACAGGTTCAGGTGCAGCGACGGGTTGAGCAGGCGCAACAGTCACTTCGGAGGAAGTCACAATGCTAGCAGCGACGGTCTCGCTTTCTGCTGTATCGCTAACATCGTCACCGTCCACGGTTTCTTCCTTCAGGAAACGGAAGATATCGTTGAGCACAAAGTATCCGTTAGGTTGCTCAGCGAGGAAGAACGATTGAGCGAATTTGCGCCAAGGTTCACCGTGATTCGACATTTCACCGATAACCTGGATAAAGATACCGCCATTGGCAGATGACTGGGCATCTACGGAGTGGATGAAAACTTTGCAGTCCTCAAATCCGATGGAGGTAATCTTGTTATGAATTTCCTGCAAAATATGTTAGAATGTGTTGCTACGTCACGGGCCATTTGGAAGGACAATATGAAGGGAACAGAAAAAAAAAGTAAAGTAAATGAGGGATTTTAAACATAAACGCAAAAAGCCAACACGAACGCAGAATAAAGAAAATGGATAACAAAGAATGGGAGGGCAGGGGTAAGCTGATCGGCGGGCATCCGTGTACTTCCGCCACGCGATAATGACGAAATACGCCCCGAACTCGTCTTTCATAATGGGAAGAAAGTTGATAAAGAGCTTTCGAAGGGAAATTACCCACCTGTTGACCGTAGCATGGCTTAACTTCTTCTCCTTCGGTACCATGGATGAAAGTCGAGTTTTTGCTGTAGAAACAGTGCAAGCGATGGGGTTCTTTGTTCACAAAAGTGTAATACTGAGGCACAAATTGCCACCCGACTTCGGATGGAACGACATTTGAGTGGTGAGAAGTTGAGCTGGTAGTTGAAGTAGACATTGCTGGATGACTAGCAAGTAGACGCGCGTCAGTAAGTCTTGTGTGCCACGCCCAGTATTGATCCAATTGATATAGGAAAGAAAGACAGAGCAAAGAACTTACAAGAAGAAGTAGAGAGGGAAAAGAAAAGGAGTCTAGAGGACCAAAAGTTGTGCAGAGTGCGGGGGAGTGTGTCAACGACAACAACCAGCGAATCAAAAAATTATTCCCAATTACCCACTCGGCTTTTGCCGAGCCTCACCCACTCTCTCTCCATCGCTGACTCATCGTTCGCCAAACTCTCTGCTCGGTCCCGGCGACGAACATACTTTTTCTCTCTGCCCATTTGTTTAACACTTCACGAATACTGAATTCTATATTTTTGGGTCTTCCTGCGTCTCTCCAGCAGATTGCTCCGGGATCTTGGTTTATTATTATCAATGTATTTCCTGTGGCCAACATTTGACCAAATGCCTACTTCCATCATGCTACGAATCCTAACAATACCTATTGAAGGTTAACGTTGAGATCTCATAGATGCTTTAATCTGTTGCTGGAGCTCTCTACTTGGTCACTTCAACTACAGGATCTGGGAATCATCAGAGCGAATCCGATCTTGGCTTGGATAATGTTCATTTGCCATCGAAATACGCGGTGCACAATACGTGCCGTTGTTGAAAGGAAAGACATTGTCTTTAGCCGCAATTCCATAAAAAATTCTCAATACGAACACCTTCGATTTGGGCTACACGAAAATTTTCGAATGATTTGAAATACTCTTTTCAACGTGTTTCCAAAGTTACCGACATCTATGTAGGCCGTGCACCCTCCATAGACCGTCTCCGAATGTTTACTTTCTACCCATGTCAACAGACCCTGTTAAATAGGGAAAATGAATATATGACCAAACTCTAGGAAGAACACAAGATGTCGTAACAACACCTTTCGCCTATAATGTTCACTCACAATCAAATCATCTACAAGGTTAAGCATAAGCAAACTTTCTCGTACGACAATCACTCAGGGTTCAAAGAATAAAATTTTCGTCCCATCGCCTACGATTTTTCGACTCACTCGATTGGCTGTCTATTACCAAAGGGGTACATCGCAAAATCTACAAGGAGGCACCGTTGATGCAACCCGAATATAATTGTCAAGGGACTACTGTTGACACAATGAGGGAGAATGAAATGGTCGCTAACTTGAGCCCACAATGAGTGGTATCTCCATCCCTAGAATCTATAAGAGCCCAGGAAAATGTAAATGATCAGTCCTCACAACCACCACCTCCAGCCCAGTACTCCCCATAGCTAGTTGTGACTCTCTGCGTCTTCTTTTACAATTCTTTTTTTCTTCATCAAGCGACACACGACAATAATGCAGCCACCTTCAAACCTCGCAGGAAATATGCGACTAGCAGACTCTTTCATCGTTGATGCTTCTGAACTCAACTGGACGTCTAATTTTGAAGTCTTAACTTCGCAGTCGGACCTCGGACATATCAACGCTCTCGAGGTCTATTCCCCCGACTTACCAGCATTCACCGATATCTTCAAAAAGCCTGCTCCAGCACTCAGGTCTTTGGTTATTCTCCATCACACACGGGAGACACTTGGAAATGACATTTGGGCTGAAAATGCCAACCGTTGGATTGAAACTGACAGTTGGACAATCCCATCGCCCCTCTTTAACGGTGATATCCCCGAGTTAAAATGCTTGATCCTTCAATCAGTAATCTTTTCGCCCTCAACGATCAACTTCGCTGGATGCAACCTGGTTCACATGAGCATTGACCTGTCCGAGTGTGTGTCCTTTGGTTTATCGAGCCCAGGAGAGTGGCTTGATGTTTTGAGCACGCAACGGAATTTGGAAAGTTTGACACTCAGGCTTGGAATATGGAAAGCTAGGGCATCCTGTGATGTGTATCTTCACCGACAAGCTGTTAATCTACCTCGCCTGCAGGAGTTCAGTCTTCATTGTGATATCGCAGATGCTGGAGACATCCTAGGCGACATGATACTACCCTCAACTTGCGTTCTTCGGATATATCTAACCCAACTCAGTTGCAATCAATCTTGGGACGGCATTGCTCATGGGCTCTTTTCTTACTTGCTCAGTTGGCAGGGAATCTTTGGTGGGTCGATATCCGCAAATGGAGTTTGGGAAATAGCAACTTTGGCATCCGAAGAAGAAGAACTGTTCACAATCCTCTTCCATGGCCCCCAATGCGGCAACCCTGCAATCCACCAGGTTCATTTCAATCTCGAATTCAGAGCCCCAAAAGATATTCTAGAAAAAGAATATCCGAGTGCCCAATATATACCTCCTCTGGGTGATTTTCTGATGATTATAAGGGAAGGCGTATCTTACATGGCGGGTTCGTTAATAGGCGTGGCACTTGACATGGGATCCCCGATACATCGTGCCAACGAACGCTCCCTAGAAGAGTTTCTTGACATGTTCACTCGGGTCATCCCGCAGAAGTACTCTTACGGGAAGGTGCCCACTGACAGGGTATAACGGCAGGATTTAATTATATTAATATTTGTCGAATCTAAGACTTAAGTACACTTTTGAGTATATGACTTGTAGGGATCTAGCACTCAGCATAATATTTTAATATCATTGGGACCTCGAGAATGTTCGTATAAGGGAAGACGATATGTTGTTTCAGCAATACGAAGGAACTGACTCAGTCAATGACGCAGAACCTTGCTTCGAATGTGACTGGCATTATTTCTGAAGAAAACAAAAAGATGACAAAGTAAATACAAGTGCAGGTTACGACGCTGGTTTCTTATTCAACGCGCATATTAAACAATCCTATGTACAAAAGAATCTATCAGCCAAGCAAGAGACGGCAGATTCTGAAAGAGAATAAAATAAAGGCACGAAAACCCCCTCATATGCCTACTCGGGAATCTCTTGTCAGTATACACCAAGATCAGAAGCGACCTTGGCGCAACCACCGCAACACACCAAAGCAGCATTCTCGCATGGAATATGTCCTGAACATCTTCAGAGTCCATCTCTCTCTTGAGAGGTAGAACCCCGACCACCGATGGTATGCCAGGCACCCATCGGCAGAGAAAATGAGATATGTAAACCATTACAATGCATGCCATAGGGTGCGTCACGACCACCGAAGTGATGTACATAATGGTCTAGCTCGCCGTGACACCAAGGCGCAATAAACCAATGGCAAATTCTAAATTCTAACATCTGAGAAGAGACTTAGAAGTTAGAACCAATGGCTTCCACTACGCCCCACAGATTCAACGCGGCTAGACCGTGCATCACCCATATGCTGGTTAGCCAAGATGTTCGTCAACTGCACTGTTTTGCAACAGCACATTATCAGTTAGCTTTTTTGACCAGCTAATCAAGCCAAAGGCGCAGCGGCACGATAGGGGTGTCGATAGCAGCGATAGTTATTCTATAAGGATCGATACTCACCTAATTCCACGGCCTACTTTGAAAGTTCTGCATTCAAACCCCCTCGTGTGCTAACTCTTGAGCCTTTCTTCAATATAGCATCAATTAGTGGCACAACTATCGTCCGCAACATGCTGACCTAGGGTAAGCCGTTTGGTCGCGGTTCGATTTCAGTTGAACTGGGTTGGACTTTAAAAATTGAAACGCCGCCGAACGTAAGGAGCGACCATTATTTTCACTGTTTATGTATTACATTAGACATCCATGGGATGTCATGACCACTGACGCATCAACGATATAGATCCAGAGTGTTTCTCAGAGTGGGAGGAAGACAAGGGGTGCAAACTGGGGATGGTGGTTAGAGCAAAGGAACCTGCGATCGGACAAGTCAATCAACAAAGTCATGAGATTGATTGTTCTATTGTGACGTTACGTGTCACGAGATGATGACTTATGTTATATCGAATTGTCAGAAGTTCGACGGCAGAAATAAAAGGAAAAGATGTATTTTCTAAGCTTAAAACTAAACTAAACTAACGGTTTTCCCCACTCTAAAAATTTACACCAGTTTAGATTTTTTTCTCGTAGTTCAGTTTTTTACTGGCTCAGCGTGACAGACAGGTGCCACCGCGCGACGCATAAATGTCGCGCCAATTTTGGCGCGTACTAAGCACATTGGTCGCACCTCAAGAACATCCTGCGTCATTGATATGTACTCTTTCTCTCCTATTGTGTAGTAAGAATAATAGTCTGCCTGAAGTGAATACAAGTGCTAAGCCTACGTTGGTGCGAACTTTGTATGGATGTAGGGTTTCGGGGTTTGTTTTGAGTTTGGTGTCGGTTCGGTGTGGAGAGGTGAGGTAGGAGGTTACCGGTTACCGGAAAAGAGAAGTGAAAAAATGGAAGAAATAGCTAAGGAGTAGAATTTAATTAAAAGATAAATAGGTAAAACCATAAAAAGCTGTCTACTTGCAGTCTTCAACTTCATCATCGACTTAGAGTACGGTTCGTCGTTATATGTAGGTTTATACCGTACGATATTGTTTGTCTCGACGATGTCCGTTCATTGTGAGGCACTGCTGGTTTTTAGGAGAGATTAAAGCCCTAAATGCATTGTAGGTGTATCCATTGCTTGGTGTACTACCTTGTGTATGTGGTGAGGATATGGTGCAAATGACAATGTTTTCCTGATAAAGAAACCTTAATCTCTACTCACTCCTTACAACTACCGTAAAAATGCGCAAAAGACCAAGATTTCACCGAAAAATAAGGAAAGAAACCGGCCCCGGCACTTGCCGAGTCCCGATAAGCGAAATTTGATCATGGTTCAACTGAAATCGAACCGCGACCAGTCCACGTTTGAACTCACTGGCACAGACAGCCTCTTGTAAATCGATAATAGCCTCTTCTGATAATTTGAAAGCGCAGTTCTTGGGTGAAAGGGAACGCAAACGACTCATGTAGGTGCATACCACGCCTTCGGAAGATGTGGCCGTTCTGTGCCCTATCTGTTGTTGCAGTACTATGTAGGTACACGCAACAATCAAAATATCTAGCTTCCTTCACTCCAGGTCATCAAGTCCAAGGATGTCGGTCTCTCTATCAATAATTTCGTCGTCTTCCCGAACCAAAACCGAGGTTGCAACGCTCGCCACTCTCTCGATGGGCCTGGCGATCTTCTTGACCTTACGGAAGAATGAACCAAAACTTGGGTCCCGAGCTTCGAAGTCATCCATTATCTCTACATCGCGTGCAGCGAATTCTTCGACATTGTCTTCGAAGAAATCTCTCCCAGATACTGTCTCAGAGTAGTCTTCACGAATGAAGTTGCTGGCGACACTGGCGACCTTGCGAATGTTGGAAGGAGTGACAATTTTCTTTAGTTTCTTGAGGAAGCCAAATCGAGGTGAGCGAGCTTCGATATTTCCCGTGCGTCTGAGAGAAATATTAGATATGATAGTTGATTGTACGCTATATGCGAATATACATACTCTTGCAGACGATCAGCATCGTTTGTAATTGGTATGGCGAACGCCAAAGGAGTAAGAAAAAAAATGGCGATAATCGCGACGAAATTTATTTGGACCATTTTGGATTGGTGTATTTGTGAAGAAAAAGAAGTAAGAGGGTGCGGTCAACGCAGACGTCAAATTAAAGGGAGGTTGGAAAGGTGAGTCCAGCTGAAGAGACAAGACTTGGTGATCAGTCGCTTTAAAAGGCACACCAGAACATAGCATTCAGGAATGTCCTCAAAATAGCACATCCTTGGCGACTGATGCATTCATTAAATGAATTGGCATGAAACCCACAGTATTCGACATATATATTGAAGAGTCGTCGGCGGTGCATCAGATGTCCTACCGTGACAAATAACGTAAAGATCTTCATTTCATTTGAACCTAATATGTAGCCTTGACGAGGATCTTGACAGAGTCATCAACGGTTAGTTAGAGTTCGCTCAGCGGTCATTGTATTATTTACAAAATGTGAAATTCTCGGCGGCTATACAAACAGCTGTCCCCAGGCTGTTCTAATAGACAAGTTTTAAGGGAAGAAGACTTACTACGGGTGATAGGGATGCGATGGATATCAATGCCAGCCCAGCACGGTAATCTCAAGAAAGGGGATATTTTCAATTGCCGAAAGCCATATCATTAGCTCCTTATTTCGTTGCCTATCTTACGAAATTTTCACAAGGATTCATGCAGGCTATGCGGGGAACGATGTGCCTGAAGGCTAGTAACCAAGTATATATGTCCGTACTGTCCGTGGTAGAACTAGCTCTTTGCCACCGCTACGCGCCAGCTAGATCTGCATTATTGTCCCACTTAAGTCACAAGCATCGTATTCTGCAAGACACAAACTTCAACTTCACACAGCAGAGTAAACACGTTCAAGCACGTGTGGGAAACGGCCATTGCTCGGCTCCGTTGCCGGACGATCGATCAATCAAATTCGAGCGTCAAATGGGCGCTTACTATAGCATTGTACTCTACCAGAAACAATAATCAAAATCATCATTCTCAGAAGCTGAGACTGAGTGGTCTGCAGTCAAAAAAGAAGACCACCCTATAAAACTCGTAAGAAGGTAATCAAGATAGAGATCAATACATCAGTAAACTATTCACCCAGAAGAGACATCATGCGCATACGGCTTAAATCCAACGAGGCCAGTACGAGACACGAGGTCGATCTCGAGGAGACCAGCCAAAGCTGCGACTGGCTAAGTCGAGGACCATATACGCGAAGAAGCATTATGGTTAGCAAAGCAGTAGCGAAGAAAATTTTAACCACGCACAGTCTGGACTGAGTTGCAGCACTGTATGTTACCAGTTCTGCATTCTCCACCATCGCGGGGAATAGCGTGGCAGTAGAAAGTGCGGGGAAAAGCGAGACCATTCTCCAGTTTTTTATTTTAGGGAATAGAAACATTAATGGAACAAATATAAACCAAGAGTAATAGCCTGTTCGTGTCGCATTTCTTGTATTGTTACAATTATCAATATGATGCATTCATGCCCATACAATTGATTAGACTCTTATGGATAACGGGCTGTCAAGTGTTTGAGTTTCAGCCTTACTCCCGGATCCTAGGGCAGGCGGTAACTAACACGTCACTAACATCGAAAGTTATATTTTTGCTGAACATCTCACTCATGAATTAGGGAAAGCCCTCTGAATGTTTTCAGAGAAAATTTCGGGCAAAAAAGCGTAGAATAGAAAGTCAGTTTCACACAATTGGCACGCATCTTAAAAGAGACCTCTGCCATTCGGGTGTGGATAGTAAGGTAAACAATATTTTTGCAAAGCACCGGCTGACCTTAGTTTAGTAAGGCATTGGCGGTGACGAGAGATCACGGGGTGGGCGTGAAATATTCGTCCGATTGTTAATCGAGCGGGGCGATTGAACCAGCTCGCGGGTTGAGTCGCTCTGAAAATCTACTCAGCAACTTTTGCGCCCGCTGGCTCACACCCCATCTCGAGGACACCTAGGCTCAGAACCTGTCAGAATTTGATGAACGGACGACGTCATGTTCCCGAACCCTCACACATGTGTGTCAAATTGGTGGTCTCAGAGATTTCACTCAAATGCACACTCAAGAACACACGCCTGGTCCCAATTCTTCTCAACAAACATACGACATATAAAACTATGAGCTCAAGTGGTATCGTTACATCTTGAAATAGAAGGAGCTGACATGACTTTATATCATATTTTGGCCACTGAAAACTGGGTGCGTTTGGGTTCAGAGTGGTAGCGAATTGGATGAGATAATTTGACATCTCTCCACCACTGTACACGTTGGTGATATCAAATGCATGGACCTAACAGTGCCTTTAGCTACTGCTGATATAATGGACATAGAAATACGAGAAGACCGACAGATCCTAACACTGGGAAAGATTTCATGCGTTCGCTAATTAGGAAATAGCAGAGAGCATTTTCAAATGCACAGAGGGAGCATTATATAAGACTTACAGTATGGCCATACACTGGGATTTGTATGGATACTATTCATAAAAAGCCATCTACAGGGTGCTTGAAAAGCATCATCGTCTTGGAAAGCAGAAATGCGTTTAAATTGTGGGGTAATTGCATTAGATGTTCCCGTATGAAATGGCGAACCTTGAATAACATCCCGAATCGTTCCATCTGTGCATCTGTTATTCCAGGGAAATTGGCTGCTTTGACCCATTTTCGACTTGCACATCAGTTCTGCTAAGTAAGCCACATTGAGGGCAGAAGATTACCAGTTAACTAAATAAAACCACGTGAGGTCGCGATGGGAAAAGAATCGCTTCATCATCACAATTGCCTGTGCGATTGTTAATGTTTTAGAATTGGTTACACAAGAACATACCTGTGATGTACGGCGCATTGGCCACTTTATTTTTCTGAACAAGGGCTTGAGGATCCTCCTTTATAAAAATGCCATCTGTACGAGGATTCCATGCAAGGTTAAGGCCCTATTTTCCAAGAATCAGTTTAACGACTCTTATAAAAGTGGCATTTGGAGGAAAGTAAACACCTGAAATGTGTAAACTCTGGGGGTCTTGTTGATGGCATCCATGAGAGAACCAAACTCTGCGCGTAAACATGCTAATGTATCGGAATACTGTGGGTTTTGGATTGCCTTGTGTGTGAGCAAACAGTACACGCATCTATGCAGCTTAATCATCTACCTACCGGTGAGCGTATTGAAAGTACCCCAGCAGTATTTATGTCGTAGTACATGGCATGTTAAGCACGTACTAGGCCGAGTTTATGCGATTGTTCCTTCCATATATGCTGTCATCTTATGAATCGACCTGAGCGTTTGACTGAGGACTCGATCCTTCGGTTTCGTTCTTGCCTCCAAAATTGCATCCACGTGTTGCCCTTGCCGATAAGATTCAACGGATCAATATTCGTGGGCGCTCGAACTGAAGGTCTCCCATTGTTTCTCTCCAGCTGTCGCCATCGGAAAAGGTCTCTGGGCGCCTCAATTTCTTTACGTTTATCGAAGAATATCCAGTGTTTTGACTCATGGTACAGTGGTGTGGCATGATCAAAAACCATGATTGATGTTACTCGGATTGAGGCGAAGACTTTGCCAAGGTTTTGTGTTCGCGTTTGTCGGGGGGCATTACCGAATTCGGATGATCCTGTTCATTTGCTTCCGAACAACGTGTGGCTAGTAGCTGCACGTTCTGCTTTGTCCTGTTTCGCCTTCTTGTAAGGTTTTGCATCTTCCGATGATTATTTTCAGAACGTACTCATGCTATATGTATCCTTTTCAGCTGGAACTTTTCGAATAGCATCGACAGTGTACGTTCGAAAGCAACAAAAAGGCGATAAACGAAATGACTCTCGAACGACGCTCACAGCATTGGCATCAAATGTACGACGCGGGGATGCTGCCATGAAGATGCTCTGGACTCAATGATGTCGCAAATGATACCGAGCCAGCTTTAAAGCAGACAAACGATCTATCACCTGAAACATTTCCCATACCGCACGGGCGTCGGGTATATATACAATGCATTCGTCTCCTCGCTCGATCTCCAAAAGCTCGTCTGCATCTTGCGACTACAGTTTGCATATACAATGAGTGTCCAAGAAACCACCGCACTTCTAGAGCAAGTCACGCCAGTTCCCATCGGCCAGAGTGTGTATACGTACCAGCCAGGAATACAGGACGGTTCTATCAAAACAGATCCAAGCGCACCCAAGTAAGCCATTTATCTCTGTAGGGTGGTTTCTCATTGTCTCATTCCAACTGAATCCTAGGCTCATACTAATCTTTGGATGGAGTAAGTTTTTGAAATATTTTATGTGCCAATATGCTTACAGCATATTCCTCTAAAGTGGAGGCCCCAGTCAAGCATGTGGCAAAGTATATGTCGGGTTATAGCAAGTTGTACCCGGCTGCCCTCCAGGTGCTCGTCCGATCAACTCAGTCTTTCTACTGGTCTACAAAGGCCACGAAGGTCTGCTTGTCACATGTTACTTCTTTGAAAATTTTTTTTCTGATAATGTTCATTTCAGTTGGAAAGAGTTCGCCCCGTCATCAAAGTACTACAGGACCTAGGCTACTTCAGCGCCTCGCCACCCAATCTCCTAGTTCATGTTTTCTCAGACGGTACGTTCTTCTCAGATGACCCAAGTTATAACATTGATCTGGAAATTAAAACCAAGGTGGCTCCGGACAACTCAATTTACTCTCAGAGTTAATTCGAGATTCGTGCAAGTTCCCTATTGAAAACATGACGATTCCCGCAACAGCTCTCGTCTTTGACTCCCTTCCTGGCGACGGCACCCTAGGCCCTGGATTGCAAGCGCATACAGCTGCTATGCGTTCACGGGTACTCAAGTACCTCTCCTATATCCCGCTCATCCTCCTCTGGTCCGCAATCATGGGTAGCTCCTGGCTTCTCGGAAAGCACAATCCGATTACCAGGATCAGGTTGGGTTTGAACAGAGCAGATTTACTCCCATGGACGAACGAGAAGACGCCGAGGGTTTACATCTACTCAGATACGGATAAGATTATCCTGCCCAAGTCTGTTGAGGAACATGTAGCTGAAGGCAGGGCAAAGGGACTATCGGTAACCACAGAACAATTCAAGGGCACCGGGCATGTAAATCATATGAAACAAGACCCTACAAGATATTGGGATATCGTGTCGAGGGCATGGACTGAAGCTTTGAAGGTGCAAACTTATTTAAAATAGTTAGTTGTAACATTATGTATGGTAAATTATATTTTTCTTAATACTTGCCTCCATAGTAGCGACTTTCTCAGCAGTGAAATAAGATACAATCGTCCACTATTCGGCTAATCGGCCGAAGAAAAGCTTAAAGGTCGACTATAATAAGGAAAGGAAGGTCCGGGAGGCCGGCGTACACTCGGAGACACGATGACCAAACGTTAGACTTATTCTCGCGATGTTGTCTTTGACTTTCTCGAGGCTTAGCCGCACAAAATGTCTAGGACGACGGCTACCACAACGACAAAGACACTAATCTCTGCACCCCCGCTCATGAACAAGCCTGCTATACAGACGACGACGACATTGAATCCAAACTCATCAGCCGTGTCTGTACCATCTCAGTCTGCGACAACGCGTCCATCGGTAGCAATCAAAAATGGCGCAGACCTTCTTCTTGAGCTCGTAGAGAACGAAAAGGCCGCCCTTACAATGCTTTATCGAAATGCTTTGGTTAAACTGGAGAAAGACTTCAGGAAAGCTCATGCTCAGGCGGAGATTAACATGAAGGATGCTAGTTCCAGGAGTAAGGCCCAAGACAGCAAGATCGAAAGTTTGCAGGCCCAGCTTGAGCAGGAGAGGTCCGACGCACTAGATAGACAAAGGGAGCTTGAAATTTTGAAGAAAGAGAACGAGGGTCTGAAGTTATCTATCCAGAGAGCCCATCTCCATTATGTTGATGGCAGGCTTGGCTTTGACGATGATACAGCTCGTGTCGTTGATGATTTTATCGCAGGAGCTCGAAAGCAGGAAAAGACACTACTTTCCACAGGTCTTTCGTCAGTTACTGCACTGCCATGTCTTCAGGACGATCGAATATCGAACCCAGTAACACCTGAAGAATTCTTTTACGTTTTGTCCGATGTTATGGCAAGAGGGCGAGCAGTCCAAGAAGAATTGAAGAGGGAATTTCCTGCTCTGTTGCATGACGATGGTAAATCTTTTCACTGTTGTCGTAGACTTTCTTTGCTGATACCCTACCAGGTCGTCGTTCCGATTCGTTATCCGTCCGAATACCAGCTCGAAATGTGCTTAGTCCTGGCTCTTCAAGTATGACAAATGCGTCCCCAATGAGGTCTTGATGTCAGCTGCATACGCCGATGTCGAGTTTCAACACAAGACTACGTACAGCCAGAATCGTTATCATAATTCCCTCATCTATTCTTGATTTCCAATCTCGCACGCACTTCTTGATTTGCCATCCTGTAACTTCTTTCATCCAGCACATCTCCGTATTTTATTTGGCGTTTACAAATTTTCCATTTCCGAGGAACATTGGAATCGCCTGGAATGTCACTTGAAGAATTCCGTCGTGGCCATAACTTATAAGCAGGGCGGAGGAAAAGTATCGTCTGCTCTGTTACATGTAGGTCTCTAGTATTTTGTCGCTTTCTGCTTTACTGAATTTTTGCAACAGGTCCTCGTTGATCCTTCACCCGAAGACTCGCCCAGTATTTCAAGCTCAAGGCTGTCTTGACTGGTCGTTTAAGTACTTGCTTTATCGCATCCATCATCTATCGTTGTCGATCTTCACTCTTGCTTACATTTGCTATCCTATTATTTGAAATTTTCATTCAGTAACCGGCCGTATTTTCATTTTTATGTTGTCAAGGTTCCGGGAAACACAGTCGAATGCCCTGAGGGCAGTAATGTGAAGCACATCGGAGATATCGCCTCGAAGATTACCTGCTCTCTGTCCTGCTACATAGTACGTATCTGGAATGTTTATTGTTTTCTTTTTTCCTTGGCTGAAATTATGTGATAGGCTCTCGTTCTGGTTTGTAGCACCCGCTAAGCTCAAGACCGCCCTGGTTGATCGTTTGGCTGCATCTCTCACCTATTGTTGTCGATCTCCAATCTTGCTTAGCAATTACTATCGTGTAATTTCTGTCATTTACCACCTCGCCCCATTTTCATAGAGTATATCATAGAGTCTCCGGGAAACATCATGTATGTATTATTGAATGCCCTGAGGTCGATGTTTTTATGCTGCAAAGCGAATCGATATTGAGCATGGCATGTTCATAGCCTAGTTTGAATAGTATCAGGAGAAACCTTATCTTCGTCCCACAAGCTCCATACGAGGCCACGATCAGGTCCCAATCCATCTTTGACTAGTATCTCATACGTATTTTTAACGTTCGAAGCCCCGTAAACTCGCTCCAGATTAACCCATTTACTTCCGTCTTTCATCAACTCTTTCCATGCTCGATTTTGACGATCGAAAATCTCCGAGATAGGAAGCTGGCGCTTGCGGATTTCTAACCATTCCGGCATGAAAAACTGTTCGACTTTAGATTCGGAAGGAGCAGTGCCGTCGAATGAAGTTCCATTCCATTTAATCGTGCTTGCTTCGGCAGAGGAAGGTGATAGGTTGGTCATTCCAAGAGAGACGGTGGTGACTAATGTTGCCCTGCGTCCCACAGTACTAAAGTAGGTATTTATGGTCTTATTTAGGTTCTCGTTTCCAGCCACGTCGATGTACAGCCATCGACCACCAGTTTGGAGCGAGGCTGAGGACGTAAACGAGTCGTAATCAAGAACTTCATGGTAAAGACCAAGCTTCTTAGTAAATTCGATATTTTTCTTGGACGTAAGGCCGATAACTCTGGTACTTGGGTTGAGGTTTCCATTTGCGATCCGTTTGGCGACCAGGTGGGCAAAACAGAAGGCAGTCTTGGAGGAGGCCGAGGACACCAGAATGCCAGAGACACTATCACGGTAATTGGAGGAATAAATCCAGTCTTCGCACCAAAATGCCGTCCAGAAAAGGGGGCGGTAGAGCATGGTCATATCTTCGCCGAGGGGAGTGGATACATAGTGAGGGTCTGCTCTGCACCTTAGAATTTGGTTGTAAGGACGCCTGTCTGTGTTGGTTTGAACGGAGACCTTGACAAAAAAAAATCTAAATGACTCACCGGCGGGTAAGTGAGGACGAGGTACATAAAAAGCTGTCTTATTCACGTCGTGAGATGCCACAGGGAGTAGAAGGAATCTTGTTGGCGCAAAATACCCATAGACTCGTTCTCCCTCGTCTATCTCAGGGTGCGTCGATTTGATGATAATTCCGAATCCCCACACAGGAATCAACCCATGTGTTTTTGACGACGTATTTCCATCTAACGATGTCGGACATGGATGAAAATCAAAATATCTGATAGGACGGATCGATCGGATACTGAGTCAACCATAATACCACCAGGAAAGCGCACCTAAAGTGAGGGTGTTCTCCCAGAGCTTGATATGTTACATTATTTGCTGAGAATCCGAACCTATCCACCTTGATTATAACATGATTTTCAGGACAATAAAGGGGCTTTGCAGAAGTGACAAGGACCGGACTATTGAGATCCAAGCCAGATGATGGACGAGGCGAAGCAAGAGTTATGTTGTCTTCAAACTTGTCGTTCGAGTTGTACATTGGAGAGTCACTGCAAGATTCAATGGGAAACCCACGATGACCAAGTCGATCCCCTTTATAGTACAAGATCCATTCATTATCTGCCGTCAGTGTCACTTCTCGTGAGCGTGCTGCGTCGTGGACTCGTGGTAGAAAAGCGCGGGAAATCGGCTTCAGAAAGCCGGCAAAAAGTGCAGATCTTGTTCCGCTGGCCATTTGCTAGCTGTTAACTTGCTGCAACAGTGTTTCTTTGTCCATCCGACAACCATCTGACCATCGTGGGCTGGTATTGCAATTAAAAGCATGCCATGTTTTTATGAGCTTTGAAACCCCACGTCGCACCAATTTTCAGTGGATTCTGAGCATTTCGCCTGGCAGAAAGTTGTCTGAGAGCATGTCACATACCCTTTAGAAGTCAAGGATCTTGGAGAGGTTTATATTCAGATCTATCTTGTCACCAAGTCGTATTATAAAGAGTTTATTGAAGCATGTGTGCCGTTGGTAAGATCTAGGTGCAACCAGTATATGTTCCTTGACCCCACTTGACACCTCTGATATTTCGCCTTACTGATTAGATCCTAGTGACGAGTATATATTTTAGAGGTTTGTCTTGAGTTTGTCTCGCTTTCAGTCGAATCCACAGCAGAGTTATATGCAGTTCCTGATTATTTCTGGGCGACAAATGATTTGTTTCCTTATTTATTCTTGCGTGATGATTTATTCTTGCGTGATGATTTATTCTTGCGTGATGATTTATTCTTGCGTGATGATGTTTATTAAACAAATGTTTCCCGCTCGTAAATGTATTTGACGTGCTTAGAATAACATTGCAGTAAGAGGTTTGGATTTACTTGATTCTGGGCTTTAGAATATGAAGAAGAGAAGATATTGGAAGAGTCTCTGAATGATATATGTATGGACAAACTTATTGGGAAGGAAGGAGAACTGGTTGTCAGTCACCAGTGTGAGAAAGGCGAGGCTTCAACTTGTGGGAAAAGCGTGTGCGATAAAGCACGTGATGTAACCAAAATAGTCCAAGGCGACGCGACTTGAGGGACAAACTTGGGCAAAACGCGCGTTTTGGGCTATACCAAACACCGAAAGAAAAGTGAGGAGGTGAAGAGGAGGAAATATTCAGAGGATGGGGAAATGCCGGGGGGTATTTACAACTAGATATAACATGTGCTTCACGTAGAACTGGAGAAATTTTGGAACTGGAGCATCCGAAACCCGGCGTGAGAACATTCAGAATCCAGATAACTGTTGGAACAAATAGGAAATATGTGTATCTTCTCCGAGAGTTGTTTTTGGTATTAGTTTTGGCCATGAAAAAAAGAGCATGGATTAATACAATGTTCGAATAATCTGCTACTCAATAAGTAGATTTTGTCTGGTTCTCTTCACGTTCTAAATTGTTGATGACCCTAAAGCCGGTCGATTTTAGACAAAAAATGCTCCTTCTTTTGAGGGACCTGTTATTTCTGCTATTATAATTCTTTACAGCAGTTATAAAACGTATTGACATTATAATCGAAGCGCATAAACTAGGTTGTCTGGCTGGTTCTTTCACCAATGAATATTTTTGGCGGAAGAGTCTAAAAATAGCGTTTGCACGGCAGCCGGCACGTTCTCTGAGCGGGACGATTGTGGGCTCACTCGCCAGAGTTCTACTACATGAAAGCATGTATATTGTATCTGTGTTTCATTAATTCAAAGTTAAGTGAGTTAAAACCACTCACAAGATACCAATTGAAGAGATACTTGATCATGGCAGAGCCTCGATGCCAACACGGCATACATCAAAGTGAAAATCTACGATTCCGAACTCTTTCGAAACAGAGCTGTGTTGTTCATTCATCAAAGGACTTGGATAAGATAAGAGCGGACTCGCGCATTGTCATTAATGTCCCCAAACATGTACATGCATGCACATGGTATAAATTTCACCCAAGTTGGAGAACCGTAATCTGCGCAAGGCCAAAGTTGACCCTACCGTTCCTGCTCGGACAACTAGCACCGAGCAGTCCTTTCATGTGCCCGTACCCAACCACCTCCATGGGAAAGCTTTTACCATCTCGGGAAGATGTCATACCAATGTGTTTGAGGTTACATGATTATTTATACGGTGAAGATGAAGTTGAAGGACCATATATTGGGAACTATACGTTGACCACTTATAACTTAGGTCAATATCGGCTGGAGAGAATTGATCGTTAAATTGAAGCAACAGTATATCAGATAGCTGTTCGAGTCGTGCAGAAATAAGACTGTGTATTTATTGAGGACTAGTAGAAATAGGCGAACCCGGAGTAACATCCAAGGTTTGATCATTTTACAGGAGACTAATTATGCCCAGTCAAGGTGTCAGATTTTTAAGATGAGAAAGGGTGAATTATAATAAAACATCTCGTCATGTGTAAAGTCAAGCTTGAGCTTGAGAACTGAAATCCGAGGAATCTAAGCCACTTCCCTGTCAATCGAGCCCTGCGTACGTATGCAACAACCGTTCACATGGACTTATATGGCTACCACCATGTTTATCAAGCGGCGTGCCACCAGTGCGTGCCAAGACAGGCACTATCCACTCTGTCCCAGTTCCTTGTCACTGGGTGGTAAGGAAAATGCCGTAACCACTGGTTTGGGCAGACGCCGCATTCAATTGCTATCGGCACTCTCCAAGCACAATACACCACTGCTCATGTCTGACACAGGCTCCCATGTTTCGGGTGCATCCATTGAATGGGAACCTGAGATGAGGGGCATCCACATGTTCGCTTTACTCGATTTTGACATAAGACGGCCATCAATGTCATTAGTCAAAGTCCTCGCAATTCACACCCCCCACAAACGCGTGTGATGACGTAGTATTTATTAATTCATCTGACATTGTGAGATAAAAAAAATTACAAACGGGTTCTCTCGGGATACGTATCGGTAAAGATATCTTGGTGTCTGCTATACTCCTAATCCCTTAAACTGGCTTTGTGAGGGAAGGTAAGATTCTGTAGAGTTAAATTCTGGAATAACTTGGGAGTTGTACATAAAGCTAGTACATGTGTAGACGCCGGCTCGAATCGATCAAGAAAAGTATTACGTGAACTGGCGCCAAATTTCCGGGCCGGTGCGGACTTTTCAAGCGATCGCAGAGAATCATAAAGCGCAGTCTTGCTTCGGCATCTGCAAGGCTCAAAACAGTGAATACTGGTGCCCGCGTCCTTATCTGCTAGTTATGTTACAACCCAGTCCTTATCTGATAGCCCCAATTATATTTGGCATTTTACGGTTTGCAAGATTCTTTCCTCGTTCGTGATCCTCAGCGAATCCGGGGGTATGTATCCTTGAGCTCAGATTTTGCTATGAAATCGTTTCCAATCGGTTGCCATATAGTGCACTTGAGTTCTCATAGATACCTTGAATTCCACTTGGAGTGCACTCACGACTGTCATGTCTTCATACATAGCTCTCGACTATTCCGTACATTTACATATTTATCAATACACAAAAAACGCAACTGCCTCAAACGAATGTGACCCGGTGATTACTGGTGAAGATTAAGTACAATTTGAGAATTTTCTGAGAATAAAAGGCGCTATGTAGCGCTGTCCTTGATTCCCCAGCCATTCCACACAAGATGGGCTTTCCTTCATCATTCAAATCATTTCTAGCGCTATCTCTCTTGAGATTTTTTATCTCTGCAGTGTATGGCGCCGACGTTAATATCGTTTTCAATCTCGACAATAGCGTTGTCGCCCCAGACGGATTCTCTAGGGCAGGTGTCATAGTTAATGGGGTGTTTCCCGGCACCCTGATTCAAGCCAATAAGAACGATGTACTCCACATCACAGTCAACGACCAATTATCTAACCCTACCATGAGGTAAACTTGTCTCAATATTATCCAGCTAAATCCTTCTTTGCTTACTATTTTTTTCGTATAGGCAAAGTACGTCCATCCACTGGCATGGTCTCGTATGTCTTCCATCGCTCAGCAGCCTAGCATAAACTCATTTCTACATCCCAGTTCCAAATGAGAACTGCCTCTGAGGATGGACGTATGTAATCTATCCATCTCTACTACAAATGATGATGTTCACTGATGTTCACAAAACATAGCCGCTATGGTGAACCAGTGCCCCATTGCTCCGGGTCACTCTTACACCTACGATAGTACGTCGTTGTCTCCTCTTCATCTCGCAGCTTAATCATACGACCTCATTAAGTACCACTCAATGGTCAATCTGGAACTTTCTGGTGGGCATTCTGTATGCTTAGCGGCCTAATCAAGCGTTACTAACCGTGTTCTTTAGGTACCATAGGTAAACAGAATTACTAACGCTCGGCGGGCCTGCACTCTCTAATAAGATTTGAACGCTTCGACAGTCACCTGTCTTCGCAATACGTAGATGGACTTCGAGGGTACGTAAGCTGCTATAATTCATAGTTGACTTGCGAAGATACCTAACAACTTGCGCAGTGCTCTTGTAATTTATGGTACTCGGTTCCATGATCTGAGCTCTTTTTAACGCTTTTAACGACCCTTTGATTGAGATCCCACTGATCCACATCTCTCTCTCTATGATGTGGACGACGCATCTACTGACATTACCCTGGCAGACTGGTACCACAAGGTTAGCTTGACTTCACCCAAATTTAGACTTTCTCCGTTTGTACCTAAACCTTGTTAGCCTGCACCGGGAATGGAAGCAATATTCCTGCAAGGCAATGACGAGCCAGTAAGCTCCTTTTTTCCTATCCAACAAATCCAAGCTCACCTGCAAAATAATAGATTCCAGATTGCGGTCTTATAAATGGAGTCGGACGATTCAACGGAGGACCTCAGGTTGTACGTGCCCGCGTTAACGTTGTTCAGGGAAAACGGTACCGTTTCCGTGTTATCAACATCTCGGCATACGCGCAGTATCGTTTCTCCATTGAAGGACACCCTCTGACTATCATCGAGGTACGACCATCACTATAAATATATATCGAACTACAGCGTGCAATATTTATACCTCTGTTACCAGGTTGATGGTATTAATCATGTTCCACACACCGTCGATGGCTTCGATATATATGTCGCCCAACGATACTCCGTCGTGCTTAATGCGAATAAACCTGTTGCTAATTATTGGATTCGTGGACCAATGACACTTCAACATGACAGTGACAATAAGAACTGTGAGCTTTCCGCATTTGCTGCAAAGAATGCTTCCTTACTTAGGATTCGTATCAAGTGGATACAAAGAACGTCTACGCCGTACTTCATTACCAAGGATCCCCTGACGCAGAGCCAACAACCAAAGCTGACGACGGTGTTCAGAATTTATTGCAAGAATTTCAACTCGCAGCTCTGGAAAACCCAGGCGCTCCAGGAGGCAGTGCCCCAGCTGACCGTGTGATTGACCTCAACTTCAACAGCGAAGTCAAGAACGGGAGATTGATGGTATGTAGCGCCACATATTGATGACTGATTGATCATCACGCCCGTTCGCGACACTGAGCGCTAATTGCCTTCCTTAGTGGGAATTCAACGGAATCTCTTACCTCCCCCCGGACCTCCCTACTCTGCTTAATATTATTGCCAATGGATTTAGCTTCGAGAGTAACTTTACGAAGACGGAGCATACGTTTGTGTTGGATAGAAATGAGGTTGTCGAACTTGTCATACATGGGTCACCACAAGGTGCGTTTCCAACTTGTAAATTTACCTTGCATCTTGTACTAGACCTAACTACTCAATATAGGACATACTCAGTATGTAACATGTACTCTGACTGAAAGTAATTTACCAATTTTTCATCTATTACTTCTCGATAATTGTTCTTCAGTCCATTCCAGTAAGTCAAATTCGACTTCTACAAACGACCGAAAGACTAACTAATTATCGACCAGCTTGCACGGACACGCTTTCGATATAGTTCAATCCATGCAAGGTCCGCCCAACTATGTCAACCCCCCGCGTCGCGACGTCGTCGGTGTCGGAGGTAAGTGACACACGAACCCTGATACATGTACCCAAGCGACAACGGTTGATATCACCACCTCTTTTTGTACTTCAGGTTCTACGGTGATCATCCGATTCCAGGCCGATAATCCGGGACCTTGGTAAGTACGCATCATCTAGTGCCATTGAATTGAAAGCTTACTTTGAACGTAAACCTCAGGTTCTTCCATTGCCGTAAGTAGAAATAACAAACTTACTTTGTCGGGCGCATCTTAGCTAACGCATCATATCTCGGACTTGTTCCAAAATTTACAGACATCGGTAAAGATCTCCATTTGATTTGAATCGATTGACCATATGGGCTAAATATGCACTTCTATTAATACCAGACTGGCATCTCGAAGCAGGGCTCGCCGTCGTGTTTGCAGAAAGGCCTAATGACCAGCGCACGGGACCTCAGTCAGAAATCATTAAGCAAACTTGGTTGGATTTGTGTCCGGTATATGCTGCGCTCCCGCCTTCTCAACAGTAAATATATATACAAACATCTCCACAAATTTGTAGCAGAGTATGTATTTTCATTCATCTTGGAGTCAGGCATAAAAGAGCTTGTCTTCCACTTTTTGATACTTTGTTTAAATTTTACCAAGTGAATGATACGCTTTTATCTGGTTTGGATTTTACGTCGGTATGCGAGTTGTACAATATTGGCGATGATCAGAATTTGTCACGCGCTCAGACTCATGTATATAAGACGAACTCATAAGCACCAAGAATTGGTAAAATATCAGTCTTGTTTCCTCACGCTTAATATTGCTCGGCAGATTAATTTACTCGCTATTATATCCTTATGTAATTGAGTGGTGAAGAAATGCGAAATTTAAATTTCAAAAGCTAGAATGATGTAAAGATATTACATTACAAGTTTAGCAATTTGGGTGCACAATCTTGCTCGAGGCAGTCTTGAACAGCTTGACCTCATTCGCGCGCCTGGTAACCAGTCCAGCCAACACCGATCCACCAGCCTTGTTCCACTTGGGCAGTTCCTCAGCAGCGACAGTGTTCGGACTCTCGCCCTTGTTCAACCTCGCAATCAAATCCGAGCTACCGGCATTTCCACAACCAACATTGAACGCCCACGAGACGAGCGCACCGAATTGATTTTCGTTGAGCTTGACGGTGCTCTTGACGTCCTGGTAGATGCAGTTGATGAAGGTCTTGACGTCGGACTTCAAGAGCAAGGTGGCGGTGGTCGTGGTGAGAGGGAATGAATAAGACACTTCGCTGCAACCAGTCGTTTTGCATTGATGTCCGTGGCCTACTGTAGGCAGGCCAATGGGGTCGGCGGCAGGCTTTGCAACGAAGCCTTCGGAACTCTTGATGAGACTAATGGTGGCATCGTTGACGGAGGATGGGGCGGAGCAGCTAGACGATTTTGGTAAGCAGCAAGTAAATCCCGATGGCCCAGGGCAAAGTCCTAGCATGAAAATCTACGTTAGCTGAGAACGAAAATTTAAATGGTGAACATACCCGTTTGCGTGTTCCCGGTGGTGCAAGAGCTGGTAAAGCGGCAAGTACCTCCACTTCCGCACGTTTTGGTGCAGCATTTGACGTCTGAAGGGTCATTGGGGCAATACCCGCTGTGGGTTGTTCCTCCAGCCGATGTGCAAGAACTGGAGCTTAAGCAAACACCTGGTGTGCTTCCAGCGGTACAAGCATCGTTGATTGCGGCATGAGAAGCAGTGAGAGCGAGAGCGACTACAAAGAGTTGGCGAAGCATCTTGTAAGAACAGCAGCAGTTGTTGTTGTTCACCGCTCTACCATCTGGCTTTTATAGCAGAGGTCCATGAGCGCTTACCATCTAATCATTAAAATTGACCACACGGTCATAAGACGATAACCATTTCGCGTCCGAAGCCAAGCCCCTTGCTTCCGACATTCGCATAGGCTCTGAACTGGTATGTGGTACTTTTAACTTTCAGTAAAATCTGAGTGATTATTCTCTCCGAAACCGGCAGTTCGCTGAAGGTCGAGATACAGAGCCCCCAAGGGTGCGTTCTTGTGAGCTGGACGCGTCGCTCCCTGTCGGTCAAAGGTCACCCAGCGTCGCCCATATGCAACGTTCATTTTGATTATGAGTGTACCTTGATGAGAAATAAAAAGATATGATCAAGTCTATTCGCTAGCGGGAGCTAGAAGGAGTAGAGCCTAATGGAGTCCAATGGGGCATAGATAGAAAGACCAGACCTAAAAGTCAACTCAAACTCTAAAGTAGTTGGGGATTAAATTTTCACCGACACACGCATCGTAAGCAATAGCATCAATCGGAGCCTAAACGGACTGTGAAATCATGTTTACGGCTGGTGTCGGCATTGTAGGCTCTTGAGCATGAACCACATTCACATCCAACCAATTTGAAAATCACGTTCAACCAATTTGGATGTGAAGAAGAATATGTCATATCCAGGATATACACCTCCAATTCCAGGCTCTGTACCCCCAACGCCTACCGCTTATCCTTATGGTACTTATCATCCTTCGGCCTATGGACATCCGACAACACCAGGCGCTTACACTTACGCACCAAATGCCTATCAAACTGGTGTAACGAGCTATGGTTGGTCGTATCCTTACAGCTATGTACCTCAGCAGCATCCACAGACAGCTGCGGCGGCTGCGGCTCTTCTTGCACACCATCAGCAACACCACCAGCAGCAACAACAGGCTCAGCAGGCTCAGCAGGTGCAACATGCACAAGCGCAGACGGGGACTGCTCAGCAGCAAGTTCAAGCTCAACCCCAACAACCATATCAGCAATTACAGCAGTATCAGCTAGCAAGGCCGCCTGTGACGCCCGGAGTGGCGAGTACTGTGACTACTACGCCTACGCCTCTTCCACAAAGAACCGCGACGTTCACAGCATACACGCCTAGTTATGCGCGGGAGAGCATGTCGATGCATTCCGGGAGCAGAGGAGGCAGGAGGCAATCGAATTTGAAAGGCTTGTTTACGAAAGAACGTGAGTCTTACTGTGCATCTCTGAAATTCACCAATTTGACCGCGTCATCTATCCAGTCAAAAACCTGATGTACGGCTTCGGCGACGATCGCAATCCAGCAAACGACACTGTGAACGTTATGGAAGAGATTTTAATCGAGTACATAACCGACGTTGTATGTTCTTTGATCATTTTCATTATCAGTGGATTCATTACCCTTTTTTTCAAGTGCCAAACAGCGACCGCCCCATCGAAAAAATCCCGGCTATCGATTGATGATTTACGTCGAGCATTGTCCAGGCCGGCAGACGCCAAGAAGTTGGCTAGGATGGAGGAACTGTTGTTCATGCAGGAAGACATCAAGCGTGCTAGGTCGCAATTCGACGAAGCCGATGGTCTGGCCAACGCAAAGGGTCTCTGACGGTACGACAAGCGAGTCCGACCGACCGATGTTCTTTTTCTGTCTGGTGATCCTCCTATGAAACTTGTTGTCCAGGTTTATTCCGCGGGTACATTTGGTTGCTGCGATTGTATTGGCACGCCACACCAACCGAACCCTTCCAACGTATTTGTGCCAGATGTTATACTACTATCATTCAACTGCCCTGTACCAACCATTTGTATCGTACATTTCTGTTACTATTTCTACATTACATGCATAGATTGTACAATTAGCTATACCCCGAAAATAATCTCTACGGCCTTTCCGTGTTATTTGTCTTGTCGTGTGGTGGGCGGATCCATCTTAAGATGGCGATGACCGCGGTATGAGGGTCCGTATGAGAGTCCTTTGGGGTCCTTGTAAATGTATTCGTCCGATTCGCGGTTGTCGGAGAGGTATGAAAACCGAAAGAAAGGTTCGTTAATTCATGCAGTCATAATTTTTACTCCTCCATCGCTTCTTCGTCCTCTCCAGGCTCTTCGCTTGTCGCTTTAGAACCGTCGGCCGCAGCCGCGTTGCGTCCCTGCACACCCCCCGACTGTGCCAGCGGCTTGACATGCTCCTTCAACCATTCCTCCGACTCCCAGATTGCCCTATTGCCCGCCAGGTTCGCAGCGGCTGTCTTCATCGGCCGTGCGAGGTTCACCTTGAGCACACGTCCTTTCAGCTCGTTCATGTCCATGTTGTCGATTGCGTCTTGCGCGTCTGCGGAGGATGTGTATGTCACAAAGGCAAATCCACGGTGTTTGGGAGCTGTAGAGGGTGGTTATGTTGGGTACAGAACTAACGAACAAAATACGCACCATTTGGGTTTGGGTTCTGGTGGTGCTGTGTTGCCGGTGGTGGAATCTGGACTTCGAGAATGTCACCTGTAGTTGCAGGTAAACAATGTACAGAGCATCCAAGGGGTAGAGAAGCGCGTCAAAAGGAATTCATTGTGGTCCAGTGCCGTACAATAAATGATGGATGGAACCATTCACAATTATTTGGATTGACACATAAGCGCGGCGAGAAAAAAAATAAGAAGGAATATCTTCGTCAGAGCTGAAGGTGTCTCTCGTTTTGCATTAAACGCACCAAACGTCGAGAAACTTTCATATAAGACCGCCTCGTCCGTGTCATCGCCAATCCCACCAACGAATACTGTTTTCTTCGCTTTTGTGCCTTCTTCCATGGTCGTTTTTTACGGTAAGTATAAATTGGCAAGTCTTTTGAGGTTCTGGTCTATACACGAGAGGATTTGAAGTAGCTATGCGGCTGGTGGTGGATGATGATGATAATGGTGATGGTAAAACCCAAAGGCTTGATTTATACTAGCGCGGCAAGCGAATGCAGAGGTGCTTTGCTTCTCCCATCACATGTTGAACGTAGCGATCAACGTTTAGCAGTTAGCTTATACTTGCTACGATTAAGTTTGTTACCCAGAGACCATTTGATTTAAATCTTGGTTCTCTGTTCCATGTGGTTATCGGTAGGATGGGCGCCGGATTTGGCTGGGAGAAGTGACTGGTGCCAACGATGCCATGTACGTTTTGGCTTGTCTTGTGCCGCCTTGACTCTAATATTTCATATGTGTAGGAATGTAACAAGGAGGAGAGTACTCATTTAAGTATGAGAAATAACCCAACGCTCTATGCTAGCTTATAAAGGGGTATACTAACGCATCTGGGATGAACGGAAGGGCTTAATCGTTATTTATTATTTAACTAACCAATTGCTCTTGTAGGTCATTTTTTCTCCGCCAAATCACTATCATCTACCTTCCTTACCATATCATATAGCCCAGCTATAGACGAGGTCGCCTCGTTATCATTGGTCCTTGTTCATTGACGCCTTCGACAGTGTCAACTTCTCCCTGCAGGTATTTCGTTTGTCTTAGTCGCGGCAAAGGCATTTACAAAGGCTCACTCCAGTCGGCCAGTTAGATCCTTTTGTCTCTCAAATAGCAGGCCATGTCCTATACCCATCTGTAGGTCAGCATACATCTCGGTAAAATTATTATGTTACGGACCCGCATCCTTGCGGCATGTGACAAACATCGAAGCTGAGTTACGGTGTCAGCGCACACAGAAACCTTATTGAGCACCACTTACACTGCAACGTGGGTCGTATGAGTCTTTTTTGCTCGAATCCTGACATATTTTCTTCCAGGACCACTTGGAGTTAAAATTGAGTTCCATTCCGTACGGAGCACGAATGTATTGGACGATGCAAAGATGAGATTTTGACGCTGTGAAGTTCCCTAATCAACGTAGTTACTGAATGAGGAAAAATTCAGGGACGTCGCATACGCATCGATTACCCTCTCCCATGTGTAGGATCTCCAATGGCCTCCCATACGAAGATGTTGTAGAATCCGGAGCTCTCATTTTTCCCATCGAGAATGGATCAGGTGCAGATCACGACGTCCATTCCCTAATGATATAATATCGGAAAACAACGGTATCCCGCAGTATCAAGTAGTATCTCGATGACACGTCTGGTGATGCTATTCACCGTGTTGTGCAGATGGGGGTATACAACTCCCGAGGACGACTCCGAGCCCTTTTCTATTTGTGGGACTCAGACAAATACCCTGATGATACAGTCACGGTGGGGGTACGGTCCTTCATGAACCATCGACCAAGCCTTGTCAGCCACTAGTCATTCGCCATGGTGGATATAGAAAGGAAAATTCAGCGACATGAAGGGAATAGAAATGGTCTTGGAATGCAGGATGTTCAACCATTCCCTCCAGTTGTGCCAATGAAAACATACAACTCCCGCTTCGTCCGAAAGTCTTGGACTCGCCATAAGTACCTAGAGAAACTTTGCGCACTTTTGGGACGCATAAGAGTATCCGAATAGTAGAGTCTCTCTGCGAGGGTACGGACTTTCTTGTACCAAGCGTTGTCGGTCACTTGTTCGTCAATCTATGCTGGATATCTAAAAAACAGTAGCATGGAATATAAAGGTTCACGGAAATGCAAAACAATGAATCTCTCCCCCCTTTCTGCAAGTGTGATCATCGGGACCTACATTGGCAACGACCTACTCATTAACCGGGAAATTTGTTGGCTCGGAAGGAATCATAAGTTATTCCGAACACTGCTCCAAGATGCCGAATTCGTTGTTAGGGGCCAAAACACCAATGCTTCGGGCTTTGATCCCTGTATTTCACACATACAGGCAAAAAGTACACATAATTAAATAGAGGACTCGGTCTTTCTATATTTGGTATGACCTAGGGGTAAAAATAGGTCTTATCAATATGAAGACAGCTGTAAATCACACTTGTATGATTTACTGATTTGGATTTTCTCTCACTTCCGAACACACAATTATCTTATCTTGTTTCATGTTTTTTTCCAAAGGACTGGTATAGATATAACAACAGTTGGATGAGACTACCACAAGGGAGAGAAGAAATCAAACAAGGAAGAAGAGGAGTGCATATATGTATATAAATAGTTAACATGCAGAGTTCAAGGCTTGAAAGACTGAGAAAAAAAGAGAAAGACAACATATTTAATGGCAGTAAGAAGAAACAGCAATGCCCAATATCAAATGAAAACAAAAAAAAAAGATCACAACTAAGCATAAACTCAAATCAACAGGTAGCTGATATGTGGGCAATAAATAGATGAAACACCAAACAGTGAGCTACATTATAGCCATCAACCAGCTGGCCATCATTCAAAATTCTGAAATAACAAGAGAAAATAAGGACAAGCGAATACATGAAAACAATAAAATAGAATAGAATAGAAAAAAAGAACACCTGAAAAGTCGGAGAGAAAAAAGTTAATTAATGAGAGATAAAATCGAAAATAAATTAAATAACAATCAAGCAAAAAAACATAAATAACAGAAAAGAAAAAGAGCATGCAGAAAAAAAGGCTTATAAAAGAATAAGAAACAACCACGTAAACTAACTACCACCAAGGGGGGAAAGCTTTAAATATATGCACAGATATGCAGGATATGTTTATATGTATGCATATCAAACATATGCATACATATACACATATACAAACACATGACATGCATGGGAAAATCAGGGGGCAAGATAAAAAAGAGCTGAGATAGAAAGAGGTAAAGGTTGGATGCAAGAAGGTAGTAAAAAATACACAGCAATGAATCCGAAGGTTATTTGACAGGCCGACAATCAGGTCCAAGGACTCCAATAAAAAGCTCGGGAATGAGCTCGAAAACTCGGAAAAGGACATATGAGGTAACATTAGTCCATGTATAAGAGTTGAGGTAAGCGAGTAAGCGAGCAGATGAATTCATAATCAAGTTATGCAGATTGGAGAAAAATGTGGAGTGCCAGCAAGAGTGTTTTGTTACAGTGGTTAATGATTTGATTGTATAGCGCAGTTGCTGGGCCCAGTTGAAGGTCAAAAAGCCAGTCGGACACCTTTTCCAAAAAAGGCAAAAGGTGCATATGTGGTATGATAAATGATGTCGCAATGATAGTGAGGATGAAGATGAAAGGAGGGATGCAGGTATGATGAGGATCACTTTTTGGGTAAATCCTACAAGGAAGGTACAAGGACCAAGGTCATGGTCGCATTTGATGTACATATGTGATTTGTGATGGAGAAAGATGCAAGGTATTTGAGAGTCCATAACGGAATGGTTGAACAGATGGGTGATGAGCAAGCAAGAGAAAAACAGATAACAAGAAAATGTCGAAGATGATAACAAGAAGGATGAAGAATGACCAATAACTATTGAAATATAGATTGAGTAAGCTAAAATATAATGGACATTTACAACCACTGGGGCAGAGACGCACCGTGAGTACAAGCCACTGAAAAGGTAAGCAAGCTCAAGCGGAGTTGTCATTTTCCCCATCCACACTGGATTCTTCATCTGTTCCCGTACTAAGTTCAATGTCGGGAGAAGTGACCTCAGGTATATCAGCAGCAGTTACTCGAGCAACAGCAGCTGCCATGACAACATCGGCAGCAGCTTGTGCAGCAGCCTCATCTTCTTTCTCCTTCTCAGTGCGCAGAGCAGGGTCTACAATCCCTGTCGTCATTGTTGTCTTCACCTTCTTTGTCTTGGTCCCCGAAGCATCCCCATTCTTTGTCGCCCTCGATCGTTTCTTGCCAGAGCTGGCTTCGGCGGCGCCGTTGGTTGTGGCGCCCGCTGACATAGGAGCAGCCGCGTCATCTGCTTTGCGGGACGTGTCGGACGGGTTGACGGTCTGAGCTTGAGTTTGGGGTTCGGAGGAACCTCCTGGTTGTGCCGCAGCAGGTGGAGCTGCTTGAGAGGTGGGAGGTTGAGTACCAGGAGGAGGAGGAGGAGGATGATACATGGGGGGATATGGAGCGAAAGGAGGATATGCGCCTGGATGAAGATAGTATGGCATTACTGGTTGACCATTGGGATGAGGAGAACCGTCCGGACCTGGTTGGCCTTCATGAGGTGGTGGTGGTGGCATAAACCCTGGAGGAGGATAGTAAATAGGGTAATAGCCCTCTGGGTGGCCATACTGAGCTACAGCGTGAATGGTGGCAGCTGTTGTGGCTGCGGGTGGTTGAGTACCTGGAGGATATTCACCTACAAGTTAAATTCAAATCACGAAAAGACGAAGCAAACAAATGATACATACCGTTGAAATTTCCTTCTGCTTCTCCTTTTGCCTTACGTTTATAAGGTCCTCGTTTGACGCCCTTTTTTCTTTCTTTCCGCTGTCCATCAACACAAGTCTCGGAGATGCCATATTTGATACATCGTTCGCAAGGACGACTCTCGTCGCATCGCTTACAGGCCCCCGCGCAGTTTGTGCACTAAAAAAAATGAGAATGTATATATATATCATGTAAACTGAAATATCCTACCGCCATCTTGACTTGCTTCCGCTTCGGACGTGACAAGGCAGACGGTGATGATGAATTAGCTGGGGTAACAAAAGCTACGTGAGAATTTAGTGGGGATTGGACGAAGATAATAAGTTCAACATACCAGGAGGTTGGGAATGAGGAGGATATGCGTAAACGACGCCAGGGGGCAAACCAATCATGTATGGCGCCGGAGGGACGCCATTCGGGGCACCTTCTGGATGACTGCCATCGGGTGCATGCGGGTACGCGAAGAAAGGTGGCATAAAGGCTCCAGGAGTTCCTGGTGGCGGATAGGGAGAGCCATTGTACCCTTGATGAGGATAAGGCACTAAAGTGGGCGGTGGGGGATATGGGTGCTGTTCCGGAGTCGCAGGAGTGGGTTTGGATGCCTCTGTCATCGTTCTATTAAGTTTTCACAAAGAGTGCACAAAAAAGGCGGCGATGAAAAGAAGGCGAATGCGTTGTGAGTTGATTCTGGCATGATGAACGAGGAAGACAGTGAGCAAAGACAACAACTAGAAGGAGTAAGAAAATGCTCACTCCGATTCAAAGATTCTGAGCTGAGACTCAAACTGGGTTCAACCAACTTGAAAATGTGCGGATGGATGTCGCGCAAGTGTGAGCGCTGAACGAAGCACTTTTCCGTCGAAATGCTGGTTTCTGCAAGAAGCTGCAAGAAAGGCGCTGATTTGCTGGACGTTAATCTTGTTTCCTTGTTGAATGCTGGAGGACAGCAGAGAGAAGAACCGCGGGCTGCCTGAAGCCCACGCGTGTGAAATATGTTCCCTTCATGCCGGCCGTGCGCACGGTCCATCTCACAACAGTGGCATCCAGATAACCTTCCATTGTTGTTTGAAATCCAATTTCAGAACGTCTAAGTGAACATTATTCTGACAGTAACCAGCGTCTGTTTTTGTGTATTTCAGAGTCAGGGCCATCATCATCATCTTAAAGTTAGAACATGCTCCGATTCAACTCTTGCAGACTCCGCTCCTGTCCTAACTTTCAAACTCCTTCGACTGTCTCTTGTCATGTCAAATGCCTAAAATACCGTTCTTCTTCTGAGAAAATCTCAAGTAAAATGGGAATCTGCTGCTTCTCGCAGATATCTTGCCAGGTGTGAAGTCTAAAAATCAACGCCCTAGCACTGGTGAGTATTTCAAGTCTGCACCGTTGAAACTGAATATCTTTATGTTACTTATAGCCCCAGTGGTCATTCAAATCTGGCGAAATCCCTTCTCTGTTTCGAGCTCGCTGCAATGCCTTTAGATACTCGCGACTGCTCTGCTAGAAGACAAACAACTATACGCAAATTTGCAACTCTTTACTTTTCTCCCAGTATTCAACTGGTTTCATCAACCACCCGCGGAGCTTTAGATTCACGTTGCGAATAGGCATTGCTATAGCGTGTACGGTGTACTGGGATTTCAATCGATTCTGTATTGTGCGCGAAGTCTGAAGTCCTCGACAGGACTAGCAAATCACACAACAAGTTACAAACGGTGCAACAGTGTTGTGATGCATCTTCACCCTCGCGACAGTTCTCTGGCAACCTAAGTGACCCATTACACCAATAATTCTCTCAAGGTAGACATAGGTGGACCTATATCGGAACCTAAAGACATCAAGTCACCTTCGTTAAACGAGTCGGACTGTCTAGGTTGACGTACCATCACATAGGACGTGAAGGCTTGGCTTAAAAGACCTCTACTCGTCGCTCTGAACACATGTAGAGGGCTCTCGCTTTGGCTGGCATTACTGGAAGTGTATATACGGGTATGGCTCTTCTTAAGGCTGAGTCATTCTTTTTAATTGCCTCTGGCCGAGCAATCAATTTATCGGAAGTTCAAATCAGTGAAATACACCCGTTCCTCTTCCCTCCACCAGAAAATCAGCATTCTTGGTACAGATATCGCCGGAGAAGTTGCTGAAGTCGAGGAAGGAGTGGCGGAATTAAACGTCGGAGTTTGGGTGTATGTCTATGTGTTCTAAACTGTGTCGTACCCTGGTAGGCTAACATGTTTCTTGATCAGTTATATCCGTCAGGGACAAATTTCCAAGTCCCGGAGCAGCTTCCAACAATACGCGCTTCATGCTGCCTCACTCACTGCGCGAGTTCACATTTATCGATCGTAGTGTTTCTATCCATACACCACATAATGACACTATTTAACCTCTTAGAAACCTTCGAGCTGGACGTGTGAACAAACAGCTGATGTACCAGTAGCGTTAACTGAGGCGTACGTTGCACTTTGTAACGCCATGACATATGTAGGGGTCAAACCACTCGTCTCCAACAAAAACCAGGGCTTGTATTCTAGATCTCCTTTTGATATTTTTGGCAGAACTAGTTGCGTAGGCCAGATGGGTAAGTCTTACTCCTCTTTAGCTCAGTATCGGCGCATATATTCACAATATACATTGTGGTTTTCAGCTTTACAACTGGCCAAATTATCTGGATTCTCTCCCATAATCACAACTGCCTTTCTCAAGCACGCAGATAACCTCTAGATTCTATTTCTTTGTCGGAAACTCAACATATGCGCATCGATGTCTGGTTGACTTCAGGAGAAATGACAATCATACCAGATCCCGCGGCTAAGTCTATTCCACAGGATAAGATTTTTCGAAAAGGACTTCTGAACGTATTACGCTCCCGGAACCTTTATATCACGATGAGAGAAAAGTGTTATCAAGGTAGAATCTATGTTTACTATCAAAAGACGTTCAGATTCCTCTAAAGTCATTTTCTAGTCGAAGTTCTTCCTTATGGCCTAGCAGGAATGCCGGGTGTACTGACCAGATATCCAAGTTATTGAAGCTAATTGCTCGACCCAGAGAGACTCTTCAAATGACAATTACGAGGCTTGTCTTCCCCCCTTAGTGGTCTGTAGTCATTCAAGTCGTTATTAGATGAATCCCAGTCGAATGGCGTCGCATTTGACCATCAAGCTCTGGCATTTCGATTACTCAATGCATTCGAAAGCACCGGGGATATTCTATGGCGTCGTCGAATCTACTACCTCGGTTTCTCTCCACTGGCAGACAATTGAATGAAGAAATATAACCAACATTGATTAGCATCTAAATTGACCTCGGTTCTTCTCTTTGAAAGGAGAGCCGGCTGCTGCTGGCTTAGTCGATGTTTATCTGATCAGGGAGCAGCTGCCGCGCATTTTCTAGAACCCTTGCTAATATCAGGACAATACATTACAAGCAAGATGCGAACGAGACAAGACGACACAAAATTTTCGCGATATGCAATTTCGAACCTCACCACTCGCGCCAGTGAGATGTTTGCTCGAGGTTGCGCTGATTTCCTTTTACTCTATAAGTGCATAGTTGACAATTTGACAGGACTATACCATTATTGTGTGGTCGACGGTGACAGATGTATTAGAGTCCCCAAGATGTGGATTTACCACTAACAGAGGAGTTTGTCAGGGCTTATGGGAAGTTCTTCTAGATATTAAACGCGACAGTGCACGCCAAACAATTAAAGATGCATTGCTCAATCTTCATCCTCACTCTTACATTTACGACCGCTCGTGCAGCCATCAACGACCCGTGCACTGTAGGTGGCACCGCAGGCATTTGCGTGACCACGAGTTCTTGCTCTGCATCTGGCGGCACAACACACACCGGTTTCTGCCCTAACGACCTTACAGATGTTCAATGCTGCACCAAGACGTGTGGCACTGGTGGAACGTGCCGTTTCACTAATACCTGTACTACCGGAAACATTAAGACAGGTTATTAGAGAGCTCGTATATTTTATATCGATTCTCAACGCTATGCTCTTCCTCTTTAGGACTTTGTCCCGGTCCATCAAGTTTTACTTGCTGCCTGCCGAGCTCAGATGGAGGTAGCTGTGCACCACCATCTTCCGTCAATGCAGCGACCACGTCCCTCATTAAGAACGCCGAGGGCTTTGTTGCCAAACCCGCACCAGATCCCGTCGGCCTGCCTACTGTGGGGTATGGCCATCTCTGCAAGACCAAAGGATGCACCGAAGTTCCTTTCCCATTCCCACTCACTACGACTACGGCGAGTCAGCTCTTGCAGTCCGACCTGAAGGCGTTTATCAACTGCATCTATAATGACGTTAAGAGCTCCATCAAGCTCAACGAGAACCAGTTCGGAGCGCTCGTTTCATGGGCATTTAATGTCGGCTGTGGGAATGCAGGAAGTTCTACGCTGATTGCGCGCTTGAATAAAGGCGAGAACCCCAACACCGTCGCTGCTCAAGAGTTGCCAAAGTGGGATCTGGCTGGCGGCGTTGTTCAGCCAGGGTTAGTGACGAGACGCGCGAACGAGGTGAAGTTATTTCAGACTGCCTCGAGCAAGGTTGTCCATCCATCTTGCTAGATTTTGAGTCTTCTTCTCCCGGTCATTACTTCTATTTTTTTTATTTTCTACCTTTTATCTCTCGTGGTGTATCATCGACTCTGTATTATTATCAAACGCCTAATCTAGGGCATCTACTTCTGCCAATATAATGCTCGTATTTATGTTATCACTAAACTCTTTTCTTTTCTTTTCTTTTCTTTTTTTGCATAATTGGGGATGGCAAAGGCGTTTTGCATCTTTTGTATTACTGAGGATAAACTGCAGCTATCCTTTTTTTAGGTATGCCACCGGATCACGGTGCCGCATAAATCGCCAATCTCCTGTCGACTTCAAAGACTGGAGGCCATTGACATACAAGCGGAAACCTGCGAGACAGTGATTGCGCCTCGCGTTTCCTAGCCACTCGAGATGCCCAGGTTGTCGCCAGGGATGCGATAAGAGAGTCATAGGTTGTATATTTACTTCAAGATAAGTATTTGATTGATTGGACATATGAGCCATTTGTACTACGTCAGGCTACAAGACGGAATTTGACCTATTATATATACGTTTGTAGCATCCCAAGAATCCCACTTCCACACGATGAAATAAAGACAAAGACAAAAAATTACATTTACTGTTGAGAGGGAGGGAGTGCTGCATATACAGGGCACAGATCCAACCAGCTTTGCTTGATGATTTCTGCTTGTGGTCCAGCTCGCTGGTCATTGGGTCTTTCTGCGAAGACGACGGCGAGTCCTGCTTCGAGATGCCAGTCTATGTAAAATTATCTTCCTAAGTCGACAGTGCGCCTAGATAGAATATAAAAACTTACCGATATCTGGAAAATAAATTCACAGAAAACATTTTAAGTCAGATGCATATCAATAAACGTTATCTTTGTCTACTTACGGCAGTGGAAGAACCTTATTGTTTTTTTTAGCAGATTACCTCAGTTCTAGCAGAAGTGGTAACTTACCATGGTCCTGGGTTATCAGCTTGGAAACGGATAATGACAGTAGAACCTTCATGTGTAGAAATGTTATTATCTCCTAAATATTTTCCATGGTGGTTGCTTACCTCCTACACCGACGACGTCGCGACGAGGAGGATTGACGTAGTTGAGAGGTCCCTGCATTGATTGGACTATGTCGAAAGCATGACCATGCAAGCTGGATTACATCAAATGAGCATACGGAGGGTCACGGAGGATACAGTGGATTTATTGGAACATACTGGAATGGACTGTGGGTGTAGATTCAAGATTTGGTTAGTGAAGCATCCTGGTCCAAATATAGAAAAATTTACTGAATATGACCTATTTTCTAACATTAGCCATTGACTGATGTATGTACGAGTTGAATAAAACGGACCATCCGGCGAACCATGGATAACAAGTTCAACAACCTCATTTCTGTCCAAGACAAATGTGTGCTCTGTGGTGGTGAAGTTACTTTCAGAGCTAAATCCATTCGCAATAATGTTCAGGAGAGTAGGAAGGTCCGGCGAGACGTAAGAGATTCCATTAAACTCCCACTAATTATAGCATTAGCGCCCAGTGATGTCATGCACGATATGTGGCGTACCATCAATCTTCCGTTCCTAACTTCATTGTTGAACTGTAAGTCAATTACGCGATCTGCTGGTGCACTGCCGCCGGGCGCTCCTGGGTTCTCCAATGCAGCGAGCTGATACTCTTGCAGCAAGTTCTGGACGCTCTGAGAGGCCTGAGTCGTCGGTTCTGCGTCAGGCGCTCCCTGGTAGTGAAGCACGGCATAAACGTTATTGATATCCACTAATTAATAGATTAACACATGAAAATGGCAACCAAGTGAATAAAAAAACTCACAGTTTGGATTGTCGCTGTCATGTTTGAGCGTCATCGGCCCGCGAATCCAATAATTCGCGACGGGCTGATTGGCATTCAGCACAACGGAGTATCGCTGAGCGACATAGATATCGAAGCCGTCAACAGTAAGTGGAACATGATTGATGCCATCAACCTATTCATTCATTTTAGCAAAAAATTGTTTGGATAATCCAATCGTAGTAATTGACCTACCTCGATGATAGTCAAAGGATGTCCTTCTATGGAGAACCTGTACTGAGCATATGCAGAAATGTTGATCACACGGAAGCGGTAGCGTTTTCCTGCTACCACGTTGACGCGCGCACGAACAACTTGCGGTCCGCCGATGTACCGTCCCGCGCCATTGATAAGTCCACAGTCGGGAATCTATTTTTCAACTTGTTAGATTGAATCGCCTATGGAAGAGGGGAGAGTAATACTGGTTCATCATTTCCTTGTAAGAATATTTCCTCCATTCCAGGTGCCGGCTATTAGTAACCATGCCGGTGAGATAGTTTCCTAACGCGCTGCGTTGACGGAAGTAGTAACATACGTTGTGGTACCAATCAGCTAGTGTGATGACCGTACTTGCGTCGTCCACATCGTACAGTGAAAGGTGAGGATCAGTCGGATCTGATTATATCACATTAACACCTTGATAAGGTTTCAATGAAAAAGGAGATATACCGTAAACCACGAGAGCACTGGATGAAGCAGTATTAGCTCACGTGTTGAGTGGTGATTTGTTCGTTGACTCACCCTCGAAGTCCATCAACATATTGCGAAGATAAATGACTGTGATACCTGCGTAAATACTCTTAGTAATGCCTAGGCTGCAGACTCAGGGATACATAATATACCAGAATGTTCCTGATTGACCGTTGAGTGGTACTTTATACCGACATGAAAGTTAGATTACAGGAAGAAGCTAAATGAAAGCTTAAAACATACTGTCATATGTATAAGAATGTCCTGGTGCGATTGGGCATTGGTTCACCATAGCCGCTAGTACAGTACGGTGGTACGTTAGAATGAACCTCTCCGACAATAACATGGATAGCACTGACGCCCATCTTCGGAGGCAGTCCTCATTTGGAACTGTGTAATTGGACATAGTTAGCCTTGTGCTTCAAGCTTGGTTTCATAGGATAAGGGACTTACGAGACCATGCCAGTGAATGGATGTGCTTTGTCTATACAATGCACAGTCAGTACGCAGAGCAAAGAAGCACAGAGTGGAGGGACACAACTACCTCATATTCGGGTTGGTAAGTTGGTCATTGACGGTGATATGTAGAACATCGTTCTTGTTGGCCTGGATCAACGTTCCAGGAAAAACCCCGTTCACAATGACGCCAGCTCTAGAAAATCCGTCAGGAGCAACGACACTGTTTGCGAGATTGAAGACGATGTTTACGTCGTCGCCGTATACGCCAGCGATGAGCAATGGCTGTAAAAGAGAGAGGGTTATAAAAGCTTTGAGAGATGAAGGGAACATCATTGTGTGGATTCAAAAGCTGGGGAATATTCTAACGTTGTTTGGCAGCCTTTTATTGTCGCAGAGGTCGATAGAATAGGATTAGATAAAGGACGTGAAAGTCTCCATTATTTCAGGAAATGTGTTTCGCCTAGTTAGCATGACACTCGCCCATGGCGAAGTCAAATATATTCTCAGGTACATACGCGGCGTGGTATCAGATGAGTGAATGTGGAGGTACTGCACTCTGTTACGATAATGTTGAATGTATGGGTATCCTCTGGAATTAAATAAAACAGCGCAACTCACACATAAATTAAATTTCTGAAACAGTAATAGCTTGATATGCTGGCATATAACCATACCTCATTGGCTAGTTGTATCAGAACCTGGGTTCTGACGTTTTCTTTTTCTTGTGAATATTGCAGTCCATCGCAAGGTCACCGGTCATCGATTCATCTCCGACCCGATAGACTGGCGCCGTCTTACCTCATCATCACCGATCATTAGCCCCGCCGGCGCTTACTTCCTTTCCTTATGCGATTGATTGAGTTACATCAAGGAACAATCACCTTTGCCAAACTTCGATGTTTTGCTACCTCAAAGGATATTATCTCATACAAAATGTCTAAAGAATTCAAAGATATCATTATGACCCCCAGGAAAGAACGTTGTAAACTTCTTCTGATTTTTTCTCACAATGTCAAGTGAGAAGTACGTCATGGACTCTTTTCTACAGATGATATGATGGATATCTCACGCCAAATTAGTGAAGCGGCGGGGAATGTGGGCGTACCTTACTCCAGTGGGTTCCAATACAATGGGACCCATCCAAAACATGGGAACCTGTGCTAAAGATGATCGTATCATCTACCCAAATCAGTGGATATCAGAGGTTATGGCAGTGGAACATCTTGCCCAGTGACAAGGAACTGGGTAACCTCTCGACATGCTTGATAACCATTGCGGTAGCCATATTAATGCATGTCAACGGTTAATTATTCGATCGCACGACGCTCTCGCTACTGCGCTGCGAATTACAGCATTCAAGTGGAAGCAGTGCGTATCTCAACCTTCTCTGATCTTGGATACTTCAGGATGAGATGGGTTCAAGTCCCGTGTAATAAATCCTCGAGTATATTTTATATCGAATCGCTGTTCTCGGTCTACATCTCCGTGCTTCATTTTCTTGCCATAGTACCACAGAGCGTCAGGGGAGTCGGCAATAAAATGTCCGGGATGCGCCATATTTACATCGCCGTCATCCGTGGTCACCCAATCCGCATCAGGTTGGGTTATCGTGACATTAGCTGGCAGCATCCGTAAGATTCGGACTCTTCACAGGATTCATGAATCCGGCAGGAATTCCACTTATTTTTTTTATCATCACTGCTCACTTCGGGCATATGACAAGTCAGTTGACAGGCCAATCCTGAACCTGACCATTAATCCGCGGACAATCTGTCGAACTTCTAAGTGAAGTTTCCAAAATAATCCAGTAACATAAACTTCTGTCTCTGAGTGTAAAATCCCTAAGTAGTTTCATCAAAATATCTGTGCCTCGTGTTGCCCAGTGCTTGACAGAACGCTGGACTTCTCGGGGAGAACGATATACAGGTACATGCGTGTTGGAAACAAGCCGCGTATGGCATGGAAATGTTAAGGATGACCTCGCCTTTCCTTGTTTCTTTCGCCTTGCCATACGTAGAATCAACGACCCCTGTGATCGTGATTAGACATATGTGTGTGTGTGTGTGTGCTTAAACTAGCTGCTGTCCGATTCTCCTCGATAGATGAGTTGTGTTAGGTCGGCATACCTTCTATCTTAAGACAGGGGGTCGACCATGCTTGCGTGGAAGATGGATGTTCTATTGGGGTCACTAAAATATCTCATATTAGAGCAAAAATTTATGAGAAAGAGTGTGTATAATAGATAGGGCGATTGGTTCTAGATGCGCTTCAGGTAACACGCTCGGGGGAGCATATGCGCTGAGCAATATCTGGCGTTGTAATTTGGATAACATTGCCGCAAATGCATACCACTAGTGAGCGTGTTGCCTGAAGATGTCAAAAACAAAATACAGGTACAGAGAAATATTTTTGCCGAGACCCCCAACTTTGGGCTTTTCACGCGAGGAGGGAAGGCTCCTACTAGTATAATTTGATGATTCGTTTAGTCACTTGTTGGCCGTACCTACGTCACTGCGAACCAATTTAGATAAGAAGAAATCCTTGATCGGAAATTCATATTTATCTTACCTGTAAAAATATTTCAGTCAAAGGACATCCAGAAATTAAACGCAAGGCTGATATATCTTGAGCTATTGCGAGCTGGGTCTCCATGGGACCGTCACGAGCAAACGTGAGATACTTTAGGTGCGGCCAAGGTACGTATGGCTCCTGGCCAATATGATATCGATACATCAGAATGTTTTTCAAACGAGATGTTCCAATCGGTGTTGTTGGCGTTGAGAAACTGGTTATCTGTGGGAATGTCTCGAACATACGCCTATAGGTCGCACTGGTAAGGTCTGAATGTATAACTACAAGCTCTCGGAGCCGCGCGTAGCGTGTGGGGTCCCCATGGTTCCACAGCGGGTCAAGGTCCCCCGATAGTATATTCTGGATTGTCAGCGAATGCAAGGAAGGTGCATCTATACCTAACATAACTCCTGCGTAAAGTTCACCAGTAGCACCACAAACCTGCAAAGATAGCAGATTTGGCAAATGAACAACATCGGTCCGCATCGGCCATGGCGAGACGTTGGCGTCAATCAGCTCTCCATGTATAGAAAGGTGGGTAAGGTAAAGAGAGCAAGTAATCATTTGGCGCACGGTGCTGTAAGGAAGGTAAAAGGTGGTTGTCTGCTCAAGGTGAAGCGTAACGACTGAATCAAGTCGTGGCCGAAAACCATAGAGCGCCGCATCTCGAAGACGCACAAATCGCAAATCTGGGGTTGAGCAATTTTGAAATATCTGAGGGTGGTCGATATTTCTTATGCGACGCGCGATTTCCTTATCCAGTGTATCAACGTTGTTTATGACAAGGGACAAGTGACGTAGCTGCGGTGCATGAGCGCCACATAGGCGCCGTATCAAAGGACTCGCCTCATGTTCGAAGCCGCAGTCAATGGACAGACTGTCCCAACGATGAGACTCGCGGATTAAAAGATCGAAAACAGCGTTGATGTGCGCAACATGAATAGCTGTATCATCTTTGCTTAATTTGACGTGTATATTGAGGGCGCAGGTCTGGCTTCGTTCCAAGCAGAGATATAGCCAATCTAAATCCGAAGTAGCGCTGATCTGAGTAACCGACCATAGCTTGGGTGACTGCGACGCAACGTTCAGGAAATGTTGGCACGTGTGCGAGACTGCCAGCTGGAATGCTCTCAACTGGTCTCTTGTCGACGGGTCTTCCATTGTCATTGTCATTGCCATCGCAAATATTGCAGACAGGGTTTTAGAGGGCAAAGAAAAAACACCTCCAAAAGACTGCGGGCAATTTTCTCCGGCATGTTCGCCAAGTGATAGCTGCACCAGACAGAATAAATGTGCGGGAGCGCCGGTAATAATTACTGTTACTCACATTCTCTGGGAGCTGGGGGACGATGTCGTCCGGCATGCTGGTTGCGTACGAAGCTGCTGGCATAGGACATTGAGAATTTACAGAACCACATGATAGCCTGAATAACTTCGACATTCTCAATTGAGAAAGTCAATGTTTCTCAATAGAGGAGATCGTCGTATTTCCAATCAGGTCTTCTGTACTCCATTAGGAACGATCCTTTTCATTGGTTGCAAATACGCATTCCTATGATTGGTTTCTGTTTGCAAAATGACGTTGCCGACTGGACCTGAGTTATCTTGAACTCTCAGTCAGAGTTTTTTGAAAATGTAAATTCCGTGACAATTGCAATATGCACTTACAGATATTCTATCGCATCCTACTCACTGCTGCCGCTGACCGCTGTATCCCTCAGACAAACCTGGTTGGATAAACGTCGTGTGTATCTTTGTGTGTTTCCCAGAGATAAACCTTGGGATACACCTGTCGGAGTT
>Ga0247779_1000126_pt1 | contig 61263 bp, 58 predicted proteins | sample UWRJL221509R5_FD_179925 | JGI IMG/M metagenome (GOLD analysis project Ga0247779, IMG submission 179925) | Plant litter microbial communities from Arlington Agricultural Research Station in Wisconsin, United States - UWRJ-L221-509R-5 | ecosystem: Environmental > Terrestrial > Plant litter >... | reverse complement strand
TATGTATCTCATTTTTTAAATCAATTTATCTCAGAGTACCTCAACATGAATCCAAAATGCAGACGGTAATATGTGTTCAGGACGAAAAACATTGAAAACTTCGGTCGCTCCTCAGACGATGTAAATGAACTTTTTTCAGCGTTTGACCCTTCCAATAGAGAAAGTTGTAGATAAGCTGAGCAAGAGCATCACAAATCGCATCGACTCTCACGATAGGACTCGATGGAAGCGTCCTTCGTAACGACGGAAAATTTACCACGTTCTCGAACCTGGTCACGGGTTACACCAATTCGCTTGCCATTGGAAAAAAATTGCCCAAGATAGCAGGTCCTTATGTCACTGTGAGAGACATATGTAACGGCATAGCTGTCGGCAATTGCTGAGATTGATTATCAAATTTAAAAAATTGTGTCTATATATAGTAATTCTTCTCCTTTCGTATTTCCCTTTCTGCGTCTCCTGAATGGCTTGGTTTTAATTCTGAACTTCTGCCATTGTTGAGCATATACACGCTGAGAGAATAAAAGTGCGCCTAATTTCTCTAGGGAATTGCATGTTATACAAATGATTTGCCCATGGGCCATCATCAGTCCATTGTGCTGCACGTGCATCATCGTATGTCACAGGAAACGTCGATTCAAGGTTGACTTTCAAGTAGTACATTCAGGACCAGGCTATATACAATATCCCATAGTACTTCGTCTTGTGAGCGCATTGCGTGCGATCACATGATTCAAGAATTACTGCTTCCCGCCCAATATGGGCACAGCACTACTCAAATATGGCATCACGTTATCGTCGTACTCAACATCAGATATAACCCATTTCCAGATATTTTTTGTATCGCGGAACTCTAAGACGGATGTATATGAAAGTTAGTCTTGAGCATTGAGCATCTCTATTCATAATCTTTCGGACTTCGCCTCAGGCCTGGCAGATACTTAGCATGGTAATTCCTAGTGGCCCCAATTTCTTTAACCAACTTTGAAAGTAAAACAGATTTTTACGCCGGCAATAGATGTTAAGAGTTGTGATAAATTCCGGGAATTGTCGTAAGATAACTATAAAACACATCGTTTATAAAGAAATAAATACGATGATGCGGGAAGAGGTTGATGAGGAAAGATGCTGATGGCTACTAAATGATACATGTATTGATTAAGGATGCATGATAGATCCGATTGCCTAACTTGTGAATAAGTGAAAGAGATCTATAAAAGTGAACGTAAGTTGTAAAAAAAGCCGTGCTAGGGCTGTATGAGTCAGGATATCAGGTGAGTAAAATAATATACTGGCGCTGAGAGAAAAGTCGAATTAGAAAAATCATAGAATGTGCTTGCCCAATGTGAAGGGGAAGATGTGAGATGTGTTTTGTGTGTTTGGTTTTATTGCTCCGCGTCCTTGGAATGTGATCCCTTTTTACGCAAGAAATGTTTAGAAGAAGAAAGAACATGTCTAAGTGTCCCTCTCCGAGAGCGTGGTGCATGAGCAGTTGCAAGGTTTCGACTGCTCTGTCGACGTTCAGAAAGATTAGTTTGAATCCTTTGCATGGCAACACCGTTTTCTTCCTGGTCGAAGCCAAAGCCTCTACTTATCGACCGCAAACCTGTCGACATGTCCGTCCTGCTTCCAGATCGTATATCAATGGAGGGCCGATGAACAGAAGCAAAACTGTCAGGCCGCCTGTGTGAAGCATGCGAAGCCATAGATGCCGGTCTAGATCGCTTCAGAGCCTGCAGAGGCTCATGAGCCTTTAGGTCATGAGCGAGATCACGGTTGGGATCTTGCTTATAGACGTATCGGAGTATATCAATGTCATCAGGCCTGAAAGCGAATTTCCAGGATTTGTACAGATATCGAGGAAGGAGGGCGAGGAGCATCGTCATAGGGAAAGCAAACCAGAAATATGGTGATCGGAACAAGAAATTGTTGTTTCCATAGACTGGCGTGACAAACCATCCTGGAGAAATAACATTGTAGATGGCCTGTTTGAGGAGGGGTCAATGATAAAGCCTGACAAACATTGACAGCTAGGATCAACTTACAGTGTAAACCCAGATGAGAATATCACCAATAAACACGGCGAAGAATACCCAACCCGTCCAAGCGCTCGTATTTAGACCATTGAAAAAATTGGCGGTAAAGACAGCAGAGAATGCCATGACCTTTTTTACCGATGAGAAAGATCATAGATAAAGAAATCGAATGTTTGACTTACAGTCGAAAATTCGTATAGCGTAACTTGCCATCCATCAGACCGTGCAGAAGTGGAAACATAGGTATATAAAACGAGAAAAAAGATGATTGCAGACTAGAAAAGAGTTAATATCAATAACAACTGAAACCCAATAGAATAATTACCTGAACAACTCCATCGAACATGTAAACTATAAACTGTCCCATACTGAACCATTTGCCTTCGCGTCCAAACCAGTAGAGTTCAGGCACCGCCATCAAAACATGATCGTCTAGGCGTTGGCATTAGTGAACGAAGCCAGCATAAAGTTAGTGATTAACTCACCTGCAAACCTGTCAAACAAACCGATTCCAATTACAGGCGCGATAGTCCAGAACGAGTTCCAGAATAGGAGATATGTGTACTCAAAAACACTGGAAATAAGGCTCATCAGTCTGCCGAAAGTTATACCTGGTACCAAAATGCCTACTAATTGGAACTCCAGGCACAATAGATCTGGAACCACCAGAGAACTCCGATACATACAATGTTCTTATAGAAGAAGTTAAGGATCCTAAATGTAATGTCAGTCAAAAACCTTCTGAAAAAGAAGCCAAAAGAAACGGCACACACATCGTTCCATTACGCGCATATGACCAATGACCGTGCACCAGCAATAACCGTTTCAAGAAGCGGAACTAAGTTTGAACCCAAATTCAGTCACACAAACATGTACGAGAAAAGAAAAGGTAATACCTGTGCAATTGCATAATCCGAAGAGTTGACGGCTTGAAGACCTTCTTCACCAGAGATACCAACCCCGACGTCTGCGGCCTGCCGATTTTGGATCCCATTAGGTCAGGACGGATGGAAGTTTCTCTAAGCATACCTGAATCATGCTAACGTCATTGGCACCATCTCCAATGGCCAAAGTCATTGCCCCAATTCCATCTTTGACCAGCCTAACAATCAGAGCCTTCTGTAGCGGGGAAACACGACAGCAGATGACGCCCTCGCAAACCATTGCGAGTCTCAACAATAAATCCTTATGTCGGTCATCTGAAAGAGCCACCTCAAGGGCAGACCCATCAATCACAAGCACAAAGCCCCCTGGCCTATCACCGTTGTCGGATCCAACAATTGAAGAAAGACCTGTTTCTGTTCGTCGAAGCGGACCACCTCCAGAGCTCAAGGGCCCCCAAGAATTTCTTCGCTGCTGATTAGACAAAAGCTCGGCTTGGGCCTGACGAGGTGGTGCCGGATTGCCCTCATCGTCGACAATACCACTTTCCGGGAAGAACTCTTGAATAGCATGAACGATCTGATCGTACACCGGCCGGCCAGATCTACTGCCCCGGATGACGATAATATTTGATTCCCTGCCGATGAGATTAGTGCTATGGCCAATAGCTACGAATCACCAAAAAAACGTCAGTGAAACTCAGGAATTGATACAAGTAATAGAGGTGACACTGACCAATAGCAGTCTCCAATTTGTCACCTGTAGCCACCCAAATCTTGATACCAGCTTTTTTCAGGTCCGCGATTGCTTCAGGGACGCCATCTTGCAGACGATCCTCAATTGCAGTAGCTCCAAGTAAGCGAAGATCCTTTTCCAACTCGTCTGAGACGGCGTCGATTTTGCCATCTCGGTCATCCATCGCGACAGTAGCTTCGTGGTACCTTTCATTCCAAGAATTGTACTCATCCTCTATACAAATAAAAATAGTTTAGCAACTATCCTACTGGGATTGCTATACTTGAAACACGTACCTCCAATAACCTTATACGCCAAAGTAAGCGTGCGCAGCCCCTGGCCTGCAAACTCATCCAAGTGGTCCTCAGTTACCTTCTTGAGGTCTTCATTCACACCTTCTTTCAACCTCTCAAAGATGACATTGTCGGCACCCTTGCTTAACAGGAACAGCCGACCGTCGTCCGAGTCCAGCTTCCTCAAAACTACACTCATTCTTTTTCTAGCGCTGGTGAACTCGAGGATGTTCAAAAGCTCGTATCGTTCCAGAAGCCCTTCATTGGCAGCAGCAGCCAACTCGCCAGGACCATGGAAAGTACGAGGGGAATCAAAGCCTTTCTCTCCTGAAGGTGTCCCGTCGACATTTTGGAAGGGAGTTTGAAGATAGAGAATTTCCTTCTCCCGTCCTCTGAACACGAAGCCCACATCAGCAGCAGCCTGAACCAGAGCGGCTTCATCCGGACTTTGAGCTTTATATTCCATCTTTCCAGTTTCGGGATCAACGCTCGTTAATACTGTATGGCACAGGGCCAGTACGGAGAAGAATCCATTCAACTGTCGGGCATGTGCAGCGCCTGCTGAGTCCAGGTCTTCATGAACCGCCGACATGAGGTCACGACCAAGCTCTGCGTCACGGAAATGATGGATAACCTTCGGAGGACGAGCAGTGCTCGAAGATGCAATTGGAACCTCCTTCTGCTCAACCAAATCAGATGAATTTTCATCGCTCTTTTGTCCACCTGCAACTCCTGTGTTGCTCGAAGCTGAAGAGCGAAATTCTTTCAACGGGATCCCAGAATCGACGGTTTCGGTTTTGATCCGTTCAGCAGGTTTCTCAGCAATTTCTTGTTCCTCTGTTGACTCGTTATCTCCATTGTATATCTTACCGCCTATTGAACATTTCCTAAATACCATGGAGTTCTGTGTCGGAGAAAAATGAATTAAAACAGCTATTAAATGCTTGATGAAATATCGAACCTGAGTCAATGTGCCGGTCTTATCTGAAAAGATATACTCGATTTGTCCCAAGTCATCGGACAGATTCCAACTGCGTGCCAATGTAGGCTGTCCATTGTAGACCATGTGACTATCAAAGTAAATGAAGGCAGCTTGACATGTCCGCACGAACTCGATTGAGATGTACAAGGAGATTGGTACAATATTTTGGAAACTAGAAAACAAGTCAGTCGGCGGGCATGAGATTGAATAATGGCCCAAACGAAAGAAATGACATACGTAATGAGGGCAAAGGCAAAGGTAACAAGGCCGTTGATCGAAGGGTTATCACCGGGTCGGTTAGCATCATATAACCAGGGAGCATCCCTAGGCTGGTCACGATGTTCAAGAACGGAATCGACGATACCACATGCAATAGCCATCAAAGCCAAAAGAATGAGGTTAATGAATCTGAACACCAGCGGTCTGCCTTCAGACTGAAAAAAATCAAAATTGAGAGGGCATAACGTACACCTGAGGATTCATCTGCCTCTCCACTTTGCCCATCTTGCTGGGTGTTCCTCCAGAGTTCATTACAATCCTTGTATCCTCGCCCGTGAACATGACCATGCCAATGACCCATTTAGTATTCCTTAACACGGTACCTCGAAGCAACACGGTTTGCATGTCTGCTGGGAATGTTTCGTCACCCACTTTCACAGCCGCATTGAGTTTATACAGGTTTACGTCGGGTCGATCACATTCCAGACGGAATGTATTATGCGTCGATGCACACTGGCCTGCTGTCCGAAGATGTGATAGCGCAGGAACGGCATTCCGTGACTTCAGATTCGTCTCGCCATCCAGATTTTTGGTCTCTACAAAGGCAACATTTTCTTCTTCTGAAGTTGCACAGATGAGGATATCTGCAGGTAGAGGCTCGTTATCCAAAATCTTGACAAAATCTCCTACGGCAAGGTCCTCCCAAGCCTTCTTCACCCAATGAGGTCTATTGTGGTCCACCTCAATCCGAGTGTCGGGCTTAGAAGAATGTGAGAAGTGGCGGGTAAGAATAGCTGGCAAATGATGGTGCTCCTCGACTAGATCATCGTACTCGATATCCGCCGTAGGCACATCGTCCTGCGGCGCGGGCGTAGTGACGCCCGCAATTTCTTCGCCGCCCGACGTCCTCTTGACTTTCCTTACGCTCCGACCATATGTGCGCATCACCCCGCGAACAAACGTCCGACTTTTCCGCTGCATCATGTTTGGATTAACCCAATCACCTCCGCCAAGCACCCGCACTTTGGTGTTGTTCACCTTGCTGTCAGACTGGTGCCTTTTGATATCTTCGTATCCATCCTTGAGCGCAGTGATGCCGAGAACGATGAGAAGAGGTAGGATAACGAGACCCGGAGAAATCGTCGAAAATTTCTGGAAAAATTGGAGGATGGCGATTCCTAGAAAGAAACTGTATTTTATATTAGAATTAAAGCCAATAGGAAGCGCAGAGTTCGAGTAACGAGTTGATGAACATATTTATAACTCCCCCGTTCCGGAGGCCGTCATCGAGCGCAAATCCAGTTATCCAACTGCTTTTTGTGCACAATTAAGCTCGTACATGCATATTGCCGAGGATATTTCTATCCCGTATGTCTTTAAACACGTCTCACACCAGCTATGGCCTCGACCGGTTGGCCTCCCATGCATGGCATCGGCTCCTCGTGCGAGTATGACGAAGGTTGGAGTTCCAGTAAACAAACGCTGGACAGTACTCACATATTCGCAATACGCCTAAACTGTTCCAGCAGATTCCGAGGGATAAAGGTGATCAACGTATATTTTGAAGTGATGACCTGGTTCGTAGCATAGACATGCTCTGGTTTGACTCTTCCTCGGTGGTCGTGATAGTCGTCGGGAAGGTTTTCGTTGATGAATATCGTTCTCTGTGGCCCAGGTTCCTTCTTCCTGCTGAAGAGGTCCTCGACCTTGAATGCGGCGAACCTTGCATAATATTGCGCGATACGAGATCGCTGTGTCACCGGGGCCATGATGTGTCAAAGATGTTTGTTATATATCGAAAATCAAAATGAGCAGCAAAAAGTCGTTAAATGTCGTCGCAGGAGGATCCTAGCCTCACTCTGGCATACCGTGGAGCAGAGGAAAAGGAAGGAGATAAATTATTCGTGGATTTCGGTAAGGTTAAGGAGAAACCAGCCTAAGCTTGGCCCAAATGTGTGATGGGAGTTGTGTCAGCGAACGGCATGTTCATGACTCAGCTCGCTGACACCACCTGTATATCCGCGCCTAAAAATCTCAGAAGAAAAGATACTTTTCTCCTATATTGTCTAAGTCAAACCCATCAGAAATTCACCAGTGAAATAACACATCGATGTGCACTCCCAAATCCGCGGAAAACGTCCACAGCACCTATCAGATTATTGTGAGCAATAGCCGTATTTCCTCGTACATACGCCCGAACTTCACGGCGGCGTCCTACTCCAGAAATGCTTAGCATAACTCTTATATACTTCGTCCAAGAAAATGTATAATAAGGTATCATAAAAACACAGTATAGGGGATTGAGGATCAAATCAAGCCACAAACTTTCGCAGGGTAACTCCACCATGAAAGAAATGAAAACAAGAAGCTAAGGAAGGACTATCAAGTAGGAGAGCTCGCTAACAAGGGGTATAGGTATCGTATTTTGGAATAGCCTGCGTCCATCCAGTCCGTCACAGACAATGTCGCACATCCAAGGAAAGTATCGTAATCAATTACTGCTGGGTCGCTGCGGGACGTGAATTGACACCCTCCTTGAGAGCGAGAAGCTGTTTCGAGCGGAAGGCTTCGTAGTGAATTTGTGCGGTTGTCTCGATCAGATCTTGCAAGTGTGTCCTGGAGTAAGATATATTAACCACAGGCTCCCAATTTCTGAATCTAGAAAGCGAAGACAAACCTTGTGAGGAAGTTGCGTAAGTGAACAAATTCGCAGTGATTAGCATCCTCGACATTCACAACACCCCAACGGTTCTTGCGTCCCCGGACAGTCTTTCCATCGATAATGACGTTACTCTCAGAACCAACAACTGCAAAAGGAATGATGTTCTAATTACATTTTGTAAGTTTTCCTGGTCGGTATGCAAAAATGTGAAGACATACTCTGATAGTTTCGTTAAGTTGGACTTCCTCTTCGTCATCCTCATCAGTATCGAAAGGATAGAGACGAATATTGTTGTAAATTAACTCCTCCCTAATCTATTGCAACGCAAACCTTCAGTCAAAACTTTTGCAAGAATTCAACCTATTTTGAGCGTACCTTCGTCTTGAATCTCTCCCGTTCTTCCAGAGTCAAGCTGTCACTCTTGGCAATAACTGGCACAACGTTGACAACTTCGCTCAATTTCTTCATCACAATGACATCAATTGGCCTGAGAGCATGGCCGGTGGGGTTGATGAAGTACAGGCAGCAGTGAATACGGGTGTCCTGGATGTATCGGTCACGCATAGCAGTCAATTCTTTGCGGAGGTAAGCGCTATGCTGATCTTTGATGTACTTGATGATAGGGTCCCAGCTATAACTTTACTTTAAGGATAGTCGACAGGGTTGAATAAGTTTGGGAAACGCACCATCCTTCGTTGTTGATTTGGTCTCCGTATCCAGGGGTGTCAACAATGTTCAGCCTGAGTTTAACACCATTTTCGACAATGACTAGAATCGTAGGCAATCGTAAATCACGGTATCCCAGCAAACATAAAATTCCAGGCATCAGAGAATATGTAGCCAATCAAACAGGTAGCGTTTGAACACGTAACAGAAGCGCAGAATGGAAGGCTGCCATGGAATATGATTTTGCTAGGAGACACGTCTCCGCGCAGTACCCAGAATTGCAAAATACTCACCATGAGACACTGCTTGAATTTCTGTTGTCTGCCTCACAACCTCATCCGCTGAAAAGCGACCCTTGGAGTCGATAAGATGGGAAGCGAAAATGGTGTTAATGAGAGTGGATTTGCCCAAGCCAGTTTGTCCTACAGGTCAAAAGTATGGAATTAATCAGTAAAAAGCCTCATAAACCACATTTTCCGACTTCGAAGGGAGTCCCGAAAGCGTGTTTATGCGCTGAAGACATGCATAACGCGGACCACGCTTGGGCGTGTAGTTGTTGTTACTACACTCTTTCGCTCATTTCGTGTTGACACCGACGAAAGGTATAAAGAGCTCAACAAAGACAATAGACTCACCAACAACAATAACGTTGAACTGGAAACCACGCTTCAGAAGCTTGTGTTCAATCTGCTGGGTGATGCTGTCGAAACCAACGTAGGTCTGCGCGCGGATTTCTTCTGACATTTTGAAAGAGTTATTCGATATGAATTAGGGTATCTAACGTGAGGAAAAGAAGTGTCAGCTACCGCCTTTCCCAATGATTCATAGAGAAAAGGGGCGAAGAGGTCAAAGGCAACCGTGTTCGTGGCAAGGGGCTCCTTGATTCCACAGTGGTTTCCATGTCACTGGCTAAGAGCCCATACAGTCCCTATGCTATAATTGGGGGGCTGTACTCACCAGAAGGCTCGAAGGGTGTCAAGGACAGTGGCAAAGATGGCTAGGGGAGTCGTATAGACAGGCGACGACGACTTTTTACAGTCGAACGAGGTCGGGGCACTGACTTCAAATTTGGCTAGGGGTTCAATGGCAAACAGCAATAAATATCCGCTTGTGGCAAGCATCAAATTAACTTCGACTTCTCTTACGCCTGTCGAACGCAAAAGGCTCCTTGATTTATGTAGTTTCACTTATGCTACTGGGTCTCTTCTAGTTCAGAATAAAATTCGGTTCAGGTTCGACTGACAGGAATGCTGGCCCCAGATCCTAACTCAGCATATGCTTTGATTTGCTCTATGGAGGATGGGAAACGGCGGTGAAAAGAGAAGGTGCGATGAATTATCTGTACATTGGAGATCTATGAAATTATCGCATAGGTGGCATCCCATATACATCATCCAATCCCAGAGAACTATCCCTTCTCTCCTTGGTCCTTTCTAAATTGTGGCGTTGTACATTGTCTTGATCATTTATTTCTTCCCGGCATCTATTCGTCCAAATCACTTCCTATCTCAACCCATGATTAAGCGCGATTATAGTTCAGTTCCCAACCTAGAATAAGTCAGAAAAGAAACAGGAACAAAGCAATATTTTAGCATAATTTATTCCAATAAAAACATTACTTGGAAGAAGAGACAGGAGGTGGGGGTATACCAGACGACGACAGAAGGGGTATAGCAAAGGCAGCTGCAAGTACAAGGGCAGCTATGGCCACGACTGGGAAATAAGAAAACGAAGACTTTTGTTCTTTGTCGCCGCGAATTTTGGGTGGGGCCAGTTTCGATTGGTTTTGGATATAGGAAGAAGAATAGACGGGAGCAGATGGAATAAGATGAACATACCCTATAGACTTGAATCCGTGGATGCTAAAAAGCCGTTAGCAGGTTATTGGTAACGCAAAAAGAAATAGAGCTAACTAGTATCCTTCAATGTTACGTTTGATTTCCTCTTCTGAACCGAGAGGAACGCCGGCAAGGGAGAAGGTAACTTTGGTTGACTCAGTCGATTGTTCAAGGGTGGTTGTGAGAGTAGCCTCATGCCCTACAAAAGTGCAGCACATAATGAATCAGTTTTGGATAATAGTTCAAAAACAGAAGACATACCAGACGGCCATGTTGGGCTTTGCAATGCCCATGTCTGCACGATCTCTTTAGCAGGAGTTAAGGAGACATATTTGCCCTTAACGCCTCCGCCGAAGAGAAGGTACTCAGATCCAGGCTGGGCTTCAGACTAAAGTATTGTTTAGTGACGCTTTAGACATGCTATAGACACAACTCACTTTGGCGCTTGCACGAGTCCAAGCGGGAATACGTTTTTCGTCGGTCAAAAGGCTGAAAATATCGTCCGCAGAAGCTCTGAAGTCGGCTTCAACCACCACGCTCGTAACATTCACCTTCGCCTTTTCCTGCACTTTGGGTTTGGCAGTAGAAGATGATGATGACGCAACTGAAATAGGCTGTGCCGAAGGAACCGCAGGAGTGGCTGCGGGAGCAGGAGTGCCAGAACGACTGGGATCTGCACTGACAGTCAAATCTTTGCCGTGAGTATCTATGATGGCGCTAGGGAAAGTGGCAAGCTTCTCTTCCAAAGCTTTGGGAATGCGTGCCCGAGCCAATGCAAAAACGGCATTAACTTCTGGCGAAGCATCGGTTGTAAGTCTCCAGTTGTACTAGATCCAAAAAGCAGAAGTCAGATATATGAAATTGGACGCGTAAAGATCGTAACACGAGCGCGTGCTTACCACAAAGTCGGAAAGCTTGTCGCAGATGACTTCATGAGATACCTCTGGAATAGTCAAGGTACCTTTCACCTCTGTGCCATCACTAGCTGTGCCCCTCCAATCCATAACAACCTTGCAATCGAAAATTGTGATGAGCCTGTGACGAAAAGCAAACCATGAGCACGCATGTCGAGGTTCAAACGAAATAAAAACGAAAGCCGAGTGTATTTGCCAGAACCTAAGCCCATGAAGAATCACTTACTTCGACTTCCTTTGACCTAGTTCAATGTCACCATCTACTTCCTTGACTTTGGAGATGGACACGACTTCGCCTTCATTGTCGCCACTGACGGTGACGGTGGTCAGCTCGCGTTCAAACCATTCAGTACCCCAACGGGTAACATTCTTGTTCTTCCAGTGCCAGTTAGCAGTCGAGGGAGGTAAAGCCATTTGTGAATAGAGAGTTGAGGATGCTGATTAAGATGATGGAAGATAGTGAAAAGTGGACAAAGAATAAATTATTTATTTGCTTCCGCTTCCGTGCTTGCTTGTCCTCTTCCATGATGTTCCAGCGTTTTCCCGTACTTTTACAACGGCTTCCTCTTTTTTCTCTAGCTCTCAACTCGCAAAAAAAAATTCTATAATATTACAGGTCAACAAAATCCAAACACGAATTTAAATCAGGGTGCAATGATGCTGGCTCCTCGCTCCAACCAGTGCTCTCTGTGTTTTCTCCCAACAAGATCGAACTTCACGCGCCGCTTTATGCCTCGTGCACGGTCTGTCCGACGGTGCAAGCCAGTACAATTCCTTCGAGACATACAGACCTCTGACTACCGTCTTTACGTCTCCACAAAATATCTATAAACCCACCGCGTCGCGTGGTAGCCAATTGTTCGGACCCATATGTGAGGTTCGATCCCACCTTCATTTTTTCATAATTTATCTCTTTTTGTTTTGTGGTTCCTGTTATCACACGAAACCTACACGCTCTCCTCGTCTTAGCACTTGGCCTCCCCTCGGATTTTGTAAAACGTGGTCGTTGGAGTTTTGACATATGTCCGGTAACGTTGACTGTAAGTTCTCGTGTCAGATCTTTTTCATCAATAAATAAGCATTTTTGACATTCAGACAGCGTAGAACCTCTGCTTGAAATACCTGCTAACATTTAGGAGCCGTTCAGCTCCCCTCATCTTAGTAATGAGGTTCATCGATGAACTGTTTAATTCTGAAGAAACAATCTACATACATTTCGACTACCCCTGTTCTTGTGGTGAAATTTACTTTAAGCCTCCACAGCCGCAAGATAGAAAAGGTAAGCTAAAGGGCATGGTGGTCATTATCTCCTTCGCGGTGGTAGAAGCACGTTAGACTCGATCGGTTATGTTACAAATTTCTTGCTTTCTTCTCCATAAACGTATATATCACAAGTTCTTTTCAGACATAATCTTCTCGACTCCTTCCGGTGTCAAGAGCAATTGAAATTTATGATTTTCTATACACCGGGCCTGCTTGCCGACCATTGTTCGCCAGGAGCGTCATAGCGCAACTTGGTTCGTTATGTTTTGATCTGCCATGGCCGCGACCGCCGTATCGGGAAAGTAGCTTTTTTGCTATAAAATTTTTTGCAGTGCTGACCTCTCCGGGCAATGTGCGCGAGCTCCACGATTCACAGTTTTCGGGGATGTAATATCACGATTCACAAGCGCGCTGAATCACAACCAAAAAATCCGCCAATTGGATCATCTTAACTTTGTCCAGGGGATTCTAGGGGTATGTCTGGGTATGTCTGGGAATCTTTTTTTTTTCCTTTTGTTCTTTCATCAACACGGTGTCTTTCCATTTGGCAAATCGTCACATTACACCGTTTAGACAACGCAGCAGTCGGAAGAATCTCCAGAAGTCGCCTACATGTTCTATCTTTGGAAAATGAATCTGGATGAAAGTTGCGTCCCGGTCGGTGACTCGAATTCTGTCATAAATAAAGTCAAACTCTATTTCCTAGCGAAAAGAGCGAGGACATGCGAAAGATATTTTTTGCTTTGGGACGGCCTACCATGAACTAATGTTGCTTGTCCGATTTGGATGGTTCTTACCCCAATTTGCCACAACATGGCCCATGTACTCTTGGCCCTGGAAAAGGAACAAATGGCGAAACACGGATATGGTTTAGTTAATGAGCATGTCCCTTGAGTACGGGACATTTAAGAAGAGTAATTTTCTCTCTGATTCCCTAAAAGAAAATCCCCCCTTCTCGCCATCCAAAAAAAAAATAACGGGGGCATCGCCTTTGCTCTGGAATCTTGTGTTACTCTTTTTTTCTCGCCTAATTTCTCTCATATACTTCCTCAAGTGCAAAATGACGGTCCCGATAATATCCCCTCCCATTGACTCTTCTGAGAAACCTACTTCTTTCATTCTTCCTGATCTCGTCTCCCATTGCAACTTCCCCCTTAGCTACAACAAACATGGCGACGAGATAGCCAGTCAATCTGTTGATTGGCTTGACTCCAACTGCCCAGACCTGAATCTCAAGCAACGCAGGGCGCTTCGTGGCCTTCAGGCAGGCGAACTCACGGCGTATTGTTATCACACCGCACCCCCAGAACGACTGCGCGTCGTGTCCGATTTCATGAACTACTTATTCCACCTGTACGTTCCTGGATTATTTTTATTTTGACAGAACATGCGGCTTATGCGTGTTTTTTCATCTCTCAATCAATGATGGTAATATACCGTAGGGATAACATTAGCGACGGAATGATGACTCGTGAAACGGATATGTTGGCGGATGTCGTCATGAACGCATTGTGGTTTAGCGACAAGTACATGCCCACTGAAGCATCTGGTAACAGAAGTGAGGAGCTTAATCCTGGAAAGCTTGCTAGAGAGTGCGTTAATCTTTTTTTACTTCTGTTGATCGACGTGCTTCTGACTATTTTTGCCATCCCCTTTTTACATTGCCCTTCTTTTTCTTTTTTGATTTTCTCAGCTTCTGGGCACGCTGCATCCCTGACTGTGGACAGGGTGTACAAGAACGATTCAAGGAGACGCTTGAGCTTTTCTTCGAAGCCGTTAATGTGCAGGCCAAAGCTCGCGACGAGGGTGTTATTCCTGATCTCGAGTCTTACATTGATGTTCGACGAGACACCTCAGGTATACAAATTTGCTCTTCAATCATCTTTCCATGAAGTTTGAATACCATCTCTGTCTATTAGGGTGCAAACCTTGCTGGGCGCTCATAGAGTATGTTCTCATATCTGGTATAGCGCGAAACGTGGTATACTAACGCCTGCCTTTATTCGTCAAGATATGCTCTCGGAATTGACCTTCCAGAATTCGTCGTCGAACACCCCATCATTCGTGCTCTCAACCAAGGCACAAACGATCTTGTGACATGGTCTAACGTGAGGCTATATGATAATATGCTGCGCTAGTGGGCGTGTTAACCAATTCTCGTGGGCAGGATATCTTCTCGTACAACGTCGAACAATCTCGAGGCGACACTCACAACATGATAGTGATTCTTATGAAGTATCACGGCCTTGACTTGCAAGGGGCTGTTGACTACGTCGGCAATCTCTGCTCTCAGACTATCGATACTTTTATAGAAAATAAGGCTAACCTTCCATCCTGGGGTCCGGAGATTGACGATATGGTTGCACGCTATGTGCAAGGACTTCAAGACTGGATTGTCGGGTAAGCTGTTTTCCGTTCGTTTGTCGAGGGCACTACTAGACCATCATTTTTACAGTTCTTTGCATTGGAGTTTTCAGACTCAGAGATACTTTGGTACAAACGGGATGGACGTCAAATCTCATCGCATCGTCAAGATCTTGCCCTTGAATATCGAGCACAGCGAGTGAGCTGTGCAGATTAACATTTCCTCTCGTCTGATTATTGCGAATTCACCCCCTTATATTATACTATTCGACCTTCTATCTACTATTATTTTGTATTTGATATGGAATATTGATATTGTAAAGTTTATTAGCTATATGACGAAATGATATTTTTGCTACTAATCAATGACGTCACGCGGGTCTCACTCCTCAGAGTGCTCCCCTATAATCGCCCCTCGACCGTATTCCAACTTGAACAACAACCATGAACACTCTTTTTAGACCTATACTGCGCTCGGCCGCCGTAAAGAATATTTCTCTCGCCTACCGTAGGCCACCTCCATCCATTTTACGAAGGCCTGCGAGCTTGAATGCTCGTATTGTTGGGCCCACTTCGACTTTGCTTCACGCACGGTTTGTTGCCAGTAGCGTCTCAGGACGCCCAGGAAGTCAGAGCTTAGAGCATGCTGCAACAAACGTAAAAGAAGAGCTCGGAAACTCTGCTAGCGATCTCGCCAAGGTCATCGCTGGGGCAAACGTCACCGTCGATACCGTCACTGATTCGAGCGCAGAATCGTTTGTGAGTAATAATCCTTCAAATGCCAATTAGCATCTGAGTGTAGAGCTTGCTAGGTTGGTATCACATCGAAAATCGCTCATGAAGTGCCTCAGCCCATTTTGGTGCTAGGCTTGGCAGGTAAGTGTGGCGTCGCCTCGCATTATTCGCACGCTCAGCCATAATTTGCAGGCGGTATTCCCTATGTCGTGGCCTCGGCTACAACTGTTTATCTCGCATATGAGGCATCAATTGCGGCAGCTGGTGCTGCTATAGGGATAGACCCAGGGGTAGCCTTGACTGTTCTTGATCAAGCACTCAATTTACAGGTTACATATGGTGCTGTAATGCTCTCTTTTCTGGGTTAGTCTGATCCATCTTGAAATACATCTTTCGTCTCAAGTATATTATCAATTCAGGAGCATTGCACTGGGGAATGGAATTTGCGGGTTATGGAGGACACAAAGGGTTCTCTCGATTGTTCCTTGGCGTAGCTCCCATGCTCGTCGCATGGCCGACTCTTGGAATGCAGCCTATGATGGCTCTCGCCGTCCAGTGGCTAGGATTTACGGGTTTGTGGTACGCTGACTCTAAAGCGACTATGGCGGGATGGAGTATGTCTGGTTTCCTTCTACATCGTAATTCCACTACTGACGGATGCTCTCCAATCTTCAGCACCCAAGTGGTACTCACAGTATCGATTCTATCTTTCAATCCTGGTCGGAACTTGGTACGTTTTACGTCTATTTCTCTATATTGTAAACCCTTAGACAACAAACTCCGCAGTATCATTGGTTCCCTTGCAGGAACTTCCATCTTTGGCCCTGTTGCTGGCCATGGATTCATTACACATGATTTGGATCATCTTCGAGAGGAAAGGAGACGAACCATGCCATCTAAGCACGGCATGATCCAAGGGCCTATCGAAGCCGTCCCGGCTTCAGATGACGAAGAACACTACACTCGCATTCACAAACGAGACATCAAGAAAGAAGAGCAAAACAAAGCGTAACATTGGGGAATCTCATTATAACAGGAAGCTTCTGCGGATATCTCGAGAATGGACAAACAATATTGTATTTGTATACGACGTAACCTTTCAGCTAGTGCATAACAATGTAAAACTTTGGTCCAATATGGGGTATTTTGACACCGAGTTTGCCACACACGATCTCATTTCTGTTACTGTAAGTGTAGTTGAGCCCTTCCAGCCCGATCCCTTATATCCTTTTCAAAATTAAGAGGAGAAGAGCGAAATAAAAATAAAAAGATCAAAATCTGTGGAAGAATCTCACCCCCCTCCCCCCGATGCTGTGCCAACTTTCTCCAATCGTCTTGCTTTTGGATCAGTAGCACAGACACTTGTTTTGTCTATCACCATTATACAGTTACGCTGCGGTGACTTCGAAAGATCATTCCACAGTATAACCAGGGGGAAGTAGAGGCAAGTCTCTGTGAAATCGCACTCCGCTGTCAACATCTCTGAGCGATGATGACGGGACTTGGTTACTGCTATCGGTATCGAACGAAGGTGAGTATGGAGAACCATGTTTTGTGATCAATGGGGACACCACTGAGGTTGAAGAGGGGGTGTTTAATAGGCCTGGACTTGAATTACGGCTATGAGTGGTGGTGGCGTGGTTCGTGGGTGATGATGGAATCCTGTACAGTGGACGCAGGGGTGCCAACGCAGGGTCTTGATTAGAGACAGAGACAGAATTGGGGGAGAAATGGGGTAGAGGAAATGGTTGTATGGTTTCTTCCGTTGGACGAAGGGGCCGAATGGGATTGCCATCTTGGCTGGCGCTTCTACGGCGTCTTTTTAGGAAGATAACGCCAAGTATACAGAGAATAAAGAAGCTTATACAACCTACTACCCCACCAATGATTGCTGGGGTAGTGCTTTTTGAGGTGCTGTGGTTGGATGATCCTAGTGACGTGTCGGTCGCCACTGGGTTAGTGCTCTGCAACACGCTTTGGCTAGATGATTCCTCTGTGCTGGTGATACCTGGAGTGATACTGGTGATACCTGGAATAGGGCTGGTGATATTTGGAGTAGTAGTTTTTGACGAACTGTGGTCAGATGATGCTACTGTGTTGGAAAGTGAAGATGAGGATGGTGCACCGGTGTTGCCGGTGGCCGTGGTGATGTGAGGCGTAGTTGGCGTTGAGGGGTTTGTACCGTTCTGGATTTGAAGTACACTAAGCGACAAAGGGGTTTTCGAGCTATCTCCTAGGTAAAAAAGTTCAAGAGTGTGGGTCTTGGCTTCGAGGGGAGGCGTCTGAAATAAGGGTTGACTCCATTTGTATCCCGAGACTTTCGCAGCAGTACCGTCCAAGGTGAAAGGAACAGGGTCCTGTCCATCTATAGAATATGTGGCAGTAGCAGGGTCCATAGGCAAACTACTATCATAAAATCCCACATATGTGAGAGATATACCTAGCATAGAACACTTCGTCAGTGTGTCAACGATTGACGAAGAACGATGCGCGTACCATAGAATTGGAAAGAAAAAGTGGAATCCGTGCGTTGTGTTATGTAGCCTGGATACTTAGCGGTCCAACCTCCGAGTAGTATCTGAGGGTCTGTATTATCAATCATAAGGGCAGCCGTATCTAAAGGTGTGTCTGGGAAGGGTATGTATTGGACGTAGTCCAGCCAAAATGTGTGGTTATCAGAAACATCGACTCTGACAGTGATAGTATGAAGACTATCATCTAATCCGTCCGCCTTGCATAGCCCAACTCTGTTGTTTGCATCGGTGTAAACGAAAAAGCCGAGAACTTGGCCGTCAATGATGCATTGAGCAGAGGGATTGGTGACATTCCCAATAGTAGGGAATTGGACTGTGATAGTGATTATAACTTCAGAACCTTCGCAAAAATATTAATCATTTCTCACGAATGCGTTGAAAAGACCTTACCTCGAAAAGTATACGAAAAGCTTCCAGGGGAATTTATACCATGTAGAGTGCTGAGATATGGAGGGCCATAGTTTCCTAAAGCATCTTGACTCCCTTTATCGGCAAACCATGGTCCAATGTAGTCTATCCCAGAGTCGGTATCATCAACTACAATCCAACGGGGCATGTTGGGTGTGTAGTTGGGAGAGTAAGGAAAGTGATAGCTATCAAACTTTTTCAAACACTCTCAGGAATCGCTCCCGGGTTTGCGTGATTCTGAGAATGAAGAAGTCATGATGTCGGAAGATCTTCGAAAAGAGATCATATCAGATGTTGTGCCTGGAACTAGGCATACATACTACGACTCTATTATTGAGTCTTTGTCGATGACGGTCATGATCATTTCGATTGACTTTTAGGCGGCGGGACACTCTTCAAAGAACATTTCTGTTCTTAACATGAAAATGTACATCTTTCAATGGTATTAGCGCAGTCTCAAGGTATTGACTTGAAGTACGATTCTTACTGATACTCTCATTGATGAACTACAACAGGCTATGAAGGCTGATGACGGTAGCTGATATTGTGGAGCAGAATCACACCGAGCTTGCACAGTGACTGGTGGGAACTGTCAAACGGTGATTATTTTTGTTGCTACCGGGCAATTCGGTTTTAGGATTTGCTGCAAGCCGTTGGTACTACTGGGAGCACATAGAATCAAGACCATTAGGCCTCCAATTTCTTTCTATGACGAATTTGAGCAATGTCATTGACATACCTGATTTCATCGGTACGTTTATACCACCTATAGTCGTCCGTAAGGCCTGTCCACGAGTAGCCAGGAGAGTTGTACTGAGGGAATGGAAACGGACTCGGAGAACGTAACCATGCGATTGGAATCAAGGAAAGTAGAAAATTGTGAGGATGGGATGACTTTGTATGATGGCGCGTCCTTTTGAGCCCAGAGTAACATACGCTCTGTAGTGTTTCGAATGATGAATACTATACTTGTGTCGATCCGCTGCGTCGTATTGGTCAGAAAGCGCCAAGCGGGGATGCACTTAATTAAGGGCCAATCGGTCAATGCCGACCGACTTCACGGCCCGAACAGGTTGTGATCATTGTCACGGTTGTCGCCGCCTTTGCTTTCTTCCACCGTCATTCTTTTTTGCGGATTTCCTCAATGCTTTCTCTTTGTTTCTGTTGAGGCCACGCCCCTCTTTTCCTTCACCAATTAAATAAATCTGGTCTTGGTTTCTGCCCTGCCTTCTATTTTCCTTCTTTTCCACCACTTTTTTTTCTCTTTCGAATCTTGAAGATTTCTATCATCAAGACACGAAATGCGAGCCCGACCCTCGACACATCAACTTCGCGCAGGACGTTTTTTATTTAGGAAACGGCAGGATGTTGAGGACAGCGGTTCCGACGGTCATCCAACAAATGATTCAACCAATAATACTCAAGATACGACATCCACCACTGCTACGGACGACGAAGGGGCCTTCACCCTTACAGGTCCTATCACTCTTACCATTACGCGGGTGATAGACCCTTCCTCTTCTACACATCTTTCGACTTTTCTTGGTTTACCAACCTCCTTCGCCACCGTTACAACCAGTGCAAGCGTGCAGACCGACTCGTCGTCCTCAGCCACGCCAAGTAGTTCCACCACAGACCAAGTAACCACCTTTCAATCACCGACTCAAACGTCCTCATCCACTCTTACTTCAACAACAATTACATCGGCTACCAACTCCACCAGCCAAAGCGGCAATAGTTCACCACAGAACCAAAGTGTTCAATCATCTAGCAAACAATTACCAGCAGGGAGCATTGTCGGGATCATTGTCGCATGTCTCTTTGTCCTTGCCATCGCTTTGATTTATCTGCTTCGGGCTAGATTACGGCGTCGAAGAAGGAGGGTGAGGGACGTATGGACCGCCTCTAAAACTTTCGAAACTACCATGCCCACCTCTCTATCCTCTGGGCAACGTAGTGCCAATAAGGGTAACGGCAACAGCAATTCTTCAAACGTGAACATGGTAGATCAAAACAATGCTTTGGTTGCATCTCGAATTTCAATACCACCAAGCTCGTACAATAACGATGTCATGACCGCCGAGTCTGGGTACGCAGGGACGTCAGTTTATGCGATGTCCGCCGTATCGCTTGGAGGACCATCTCTCGCGACCGTCATTAGTACCTTTAAGCCTACCCTTCCTGACGAGCTGACCATCAGACTGGGGCAACCAATTCGTGTATTGGCGGAATACGATGACGGATGGTCGTTGTGTACGAATTTGGATGGCAGTGGAGAACAAGGTATGGTACCTTTGGAATGCTTGGATCGGAGAAATGGCAAGCGCAAAGCTTCGACTATTGGGAAGGGAAGTAATATGTCTTTCCACGCTCTTGAACCAAACCGCGATATTACTACGAGGGGGAGTCGGAGAATTAGCAGCCTTCCGGCGAAGCCTTGAAGGCTTGGCAAGTTTATGTTGGCTACCTAAGTCTCAGGCAAGTTTTGTTTTATTCGAATATTATATTCATGTCACTGACTACTGACCGTAGACTTTCATCGTTTTAGGGTGTTGTGTTGTATTCTTTTGGACTTCTTTTGGCTCGTGCACATTTTTAGAGTTCCGTTGAGCTCAGAGAGCATATCTTAAGGATTCATAGAACCCTTTTGGTGACCTTGTATTTTTCTTCTTTGAGGTCATGTTAAATACCTTTCACGGTTGAAGTGTCTATTTTTTTTTCACTTTTCTTCAACCTTACCCCCATCTGTTTCTTGGGCATACCTTAGACGGGTCTCATTGTCTACTTTTTTATCTTTATTTTGTTGCTGTACTACCTCCACAACTTTTGTGTATATCTTTTGGATGTAACTGTATCGACTGCATATGTAGCTTCAAGAAGGAAAAAATTCGTCATGGACTAGTAACTAACTCCCCTTAAAATTTCTCCCTCATAACTCATGTGTGTTGAATCATCTTGAGGTCTTTCTTCTTCGAACGTTATTTTTTGTACGGATTGCTCAGGGGTCTTGAGAGAGTTTTGGCGCTTACCGACTCGCCGAGACCCCTGGTACCGATTCCTTCCATTGTTCCAACCTTCTCCAAGCTTTCTCAAATTCTTCGACGAGTCACATCTTTTTTCTACGAAAACGCCTGCTTGTGTGGCTGTAGAATTCAACCGGTTGACCGAGGCAAAGCAATTCATGGAAGGAGGTGTCACGAAGCGAGTTGAAGTATTTCAGAACTTTTGGATGTGTGACTGGGAAGTAGATGAAACCCTGGGACTTCAATTTTTATCTTTCGTTGTCATCTGGAAGATATTGGCTTTCAACGGCGAGTCCAACCACAAAGAAGGGAGGATTCATGTTGGCCTTTTGATCAAAATGCACTCCTCTCTGAACTTGAAGCGAACTGGAACGAATGAAACTGGCCCTTGTGCCCGTCCATTGGGAAAAATCGGGCGAGAATCAGGCTTCTTGGGTGTTTTCTTTCCTTTGAGACGGTAGGAAAAGTGGCCGGAATTTCCTAGAGATGATTCGTGTAGCTCTTGAGGAGCGCTTTGCTACTGCCGTGCGTTATGATCACCAGCCAGGATTGGTTGAGAAATTATCTTCAAGCGGTCGGACTTGACTCCCTTCGAAGGTAATGCTAGCAAGTTCGCCCTCGATCTAGATCCATTTCACTCTCAATTATCAGTCTGGTGGACTTCTCCTGCGGCTTGGCGATAACGAGCAGGACAAAACCATCCCGCTTTACTTACTCATCAGCACGGTCTACATTTTCGCTCCCCGTTGGTGGTAGCCTATCAGGACATACTTGGAAGCTCCTGAGAGCATGCTATTATCGTTGTCCCTTGGATGCATAGGACCTTGTGGACCCTCAAGTGTTATTGTCCTTGGTGACCAACCTTCTTTCTTATCGTGGATATTGCTGCTATACTTCACCAGTCTATGTTTTTGATGTCCTGCAGCAGGTAATGTGCCAGTATCGAGATGGGCTTGAACGGTTTTGTAGCGTCTCGCTGCCGCGGACGACTAGGATGAATTTACATATTCAAATTTCTTGAAGGAAGTCTGCTTTGTGGATCTATTTTCTCTAGAAATTAACCTGCGCAATTCATTCGAGAACGGAAGACAATGGTGGATTGATTTGGTTGTTCGACACGGTCCCGTGCAAGACGCGTTAGGGTTTTCATTTCGTTTCCCTATCGCTTTCCACCCCATTATAACGTTGACGTTGTGGTATCTTGTGTTCCGTCTCTCTCTCTTCCCCCTCTCCTTACATTCTTTATGAGATTTTTTATTTTTATACATCAACATTTCAACTCACTTTTCTTATCATCTCTGTAATGCATTCTCAATACTATTCTGGCCACAATCCTAGGAGCGCGGGTGTATACTATCAAGCCACTCATACCACCTCTTTGTTTGGCTCTACGGGACTTAAGAGGAAAAGGAGCCAAGATGACAGGCCTGAAGACACCTCTCCTCAAGCTGAGCAGAAGGTTGCAAAGCGGCTCAAAGCTGGGGAAATGATGCCACAAAGAAATTGGGAAGAGGAGAACGAGAGGCACTTATCATATTCTTGGGTATGCTTGATGATTGTTTCCCCTTCCGTCTATTTTACCAATCGTTTTCTGCGTCGTATAGCTAGAGAAGGGCAAATGGCGTGCACCCGTGCTACCCACTATGGATATAATCACAGCGGCTGAACAACTCACTGCAGTGCCCAAGCTTCTACCTTCCTTCCGAGAGGTGAGTAAGCTCTACACCAAAGCATGCAAGGGTTTAATCAACCACTCGCTGCTACCCTGCCTAGCAAAATTCTTCGTTGGTTCCTATTCAATCCAAATTGTCCGCATTTCTCAACAATACTCTTCAGTCTCCTCGCTACAATCGTTATATGCGTACACGACTTCTTTAGCCTCCTGATCACAACTTATATCTGTCATTTTCACTATTTATTCAATCGCAGCGAAGGCATACCTTGGATGGCAGTGGAAGGAAGCATTGCATAAAATTGCTTCCCTTGGCTAACATCCATGGCCCGCCGATAATTGGGAAGGGCCTAGCCAGCATACGCATCGCCAACCAAATCGTCATCTATTATCTTTAGATGCGGTATGGAAGGTATCCAGTGGAAACCATTTCCAGAGTGTTGAGATTTGACCAAGTTGTACTTATGATGAGGATGAGGATGTGTGGATCACGATAACGAACGCGAATAGACAGAGTGTAATGAGATTATACTATTCCTCATAGAAAAGTATTTAGGGCGAGAAATTCGAAGACCTTTCGAAGAATACTTAATAAATTAATAGTAGTCACATGCAATACTGGCGTACAACAGTTATGTTAGTTTTTGGTCAGAATCTAAAACTAATCTAAAAGAAATAGGTTGTGCATAAAATGTACATTGGCCAATGCCACATGCTGAGTAGCAAAGTGCAGAAAAAATAACTACATACATCATGTTCAAGATGTCATTTCCGGAGATGGAATAAAGTATCGACATTACATCGATGGTTAATGAATGAACTTGATGGATGTAGAATTGGTGGATCATGTAGACCCATACGAGAACGCAGCAGCCTTCTTCTTCTTTGTTTCACCCACAGGAATTACAATTGTTGCATCATCGTCGATGTCATTTGGTGATATACCTTGACTTTCGTGAGGTGGTTCTTCCAAGTCAGCATGGTTCTCTCGTCGATAATCGTTCTCCCTCGGCAGTCTGACGAAGCCTAGACAGATGGAAGAAATGATCAAAGAGAGCACAGTAACAAGAAATATCGCCCTGGGGTAATGAGCCACAGTCCTCATGTACACAAAACCATACATAGATGGACCAATGATTTGAGAGCTGTAAGTGAAATGAAATTAGATGAAATATAAACCAAAATGCTATGAAAAAGGCTTACCAAAGAGCTTGAACCACACTCAGTGCGCCGAAGAGGCGGCCGGTTTCTGTACCTCCACGACGGGCATATAATGCCAAGGCGACACTTTGTATTGCAGGGCTAAATCCGGTACCAAAGGAGCTTATAGCACCAAAGACTGTGAACAGTATACCCGTGGGTGCCAGACCCATGAAAGTATATCCCACAATTTCAATTAGAAGAGAGAACATGGCGAGCCGTAAGTCAAACAACGGTGAGTGGATTTCTTTCGTCGCTGTTTTTGGAATCTGGGGGGAAGAACTTGAAGGCATCTGGGAAGCATCTCCGAGTAAAGGTGTTGTTTCTGTTCCTGTGGGATTGGCGTGAAGCACAAGTACTATGGGTTTGGGTTTCAATAGTTTGATGGCGACTGTATAGAGGATGGTAGGTGAGGATGTATGCTGTGAATGTAGCGTGTGAACTACTCACTAGGAAGAATAGCAGCTAGGAACAATGCCCTTGATGCACCCATCAGACTTAGCCAGTACCCAAGCTTGGCACATATTTGAATTAAGAGATAAGTTACAAGAAAAATTGTGACGTACAGTTTCTGAGGTCCAGCCAAAAGTTGAGGCTGCGTAGAGAAATTTATAGGAATAGGATCCCTGCTATAGATTAGTTAATCGCAATAAATTACACAACGAAGGCTTTACCATCAAAGAAATGGTAATACCGTAGGCTACTACCAGAAGCGTCAAATTGTAATCCTTCTTCGGTTTCTTGAGGGGGTTTCCATTGTTTCTCTCGTCCATTGGCATCAAAATGGTCATTGGCATGAGGATAGTCAAAGGATTTTTAAAGGACGGGAACATGAGTTTCAGTGTGACAAGAAGACCAGAAGACGAGTTCTGTCTGTGTTGCAATGCTGTTTCTTCAAGTTCCGCGGCGTACTTGGATTTGGCTTTATCCATTCGCATCTGCGTGAGTGATTCAGGGAAGACTGTCCATACCAAAATGGTATACATAACGTGTAGAGTCGCTGCAACATAGAAGACAGACAAAGTTTGGCCCGTGAATCGAATGAGAAGGCTCCCTAATGTCGGGCCAATAGCCATTCCAATGAATAGAAGCCCAAGTGACAATGAGAAAAATCGCGATCTAAAAGAAATATAGTATTTAAGCCAAATATATGAGCATATAAAAATTGAATGTCTACCTTGAACTTTCCGTCGTAGTGTCGGCGAGGTAGCCGTGCATAGCAGCAATCCCAGTCGCTGTTCCTATTGCGATAAGTGAGATCGTGTGGGATTATCAGTGGGACAATGTAGCAGCGTACCTCCAAGCAGTCCTTCAAGTGTTGGACCCACGACCAGGAACCAGTAGCCTCCTGGCATACGGTTCGAAAATAATGTTACCATGATGAAATTGACGTCCGTGACGAGGAGTGCAAGAATAGATATTCCCATGACACGGGTGCGGCCATGTCGGTCAGAGAACTGAATTTCAAAAAGATTATTTTCATAGTCAACCATAAGTTTATAACAGGTGGACTTACAGCGCCCCACCAACCCGTCGTGACGCAACTAAGAATCCCCATGCAGGCTGCAATAACTGCGAAAGAATTCAGCAAAGAGAAAATGCTGGTGTCGTCATATTATTGGAGTGCCAATCCCACATGGGATGTAGAAAATAGCGTGGTGACATGCACGAAGTCATGGCGTTGCGATACGTACGATAGCAAGAATATAAGGTACACACCTGCTGTCAGTTTTGCGACGGCAGCCTGAACGACAGGGTCCTTGGAGCATTGGTTGCGCTTTGAGGGTGGCTCAGAAGACCCTGCACGCACAGGGGGGGAATGAGTGACTTCAGGAAAGTATACCGCATGCGAGCCCTCTATGGGAACTGCGGCTGTAAACGCTCTAGGGATCGAAGGTACAGAGGGTACTCCTTGCACGCCAAACTCTAAACCGGGAAAGTTCTGTTTGAAAATATCAGGCTTGTGCACACTGCAAGCCAGGATAGTATATATCTCAATTCGCGGGGCAATTGTTCCCGACGCAGCAATAGAAGTGAACGGCATAACACCGATTAACCTGAACGCATACAATAGTGTGAGCTTCAAGAAAATTGCATCTATTTTATGGTCTTACCACCAGGGAGAAGGTCTCTTCCACCAAGGCAACTTGGAACTCGCAATTCCATCATCTTCTGTGTCATCGTCACTTGTTTTTGAGCCAGCCAGTGTATCTGCAGAGCCGTGATGATGTGGATGCACGAACTCGTTCAAAAGTTCTGTAGCTTCTTCGCCAACTGGGCCATCAGGAATAACGAGACTTTCTGGCTGAGGAACATACGGGACAGAAGTTGATGTGTCGGATAATCTCTTTGGATTTGCCGGGTCAACGGAGGTGGACATGTTAACGACCTTGGCCTCACTCGACAAGAAAGAAGGGGGACTTGAAGGTGATGGTCTGAGATTGAGGCACTAAACATGCTATATTATTGGTACCTTGAGGTCAGTGTGGAAAGGCTTCAGATAGGCCGTTCACCCGGAGGTTCGTGTATTACTCATTCATGCTATAGCCCCTGTTAGCACATGGTTTCAGATAAGACAAAAAGCGAATCTTTTATCTGATAAGGAGATGGTCGGTGATTTCATCAATGCCCAGACCGCATTTTATCTTATCTCCTTTCTGAATCCTTAACCACCATGGTCAGTATCCCTACCTACCGCAGCAGCTTTCGAATATTTATTACTGCTTTAGAGCTCATCGACGGTGCTAGTAGATATACCTCAGGATGTGAAAGACTCGTTGCGCAAGTTCCGCTTCAAGCGACGTAGTCAGGGAAGTGCTGCGATTGTCATCAAGATTAACAAGGCAAAGCTCATCATGGAAGAGGTTGAACAATTCGACAACATCAGTATCGAAGAATTGGCAGAAGGTTTGTCTGAGAGCTTGGTATATCAGACTATCAATTCATGAGTCCGATTTACAGAGTTGCCAGAAAATTCGCCTCGTTACGTCGTTCTATCTTACGAGTTGAAACATAATGATGGCAGAACATCATTCCCCCTCGTGCTCATCAACTGGTCTCCATCCTCGAGCGAGACCGGTATGATGACCTTACACGCTAGTGCCCTGCTCAATTTCCAGAATACGGTGTGTATTATCTATATTTTAACGTCCGTCATTCATATATATGTTTACGTACCCGTCCAGGCCGATGTTAGCAAAGTTATTGAAGTACGCGATGGACCAGAAGGACTTACGAAGGAGGTTATCGACGCAAAACTCCTTGGATAATTTCTTGATACCTTCCTTTTGTTACCCACAATTTTCCAAGGCAAATGTTATATAGTAATGAATAAATGGACAACGGCGCTTGAACAACGCGCAATAATAATACAAGTGAACGTGTAAAATTTGTAGTTTGCTAATGCCTGGAATCTCCAGTCACGATTTCATCGTCAGATGTCATTATCTCCTGTTCGCTGACGTCCTCCAGATGACCACTGCTGCGATAAGGAATGATAATGGTCTGTCTGTCGATGGCGACGGAGCTCATCGAACTGCGTGGAAAGCTCGGGGAAGCAAATCTGTGTTGCTCGAACCCCTGTGAGGTCCTGGGGTAGTTATCAACATCCGACACCGATGTCTTATGCGAATATTTTGTGGAAGGATATTCAAACGCTAGGTAAGAATACCAGCTCTTATCCTTCGTTGTCGATGCAGACAGTCCAGAAATCGGGGAACTCCTGTAGGATAACGCCCCGGAAGACGTCCCTTTGGAAGACTTTGACTGAGTAGACTTTCGTGCCACTGGCAATGGGGTTGTGATCTGCGTGATGCGTCCATCAGAGCCTAGGCGGCCTGGCGCGCCTCCTCCGAAGCGAAACGAGCGAAGGCTGGCAAAGGATTGGCTTAAAGGTCTCGTTCGAGAGGTCTCATAGATGGGACGATAGATGCTCCCAGCATATCCATATCCCATTTCTTTGTGGGCGAAAGTTGATTCGTTATTTGGGAAAGGGTATGGAGGATAGATTACTGGGTCCGAGTGTCTCCAAACCCTCTTGAGTTTACCAAATTTCGGCCTCGCCATAACGTAGATAACTGCTGAGATGGTTATACAGAACAAAATCCCGAGGATGATGGCGATTATTGACCCCAAAGGTAGAACATGACTGTTATGGGGTGGCGACGAAGGTACATCCAACGAACCTTCTAGGGTTGAGCTTGGTGACGGAGACGAGGTGAGAGTGGTAGAAGCTGTAGAAAAAAAGGAGATGTTCTCGCTGGACGAGGTGGGTATCGCAACAAATGTTGTTGAGGAGATTTGGTCGTTGGACGACGTTGATTGGACAGGGGAATTTTGCGTGTTGGTTGAAGGAGTGGGAAGCTCGCTTGGGCTACCGCTACTGCTCCCAGAGTTATCATTGGAGCCTGAATCACTCTTAGAGCTGCCGGTATCAGTGCCACTACCACGGCTGCCAGAACTGGGACCACTCCTGCCACCGCCGCTACTATGACTGCCAGAACTGGAACCTTCCCTGTTGTTGTTGCTGTCGTTGTCGCTGTCGTCGTTGTTACCACTGCTACGACTGCTACCCTCCTTGCTGCCGCCGCTGCTATCATTACTGCCACTGTGCTTTTCGGTTTTGTCGTCGCTCTTGTTGCTGTCACGATCACGCTTGTTGTAGTTTCGGAGAAGGAAAAGATGAGAATAGCCAATCTCCCCCCCAATTTGACTATTCAGATCGTCCCGCAAAAGAGAAACTGATATTGGAGACATCTGTTTGATTTATTATTTGTTAAGACTACACCACTGAACGCGCACGAGTTTACTGACTGTCTGGATAGAGAGTGTGCTTTGATAAATGAAAGTGAACTGACTGGACACTATCCAGCCTGTGGAAGCGTTCAGAAAGAAGGGGCGAAGGTAACGGTATACATGGGAGTTTCGAGGAACTGACGCCTATATAAACAAGGATTCCACTTTTTTCCCCGTCTAAAACAGGGCCTGGATAGTGAAGAATTAATGATGTGGGAATTGTTCGTTTCTAATGCCATATTAACGACGGTTGACGCTGGGATCAAAAAATTAAGGCTTTCCTTCCATAAATCTTCAATATATATTACGTGCCTTCGGATGCAAAAGTGGTCGTCCAAGCGCTCATATGTCCATAATGGCCTTATGGCATCCACGAGCCCGTCGGTGTATAGCGTGGGTACACAATGCACTTATACGGGGATTTGGTAGGAGCACGGATTACCCCTGTGACTAGGTCTTACTGTTTATGGGAAATGGTAGCATGACGTCCTGAGAAAGTGTTTCCAGACCAAAGGATTTGTTATGTACCATGTAGCATTGTTAGATCAGCAAGGCCAATGGAAGGGAATGGTAAACTATTTTTTGGTTGTCAGTTGAGGTCAGAAATGAAGCTGAAGGGGATTCCTCACGAGTGATGCAAGCGGAGATGATCTCCAAGTCGACTTGATGGCAATTGGTATGTACTAGTTTTGCCAGTAGAGGCGAGTTGAGAAGTGGAATACCGTAATACCTTGTTTTAGGTCAATACTGCCATCCGTACAATTAATGTCAGCCATCAACTTCAAGACCTCGGTGGATTAATGTTTGATGCTTGCTGGGTTCCTGATGGCCACAAATCCGGGATACTGTGAGTTACGATACGATCGTCCTAGAAGTGTGATCGAGTTGAAAGCTCGTGTCAAATATCCAAGGCTCAGGAATCTAGGGAGAAGGATTTTGCAGAAATAAGATGGGACATTGGGGATATTTCCTTTATCCTTAAAGCCTAGAGTGGAGGCATTATGTATTCCAGGATGACCGGGCAACGACGACGTCGTATCTAGTGATGAAGTCCTAGGGAAACTTGGCCGTTGTATTATTCAATTGTCTATACCGATGACGCCGAGTTTATGGTCACCAAAGCATATATCGCAGGTGCTTGAGAATACATAGATAGTGTTGCGAGCACGCTTCGTCGCTCTAGATACGGAGGTCGTGATGGTTTTGAGCCAACAGTTGGTTAGAATGATTTCTGGACAAACGCGGACTTTGTAATTGCAATTGATCCCGACGGGCCCTGCGTTGCCGAGTCTCTGCCGAGTGCCGAGTACTCACATAGTAGCGACGTCTCTCCGCGCACAATTCAAGTATGATCTTCACTATCAGTTTAAATTAACGCAGGAATTGCAGGATACAGACTCTTGAGCTACGTGAGCTTGTGTAATGAAATGAGTATGAATGAATCACACCAAAAGGGAAGACAAGGTATCCTAGTCCAAGCCTTGTTTACTATAAGCCAAAACCTGCGACAAAGAATTGTTTTGAGAAATAAAAAAAAGCCGAAGATAGCCATGGACGGTATGTTCTTGTTAAATTTGAGTTGTGTATTGGTGGTGTAGTACTTAATGGTGTATAACGTAAGTAAATATCACTGTCCGCAAAAAGCAATAATTTCCTAATATGGATGTGGGAGCTCAAAAATGAACTTGCAAGGATGTTACATAAAAAGATAAACATCCAGCAGTGGACTGTATACTCTCACTTTTAATGGAGTTTCAGAAGTTTTTCCTCTCACTATTAATACTGCCTATTCCACTATATAGTTTCTTCGAACTATAGTAATGCTTACAGCATCTTTTCAGTTCGGTTGAATCAGTTTGCTAATAATTGCTTACTAAGTAGTAGCTCAGCAAAGAATTTTAGTAGCTCAACCTAGAATTAGTTAAGCATCTTATTGTTTTTCAGAGTAACTTATTACATCAAAAGCTTTCAAGAGGAAGTGAATGGCTTCTCTGTACTCGTGAACTGAGGGTTTAGACTTATTGAAGGCACCAGTGACGCCAGGGTCTTCAATGTGATAAACCGAGGTCAATTTACAGAAGCAGAAGCACCGAATCTGAGAAACTTTGATCCGTTCTCAGCGAGATCGCAGAATCCGCTCAGTCATCAATCTTAGACGCTGCTCTTCATTCCATGATTGATATGGTCCGGAAATATTCGGCCGTGAGGACGCTTCATAGGTCTGAGAAGCCCGTGGCCGCATGCTCTCATACGTCTTAGTACCCTGTTTTCTTTCGTTATGATGACACTTCCTTCGCCGAGAAGTTCGAAATATCAGAAGTTCGAACGATCCCCGTCTTCTGCATTGGAAGCTGAAAAGTCCGTGTTGCTCCCATAGACATACTAATCGATCAGGGTATAGAGCCTGAGGAGGAAATTATAGATAGAATGTTGATCCAATCTGGTGCGATTCGTCGTTAGCATGAAGCTGAATCATCGGTATTCCTGCTCAGTACCTCTTGAGTTTTCTGTTCATTCCTCGTGTTCGTGTGAGAAGGGAGAAAAAGGATTCACTTGCTTTCAATTTGGTGGAAACTACTTTTGAAGCTGAATATTAGTAAGACTTGAAGCACAACTCAACGTCAAAAATGGCCGAGTGGTGGGTATGTACAACCTTTCCTTAGCCGCGAACCAGGTTGGAGGCGCAAGTCAGAGCCTTGTTATCAATAGGTGATAGCGATAGGAGAAGCTCAACTACCGGTATGTGACTTATTCACCGAACAAAGGTCGCCCGAAGTCGAGGGCACATTAACAGCGAACTGTTACTCTCGCGGGTAATCGCGATTGCTTGGGGTTGGTGTATGATGAATCGAACGAACCATTACTGGGGCTAAGGAGTAGTAGTAATCATAACCAATGGAATATCCCGCAGGGGATGCCAGTAAGTTTTTCTTGCAAATTAAATTTCCCGTATAAAATGTATCGGACCCGCAGATTAAGTTTATTTCAGTCGTAAAGACGCCGGTACCGGTGCTAGCCCAAATGAGAATCGAAGGCCCAAGATCTACAAGTGGCGTGCAAGCCGTGTCATCTTATAACCAATAACATATATCTCCTTCGCATATAATGGTGCGAGTCAAAACATGGTTTATTAAACATGATTTGACGTTTGGGAACTTCGTTCGTAAAAGAATACCATTCGCACATTGGGGAAAGTCCAGCCAAATCGTGGGGCCTCACGACCTGGTAGCATGTTATTGCTGCCGATGCAAGATGGCCTTGTGAGACAAAGAAGAAGAAACTGGTTAGAAGTAGTCATGTGTTAATGTGGGGTGGAGATCTACGGGAGCGCCAGAACGATCTGTGAGGTTGTCTAATCCCAGTCGTCCTAGGTTCTACACAGGTCAGATACAGGAAGAACTTCACTTCATGGTTAGACATCCGACAGTTTCGCTAGCATTGGTGCTATCTATACCACTAGTCGGTGGTGAAGATGGAGAATGTTCCGAGAGACCAGAGTATGACCAGATGGGAGTTCCGACAAAATCATTATCAATCATTTTGTCTTCAAGGAAAATCCCGAAATCCACACTTCTCGAGGGGAAGAACCTGCTGTTCAGTGTACCAAAAAAAGAACAATTCAAAACCTAGTTACGTCCCCTTGTCAATTTCGAGTGGTCACACCGTATACACATGCCGTCATGATCCCAGCAGTTTTACAAAGTCTTTCTTGCATGAGAAACAAAAGTTGACATGGAGTTTAACCAGAACAATGCGTTTGAGGCCAGGAAAACAATTCCCATGAATAGGAAAATACATGTTAGATGATCTTCGTTCTATGGCAGCTGGTTAACAATCACTCTGAAAAAAAAAAAGGTCAAAAATCACACTCGGTAAAGTAATTTAGCAATATCATACTCACGATGTTTCCGTCGAATTTTGTTTCTTCTGTGCTGAAAAAGAGTCTTTCGCCTTCTTCCTAGAGTCCTTGCTACTGGTTGATGTATCGAGATATTCAAATTTACGCGAATCTACTGTGAATGTGATAGGCCCCTGAAGAATAGAGGATGTCAAAACTTCCGCAAAGAGATGTAGAATGAATGGCGTACTTCATTTGTTAAGCTAACGCTCATCATCGCACCGAATACCCCGTCTATAAAATGCCGGTTCATTCTGACGAGAGGACGCTTTCCACGAGACTACTTGCCTTGAATTTTACTGGGCCTGTAAGAAGATTTTAGAACGTCCAGAAATTTAGAATACAGAGCTCTAGAAGGCTCCGTTGCCTGTCAAAGAAAACAGTGTTTCAATATCATTTTTTTCGCATATCCAATAATGAGACACCCTACCATTGCTCGATGGAAGTCTGGCTTATTTCCTTTCGTGGTATTCGCCAGGAGTGTGAATTGAGACACACACAAGATTTCCCCATCAATATCTTTCACACTGGCTTTCCACATTTGCTCAGGATTGGCTAGATCGGAAAAGACTCGGAGCGATAGTCTATAGGAGTAGAGATGTAAGCCATCGCCGACTGAGCAATCGGAACACTTGGGAAGTTGTATAGTAAGAAAAATGTCCTAGAAATGTTAGAAGGAACAACATCGGCGCATTATGTGTGAAAAAAGAAAGGCTAACTGAATTCAAACACACATTTTTTTAGAAAGGAGCGCAATGTCGGCATCAGTATCATCTATTCTAGAGGAATGAAGGTCAGCCTGTTGAGGTTTTAATTGGACACAGACTGGTGACCTGATCCTATACCGACAAGCACCATTAATCCTTTGGATATGCGCGAAACTATCTCGTTATCGACTACGGATCGTACAGGAAACATCAACAATCGCTGACCATGAATTTGGTCAACACAGAGAAAACTCACCAGTCACTGATGCATTCGAAACGCATTGGATAACTGCTCTCATGGTGTTTATGTGGAAAGGGCTGTGTGTCACTTGAGTCCGAGTCCAGAGCTGAGAAGTTCAAAGCCCAAAAGTATAGGAGCCAGGAGTCCTGGAGAGCGTGAACAGTACAGTGCGAAAGTGACACTAGAGAATTCCAGCAAGAAGGTCCTTGTATAAGTTTTGCGGATGTTATGAGGAGAATAATTGAAGTATCAGAGCTCGTGGCGATTCGTCAGTTGTTGGAATGACTTAAATTGTTCTGAGTAGTGGGTTACTAGTCCCAAATAAATTTTGGGCGCGCCCCTATTTTCCCATTTGTTCACACACAAGAGCACGTGTACCTTCGAAAAGGGTGGGTGACCTTCCCGCTTGGCGCTTTAGTACTATACTATCAAGGTCCAAATTGCCTTATATTCCTGAACTTTCCTGAACATCTGTATCATTTATCGAACAATACAATGTAAGAGAGCTTACCGGTTGACACTCTGATGCAGAACATTGGGCTCACCTGAACAAACAAAGGTCGATTGAATCTGTTGTACTCGAAACCAGTTTGGGGGATGTTCAACTGGAACTCTATTGGGACCATGCACCTAAAGTAAGCGTGCTGTGATTTTAAATTTTGCATTAACATTTATCAAATACTTTTGGGATATTGTCACATAGACTTGCAAGAACTTTGCCGAGCTCACGAGAAGAGGGTATTACAACGGAACCGTATTTCATCGCATAATTTCTGTTAGTTTAGGCTTTTATTAGACCGCGTCCGTGAGCCTTCTGACCATGCTGCCAAATAGGACTTCATGGTTCAAGGTGGAGACCCGACAGGTACAGGTAGAGGAGGTACCAGTATATATGGCCAAAAATTGTGCGTATCCAACTTCTCTGTGAATGGCAATAGAATCTCTGACCATATTTTCTCATCCAGCGAAGACGAAATACATCCGGAGCTGAGATTCACAGGAGCAGGTATTCTGGCCATGGCGAACGCAGGACCAAATACGAATGGTGAGTCGTTTACCCCGCATCTTGTAGCACCATAAATATAATTGGACGTTCTGTACTTAGGATCTCAATTCTTCATCACTCTGGGGCCGACACCATACCTTGACAAGAAACACACGATCTTCGGACGTGTAAGCTCTGGTATGCGGGTCGTGCAGCGTCTAGGTAGCGTGTCAGTCGATTCACAGGACCGGTACGTTTATTCTAGTAGTCTTTTCCCTGTATCGCAGCTCAATTGTTTGTTGCACATCTAGTCCGCGTGAAGACGTCAAAATTCACAAAGCTCGCGTAGTCTGACTGGGTCTCAGGGATGAAACGAGCTTCAGTGCCAATGAGAAGGAATAATTGCAGCTTCTCAACTTTATTCTGGTACACTGCCAGAACATACGAAGCTATCATTGTATGTTGTATCATTTTTGCAATAAACTCATTTTCACACTTCATATATGCCATAAGCTCGTGTCGTTCTAATGTTTCTTCTTGTTAGCTATAGATCCCGCTTCGCATTCAATCAATTACGCCCTGCGCGGTCCCGAGGTCAGTCGCTGTCATATCGTGGGCCAGTGTGTGGGTTATTTATGGTCACCAACTGTCGTACTTTCCAGAAACCGACAATGTTGAGCCAAATCAAAATAAGAAAATAAGCCCGTCCGTTTATATATCGACGCAGGCATCTTTTTCCCAAGAAGTCAGGAAAATACTTGACGTGTCTGTCGGCCCATAAGAAAGAATTTTGATCACGAGCCCGAGTCTAGCGCAAATGTTCACTTATTCGTCGACATTGAGCAAACAATTTCAAAATATCAGGGAAGTTCCCGAGATTTATCGAGTAATATCTGGTGTGGAGTGGGCCCTGTCTGATCTACTATGACTGATTTTTGTGCACCCCTGTCAACTTTCAAATAACCCTTGCGCCTTCGTATTATGGGTGACGATAAATGAGGGAAATGAGAATCAACTTCTCATTCAGATCTATACACTCACTCCTTGTGTTATTTTGAACATGATTGTGAAGGGGGGTTTCTAGGTATTATATGATTCCAATATTTACTTGCCTGCTTTTTGGTTAACTGGAGACACGGTCACCCAGGCAGAATAAACCATATAAACAAGGATCCATGGTTCCATACATCTCGTGTTAGCTGTCACTGCGCTGTTTGTATTCGTTCTGCTCGAGAAGTTGTGTGTGGTGTATCCGTCCTCAAAATCGCTCATAAAAGATTGACCTAATGGTATTTATTGGGGTGTATAGAGACAGATGACGGTTAAGCCCGGGAAAGGGGAAGAAATTACATGCATAAAATAATACAGAAAGCTACTAAGAATGCGAAGTGAAAGAGAGTTAGAATTCATAATGATGCATGACAAGTTGGACCAGAAAACATATATAGTAGTAGTATGTGGGCGAGTAGGATATCATGACGTTCATCGGCGTCTAGTGCTATGTTGGGGGCGTATGCGTGGTCGAGTCGGTGTTTCGTCGTAATTAGGAAGTCTTGGAGCGGCTGAGGAAGACGCCTCGTTTCTTGTTTGCAGACGGCCGCGGGACGGACCTGCCGCATTTGATTTTCCTGCTCGGCTTACCTGGGAAGCGCGAGAGGTAGGTGCCCAACGAGATGCATCAACGCCTTCGGACGAGTCACGTTCGGAAGTACGCGAGCCAATTATCTCTATGTCTGAGTCCACAAGATGTCGACGGTTTTGCCTCTCGTGCTGCATATCGACTTCGACGATGGATTCAGTTTCCGAAGCGATAAGGTCTTGATCCATAGCATCAACATCGGCTTGCTCTTGTTCGTCGTCGTCGTCGTCTTCTTCTTTCAGGCTTTTCATCTTCATGCTTTTGTGTCTAGGATCGTCTTCATCATCTTCTCCACTATCGCTGAAGATGTCCTCATCGTATAAACCACTAGGCGGTTCTCCGAGCCAATCGTCGTCGTTATCGTTGCCAAAGTCCCAGACATCCAATACGGTTGTGTCATTTCGATTACTGGCTGCAACGCACCACCTTCCTTCGAAAACCACCTGCCAGACACCTGTGATCCCAGTGAGAAGATCTCGAACGACTTTGCCGTCTCGGACGTTCCACATTTTGAGATTCCCATCCGAACCGCTAAGGACTTTGAATTCATCATGCTGGAAGCATGTAATCGCACCCGTATGTGCGGCAAGAGTATGCCGCAGCTCCCCACTCTCAGGATCCCAAATGCGAAGAGTGGAATCGGCGGCAGCAGAAACTAAATACGACGGTGACAAGCCTAGCAATCCTACAAGCGATGTGTGACCCGTGAGAGTATGTTGGCACTGGCCTGTTTGGAGATTCCATACACGAACGGTGCCATCCATTGATCCTGAACAAGCCTGGTTACGACCAAGATCAAGTACAACGCTGTAAACTGCAGGGGTGAATCATGATAATAATGAATGAATAGGATACTTTCGGAGAAGATTAAATAGCAACCGACCTTTCTGCGTATGCCCGAGCAAGACCCATTTGCATTCTCCAGTGACGATATCCCAAATGCGTACGGTACAATCATAGCTTCCAGAAACTAGAGTTCGACCTCTGGCGGCAAGGGCACGCACTGCATGGTCGTGACCTTCTAAATGCAGTCTGTGATAGGGATTCTCGTCCGCATCCTAGATAGGAAGAATAAGAAAAAAGCATGCATATATTTATTGGAAACCTACGCAAACCTCCGCAAGATCAACTTCGTTCTCGTCGGATCCAAAGCATTTAAACTCTGCTTCTCCAGGACGTGGCAATGTCCAAACTCTTAAAGAATGGTCTCGGCTGCCTGTAACAATGAGCGGTCTTTTTGGCCATTTTTCTTTGAAAATAACACCGTCGCGTTCAACATCAATCATCTCCGGCTTCACAATAGAAAGGCATCGAACTGTGCTTGTGTGACCACCGAAGACATGGGTACATTTACCAGTTGCAAGATCCCAGATACGGACTGTTCTGTCGGTTGAACCGCTAACAAGTGTATCTTTGCATGCCGCTAATGCCCAAACACCTCCATCATGCCCTTGTAGAGACCGGACGAGCTCGCCAGTGACAGGTGAATAGACTTGAATAGAGTGGTCATCGGAAGCAGATATGATACGGCCGTGTGAGAAGATGAGGCATGTGACGACAGCAGACCCATGGGCCGGGAAAGATACATGTTTAGGCTCTGGGTTATTCACCCATCGCGTTCGAGTTAAATGCCTTGATTTAAACAGCATTTTGTAAGGGTGAGGGAGAGGAAGGGGATTAGGTATTGCGGGGACACTCCTTTGGGCATGTCGTCTGCGAGCATATATAGAGTTTGCGAATGAATTTTCTGAGTCACCTCCAAACCATATCTTTGTGCTTTTTAAAAGATCACGCCACAAGACGGGATCGGAGTCGATGATGGCTCTCCAAGATCGTGAAACACGAGAAGCGCGAGCAAGGGTAGAGAAAGGAAGATAACTGAGAATATGTGATACCAATTCTGGAGGTAGAAGGGTCAGGAAATCGCGAGCAAGAGTCGGTGATAAAACTGAATGAAGAGTACGCAAGACTGGTAATGGGGAGTGTCGTAGGAGGGTTAGAAGAAAATGACTTTGCAATGGAGGGGGCAAGGCCGTGAAGTGCGAGAGTAATGAAGGTAAAGTTAGAAGGGTCGTGAGCGAGAGATCTGGTTGAAAGGGGGCTTGAGGTGATGGAGAAGAAGTACCACTAGGAGGGGCTGATGGAAAGAAGTTCTCTGGAGAAGGTGATCCGTGTGGCGATGGTAGAGGGGACGGAGGTGCAGCACCATTAGCTGTTGAAATTTGAGGTAAAGCCGTTGCTCTGGCTTTCTTGCGCGGCGGGGGCACTGTGGCGCTCGTTCCTGGCGTTTCGATTCCCTCCATCAAGTCGTCCGAATTATGAGAACGTTTTTTACCGTAGCGTTCAACGGCTTCTGCAAGACCGACAACGTTGGTATCTTGAGAGCCTTCATCTCTCTTGAGCATACGCCAGCCTACACCGGATGCCACTTCCTGCTCTTCCTGCATATCTTCGTCTCCTCCATCACCGTCACGAAATATCGCGCGTGCACCATTCGGAAACACAAGGGGGAAATGGCGCAAGGACTGTGGAAGATTCGCATGTAGGAGAGGGTAGTTCTTTGGATCTTTCGGAGAAGAAGGTGGTGGCAGATGAGGGAGTTGTATCGGCGCGTAAGCTGTCGTTGTTGTTGTCGTCGTCGTCACCCTAAGAGAATTTTGTAAATCTTATTCTGAGAACAGCCCAAGGAAGAGGACAACTCACGTAGTAGTGTTCACAGACGGCTGCAGAATGAGCACCGGGCGTTGGTTGACGCTCATGGTGGTTAGCGAGAGAAAGGCGGCCTTGCAGTGCAAGCCATCAACACACCAGCACAATCGCTGCGGAGTTTCAATATTTCCTTTTTAAGCGTCCAAGGAGTCAGGGACACAAACGGCATCCTTAACAAGTTGTTCAGCTCATTGCTCCTTTTGCCAACGCAGACAATACACTCTCTTGTGGCTCAGGGGTGCGGCAAATACTCGTTGACTTTGCCTTATAACGTCAAAAATTGGAGGAACACGATGTTCCATTACCAGAGTCCAACATACCTTTGGCCTCAGCCTCCAGTGCATCCTTGTCGAGTGCCCAGCTTGATATGTAATCCACTACTTTTATTGCTTTGGAAGTTGCAGTTATCCAGGAAATATTGCTCTTTTAACCTACCTGACACCTCTCTAAGTATTGTACTGTTTTCCCATATCGTACAACGTGGGCAAATTGTGTTCCGGTTCGGTGGGCTTCGAAACCGAGGCTCGATAACCCGGATCAAAATATTGTGGACATTCGTCGACTCGAGCAACTCTCGACTACTCTAAAAGGATATTCTACCTACACAACCCCGAAGAGGATGCAGATAACCGCTGCGCTTTGCTTGTGTCTATCAAGGAAATCGCCAAGAAATGCGACAGCTTGTTATCCACTTTTCTCACCTTGCGTCTCTAAATTTATAGAAAGTCGGCCCTTATTCAAGTTTTTAATGCATTTAGACGTGTTTGATACAGTCTGGAGTAAGTACCTCATTCAATAATACATATGTGCGCGACGCTGAGAACTTGGAACAGATATCTGCTGCGGTTTCTTTGGACAAACTGCTGCGGTTTCGCTTATCTGCCACCACCGGATACAAATGTCAATCAACACACCGGTATATCCCACCTGAGATATAACGATATAAAGTGCTGACCTTCTTTATCGTATCCTTGGATGTACCCCCCGCTCGACTTCTAATCTACAACTCTTGTGGATGCATATATTCAGAAGCCTAAGCGCTCTCAATCATTATGTCTTCCCAGGCCTCAGCACTTCTAAATGTGGCCTCCGTTTGTGTCTAATCATCGAGAAGCCGAATGATAACAGTCTTTTACTGCGGTCATTCTTCTCGTATCACCCTCGTGTTATCTGCCGTCTCAGAATCTGATTTTCATCTCAATATCTTTCGACAAGGCAGCCGAAGTTAAGGTGATCCATATGCCCTGTATCCCATTATACGACTTCTTCTCTATGATACTCACGTACGTTTTTTTGCTTCCATCTCTTCGCTTGCAATGCCTACTCCATTTACTGAGTTGGGATTTCCGTCCTAATAAAAAAACACTCTGCCTATTAAGTGCATTATTTTCGGTCGACTGATATAAATCTCGTAGGTCTCATTGACCAAGTTGATCTCCACCAATCGCAAAGAACAAGATTTAGCCCCTCGGCGTTCGGCTTTGGGGGACAAAAGATAAACATCAACCCACGTCGTCATTATTGTTTCCCTCTGTACGAAGAAACACTGACATTGGATGTGATCTTTTTTATCCTCTTTAGAGATGCCCTTCTATCTGGCTCGCGTTCATCATTTTTATCCTGGCTTTCTCCTTTGGAATGTAGTCAATATTTTCCAAAGGGAGTTACAGTTTTTTCCATGACTGGTGGTTTATGTTAAGCTAAGAGGAACATCCGCCGTACCGCATTACTCGAGAGGGACGCTAATCTATTTTAACTGGAGAAGAGGTCTGAAAGGGATTGGAGCCATAGTCTAGATGGCTCCTTTCTGGTTCGTCAATCTGCATACTTTCCCATAACTTTATACACCTTGACTTTGCTCACTTACTTGCAGATTCCACGATCCTTCGGGGGAGAATATCATTACCCACATAATATTGGCGGCTACATACGAATATACTCATCATTCAGGTCGCGGCTGTTTGGGCGCACTCAGAAACGCAACCCATGCATGTCCCTTGAATTATGCGTATCGCTATAATGTAAATCTGATGTGACTCCGTAGCTTTTTTGTTGTGGATCACTGACAGTACTCGCCATGCTGCAGATTGACACCAGCAAGGGCTATTCGCTAAACACTCCGGTAGGGTATCCGTTAAAATTTCGCCAACGACTACGTCAGTCTCTGCATGCCCACGTCTTTTTAAAAAGATTTTCAGCGTCCCTCTCCAGTCGCAGCATCTGTCAATTTCGTGCAAGTAAATCATTGTCATCAAGGCTCCTCTGCTGCGGATACGACTAAAGGTAGCGAACCATTCGCCCGCTGGTGGATTATTTTTCACACTCGCTTACATTCCCAAATAGACGACTAACTAGGCTTTGCACGCGGGCCAGCTTCTCAGTCACCAAATTCTGGGGAAATGTTCGCTCCCGAAAGATTTTGGCGTCGGATATGTAGGCATATCGCTTGCTGAAGGAACTATATTTCCTGTTACTGATCCTTCACCTTTTGATCCTTTTCGATTGCGTAGAAATCAGGTTACAAAAGGGACGCTCTAGCCACTCAGGATTTGAACCCCCTCGTTCTTTGCATTCACCTTGTTAAAAATGGGATAAGGTGGGCATCGTGGGCTCTAATTAATAACAAAAGTCTTGGAAATGATCAGCAGCGTTGCTGCTGGGAATTTACAAACCTCCGAGTTCTCCAGTGTATATGCACCTGTCTAACAATAGCTCATCGATCTCATTACAGCAGACACCCGTCGGGACCTATTAGCTGGTGGCGGTGCAGTCTTATTCTCACTGTCAACATACACTTGCTCACTGATCACCGCCGACCGGAGACCAATATTCTCATACGTCGGCCTATCAACAGCACGTGGATCAAGCAATCAGGATCTTGATTGAGTTAGGCGTTGCTTTTTCTTGCCCAAAGAAGGGGTGTCAAGTCGCTCTGGGGGCAGGTTTATTTATAATCATCACTCTGGGGACATAACTTGACTCTCTTTTCGTCGTCTGACCTAGTGTTGCTGGGAAATCCTGCTTGACTTTGCATATGGACTCGCCTTAATGTTCTCGCAAAGTTTGACTGGCAGCCAATCGTAGTTGAATTGCTTATCCGACCTCGACAATCCGAGCAAAAGTCGACTCCTCGTCTGGCATTTCCCGCTCACAGCGAAATTTTATCGACCCTCGGTTTCCTCGAGAAGCAATATGCGTCCCTGACGGTCGCCCAGCTATGTCTTTTTTTGGCATGTAATATTATCTTGTCGACAATATTGAAGATACCGCAATGAAATGGTACTACATCATGACGCCATGGTCAAACGTTCATTTGCGTAACATTCAAACCCAGAAACTGCAATGGACATATGCTACAGTCAGCACGTCATGTAGCGCCATTATAAAGACGTATCATGATACAAAAGAGGTTCCCATATCGAGGGATAACATCATCCATGGCCCGCTTACATTGTCCTAACCTCCGTCGCTATGATGTATAACAGGTCTGGGAAGGTCTGAGAGGCAGTTGTCGATTCAAAATGCTTGTTTGTTGAATTATGATGACATCTAGCGCTGCAAACCAATCATTCGCTGGGAATGAAAGTCCCCAAAAAAACTGGCTTTCAGCTACGCGTCTTCTGCGGCCCCCGCTTTCCCATAGCCACGTTAAGAATGTCACTCGCATATCTGTTTTTTCTTCTCTCGTTTACGGGAACTTGGTCCACCTCAAAATACATCGTCTCCTCCTTTTTTTTTTCTTTTTGTGGCACTATGGCAATTTCTTGCGCTAAAAGGAAACTGGGGTATGGGTATTTGGTTGCCTGAAAATTTGGTCTTACTGTCCCCTGCACTGCTCTCTCCACAACGGGTGTAACATGAAGCGAGGAGAGCCATAACTTATCTGTATTCTTTACTTATCCAACTTGCAAGCCATCTGCTTTCAAGCTGATTGGCTTATCTCGGAAGTAACGCCAATGACCGCTCTGATGATTTTCAGATGCTATCACCTAGATAGGTATATGGTGCTTCCTCTGGCGGCCGTGATCTGACTATTGATTACTATCATGGAAGGAAGTCGACAAGAAGAACTATATCTGGTCAGATAAACTCGTTATCGCTTCCGCATACCGCACGCACATAGCATTGTTGTTTCCGTAGGCTTCCCACAACTGATAGTGCTGCACAATTACTCGCTCGCGTAAATACTGTTCAATTATTGGTTACTTGATGTGATTCATTATGAAAAAAAATTAATCCTAACTGGTAACATTTGTAACTGTGAGATATTGGAGACATCTGTGAAATTTTTTAATGGAAGTGAAATAAAATAGAAAGTAGTAATCCAAATAACTTGGAAAGACGTGCAGACGCGCCACTTTATGACTTTATGAATACAGACTCTGATTGGCTGCGAGTTGCGTACCGATACGCGCGTGTGGCTGCATGACCATTTGATAATGGCTCTATTTACGGCAATCTAAAAATAGATCCATATGTTATGACTGCCCCACAAAAGGATCAGAAAAAGTGTTATTAGTCGTGAAAGGCTGGGTATCGGCGTATATGGACCACTCTCATCTGCCGGCCGCAACATGTTTTCCACCACCTTAAGTTATGCTGTCAAAATAGAGAGCGATACGTCTCAGTCGCACCCTAAGCGCGTGGATGCAGTGAATGTATCAAAAAACTTTCTATACAACGTGAGATATTAGTATCTTGAAAGGATTATGCTCATATACAATAACATAGATCTAACAGCAGTTTAGGAAGAGCACAATGTGTCAAAGACAAAGAAGCCCAAGAGAAGCCTTTCTTTGAGGCACTTAGTACCTTTCTATAGTCAGCAAAAATACTGAAAAGAAACGGTAGTCTAGCCAATTTTAGGCGTGTCTTTTGATTTCATAAGAAGAACTAGGCACACCGTTACTCAATGTCATGTCTAAAATCCGAATCAGGCACCACCTATAAGCCAGCTTGCAACAGACGAAACACCGAAATATCTAATTGGGTTTATAGAAAAGTAAGCGGAGTGAACGCATACGCTTCCGCAAGGAGATATTGGACTGTAATGACGACACAGAATTGACTCAAAATTTGTCCTGTCCTCCGATAGTAGGTAGTATACTAACAAGAGACCTGCGTTAGAAGTACTGCTCTCTGATCAAAAATGCACTTATAAAATTAAAGCATGCGAAGATGTCAAGAACCGTGATTATTGCCAAGTTCCAGTTATCAACGTGAGAGGCTATTGTGCCACCTAGGACAGAGAACGGGAGAGAAAAGCATGTGCTTGTGTCTAAGGACTACCAGAATAAAAAATAACTGCGTGTTCGATTGCCATATACCACCTACCATATCAAAGCGAGACTCTTATCGTCCAATTAGGCAAAAAGAAACCTTGTTTCATGGTGCCCGGCACCAGGTAGTAAGTAGTTCATGCCGATCCCATGATGTGCATTGATACATATTATTAAGGCTTGATGTCGCGTTGGGTCGGTCAGTGTGAAACGGATGCCTTGAGCATACAGTTCTGCGGAGTGTTAGAAAGCTCTGCACCAATACAGAAGGTCTATAGATTTTCAGATTAGATAGCAATGTCATCATGGAGGATATCTAACGGATCTCCTTGTCATGAGACGGTAGTCAAGAACCAAGTTCATCCAAAGAGGATGAATCCGTTTTCTCCCCTGTTGTGTTGAGTCCCGCAGAGCAACCATATGGTAGTCGTCCGAAAAAGACGTTGTAGGATGTTGTGTATTGAAAGCACATACGCTGCAATCGGTGATAGTAGACCAAGTCCCATTGGCGTAACCTAATTAACAGCCTAATAAAGTGCAGAAACACCCAATATGATCATGGGCCCGTTCTGCGCAGGAGGAACAGTCACACACGCGCAATGTACATGCGTAAGAAGATGATAACACCAGGTAAAGCCGTGACAGATACGAGAGGCGCTGCGGGAAGATAAACATCTAAGGGGGCCGCTTGCCTTGACCGTTTTGAGACCCTCGATTTGGCATATACCGAAGAATAATATGTACTACATATCTGCCGGCGCATAGGTTGTACATCCGTCGGGCCTGACATCCATGCCGTAGTCGATTCGTTGTTGTTCATTGTAAATTGACACTGACAGCCACTCCACGACAAAAAACTGCTGATGCTGACGTCGATTTCTGACAAAAAAGGTTGAAGTCCGCGATCTTTTTTTGTGATGACATAGCGGGGTTCGGTCGATTGCCGATCTGGAAACTCGGGGGAGTCTTCCGTATTTGGGCTGTAGTGACCGACGTCGATAGTAATGCATATTTACAAAGTTCCTTGAAGCCGAGTAAGACGAATCAATGGCTTATGCACCATTTTCCTGAGCAATGACCACATACATGCGTTCGAGTATTACTCTCATTTCATCTGGCTGTTTTTGAAATACTAAATTCAGGTGTATAAACTCCGTAAATTTTCGACGACTTGCGCCGAGGACCGATTCTGCAAATTGCTATGAGTCAGTTTAAATACAAGAGAGAAAGGCGTCGGTTAGCTGCGTACCGAAAAAGTCTAGTCAATGACTCGGGCTCACCGAAGGCACAAAGGGCGACGTAATTTACGTGTTTAATCGTAGCTTCCTCATCACCAATCGTCGCTCTCTCGGTTTGCGTGTGGTCATCACGGGTTTCAATTCAGTTGCGCGCTCGCATTCTCGCACCTGTAGTATGATGTGAGAAGACTGATGCTAACCATGAACCTCTAAAGAGTAAGTTTTTAGCGAAATTTTTTTTTGAGATGATATGAAAGGTGGGTGCAATCAGGCGTGTCCATTACTCAGATTGGGAACCTATCAAATTCGAGGTCAATAATTGGATACCAAAATATACGTTTTCGGCACAGGTGCCTTCCCATGGTAGGGGTGTACACCCCCCGAATTTGGGCTCGAACATGGATCGAATCCAAGGTAAAGTGTGATATGATTGAACACGGCAAGGACCCGAGCTAATGTGACATGTAGACTCTAATCCATCCTTTTGTCGATACGGAAACAATCGCCGAACTCGACACAGGTTAGGCATCTCCAAAATGCCCAGGAAAACAAGAAAAACCACTGTCTGCAATGGTGAAAAGACACATCGGGATTGACTCGGAGTGGTTGGAAGAAATTATTTACACACAGTCCGCCGTTACGTTCCGGCCATGTCTAGGGTACCATGTTATCAACCTGCCTCAATTTTGCGGCAAAAATAGTTTAATTTTATGTTGCATTCTAACGAGCATCTGCGGAAGGCAATAGTAGCCGTGTATCCACCGTATGCACCATAGCAGACGTAGATGACAGTGTTCCAAAGCACAAATACAAGGGTGGCTTCCTCCAATGTTGGCTGGTGTCTTCTCCAGAAACTGGGAGTCATCATGTAGCCACAGACCACGGTTCGGACCTTGGTTCATGATACGTAGCCCTAAAAAGGACGACGTAAAGGTCTGTCGGACGCATAGATTTCGGTTCCAAAAGCAGAATACCTGTGTTGTTATTGAGTTGAAGAGAACATTAATAAAAATAGACGGCGTACTCTACTCTCTTTTCATAAGGTGGATCTGTGATTTGTTGTCACCAAACTATCGGGAACGTTTGAAAATAGAGAGGGGAAATAATTGCTGTTAAAGAAGATGAGATAAAGGTACCGTTCTTTGGTACCCGAGCCAAATCAACGGGCCTGGGACGAAAACAGACCATGGTCGAGGATAGAGGACAGATATACAGCTCCTTGGGTTATTTGAGAGCACAGCAAATGTGACTAAGGAAGGACAGCTCCCTGGAATAAAATGATATGAGGATCTCCGTTAAACGAAGCAGAGGCGAGCGCGACAGAGTGCAAGCAAGAGATCCGAGGAGTCAGGGGCTGTCACGACCGCAGAGGAGAGAACAGGAGTCACAGATGTGACATGGAAAACTCCTGGACCTTCACCACTGCGGCTACTACGATACAATTCTACTTTTTGACATATCACAATAATTTGTTGGGAGCTGTAGATCTCTGCTGCATCTGTATTCGTGGGGCTTGCGTGGGTTTGGTCCTCAACTTCGGTGCGGCATTGTGGAATTCAGCTCTATCAGCCTCCGAACTTCGTTTCTGTCAGCGTGTAAGTTTTTCTGCCAATCGTGGAATCTGCAATCTGTCTTACATCTTGCTATTATCTCAATTCCATTCTCAGGCGCTTTTCTGTGTGCAATTTCTCAGCTGCTGAGCACTCGTAGCGCCACGCGAAAGTAAAGTTGCTCTCTTCGTAAAACCATCAAAAAGGGACATTCATACTACACGTGAGTTAGTCGCTTTTCTTGTTTTAAAGGATTGCGGGTGATACAAGAATCCCGCTGCTACTACCTCGGCGCATCTTTTGCAAACGAGAATAAAGTAGAGGTTGTTTCTTCAAACTGGCGTACCCTCTCAACATGCGCTCCGTAATGCCGCCCTCACCGTATACTTATTCTTCTCCTTACGCCCCTCAACCACAATACTTCCCCTCCATGTCCTATCCAGATCACTTACATCTTACCCATCCACAGGATTTCTCAATGCATAACGACCACCACCTCTCCCAGTCCATGCAGCCGCCCCCGTCGCCATCAATTCCAATTGATCCTGCGCTTGCTCTCTATCCGCCATATTACTCAAATTACCAACAGCACCATCCACCACATATCCCACAGCATCTTACGTTACCACCCAGTTATTCCTCGCCTTCTTCCCAAGGCTCGGACACAATTGGAACTCCGCCCACTGAACATATGTATCCATCTTCATCCTCGAATCTCAATGGGAAGCGGCCGTCCTCCTCGATCTCGAACAGTAACATGAGCGAGAGTAGGAAGAAGGCGCGGAAGGATGATGAATCAGAGGCTAGTCCGGTCGCAGAGAAAGAGGAGGTCAAGGCAAAGCCTACGCGAGGATCTCGGTTTGTCACTTTCTCAAGGGTCATCGGTACCGTTGCTGATCTTCAATTTCCAATAGTGCGTGCACAGTATGCCGGCGCTTGAAGATGAAATGTGTAGGAGCGGAACAAGGACCACCTTGCAAGCGTTGTCTAGCGGGAAATCATGAATGCATATTCGAGGAGTCCAATCGAGGGAAACGATCCTCCAAGTATGTATCTCACAGCTGTTACTCCGTTTCTCTCTTAACATTTGGCTATTGTGTAGGAAACACGAAATCCTTACACGATCTCTACGGAAGATGGAAAGGACATTGGATACAGTCCTTCGATCCATCGGTAATCCAAGTATTGCCTCCGGAATGATCTCGCGGTCGCCTTCACCGTCCGCCCAAACTGTGGGCACTCAAGCTCTTCTTGCAAATTCACCCTCACCTTCTCTCCAGCCTGTTGCGAGCAGCAGCTCAACATTCCAACAATCATCGTCGAAGCCGCCCCATGCACCAGGATCCCCTAAGTTACATTCTTTGCCCGACAATGCTCTCAATCCTCTTGGGTTACTTGCAGAGGCAAGTTTAGCCAATCGACGGGCGCAAGCAACGAATCCGTCTGGTTTGATCGCCAGAAACGAGGCTTCTGATCAAAATCCCAAGATTGGAGTCGCAAGCGATAATTACTTCAAACCTGGTCAGTATGGTCCTTAGTTCTTGTCGTCCATAAGCAAAATCTCATCCTATTTTTGATAGGTCCAATGACCATACTACCTCTTCGACGATTGTATATAGAACGTCAAATTCAGCCGGAAATGCTGAGCTTCGTCTCAACAGACGAAGTTGTTGCTTTATTCAATATGTACGTCGTGTGCTTTACCGTTTTTAAAAATTTTCACTAATGCCACGATATCAGTTATTTTGATAATATACAAGTAAACAACCCTTTTCCTCTCGAAAATGCCCGACCAAGCTAACTTGATATTCCTCCAGATGCATTGTAATCTCTTGGATCGTAACTTTCATACACCCTCCCTTGTATGCTCCCGGTCACCCTTTTTGTTGACCACAAGTTCGTGCCTTATCTGTTAGCTTTTGTTCAAGCGTACTGACAACCTCTCAAAGTTTGTTCCATTGCGAGCAAGTTTTATGACGCTAAACCTGACCTCCACCCCAAGTTGACTGAGCTTGCCAAGAGATTAGCCTTCGGCGTACCTGCCAAAGGCTACAAATCGGTCGAGATTGTCCAGGCTTACCTTCTACTTGCGCTGTGGGGTTGCGGAGCCGTCGAACGGTACGAGCAAGACAAGACTTGGCTACTTTTGGGCATGGCGATCAGGTAAAATAGACTTCGCGATCTCCCAATCAATCACAGATGCTAAACGAGATCTAGGATGGCTACCGACCTCAATTTGCACCGCAAAACCGCGGTTACTAGCCAGGATACCCAAGAAGGCAGGGCGCGTGATATCGAGGTCCACAATAGAGAAAGAACTTGGATATTATGCTTCTGTTTGGACCGAAGTTTCAGCGCCCAAATGGGAAAGCCGAACTCAATAAAAGAAGAGTATGTCCTTTATCATTTTCTTGCTTCATTGGGGTTCTTTATTGACGGAATGATATAGCTACATCATCAGAAATACCACCGAATGGTATTCTTCTCCCGTGGCCACGGCTTCCGATGCTTCATTAGCCGCATATACGGTACGCTCTCTTTCATCATCCCCAATGCATCAATATAATTAAACGTCGATGTTAGGAGCTTCAACGTACCTTATCGCGGAGCTTGGACTTTTTACACAGCGGGACCGATTCTCCTTCCGGGTTACAAATTAACTGCGATTACATGTTGGTCATCAAGAATTTCGAATCCCAAATAAATGCCTGGAAACAGAAATGGATTGACAGGCAAGAGTGGGACGGTGAGTTTTCTGCTTCTCCTAAGTTCTGTTACGTTTGGCTTACTTTTTTAGCATGTCATGTAGGCGAATCACCGTCCGGGAAGGATTACAAGAGAATGATTTCGCACTTCTACTTCAACTACGCAATGCTCGTCTTGAATTCGTTCGGCTTGCAAAATGCTCTTGAGCGTGCACCCTTGGACATTGGGCATTTCTTTGCTCGTGTACATTCGTCTGCCCATTCATGCGCTATCATCGTGCGGGATCAGCTTGGGCCCAGCGGCTACATGAAGTATTCGCCGGATTCTCACTTTGTCCAAACGTCTTATGCAGTCTTGAGTCTGCTCAAGGTATGCTTCACATACTTTTGACATATCTTTTACCTTTCAAACTCATGCTTTGTCATAGCTCGTTCGCCCTGAATTCCAGGCGTTCCTCGACAACGAACAATCGACTCTAACCCTCGTCAGAGATGTGGCCGATGTTCTTGATAATATCGCCGCTAATCCTCTTCACACACCTGCCTTATATAGCGGCTTCCTTCGGGCTCTCATTTCAGCCAAACTGGAACCCCAAAGCCATTCCTCCATCAACGGCGATGAGAAGAACCAGCAATCCTTGGAGGGTGAACTGACTCAGGAAGTTCAAGGTGGATCCAATACACCCAACAGTTTTGGTCAACAAACGCACAATTTCGGGCAGGAACCCTCATATCTGTTAAATGAATTCCAGTTTGACAGTGAGATGGGTCCCGTTGCAGACATGTCCACATTCCCTCCTACCATGGCACCCAACCCGTCTGACGATAACACTGGAGTCCTTACCATGGAAAGTATCTTGAGCAGCAATTTCTGGGACAGCATGCTCGTTCCTGGTATGTCTTGTAACCGACCTAACTTTCCCATGACATACGCTAATCGATCTTTTTCAAGGATACAACAACATGGACGGCTTTAGTGGTGGATTCGTCTTTGGTGCAGGAGGCAGCGGGTTGATTACTCCCCGATTTGGCGCCTCGCCCATGCAATCAGGGATGAATACCCCTGGGCGACATGGGATGAATCACCATCCTATCACGCAGAGCAGTATCAACGCCGCGTTCGACAATCAAAGAAACGAAACAAACATCAAAATCGATTCATAACATAAACTTGAACGAAAAAAATAGATTTCTTGTAGTTGTATGAGTATACCTCTCTCTTGTCCATTCTTTTTCTAGTTATGTAGTCCCGGGCATATCTGGTAATTTCTCTCTATCGTATCCACCTCGAATACCTGCCTGTTCTTCCCCCCCTCTTTTTATGAAATAAGTTTTCGACGCCACTTATGCTGATACAGAGCTCCTTTTTGTTGATGTAATTACGATTATATGGATGCTTTATGTACAACCTTTTCTTTCAATTTACAAGTATTGTAGACGAATTAGAAATTTAAAATTTGTGCAGATGTACCGTGACGGTTGATTTTGATTTCTGCGTGGCAGCGATTCTAGAATCTAATTTCTGAAGACTGAACTTGCTTTCAAATGTTTGGTTTTGTTGATGGGAGGTCACATCATTCTTGAGTACTTGAGCTTGAGTACTTGAGTCTTGACCACGACGAGGAGTCCGGTGTTTACTACATAGTTTGCACAGAAGTTCTCCTTGAGTCTTACATACTTCGGCGGGCTTTACTCAACGATTAAAAACATGATGTCTCAGATAATGCAAGCCACCTGAGCGTGCAGCATGACCCTTCTCAACGTACACCAACGAGAAATCGCTAAACTATGTCCCGAAGAAGCGCCTGCTATTACCAAACTATTAGCGAAATTGCTCACAAGACAGCCTATACGGGTTAACCCAATACTTTCTCATTTCGAATCGCATGATCCGCGTCTAGCTTTTGCTTGTGAGTCATTGCCATCTGAAGCTCGTAATTTGCTCGATTTTCTGCAGGTATGATTCCTGTACGAGCGCAAAGCAAGTTAAAGTGGCGCATTTTCAGAACCTTTCATTGACAAATACCTATGAATTCTGTCGGAGTGCGAGCGCCAATTCCATTGAGAAAGGCTCGGTGGCACATTGTAGATGCTTTAGTAGGTGGAAAGATGACGGTTCCAATGAATACGTACGTCACTATTCAACTAAGTAATGGAGTGTAACAGTATTGAGTCCTAAGCGCTTTATTACAGGTGCATGCAGGGAAGACTCTAATACTGCTTCTCGAAGTGTCCCAGCTTAAGAAACGTTCATTTCCTGAAGTTATTCTGGCCATTGAACATTGTGGGATGCAGACAAGTCTCAAACTTTAGGGCTAAGGTTCATTTTCCGGAGTCACTCAATCGCTAGCTTCAACTATGATCAGCCAAATTTCCAGAGCTCCTTCCTCGGGTTTATCAAGTTGGCCCATTGAAGTTTACCAGCTTCCTGCAATTGCTCCTCCCGAGTCCATTGCTACCTTCCATTCCAATATGCATCAGACTAACTTAGTCCCTTCTTTTTTGCTCGTGACCCCCGTGCATTCGTTGCTCACAAGCGGATTTCTTTCACCCATTTTGTTCATGTAAGTAAATAAACATTTATTGAGTTTCGGGTCTAATCTTCAATATTAATGAAAACCAGATATACAACGCATGATATTATCGGTCGAAAGCCAGGCAAGGCACGACTCCCTAGGATGCATTATAAACAGAAAAGTCCACAGAATATAATTAATGTTACGACCTCAATGGTATCGCAGGTTTCGCAGACATCTAGGATTTTTTCGCCCGTCGGAACTAATTGCCGTCTAACCAGGTGATGTCTTATTCTTCGACATATTGAGAAGATGTTTCTCATAGCCAAAACCAAACTTGGTATGACAGCTTCGCGAAAACAATCGGAAGCCTATCGGAGTGATGATGGAGAAGAAAGAAGTCAAAAATATTTGTGGTCGTCATAATGCCGATCTTTTTATCAGTAAGTGAAGCCACCTAGATATTCAATGGCTGGAGATTGCGTATGCACTCTCGATAACGCTGACAACTATATCAGATTGGTAGTGGAAAGACATGGGCTAACGATACTATCAGTGCTCTCACACAGTTTTCACTCTCTTGCAAGCCTGATTCCGGACCGTTTGACGACACAGTATGGACGGGCTATCTTTGGAGTTATACTTCTAGATGATTCAGCGTTTGCAGATGCCTCATCGCATCCCATCGTCTCGGTTTCATAGACTTGCATACGGCTGGCATGACTAAGATAGCTCTGCAGTAACCTTGAGTCTACTCAACTAAACGCCATGGTCTGTTGTTCACCATTTGATTTATCATTCTTTTTTTTCTAATCCACTCCTGAATTTCTTGATAGGAACTAGAACTTGTGCACATCAAACTATTTTTGCGGCGAAGATAAATGTCGAAATGAAGATCAAAACAAAGTTGGCAAAAGCTTCTTCCTTTCATCATCGGTCGACTCTTTTGTGAGTATCCCTGTGCCCATAAAGCAGTTATCGCATTGATGCTAATAAACGATGTGCAGCATGATTACTTGGTGTGTAAATGCTGGCAATGCTGCTTCATGTTGACTGAGCGGATTTTTCTCGGCAAAAAATGCACCCTGTTTGCTCTGAAAAAAGGAGATGGCTTCATGTCTATCCAATGACAAACCCTTCTATTGCCAACATTCGTCTTCTTCGCGACTTTTTGGCTCTGCGATCGGTGTCTTATTTCAAGAATGCCATGACTTTGGATTTCAGATGCCTAATCCGCGTTGGGCGCGGAATGTATTGCCGGATTTACAGAGGACATCGGCTCACGTTCATTCAAAATTTTCAGCTCATGGACACTTCATTTCCACCATCTCCATCAATACAACTTCCCCTACCACTGAGCTCTCATCGTCATTTTTTACTACGACCAATTCCGAGATTCCACGTCTGTGCATTATTGTTTTCAAAGCCCAACGGTTTTTGACTGATTCATCCCAACAGGGTCGAATAAACAGCCGCTGAACTGCGCTATGGGCATCATAATGCAAGCCATGTAATAAATGAGCAGCAGTGCTGTTAGATGGCCCCTGCCCGGCTGTGCACTGCCAAATTTACGCGAAGCTCTATCCGGAATGGATTCGTTCGTCGTTGTGCCCACGTATCCGAGTCAAAGAGTTTCTTTACAAGCGTTTCCACACGCTCAGTGATGGATCAAATACTCATTCTACGATTTCGTATCGTGGACCTCAGGGTAGCGGGGCAAAGACATTATCGCGTGAACAATGGTCTGGATTTCCTCAGAGAAGATCCTAGGCCTTCTCCGCACCACAAGTGACCACATTATGAAAAAGAGAGAAAAGAGAATGGTGCCCTTGCTGTACGTTCATAAAGTCAAAATGTCAATTGGTAATCGTCTGATGAAGCGCAGCACCTTAACGACGTCGAGATTATGACGAGAACAAATGAAGTACGTCTACTGACGAAGAGACGTGGGCTAAGGGGAACACTGGAAAACGACCGGACCGCGTACCCACGGTCATTGATCCTCTTTCATCTTGCCTCGAGGTAAACACGTTCTGATCTTATCCACCCAAAATATTGCAGAATCTTAGCTCGGTCTGGTAGATTCCTAGAAATCTGAACCCAGGATGACTAGACCTAAAACGACCCCGCAGACCGCTCCGCATTTGTTTATTCGGCATCTTCAACCACTATAAAGTCCATCTATCCCACCCGCGAGGTTGTCTTTTTCCCATCTTTCACGTTTTGGCCTTTGTCCCCAACGTCGACTGACCCTCGCTAGATGACTGAGTACACAACGTCGCCTCAGGCAATCTACGAGTATATGAATGCTCGAGAAAGGACGGCGCGATGGGTACAACACTTTGCGCCCTATGAGCAAGACCTATATTCGCCGTCTGTTCCTCCATCGGTTTTAGATGGACTAGTCCCATCCTCACCTCCTTCAGAGGCCGATAGCTCCCATTCTACCCCACCCAAAATGATTTTGCGTTACAATGACGGTCGGCCGGACATTCCTATTCCTCATGCAGGACAAATCCCTCCAATGCATAAAAGAAATCAGCGTCTTAATCACCCTCGATCACACACTCCTTCACATGATTACACACTCAATCATGCTGGGTCTGGCTCTAGTCGTGATGCGCCGTCGCATCATTCACATTCTTCTCGTCGTCGCGAGCCTGTCTCTCAGATGCCCGAAGAAATTCGAATTTTACCCTCTGCCCCTACTTCAAACATCCGCCCGAGCCATGCCCGATCCAAGTCTGTTCCTAGGCGATCGGAAAGGCCTGTACCGGAGCCGGAAGTACCTTTCGTACCTTCGCATCACCATTCCCAATCATCGTATTATGCTTCTCATAATCCTCGATCAATACCTTCACACAGTGTCGCAGAGCCTCAGCACCCGTGGCCCCGTGAAGGTCATGCGAAGCATCCCCCCGCCATTATTTATGCGCCTTCGCATCATGCCCAACGTCCACATTATGCTCCTCCTGCCATGTTCCACCACCCACCTCCAATGGGTCCGAATGGCATGATTTACAGCCATTCCGCTCCTCCCATCCCAGGTCAATACCCGCCAGCCTACCCACAGCCATATCCGTCAGCGGGCTCGCACAGGCATACATCGTCAGCGCATGATATGAGAGTTAGCGAGGGCCGCGACCGCATGCGGTCGATGGGTCGCTCAACAAGACATCCTGCAGAGTCAGTTGAAACTTTGGGCACTGAAAAGTCGGGTAGTACTTACTATGTGTTACCATCTCATGGCCAAAAAGTACATGTGATTGTGAGTCAACAAAAACTACAGTAATAGAAATGCAAATATCTTAATATTCCATATAATCTTTTCGTAGAATCCGAGCCCTGAACAATCGGTAATGACAGCCACGTCAACGACAAAATCGCCAACATCACCTTATGGATTTAATGGGAAGAAGCCTTTTTTCCAACGCATATTCAATTTCCATATGTTTTCGTCTGCTGGCTCGTCGAAATCATCCAGCAGTGGGAGCAGGGGACTTCGCAGGCGACATTCAATAGATGGAGACGACCTTATCCGCCGATAACTAGGGCCCTCCTTGGTTGTCCAGCTGAGGGGAAGGAGTGAAGAGGAAGAAGAAACCGAAGTGAAACGACCTGCCAACGACTACTTATGTTTTTGCCTATAGAACCCATATACTCCAAAAATTCTCCATTCCGCTATGCCATTGATTTATTCAGTCCGCCATTCCATCGATGATGATCCTATCCTGGTCATCATGGAGTTTCCTCGCGCGGCCGCTTCCACTTTCTTATGATTCCGTATGATCAGCAACGTTCATGATATCTTATGCATATTCTTTTTCGATCATTCAGTGCCTATCTTAGCACCTTCATGTTCATATCTCAATAGGTGGCTCCTATATGTGGAAAGACATATTTTCAACTTTTTCCGCCCAGTTTGATCGAGTCTATTCATGTAATATCTTCCTCGTGGATGATAGTGAATATGCGTTGGTCATGGTATCTGGCATCTCCCTTCTCCAGCGGCACATCCTTTTTTGAGCCCTAAACGGCGGTAAGCTGATGTTTTCATGTGAACAAGGGCGTACATATTCTAGGGTGGTGGCATCCTTATCGATAAGAAGTTACACCTCGTCATAAATAGCCGTATTCAAATCAAGCCCTTACCACATCTTCGGCCGTCCGACAGCATCTTTCCTTGCTCGCTAGTCCGCTTTCCATATCCCTCCCACTCAGCCGCTCGAGGTAATGTCCGACTTATGATTGCGTAACCCATAGCATGCCGAGGAAAATGGGGATCATTGCAGGCTGTGAAAGTGCCTTCATTGCCTTCTCCTTCCTTACAAAGGATGCGTTTTTCGATAGCGAATAAGCCACATTCAGGTTATCATTCATTCTACATCTACGATCCCACACCGCTGAATTCGCGCATTTGCAGATTCGAAATACACTGACCGTACAGCTTAGGATTCTCTTACGATATCAGCGTCATCTTCGGGATATAATAGCCAGGGCTTGTCAGCAAACTCTGGATATAATGACAATAATTATTGGTATTCTTCTTCTTTACTGTGCATATTATTACATTACTAATGCTAGTCATTGTTATCGGTGAAGGCTGCCCTTCAGTAGAATTAGAGTTCATATACATGGGAACAAGAATGCGAATATACTTCTCTCTTCTCGCGAAAACAATTATGCCGATTTTATTACATTTTTACTGACAGAATACTTTGCTCCGCAGGTTTTGGTCGAAATTTGACATTCTACAAGCACTTAATTAGAAAGAAGTAGATAGATTCTAATGATACGACTCATATTATGTAGCTCAAGCGCCAGATATAAATTTATGTCCCGGGGGTGATGTCGATGCGTCGAACGTCCGAAACCCGACGTCGTACAGAATCAAAAAACTTGAATGACCTGAGTACGACGCGATCATGTGCATCGTGACAGATGTGATGAGGCGCGAGGTGTGACAAAGCATGCAAGGGGTGCTGATCCCCGGCGAGTTTCAAGCCGCTTCTCTCTTATTATGCTCCCCACGATTATTCTCACTCAAATCATTTCGTGAAAACACAACACGATGGATACCAGCCTACGTCGACGCAAGTCTGCCAAGGCAGCCTCTGATTCCATTGCAGACCAACTGGACTCGGATTCTCTTTCAGGAAATTCTAGCATTTCGGACGGAGAACAGCGTCGCCCTTTCGTGAAGCGGAAATACGGGAAAAGAATGAAATCTCAAAGGAAATCTATCTCTGAAAAAGGTGGTCCGCACTCGGTAAACTTGAAGACATTGGAATCGATGTCACAATCGTCCTCCAAAGATATACCACCAAACGATTCTTCAATTTCACTCCAGGCATATACATCTCAGTCAACCGAGCCTTTGGAAGCGACGGCTACCGCTGCACCCATTCCGTCCGACCTTGATGACCTATCTGACCTTACTTCACTATCGTCAGATGAGTCGTCGACTCCGGATCTCACGACTACGAAGGCAAAGGATGTACCCAAACCCCGTTCTACAGCCACTCCCAAGGCATCAACTTCCAAATCTACCAAGGCTAAAGCTTCATCTAAGTGGAAGGAGCCTGACGTGGGCTCCTATGTATGGGTACTAATTGATCCAGAGACTCAGAGAGCATATGACGAGGGCAAGCACAAAGATGATGGCGTGGAACGAGTTTGGTGGCCCGGGAAAGTAAGTTTCCCAGCTCCTTATATAACTATAACTTCAACTCTCGAAATTACAGGTAAAACTTCCTAGTGCACCCAATCTGCCTTTGAAAGTTGCCCTCTTTGGCGAGAAGTCGAAGGTGGTGGATATATATCGACCTTCTAAAGCAAATGTAGCCTCACAAGGGACACCGCTCTCCAAGTTGCGTTTCAAAACGCTTACATGTATTCCTCCCCGAAAGGAACCAGAAGAGAATGGTCAAAATTCTCCCAAAAAGAAACAAAAGGTGGTTCAAGACGACTTACATCAGGCATGGGATAATGCCGTAAGCGCTATGAAAGTCGATGCAAAAGCAAAGCCTTTCCCCCCGGTCAAATCATCATTCGATGATCTCGTTCTGTCTCCAGGATCGGATAATGAAAGTGATGATTTACCGGAATATTTTGACCTCTTGAAACAACCTGCACCTTCATCTTCTAAACAATCCCCTCCGAAAGTGTCGACGTCAGGTCATGGCCGATCAAACTCGACGTCGACTATGTCCAAAGGCATTGCGAGCAGGACCGGAAAGCGCAAGCGAACCGAAAAGTCTGACACAAGTGCAGATGAATACGATATAACCAGAAAGGACCGTAAGGAAGATCATTGGACACCCCCTGGACCGGATATGATGTTTGAAATACCTGGAGAATTAGTATTTGCTCGCGAAGGCCAGAATACATCTCTCTATTGGCCGGCTAGAATCGAAAGTTATGAATATCCTTCGAATAAAAAACAGGAAGGCAAATACACAGTGACTTGGGTCGATGGAAAAGTTCAGAATAATATTCTGCGTTCATGGATTGCATACTCAGAAGACGACAACTTCACTACTTGCAAAGTGGGCGTCTTTATCAGATATTTTATGATGCTCTACTGACTTTGAGGGATGCAGCTCGGTCAATTTTCCAGCACGATCGTAGAAGTTCAAAACGATGAAGAAAATGACGACAGTTTACACCATGAGCCTCAGAACAGTAGATCCCCCAGTCCCGAAAGGCTCGACCCGCCCCCTCCTGCAGAACAGTTTTGCCTGCTTAACATCCGCCAACAATTTGTTTATGTCAAGCCAATACTGAATGCAATCATAGAAGGTAGATACTCTCCAATCAGAGATCGGCACGAAAACTTTATGAGAGGAGGGCGCTATCGGCAAAGTACTGTTGATTTGGCCTCACTGAGGGGCAGAGTCGATCCGGGCGATGTTGAACGTTTGCAAGAAATAATTCGCAAAGCATTCGCAGATAATGGCGGGGTTGACGACCAACAGAACTCTCTTTTGTCATCATCAACAGCACAACCCCCAATTATACCCGATAGCACTCCCACAGGAGTTAATGATGTCAATAGCCTTGGAGAGAGCCCTTCCAAAGATTCGCTGATGACAGATGACCAAGACATGAAATATGCATCGCCCCCTCTTACTCCAAGGCTGTTAACATCCCCTGCACCACAGACCCCACCATCTCTCCCACTTTCGACAACTGAGGTTTGTTTGGTGCTCATGCGTATAGCACTGTTATAATATGACTCACGCTCATTCTTAGCCAAGCTCCTCGTTCAGGGAAAATGTGATATTGGAGCCCGACCTTGATGCTACTGTTCCGACTATACACCACGCAAAAGCAGAACAAGAACAATCTGCAAAGTCATTCAACTTGTTGAGTCCTATGGCTAAAGTTGACGTGTGACCGTTTATTTAAACCTTTGTTGTCGATTACTGACTATAAAAACAGTACTGTCTCAACATTTTGCTACCTGAAGCCCTCCGCCAAATACTTCTATGGCGCTTTGAGGAACGGATCACAGCCGACCTCCTCTCGCCCGATGAAGAAGAAGAACTTTATCGCAAAGGACAAACTCTCTTGCAGGAGAGAGACTGGGTGAGGGATATCATGCGACTCCGAGAGGCCAAGCAGAAGTCCAAGGGTCAGCACGCATCACAATTGAAGACCCTTCGGAAAGATGATAGTATGTCAGGCAGGTCGCGAAGAAATCGTAGCTTTGTCAATTACCAAGAGTGATTCTTTTTTCTGACTCTTTTTTATCTATATGTGAATTACACAGTCTGTCTTATTTTCAAACGGGACATTTCTATAACAATGTATCTGAAGTGTAACTACCAATTTGACATTATTGTGTCACATTCTTTGTATGTAGAACCCATAACTTGTCTATTTAGTATTCACTGCCCTGCTTTTTGCACCTTTCTATATACCCGACCTGGACGCCACGTGTACTGAGCGCTCGTGACAAGCTCGGATACCCAAAAATGGTGGATGAAATTAATATGCACTTCTGAGTGGGACCGCAAGTTGAACAACATACCTCAAAGTCTTGAAATTTCCTTGTGCAGTGCCTGGCCCTCTTGTCTCTGCCTTAAAACTGTGGTAATAACTGCAAGCCTTTTACGGTGGTAAAAGCTACAGTGAATATGGCACCTCCTACGGCAAATGACCCCTGGCTCGCTGGCCGACACTTTGGAATCGTTATTGACGCTGGTTCGTCGGGATCCAGGCTACAAATCTATAGCTGGAAAGACCCTCGGTCTATGCGAATTGAAAAGAACAGTGAACTGGCGTATAGACTGCCAACAGTAGAGAAGGGCACTCGCAACAGTGATTTATGGGTGACCAAGGTGGAACCAGGTATGTGGAGGCCTTTGTGAGTCGAACGTGCATGTATACACCTATTTCTTTACAGGTCTCTCTTCTCTGGCTGATAAACCAGAGGACGTTGGCATGTACCTGCGGCCACTGCTTAGCCACGCGCGAGATCACATCCCGCCCTCATTACAAAAAGAAACACCTCTGTTCTTACTGGCAACAGCTGGTATGCGGCTTCTGCCTCCAAAAAAACAAGCCGAAAT
>Ga0247779_1000125_pt1 | contig 61531 bp, 63 predicted proteins | sample UWRJL221509R5_FD_179925 | JGI IMG/M metagenome (GOLD analysis project Ga0247779, IMG submission 179925) | Plant litter microbial communities from Arlington Agricultural Research Station in Wisconsin, United States - UWRJ-L221-509R-5 | ecosystem: Environmental > Terrestrial > Plant litter >... | reverse complement strand
TGGGCATGGGCACCAGCGTGCTGTTTCCGCTGGCGATGTCGGCCGCCGCGCAGCGCACCGACCGGCCCGCGGCGATCAACGTCGCCGCGCTGGCGCAGACCGCCTTCGTCGCCTTCCTGCTCGCCCCACCCTCGCTCGGCTTCGTGGCCGAGCACCTGGGCATCCGCTGGACCTTCGGCATCGGCCTGCCGCTGACGCTGCTGAGCCTGGCCGTCACCGGCGTTCTTCGCAAGAAATGACGAACGCCGAAGACCTGCTGAAGCTCGTCACAACCGAGATGCCCTTCGGCAAGCACAAGGGCATGCGCATCGCCGACCTGCCGGCCAACTACCTGCACTGGTTCGCACGCACCGGCTTCCCCAAGGGCGAGATCGGCCGGCTGCTGGCGCTGATGCAGGAGATCGAGCACAACGGCCTGCGCGGCCTGCTCGACCCGCTTCGGCCACGGCGCTGACGCAGGTCAGACAGACAGCTCACTGGGCGTGGCAGATTCCCGGCGGCGGACTTTCCCGCCGGCAGCAGTCAGTTCGGGGTCAGGCCCGACAGCCTGTACTGGTAAGTACTAACAAGCTGCCCCAGAGGATGCTGCATGAGTTCCCTTCTCGCCCGTTTCAAGATCGGCCCGCGCCTGGGCCTGGGCTTCGCCGCCGTTCTGCTGCTGACCGTGATCGTCGGCCTGTTCTCGGTCAACCGGTTGGGGCAGGTCAACGACGCCACCTCCGACCTCGCCACCAACTGGCTGCCGGCCATGCGTGCGCTGGGCGAGTACCGCGCCGCGGTCTCCGACGAACGGCGCGCCGAAACCCTCTACGTCATCCAGGACCAGCCCGCCGCCTATGAACCCGAACGCCGGCGGATCGACGAGGCGCGCCGCGCCGCCGACCAGGCCTGGAAGGACTACGCCGCCACGATCAACCCGGGCGAGGAGGAACAGCTCGCGAACGAGATCCAGTCCTCGCAGCGGCGATATCACGACGGCCTGGCCAAGCTGCTTGCGCTCTCGCATGCAGACGCCGGCTTCCTGGACAAGGCGCGCGCGATCTCGCTGAACGAATCGGGCGCCGGCTTCGATGCGACGATGCAGGCACTCAAGCGCGACGTCGAGTTCCAGAGCGCCGGCGGCGACAAGGCCTATCGCAGCTCCGAAGCCTCGTATCGGCAGACGCGCACCGCGGTCATCGTGCTGCTGCTTGCGGCGGTGGCCATCGGCGCACTGCTCGCGCTGTTCATCACGCGCTCGATCACGGTGCCGATCGGCCGCGCGCTGCAGGTGGCCGAGACGGTGGCGGCCGGAGACCTGAGCTCGCGCATCGACAGCGACGGCCGGGACGAGACCGGCCTGCTGCTCGCGGCGCTGGGCCGGATGAACGAAAGCCTGGCGCGCATCGTCTCGCAGGTGCGCAACGGCGCCGACTCGATTGCCACCGGCTCGGTGCAGATCGCCAACGGCAACGCCGACCTGAGCCAGCGCACCGAGGAGCAGGCCAGCAATCTGCAGCAGACAGCCGCGTCGATGGAACAGCTGACCGCCACCGTCAAGCAGAACAGCGACACGGCCAGCGAGGCGACGGCGCTGGCCGGCGATGCCTCGGTGGCCGCGGCCGACGGCGGCCGCGTCGTCGGCCGGGTGGTGGCGACGATGAACGCCATCTCCGCCTCCTCGCACCGCATCGCCGAGATCATCGGCACGATCGACGGCATCGCCTTCCAGACCAACATCCTCGCGCTGAACGCGGCCGTCGAGGCGGCGCGGGCCGGCGAGCAGGGCCGGGGTTTCGCGGTCGTCGCCGGCGAGGTGCGCAGCCTCGCGCAGCGCTCCGCCCAGGCGGCCCGCGAGATCAAGACCCTGATCAGCGAGAGCGTGGAGAAGGTCGACGGCGGTACGCGGCTCGTCACCGAGGCCGGCGAATCGATGGAGACGATCGTCGCGCGCGTGAAGCGCGTCAGCGACCTGATCAGCGAGATCAGCGCCGCCAGCCGCGAGCAGAGTACCGGCATCAGCCAGGTCGGCGATGCGGTCAGCCAGCTCGACCAGGTGACCCAGCAGAACGCCGCGCTGGTCGAGGAAAGCGCCGCCGCCGCCGAGAGCCTGAAGCACCAGGCAGCAACGCTCTCGCAGGCGGTATCGCTGTTCAGGCTTTAGGCGCTGCCATCGCCTGTTCCCACAGCGGCACGAACTCGGCCATCACCTTCGCATAGGACGGCCGCTGCTGCGCGCGCTGCCAGTAGCGCTGCAGCGCCGGCCGATCGGCGAACGGGAACACGAACTGCGCGTAGAACAGCGGCGGGATCGCGGCGCAGTCGGCCATCGAGAAACCGCCCTGCAGCCATTCCTGCTGCGCGAGCTTGCGGTCCATGTTGGCGAAGGCGGCGGCCAGGTGCTTGCGGGCGCGGCCGGCCTTCTCCTCGTTGGCCTCGCGCCAGCCGATCTTCTGGAACAGCAGCTCGGCCACCGGCTCGTTCACGTACAGATCGCACATGCGGTCGCCGAAGCGCACATGGCGCGCGAGTTCGCGGTCCAGCGGGATCAGGCGCGGCGTGTCGGGGAAGGCATCGTCGAGGTATTCGATGATCGTCGTCGACTCGGGCATCGAGAGTTCCGCGCTCGCCCGCAGGTAAGGCACCTTGCCGATCGGATAGACCGCCTCGAAGGCCGTGCGCGCCTCGGGCGAGGCGAGATTGACGAGCTCGGGCTCGAAGGCGATGCCCTTTTCGTGGAAGGCGATCAGCGTCTTCTGCGAGTAGGTGGACAGCGGGAAATAGTAGAGCTTCATGGTCGGGACTCCTCGTGTGGAAGACGGGAACGGTCAGGCCGCATCCAGGTAGCGGCGGAGATTGGCGAGGGCCGGGCGCCAGCCATCGAAGTGCTGGTCGCGCGTGGTCTCGTCGGGGAATTCGGAATGGATCACGGTCAGCTCGGTGCGCGCGGCGTCGAGCGCGCGAAAGCGCAGCTCCACCTCGGTCACCACCTCGCTGCCCTCCCACTGCCAGCTGAAGCGCAGGCGCTCCTGCGGCAGGATCTCGCGGTACTCACCGCCGACCGGCATGCGCACGCCGTCCGCCCGCACCAGCACGACGCGCCATCGGCCGCCTGGGCGCAGGTCGACGCTGGCCTCGGGCACGCGCATGTCGGCCTTGCCGAACCAGCGGCGCATCCGCTCGGGCTCGGTCCAGGCCGCATAGACGCGCGCCAGTGGCGCGGCCAGCACCTCGGTGATTCGCAATTCGCTCATCGATCTCGCTCCTTGTCGTTGTCATCCGCATCGGCCAGGTAATCGGCCAGGCCTTCGATGCGCTCTTTCCAGAACTGCCGGTAGATCGTGATCCAGTCCAGCGCCCCGGCCAGTGCTTCCGGCCGCAGCGAGCAGTAGTGCGTGCGCCCGTCGACGCGCCGCTTCAGCAGCCCCGCCCGTTCCAGCACCACCAGGTGCTTGGACACGGCCGGCAGCGACATCTGGAACGGAACCGCCAGTTCCGACACGGTCGCCTCGCCCTGCGCCAGCCGGTGGACGAGGCGCCGGCGCGTGGCGTCGCCCAGCGCGCGGAAGACTGCGTCCAAGGCGTCCTGCTGCTCTTCGCCGGACTTGTCCTCAGCCTCGTCGAGAGGCTTTCGTTTAACCATGTGGTTAAATATAAATCACACGAACGCGAAGTCAAGCGGTATCGGTTTTTTATTCGGCGCTCAGGGCCAGAAGCTCATCGCTTCGTCGACGCCGCCCTTGCGCGCCGGGCCGGCGGGCTTCTTCAGCGGCGTGCCCAGCGCGATCCAGCCGAGCAGGGTCTCGCCCGGGCCGCAGAAGGCGGCGGCGATGCCGGGATCGCGCACCTTGGCGCCGCTGAGCATCTTGCCGGCATAACCGAGAAGATGAGCGGCATTGAGGAAGTTCGCCAGGGCGCCGCCGACGCAGGCCCACTGCTCGTGCGCCGGCACCTGCGGATGGCCCATGTCGATGCGCGCGACGACGGCCACCGTCATCGGCGGGCGCAGCGCGCGCTCGGCGTCCATCGCCGCGCCGGCCTCATCCTTGCCGGCGCGCCGGGCCGCCGCGGCGAACAGCTCGGCCATGCGGGCCCGCGCCTCGCCGCGCACGATCTTCAGGCGCCAGGGCACCAGCTCGCCATGATCCGGCCCGCGCAGCGCGGCCTCGACCATCAGGCGCAGCTCGGCCTCGCTCGGGCCGGGTTCCACCAGGTGCTTGGGGCCGACAGAGTAGCGGCCGAGCAGACCCTGCAGCGCGTCCTTGTCACTGTTCATTCCAGATCCGCTCCACCAGGTCGCCGACCTCCAGCGGGCGCCCCGCCTGCCTGGACGCCTCGCGGAATTCCGGCGGCGACGGCGCCACCCGAGGCGAGGCCTTGCCGCCCCACAGGCCGACGTTCAACGCGAACACGACCGGCCCATGTTGCACCTCAAGCGCTGGTACATGGGCAAGCTGCTTGATCAGTGCCGTGCGCACCAGCGGATTCAGCGCGGCCTCGCCGCTATCGAAATCGAGCCAGAAGCGCGCCTGCGCGCCCGGCCGCAAGGCCACGACGATGAAGCCGCTGGCCGCCGCACCCGGCCCGGGCATCTGCGCCTCGCGAACCAGGGCCTTGATGTAGGCGCTGAAGCGGTCTACGTCCGTCACCCGTTCCTTCATCAGTGCATCGGGCTGCAGCAGCACCACGCTGTGCATCGTCAAGGCATCCGCCGCCTGCACGCCCCAGGCCGCGAACCCCAGGGCCAGGCCCGCGAGCGCCCGTCTTGTGAATGTCTTCATGGGGCCATTGTGGCGCGGGCCTCGGACCGTTCTAAGGAGCGGGCGGCCCCTTCAGCTCGACGACGTTGCCCTCGGGGTCGCTGAGGTAGATCGACGGCCCCTCGCCCTCCGCGCCGTAGCGCGACTCGACGCGGCCAGCCTCGATGTCGTGTGCCGCCAAGTGCGCGCGGATCGCCGACTCGTCGAAAGGTTCGACGCGCAGGCAGAAGTGATCGAGGTTGCGCCCCTCGGCGCCGGGCGCGGCGCCACCGGCACGGCCGAGCTTGCCGTCGACGGGTACCAGGTCGATCAGGTGGCGGCCGGCGCGCAGCTGCACCAGGCCGATCTCGTCCTGCCGCCGCTCGATCGAGCAGCCGAGCACCTCGCAGTAGAAGTGCAGCATGCGATCGAGCTCGACGATGCGCAGCACGAGATGGTCGAGTTCACGGATGTGGATCATGGCTTCATCGGACAAAGTGGGCGGAGGGGAATGGGAGTCGAACCCACCCGGCGGCGCATGGCGCCACCCACCGGGTTTGAAGCCCGGCCGACACACCGGTGTCGTCTCCCCTCCGAATCATGCAAATAAATCGCCCTCGCCGCGCAGGCGGTGCAGGTCGCCGACGCGGCGGAGCAGGCCGACCCGATCGAAATACTCCAGCACCTGGATCGCCCGCTTGCGGCCCAGGCCCGTCGCGTCGCGGAAGCCGGCGGCCGAGACCTGCGCCTCGCGATTCTGCCCCGCCAACTCGCGCACGACGGCGGCCATCTTCGCGATCTGCGGCAGACCGTAGTACAGGTCCTTGACGACCTGATGCACGTCACCCTGCTGGGCCAGGCGGGCCAGGGTCGCGCGCATCAGCGTCTCGGCCTCCTGCGTGTCGCGGGCGAGGTCGCGCACCCAGGCGCCCTCGAAACCGGCCGCCTCCAGCAGCGGCGTGACCTTCTGTGCGATGCGGTCCTCCAGCGCCGACAGTTCGACGCCATGCGCCTGCAGGTGGACGAAGGCGCCGCGCTGGGCCAGCAAGCCTTGCTCGCGTCCGCGCGCGAGCAAGGCGCGCCACAACGGCTCGGGCAGGCGCGGCGCGACGAGGCGCCGCAGGCGCGAGGCTTCGGGGCCCAGCTCATCGGGCTGGCGGGCATGGAAGTCGGCCAGGCGGTCGCGCACCTGCTGCATCAGCGCCGCGGCGTGGGCCGCCGACAGCGCCCAGTCGCCGGCCAACAGCGCTGCATCGCCGTCCGGTGCCAGGTCTTGCCGCAGACCCTCGGCCACGGCGAAGCGACGCAGGTCCAGCCCTAGCGGGGCCACGTCGAGCAGCGCCAGCAGGCGCGCAGTCGGCGACGGCGCCTCATGCATCGCCCGCAGTTCCGCCAGGCGCGCCGGCGTGCGGCGGTAGCGCTGCGGCGCGAACGGATCGAGCACCGTGCCGCCGGCCATCGTGCGGCTGGCCGAGGCGTCGCGCAGCACGACGCGGTCGCCGCGCCAGGCGCCGATCGGCTGGCGCAGCAGCAGCTGCGCCAGCGCCTCGCCGCCCGGCTGGAGCACGTCCGCATCGAGCAGTGCCACCGTGCCGGTGACCGCGCGGGCGCCGAGGTGCACATGCACCGGCGTGCCGGAGCGCAGCGCACGCGGCTCGCCGGGCCAGAGCGTCAGCCGCAGGTCGATGCGCTCGCTGGCCAGGGCTGCGTCCGGCGCGCAGAGCCACTGGCCGCGCGCGATCTCGTCCTTGGCGATGCCGACCAGGCCCAGCGCGCAGCGCTGGCCGGCATGGGCCGTGGCGACCAGGCGGTTGTGTGCGTGCAGGCTGCGCACACGCAGGCGGCGCGCCTGCGCATCGGGGCTCAGCGCCAGCTCGTCGCCGACGCTGACGCGGCCGGCATGGATGCTGCCGGTGACGACGGTGCCGACGCCATCGAGGCTGAAGCTGCGGTCGACGGCCAGGCGAAAGGCCGCGTCGAGCGGCCGGACGACCCGCGCCGCGGCCTCCGCGAACAGCAGGTCCTGAAGGGCCGCGATGCCCGCACCGGTCGTCGCGCTGACGTCGAGAATCGGCGCGTCGGCCAGGCTGCTGCCGGCACGCAAGGCCTCGACTTCGGCACGCACGGCCGCCAACCGATCGGGCGCGGCCCGGTCGCTCTTCGTGATCAGCAGTGCCCCACGCGAGATGCCCAGCAGGCTCAGCACGGCCAAGTGCTCGCGCGTCTGCGGCATCACGCCGTCGTCGGCGGCCACCAGCAGCAGCGCATAGTCGATGCCGGTGGCCCCGGCCAGCATCGTGTGCACGAAGCGTTCGTGCCCGGGCACGTCGACGAAGCCGATGCGGGCCTCGGAGTTCGGATCGTCGAGGAAGGCATAGCCCAGCTCGATGCTGATGCCGCGCTTCTTCTCCTCGGGCAGCCGGTCGGTGTCGACGCCGGTCAGCGCGCGGACCAGCGTCGTCTTGCCATGGTCAATGTGACCGGCGGTACCGACGATCATTGGCTCAGGCGCTGATTTCCCGGCTCGAGATCGTGTATTTGAAGGTATCCGGCGACAGTTCGTCGAAACGGCCGCTGGCGTTCTCGCCCTGCGGATACATCAGGAAGGGCAGCGTGGCCTTGCCGGACGACCCGGGCAGCAGCACGTCGTGGCCGGTGTTGTAGGCGATCCAGTTGCCTTCCCAACTGCCGAACAGCGCCTTGTTGACCGGTGCGACCAGCGGCACGCTCGGATCCTTGATCCACTCTGGCGTTTCCTGGCGCATCACCTTCAGCACATCGGCCGGGTCCATCGCGACCCAGCCGTAAGCTTTCAGGAACACCTCGGCGCGACAGTGCTGCGCGCCCTTCAGGTTGGCCGGGTTGCCGCCCAGCTCGCGGTAGCCGAAGGCCGAGGGCGCGACACGCAGGCCGTACAAGTCGCGCGCCGGCACGCCGACCGAGCGGCACATGCCGACGAAGATCGCGTTCAGGTCCGCGCATTTGCCGCCCAGGTTGCCGGTCTCCAGCATCGTGCGCACGTCGCCGAGGCCGCAGCCCCTCACGGTGGGCTCGCGGTGCGCATTGGCGACCAGCCAGGTGTAGATCGCACGGGTCTTGTCGACGTCGCTGCGTGCGCTGCCGACGGCCTTCAGCGCCGTCTCCTTCACCAGGCCGTCGACCGGGATCAGTTCGGTGGCGGCGAGGTTCAGCTTCAGCACCTCGGGATCCTCGCTGGCACGCAGCGGGCGGCTCCAGTCGACCGCGCGGCCGCGGGTCTGCATGCGGCTCACCAATTCGAGCTGCGGCGCCTTCACGCTGGCCGGGAACTCGGCGTAGAGCATGCGCACGCCGCGGGCGGTGTCGGAAACGATGCGCGCCTCGCCGCCATTGCTGCGCCAGTCCTGGCTCAGCGTCTTCTGGAAGTCGGTCTCGACGTCAGGCATGGGCAGCCAGACGCGGGTCATGCCCTGGGCGTCGGCGACGTCGACGCGGGTCGTCAGCTCGAAGCTGCGCCAGGGACCGGGCTGCGGCGCGAACTGGCGCGACGCGTCGGCAGCGAAGGCCGCACCGGGAACCGCTGCGAGGGCGGCCGTGCTCTTGAGTAGGTCGCGGCGGGAGAGCTTATCGATCAACATGGTGGTGTATCCGAAAGAAGTCAGAGGAGGGAGGCGATCCATTGGCGGGCCTCCGGCCCGTTCCAGTCGACCTGGCCGACGACGGAGAAGCGCGCGTTGCCGTCGCGGCCGACGACGACGCTGGTCGGGAATGCGCGGGCGCCCCAGGCGCGAGAGCTAAGCCCGTCGGCATCGCGCAGGATCGGCAGGCTGATGGGCATCTGGTCCATGAAGCGCTTGATCGCCGCATCGGTCTCGCGCTGGTTGACCGCCATGATCACGAGCCCCTGCTTTTCGTACAGCGTCGCCAGCAGCTCCAGCGTGGGCATCTCGTCGCGGCAGGGCTCGCACCAGGTGGCCCAGAAGTTCAGCAGCACGAGCTTGCCGTGGGCATCGCCCAGCTTCCATCGCGGGCCGTCGTAGCCGGGCAGGTCGAGCGCCGGGGTCGGCTGGTTCTTCGGCCAGGGGCGGCGCAGGAAGCCCTTGTTCTCCTGCGCCAGCGCGGGAAGGGCCGTGCCGGCGCCCAGCGCGATGACGCTGCGTCGGGTCAGTGGAACTGCTGCGTTACTCAATCGGAGCCTCGTCTGTAGGAGCGGCGATTGTCCGGCACGAGAGTGAAGCCAGTTGTTCTGCGAGGTCTTCGTCCCGTTCCAGGCAGCGCAGGTCCAGCCACAGCATGTCGTCGGCGATGCGGCAGATCACCGGCACCGGCAGTTCGCGCAGCGCCTTCGCCAGCGCCTCCAGCGCGCGGCCCCGGCCCTTCGCGGCCAGCGGCGCAATCACGAGGCCCGCGGACGGCAAGCTCTCGACCGGCAGCGAGCCGGAACCGATCTGGCCCTGCATCGCCCGCACCGAAACCGTGTAGCGCGGCTGCAGGGCCTGCTGCACGGCGGGCTGCAGGCGCTGCGCCTGCTGTTCGATCTCGGCCAGCGCACGCGTCAGCAGCCGCAGCGTCGGCAGCTCCTTCGTCAGGCGCTCGGGCTGCAGGTACAGCCGCAGGGTGGCCTCCAGCGCCGCCAGCGGCAGCTTGGACATGCGCAGCGCCCGCTTCATCGGGAACTTGCGGATGCGCTCGATGAAAGCCCTCTTGCCAACGATCAGGCCGGCCTGTGGGCCGCCCAGCAGCTTGTCGCCGCTGAAGGTGACGACGTCGCAGCCCGCCTTGAGCATCTCCTGCGGCAGCGGCTCGCGCGGCAGGCCCCATTGCGCAAGGTCCACCAGCGAGCCGCTGCCGAGGTCGCTGACCAGCGGCAGCCCATGCCTGTGGGCGATGTCGGCCAGCGTCGCCTCGTCGACGGCCGCGGTGAAGCCCTGCACGCGGTAGTTGCTGGTGTGGACCTTCATCAGCATCGCCGTCTGCGGGCCGATCGCGTTCTCGTAGTCGCGCGGGTGGGTGCGGTTGGTCGTGCCGACCTCGACCAGGCGCGCGCCGGCGGCGGCCATCACGTCGGGCATACGGAAGGCGCCGCCGATCTCCACCAGTTCACCGCGCGAGACGATCACCTCCAGGCCCTGGGCCAGCGCGGCGATGGACAGCAGTACCGCCGCCGCGTTGTTGTTGACGACCGTGGCGGCCTCGGCGCCGGTCAGCTCGCACAGCAGGCCTTCGACGAGGCTGTCGCGGTCGCCGCGGCCGCCGCTGGCCAGGTCGTATTCGAGGTTGTTTGGCGCGCTCATCAGCGCCGGCAACTCCGCCAGCGCCGCGTCGGCCAGCAGCGAGCGGCCGAGGTTGGTGTGGATCACGGTGCCGGTGAGATTCAGCACGCGGCGGATGCGCGGCGCCAGCCGCTGCGCGCAGCGCGCTTCGAGCGCTACGGTGAGCGCGGCCGGTTCGAGTTCCGTACGTTCCAATTCGGCGGCCAGCGCGCGCACGCGCAGGCCATCGAGCAGCGCCCTCGCCTCGCCGGCCACGAAGCGGTGGCCGTGCGCCTCGATGAGCGCGGGCACGGTGGCCAGCAGCCTGTCGGTGGAGGGAATCTCCTTGGGTTCCGCCTTCAGACCGTGGACCACGGATGCTTCGGGCTTCATCTCAGCGAGTTCCTGGATCTGGTGGTGGCTCGGGGTCGCCGAACAGCAGCATCAGGTTGACGCCACTGCGCTGCAGGCCGGTCTCGGAAACAAGCAGGTCCAGCGTCAACGAGGCGAGATCGTCGGCCACCGGCTCGACCTGATGGTCTTTTTCCATGTGGACGATTTTGAGGTAGTGGCCGCACTCGTCGCAACACTCGGCCTGCACCGCCTGGGCCGAGCCGGGCTGCACATCGCCCGCGGCTTGCAGGTTCTGGAAGTGGATGCCCTTGGTGTTTTGGCAGTGGGTGCACTTGATACGCACGTAGTGCCACTCGGCGGCGCACAGCGAGCAGTGCAGGTAGCGGGTGCCGGAAAGCTCGGCGCCCAGCCGCGTGATGCTGGCCACCGGGCGCGAACCGCAGCAGGGGCACAGTGTGGGCGTGTCGGTGCGGCCGAAGGGCGCCACACGGCCGGGGCCCTGGCCCGCCTGGACCTGGCGGACCAGCCGCACCCAGTGCAGTTGCAGGGCGGCGCCGACCAGCGGCGCGCTGCCGAGGTCCAGGCCCAGCATCACGCCGTTGAGCAGGCGCTCGGCCTGCATCTCGAGATGAGCATCATCGGCCGCGCGCAGGCCCATGACGACTTCGCGGGCGGGCCCATCGGGCATGCGCTCGGCAAGCTTGTCGAGCAGCGCGCGCAGGCCGCTGCTCCAGGCCGCTTCGCGCGGGAAGACGTCCGCCGGCAGCAGCGGAACGCCGGCGCCAGCGGCCAGCTCGACCTGCTCCGCATCCGGCAGCTGCAAGGCCACCGGCTGCTGCAGCAGCTCGTGCTGCGCCTGCGCGATGTCGGCGATGAACAGCAGGTACTCGCGCATCGGATGGCCGGCGGCGCGCTGGCGCAAGCGCATCTCGCGCTCGGCGAACACGGTGGATTCAGGCAGGCGCAGGAAGGGGTCGGTCTGCCCCGCGCGGACGGCGATTTCTTCCGGGCTCAGGAGTCGGTTCGTCACTGCTTGTCGCCCGTCACTTCGCGATACCACAGCAGGTGGTGCTTGCGGGCCCAGGCCTCGCTGACGGTGCCCCGGGTCATCGCATGGACGCTGCCCTTGACCCAGATCGCCGCGTAGATGTGGACGATCGCGATCAGGATCAGCACGGTGGCCGACAGCGCATGGACCACGACGGCGATGCGCCGCGCCAGGATCGGGAAGCTGTCCGCGAACCAGGGCTGCCAGAACATCACGCCGGTCACCAGCAGCAGCACGAGGCAGACCGCCATGCCCCAGAACACGCCCTTCTGGCCGGCGTTGTTCTTGCCCACTGCCGGCATGCCCTCTTCATGGCCGCGCAGCAGCGTGGTGGACTTGCGCATCCAATCGCTGTCGCGCGCCTTCCAGACGTTGCGGCTGCGAAAGCGCACGAACAGGCCGACGAAGCCGAGGAACATCAGCACCCCGAAGAACGGATGCAGGATGCGCGTCCACGGCCCGCCACCGAACAGCGCGCTGAGGAAGAAGAGCGCCGGATGGAAGAAGGCCAGGCCCGACAGGCCAGCGCAGAGGAACAGCAGCGCGACGATCCAGTGATTGACGCGGTCGCCGTCCTTGTAGCGTTGGATCAGTCTCATGTCACTGCTCCTCCGGCAGGCCGTCTTCGGTCTTGATCGGGCCCACCTTGACGTAGTGGAAGAAGCCCGCCACCGCGGCGCCGATCATCGCCGCCACCGCCAGCGGCTTGGCCGCGCCCTTCCACAGCCACACCCAGGGGCTGATCGTCGGGTTGGCCGGCAGGCCGGCGTACAGCTCGGGCTGGTCGCCGTGCTGCAGCACGTACATGACGTGGGTGCCGCCGACACCGGGCGGGTCGTAGACGGTGGCTTTGTCGAAGCCGCGGGACTTCAGGTCGACGATGCGCTCGGCGCCGAAGTCCAGCATGTCCTCCTTGGAGCCGAAACGGATGGCGCCGGTGGGGCAGGCCTTGACGCAGGCGGGCTCCAGGCCCACGCCGACGCGGTCGGAGCAGAGGCTGCACTTGTAGGCCTTGTTGTCGACCTTGGAGATCCGCGGCACGTCGAACGGGCAGCCGGTGACGCAGTTGCCGCAGCCGATGCAGTGCTCGCTGATGAAGTCGACGATGCCGTTGGTGTACTGCACGATCGCGCCCGGCGACGGGCAAGCCTTCAGGCAGCCGGGGTCGGCGCAGTGCATGCAGCCGTCCTTGCGGATCAGCCATTCGAGCCGGTTCGGTTCCGGCTCGACCTCGCTGAAGCGCATCACCGTCCAGGACTGCGCACTCAGGTCGCGTGGGTTGTCGTAGGTGCCGAGGTTGTCGCCGACCTCGTCGCGCAGGTCGTTCCACTGCATGCACGCGACCTGGCAGGCCTTGCAGCCGATGCAGGAGGACACGTCGATCAGCTTGGCGACCTCGGTGACGTGGCGGCGCGCGTCGGGGCTCGGCGTGGTGGTGGCCGAGCGGCGGTTGATGTCGAGGGATTGGAGCGATGACATGGTTCGTCCCTCAGGCTTTCTCGATGTTGACCGTGAAGCTCTTGTACTCCGGCGTCTGGCTGTTCGCATCGCCGACGAAGGGCGTCAGCGTGTTGACCAGGAAGCCGGGCTTGGCCACGCCGACGAAACCCCAGTGGTTGGGCAGGCCCACCGTGTGGACCTTCTTGCCGTCCACCGTCAGCACCGGGATGCGCTTGGTGACGACCGCCACCGCCTTGATGAAGCCGCGGTTGGACGAGACCTTGACCCAGCCGCCGTGGGCGATGCCCTTCTCCTTGGCCAGTTCCTCGCTGATCTCGACGAACTGCTGCGGCTGGATGATCGCGTTGACCTGGACGTTCTTGGTCCAGTAGTGGAAGTGCTCGGTCAGCCGGTAGCTGGTGGCGACGTACGGGAAGTCCTTGGGCTTGCCCAGGTCGGAGAGGTCGCCCTTGAAGATGCGGGCCGCCGGGTTGGCGCGGGCCTTGGCGTTGTTGGTGAGCGGGTTGTTCTCCAGCGGCGACTCGAAGGGCTCGTAGTGCTCGGGCAGCGGGCCGTCGGCCATGCCGGAGGGCGCGAACAGCCGGGCCACACCCTCGCCGGTCATGATGAAGGGCTGGACGCGGTCGCTCGCGGCGGGGTCGGCATCGGGGCGGATGTCCGGCACGTCGGAGCCCGCCCAGGCCTTGCCGTTCCAGGACACCAGGCGCCGCTTCGCGTTCCAGGGCTTGCCCGTGGCGGGATCGGTGGAGGCGCCGTTGTAGAGCACGCGCCGGTTCGCCGGCCAGGCCCAGGCCCAGTTGAGCGTCTGGCCGATGCCGTAGGGGTCGGCATTGTCGCGGCGCGCCATCTGGTTGCCGCCCTGCGTCCAGGCGCCGGCGTAGATCCAGCAGCCGCTCGACGTACTGCCGTCGTCACGCAGCAGGCCGAAGCCCGAAAGCTGCTCGCCGGCCTTGGCCAGCACCTTGGTCGGGTCCTTCGGATCGACGAGGTCGGTAAGCGCCTTGCCGTTGTATTCCCGGGCCAGTTCCTCGGGCGAGGGGCTGTTCGGGATCAGGTAGGGCCATGCCAGCTTGACGATGGGATCGGGAAAGGCGCCGCCGTCCTTCTGGTAGGCGGCGCGCATTCGCACGAACAGCTCGCCGATGATCTCGGCATCGCCCTTGGCCTCGCCCGGCGGCTCGGCGCCCTTCCAGTGCCATTGCAGCCAGCGGCCGGAATTGGTGAGCGAGCCCTCCTCCTCGGCGAAGCAGGTGCTGGGCAGGCGAAACACCGTGGTCTGGATGTCCTCGCTCTTGACGTCGTTGTGCTCGCCGAAGTTCTTCCAGAACTCCGAGGTCTCGGTGTTCAGCGGATCGATGGTGACGAGGAACTTCAGCTTCGACAGCGAGGCCACGACCTTCTTCTTGTTCGGGAAGGAGCCGACCGGGTTGAAGCCCTGGCAGATGTAGCCGGTCATCTTGCCCTGGTTCATCAGCTCGAAGGCCTGCAGGCCGTCGTAGAGCTTGTCGTACTTGGGCAGCCAGTGGAAGGCCCATTCGTTCTCGGCCGTGGCCGCGGCGCCCCACCAGGCCTTCTGCTGGCTGACGAAGAACTTCGGGTAGTTCTGCCAGTAGCTCATCTGATTGGGCCGCAGCGGCTGGGTGGCGCGCGGCTTGTAGTAGGTCTCGAGGTCCTGCTCGCTGTCCTTGGCGAGGCTCATGTAGCCGGTGAGGCTGGTGCTCAGCAGGCCCAGGTCGGTGAGGCCCTGGATGTTGCTGTGCCCGCGCAGCGCGTTCATGCCGCCGCCGGCCATGCCGATATTGCCCAGCAGCAGTTGCACCAGCGCGCCGGTGCGGATCATCTGCGAGCCCTGGCTGTGCTGCGTCCAGCCGAGCGCATACATGATCGTCATCACTTTGTCCGGCTTGGCCGTGGCGGAGATCAATTCGCAGATCTTCAGGAACTTGTCCTGCGGCGTACCGGTGATCCGGCTGACCATCTCGGGCGTGTAGCGGGCGTAGTGGGTCTTCATGATCTGCAGCACGCAGCGCGGGTGCTGCAGCGTGTCGTCGACCTTGGCGAAGCCCTTGTCGTCCATCTCGTAGCCCCACGACTTGTTGTCGTAGCTGCGCTTCTCCTCGTTGTAGCCGCTGAAGATGCCCTCGTTGAAGGCATAGCCCTCATTGATGAGGAAGCTGGCGTTCGTGTAGCTCCTGACGTATTCCTTCTGGTACAGGTCCTTGCTCAGCAGGTAGTTGATGACGCCGCCGAGGAAGGCGATGTCGCTGCCTGCGCGGATCGGCGCGTAGTAGTCGCTCATCGCGGCCGAGCGGGTGAAACGTGGGTCGACGACGATCAGTCGCGCCTTGTTGTGGTGCTTGGCCTCGATCACCCACTTGAAGCCGCAGGGATGCGCCTCGGCGGCATTGCCACCCATGATCAACACGAGGTCGGCATTCTTGATGTCGACCCAGTGATTGGTCATCGCGCCGCGTCCGAACGTCGGGGCCAGACTGGCCACCGTCGGTCCGTGTCAAACGCGCGCCTGGTTGTCGAAGGCCAGCATCCCCATCGAGCGCATCACCTTGTGCGTGATGTAGCCCGATTCGTTGGAGGATGCGCTCGCGCAGAGCATCCCGGTGGAGAGCCAGCGGTTGACCGTCTTGCCGTCGGCGTTCTGGGCGATGAAGTTGGCGTCGCGGTCGGCCTTCATCAGCTTGACGATGCGGTCCATCGCGTCGTCCCAGCTCACGCGCTTCCACTCCTTGGAGCCGGGCTCGCGGATCTCGGGCCACTTCAGCCGGTTGGCGCTGTGGACGAAGTCCAGCAGGCCGGCGCCCTTCGGGCACAGGGTGCCGCGGTTGACCGGATGGTCCGGGTCGCCCTCGATGTGGATGATCTCGCTCGTCACGTTCTTCGCCCGGTCGCCGAGCGAGTACATGATGATGCCGCAGCCTACCGAGCAGTAGGGGCAGGTGTTGCGGGTCTCGGTGGTCCGCGCGAGCTTGAAGTTGCGGGCCTCGGCAAGAGCTGCCGTCGGGGAGAACCCCAGCACCGCCAGGCTGGAGCCGATCAGCCCCGCCCCGCTCACCCGGAAGAACTGTCTCCGGTCCATGTCCATCGCCTGAGCCTCCTGTGGAGAGAGCCTTGTGGGAACCATCACGTCTCGCCGACTGTAGTACCGCCCGAAGGACGACGCAACACGACGGGAACGCAGCAAGCAGCCCGCCGGATCGGCGCGGAGGCAGGGTCAGGTCTTGACAGAAAGCCGGGTGGCCGGATCAGGTGTTCTTCGAGATCGAAATGGTCGGGAACTTCGCCGAATAATCCTTCGCCTGGGCCGCAATCTTCACCGCGACGCGCCGGGCCAGCGCCTTGTAAAGATTCGCGTGTTCGCCGTCGGGCTCAGCAACGACGGTGGGCCGACCCTCGTCGGCCTGCACGCGGATGGACATCGCCAGCGGCAGCGCGCCGAGGTAATCAATGCCGAACTGGCCCGCCATCGTCCGCCCGCCATCGGCGCCGAAGATGTGCTCTGCGTGGCCGCAGTTCGTGCAGATGTGGACCGCCATGTTCTCCACCACGCCGAGGATCGGCACGCCGACCTTCTCGAACATCTTCAGCCCCTTCTTGGCGTCGATCAGCGCGATGTCCTGCGGCGTCGTCACGATGATCGCACCGGTCACCGGCACGCGCTGCGAGAGGGTGAGCTGGATGTCGCCGGTGCCGGGCGGCATGTCGACGATCAGGTAGTCCAGGTCCTGCCAACGGGTCTGGCGCAGCAACTGCTCCAGCGCCTGCGTGGCCATCGGGCCGCGCCAGATCATCGCCTGGTCGTCCTCGACCAGGAAGCCGATCGACATGATCTGCAGGCCGTGGTTGCGCAGCGGCTCCATGATCTTGCCGTCCAGGCTCTCGGGCCGGCCCTTGGCGCCGAGCATCGTCGGCTGACTCGGCCCGTAGATGTCGGCATCCAGCACGCCGACGCGAGCCCCCTCGGCGGCCAGCGCCAACGCGAGGTTCGCCGCCGTCGTACTCTTGCCGACGCCGCCCTTGCCCGAGGCGACGGCGATGATGTTCTTGACGCCCGGCAGCAGTTGCACGCCGCGCTGCACCGCGTGCGCGGTGATGCGGCTGCGGATGTCGATGACGACCCGGTTCACGCCGGACACTGTGCGCGCCGCGGCTTCCAGCGCTGCGCGCAGCGCCTCGAATTGGCTGGCCCCGGGATAGCCCAGTTCGACTTCGAAGCCGATATCGCCGTCGGCGGCGACGCTCAGGTTCTTCAGCTGCTTGGTGCTGACGAAGTCGCTCCCCGTGTTTGGGTCGACGACGGCCTGCAGGGCCTGGAGCAGCGCGGATTCTTGGATCATGGCGATGAGTCTGGTCAGAGGGAACGGCCGCCATTGTTCCACGCGAGGCATGCCTACACTGGCGGCCATGAATACACCCTTGATCGATCATCTGGACCGCCTGCTGGCCGGCGGGCGGCGCGTCATGCTGGGCCTGGTCGGCTGCCCGGGCGCCGGCAAGTCGACGCTGGCCGAAACCCTGCGGCAGGCCTTCCCCGACATCGCGCAGGTCGTGCCGATGGACGGCTACCATCTCGCTAACGTCGAGCTTCAGCGGCTCGGTTTCGCCTCGCGCAAGGGCGCGCCGCACACCTTCGACGCGGCCGGCTACGTCGCGCTGCTGCAGCGGCTGCGTGCGCAGCGCGAAGGCGAGATCGTCTACGCACCCGAGTTCCGCCGCGAAATCGAGGAGCCTGTCGCTGGCGCCATTCCCGTCTTCTCCACGACGCGGCTGGTGATCACCGAGGGCAACTACCTGCTGCTCGACGACGGCCCGTGGGCACAGGTGCGGCCACTGTTGGACGAGGTCTGGTACGTGGACGTGGACGACACGCTGCGCAACGAGCGGCTCGTCGCCCGGCACCAGCGCTTCGGCCGCAGCCGCGAGGCGGCACTGGCATGGATTGCCGGCAATGACGCGCTGAACGCCGAGGTCATCGCCGCGACGCGCGGGCGTGCACAGCGGATCGTGCATGAATGAAAAAAGCACCTGAGGCTTTCGCGTCAGGTGCTTCTTCGTTTCTGGTGGGCCCTGACAGATTCGAACTGTCGACCTACGGATTAAGAGTCCGCTGCTCTACCAACTGAGCTAAGGACCCAGCTCTCCCTTGCGGGGAAATCTGGTGTTGCAATGTCTTTGTGGTGGGCCCTGACAGATTCGAACTGTCGACCTACGGATTAAGAGTCCGCTGCTCTACCAACTGAGCTAAGGACCCACGACAAAAACATCGCCAGACGGGAATTCAGTGAAATTTGGTGGGTTGTGCGGGGCTCGAACCCACGACCATCGGATTAAAAGTCCGGTGCTCTACCAACTGAGCTAACAACCCTGACTTGCAGTTGTTCTGCTCTTCAGCAGAGCCTCACATTATAGGACGGCTTTTTTAGCCTCTGCAAGAGTTCTGCAAAAAACTTCTGATCAACTCGGCCGCAGCCGCCATGCCGAAGCTCGCCGTCACGGCCACGCTCGAACCATAGCCATGGCAGTTGAGGCTGCCGTCGCTGGATTCAGCAACATCGCAGGCCTCGCCCTGAGCTTCATCGTTCGCCTGCGGCATGTGCACGGGCTCGCGCGAGAACACGCAGGCCACTTTCATCTTGCCGCTGCGCGGCGCAGCGTACTGCTTGCGCAGACGTTGACGCAGCGAGGCGAGCAGCGGATCGTGCGTCGTGTCGGCCAGGTCTTCGATCGACAGCAGATGCGCCTGCCGCTTGCCGCCGGCGGCGCCGACGGTGACGAAAGGCAGACCGCGCTCGCGCGCCCAGGCCGCCAGCTTCGCCTTGGCGCGGACCTGGTCGCAGGCGTCGATCAGTCCGTCGACCTCATTCGTTAGCAGCGCGGGCCAGTTCTCCTCGGTCACGAAGTCGTCGACGATCGTGACTTCGCAGCCCGGGTGGATGTCGGCGATGCGCTGCTTCAGCGCCTCGCCCTTGGCCATGCCGACGGTCGATCCCAATGCCTGGATCTGGCGGTTGACATTCGATTCGGAGACCTGGTCGAAGTCGATCAGGGTCAGGGCTGCCACACCCGAGCGCGCCAGCGCCTCAACGACCCAGGAGCCGACGCCGCCCAGGCCGACGACTGCAAAGCGCGCGCCGCGCAGCCGCGCATAGTCACGCGCGCCATAGAGGCGCTTGAGCCCGCCGAAGCGGCGCTCCAGGTCGGCGTCGAATTCGTTGAGCATCATCAGGCCATCCGCTCCATGCGCCACATCTGGAAGCGCAGTGAGGCCACCGCGCCGATGACGATGCCGGCCAGCGCCAGGAAGCTGCCGATGCTCAAGGTCGACACGCCCGAGATGCCCTGCCCGATCGTGCAGCCCAGTGCGACGACGCCACCGACGCCCATCAGCACCGCGCCGATCAGGTGGTTCGCCACGTCGTCCACGCGGCCGAAGCCTTCCCAGCGGAAGCTCCTGGTCGCCAGCGCATAGGCGCCCGAGCCGGCGGCCACGCCGAGGCAGGCCACGATCGGCCAGGTCAGCACCTTGCTCTTGTCGCTGAAGAACATCAGCCAGTCCAGCGTGTAGGCCACCGGCGACACGAAGCTGAGCCCATCCATTCGCGCGGCGGAGGTGGCGCCGACGAAAGCCTCCTGCAGCGTGTTCGGATCCTCGGCCACATAGCCCAACCGGCCACCGACCCACCAGAGCCCCGCCACGACGAGGCCGCTGCCGATGCCGCCGACCAGCGCATCGGCGCTGCGCCCCTCGCCCCTCATCAGCGCCCAGCCTACCAGCAGCAAGCCCAGCAGGCCACCGATGACAAGCGCCAACGTCTGCTTCGCCGCGCCCAGCGTGGGCGCCAGCAGCGATGGCAGGTCCTGGCCTGTCGGCAGGCTCACCGCCACCGCATCGACGGTCGCCACGCGCAGCACGGCGGTGATGCCCTTCAATGTCGCGAAGGCCGCGATGCCCATCACGAGGAAGACCACCAGCGACTTCAGGTTGCCCGCGCCGAGACGCACGAGCGTCTTGCTGCCGCAGCCCGAGGCCAGCACCATGCCGAAGCCGAACATCAGCCCACCGACGATGTTCGACAACCACAGCAGCCGCGGCGCCGCGTAGATCGTCTTGCCGGCATCGAGCCAGCCGAGGAAGACCATCCCATTGAAGCCCAGCATCGCCACGCCGATGGCCAGCACCCACATGCGCATGCGCGCCCAGTCGCCCATGTTGACAATGTCGGCGACGGCACCCATCGTGCAGAAATGCGTGCGCTGCGCGATCGCGCCGAACAGGAAAGACAGACCGAAGGCCGCCCAGAGAACTTGGTGGCCCAAGGCGGCCATGTCGATGTCTTGCATAAGCGTCGAATTGTAGAAGGCCAACAAAAAGGCCCTGCTTCGCAGGGCCCGACGGTCAATGCGCTAAGGCCTTACTTGAGCGAAGCCAGCCGCTCCTTGCCGGCCTGGGCCGCCTCGGAATTCGGGAAGGCCTTGATCAGGTCCTGCAGGCTCTTGCGGGCGCTCTTGTTGTCCTTCAGCTCGATCTGGCAGTTCGCCAGCGCGAGCATCGCCTCCGGTGCGCGCGGATGGTCCGGCGTTGCCGCGAGGAAGGCCTTGAAGGTCGCCACGGCGTCCTTGTAGTTGCGCTGGCCGTACTGGGCATTGCCAAGCCAGAAGCGCGAAGAATCGGCATAGCCGCTGGCCGGGAACTGGCGCAGGAAGCCGTTCAGGCCCGACGCGGCTTCGTCGAAATCGCCGCGGCGAACCGCGGCCATCGCTGCGTCGTAGCCGCGCTTCTCGTCCGGCGAGACCTGGAACTCCTTGCCGTCCAGCGAGACCTTCTGCGGCTCCAGCGGCTTGAGCCGGGTGTTCAGCGAGTCCTGCTGATCGAGCAGCTTGCGCTGCGTGTCAGACAGGTCACGAGCGAGTTGCTCGTTCTGCCCGCGCAGCTTGGCGATCTCGCCACGCAGCGAGTCAATCTGGCCGTTGAGGTCCAGGATGCTGCGGCGCAGCGGATCGATCTGCTCCTGGACCAGGCGGTCCAGGCGCGCGCGCGTCGCGTCATCGTTCTGCTGCTGCTTGGCACGCAGGTCGAGGATGGCCTTGCGGGCCTCGTCGTCCTCGAACAGCGCGGCGTGCGCCGGGAGCGCTGCCGCGGCCAGCGCGAGCGCCAAGCCCAGCATGGAGAAACGATGACGCAACATCATGATCACTTGTCCTTCAGGTCAACGCGACGGTTCTTGGCCCAGGAGGCTTCGGTGTGGCCGGCGTCCATCGGGCGCTCCTTGCCGAAGCTGGTGGCTTCAACCTGGGCGGCGTTCACGCCCAGCAAGGTCAGCGACTTGGCGACGGCTTCGGCGCGCTTCTGGCCCAGGGCCAGGTTGTACTCGCTGCCGCCGCGCTCGTCGGTGTTGCCTTCCAGGCGCAGGTTCAGGTTCTTGTTGTAGTTCAGGCGCTTGGCGTGAGCTTCGAGCAGGCCGCGGTAGTCGTCCTTGACGGTGTAGCTGTCGAAGTCGAAATAGACGGCGCGCTGGCTGGCGACTTCGGCCGTGTATTGGGCGTTCAGGTCGACAGTGGCGACCTTGGACTCAGCCACCGGGGCGGTGCTGGGCTGGGCGTTGGTCGCCTGGGCAGGCGCAACCGGACGGCTCTCGACCGGCGCGGGTTCTTCCAGCTTGGTGGACGAGCAGCCGACCAGGGCGGCCGAAGCCAACAGGCTCAGTGCGAAATAGCTCAGGGTGCGGTTCATCTTCATTGGATTGCTCCTGTTGGGGGTGGCGTTTGATCGGTGAGCACTACGGGCCGGCATGTCTGTGACAAGAACGCCGACCGGTCCGTGGCGAAAGAAAGTAACAAATGTAATTGTCCAATGCTTCATAGGCCTTGACTTAGGGCTGGCTGAAAGCGGGCCCGCCAAGCGCGCAATTTCACATGGATGCAATTACTTCCTGTCTTGACCAAACGGGCCCCAGGTCGGCTCGCGAACGTCCGCCGAGGTGGAAATCAGCTTGGCCTTGATCTTGCCGTCCAGCGTCGTCGTGACGAGCACGTCGCGTCCGCCGGCCTTGGTTGCATAGACGATCAACCGGCCGTTCGGCGCGAAGCTGGGGCTCTCGTCGTCAGTGGTCTCGGTGATCTGGTTGACACTGCCACTGGCCAGATCCATCACGCAGAGCTTGAACGAGCCACCGCCGACGCGCGTGATGTACGCGAGCGTGCGGCCGTCGGGCGAGATGTCCGGGCTGATGTTGTAGCTGCCGCTGAAGGTGACGCGTTGCGCCGGGCCGCCCTGGGCCGGCATGCGATAGATCTGCGGACTGCCGCCGCGATCACTGACGAAGTAGATCGCCGAGCCGTCGGGCGTGAACACCGGCTCGGTGTCGATGGCCGGCGAGGTCGTCAAGCGCCGCACACCGCTGCCGTCGCGGTTGATCATGAAGAGCTGCGAGCCGCCGTCCCGCGACAAGGTCAGCGCGAGCTGCGAGCCGTCCGGCGAGAAGGTCGGCGCGCTGTTGCTGCCCTTGAAGTTGGCGACCTGCCGGCGCTGGCCGGTCTGCAGGTTCTGAATCCACACGACCGCCTTGCGCGTCTCGAAGGACACGTAGGCCAGCTCACGCCCATCGCGCGACCAGGCCGGCGAGATGATCGGATCGGGGCTCGCCAGCGCGACCTGGCCGCCCTCGCCGTCTGCGTCGGCGATGCGCAGGCTGTAGCGGCCACCGGCCTTGGTGACGTAGGCCATGCGGGTGGCGAACACGCCGCGCTCGCCGGTGAGCTTCTGGTAGATCGCATCGGCCATGCGATGCGCGGCCAAGCGCACGTCGTCGGGCGCCACGGCCTGCGCTTCGCCGCCAAGGTCCTGGCCCTTGACCGCATCCCACAGCTTGTAGCGCACGTCCACGCGGCCATCGGCCAGCTTGGCGCACGAGCCCGCAGCCAGCGCATCGGCGCCGCGGCCGCGCCACTCGGTCCAGACCGGCGAGGCCGTCTCGGTCAGGCCGGCCGGCGCGTCGATGATGCGGAATTGGCCGCTGCGCTCGAGGTCCGCGCGCACGATCGAGGCGACCGGCTGGCCGGCGCGCGCTTCGTCGCGCAGATCGGGAATCGCGATCGGCACCTGGACGCTGCCGACGCCGGAGATCTCAACCCTGAACTGCGCCAGGGCGGGCTCGCCGACTAGCGTCGTGGCTGCCGCGGCTGCCGCACCGGTCAACCAGTGGCGGCGCGAACTCGAGTGGGTGCTCTTGGATTTTTCGGGCTCAAGCATCCGGGCATTTTGCCTCAGCAAACTGCAAGCCTTTGTAAGACAGCACCGCTTGAACTACGGCTGCAACTCAAAGGAGCACGATGTCGTAGTGCTCGGTCTGGTTGGCCGGCTCCGCGGTCAGCGAGATCGGCTTGCCGATGAAATCGGACAGGCCGGCCAGGTGCTGGCTCTCCTCGTCCAGCAGCATCTCGACGACGTTGGCCGCCGCCACCACGCGGAACTCGCGCGGGCTGAACTGCCGCGCCTCGCGCAGGATCTCTCGCATGATGTCGTAGCAGACCGAGCGCGCCGTCTTGATCTGGCCGCGGCCTTCGCAGGTCGGGCACGGCTCGCAAAGCATGCGCGCCAGCGACTCGCGCGTGCGCTTGCGGGTCATCTCGACGAGGCCCAGCTGCGTGAAGCCGCCCACCGTCACCTTCGTGCGGTCCTTCGCCAGCTGCTTGCGGAACTCGCTGAGCACGGCGGTCTTGTGCTCCTCGCGCGTCATGTCGATGAAGTCGACGATGATGATGCCGCCCAGGTTGCGCAGGCGCAGCTGCCGCGCAATGGCGCCGGCCGCTTCCAGGTTGGTCTTGAAGATCGTGTCGTCGAAGTTGCGGGCGCCGACGAAGCCGCCGGTGTTCACGTCGATCGTCGTCATCGCCTCGGTCTGGTCGACGATCAGGTAGCCGCCGGACTTCAGGTCCACCCGCCGCGCCAACGCGCGATCCAGCTCGGCATCGATGTTGTAGAGGTCGAAGATCGGCCGCTCGCCGCGGTAGTGCTCCAGCTTTGCCGTGGCCGAGGGCATGAAGACCTCGCCGAAGCCGTGCAGCACCTCGGTCTGCATCTTCGAATCGATGCGGATCGAGTTGGTCCTCTCGCTGGTCAGGTCGCGCAGCACGCGCTCGACCAGGCTCAGGTCCTGATGCAGCAGGCTGCCGGGCGGGGACTTCTGCGCCCGCTCGCGGATCGTGCCCCAGGTCTTGCGGAGGTAGGCGATGTCCGAGCCCAGTTCCTCATCGGACGCGTCCTCGGCATTGGTGCGCAAAATGAAACCGCCACCGCCGCCCTCGTCCCGCTTGCCGACCATCGCCTGCATCCGCGCACGCAGTTGCTCGCGCGCCTCGGGCGAACCGATCTTCTGCGAGATGCCGATGTGGTCGTCCTGCGGCAGGAAGACCAGCATCCGTCCGGCGATAGAGATCTGCGTGGACAGCCGCGCACCCTTGGTGCCGATCGGGTCCTTGATGACCTGGACGGTCAAGGCCTGACCCTCGAACACCAGCCGCTCGATCGGCACGGCCGTGCTGGCGTCGGCATGGTGGCTGCGCGGCGTGGCGCCGTTGACGTGCAGGTCGGCCACGTGCAGGAAGGCCGCGCGCTCCAGGCCGATGTCGATGAAGGCCGACTGCATGCCGGGCAGCACCCGCGCGACCTTGCCCGAATAGACGTTGCCGACGAGACCCCGCTCGAGCGTGCGCTCGATGTGCAGCTCCTGCACCGCTCCGTTCTCGACGACGGCCACCCGCGTCTCCTGCGGGGACCAGTTGATCAGAATGTCTTCCATCGCTCGTCGCCAATTCTTTTTGAGTGTTGTTGCATGGCGCCGGGCCATGCAGCACGACTCGTCAGAACTCGCTCAGAACTCAATCTGCCAGGCCCGTAGCAGCTGCGCGGTCTCGAACAGCGGCAGGCCCATGATGCCTGAATAGCTGCCCGCGATGCGCGAGATCCACGCCGCAGCCTGGCTTTGTATAGCATACGCGCCGGCCTTGCCGAAGGGCTCGCCGCCGTCCACATAACGCTGGATCTCGGCGGCGGAGACCGGCGCGAAATCCACTTCCGAGATGCTGATCGCGGCCTCGCGCCGCTCGCTCGACCCCACCGCGACCGCCGTCATCACGCGGTGCGTGCGGCCCGACAGCAGGCTCAGCATCGCGAAGGCATCTCCAGCATCGGCGGGCTTGCCGAGGATGCGGCCATCGAAAGTCACCGTCGTGTCCGAACACAGCACCGGCGCCTGCGGCAGACCGCGCCGCTGCAGTCGAACCAGAGCAGCGTCGAGCTTGGCCGCGGTGACGCGGGTGACGTAGCGCTCGGGATCCTCGCCATCGATCACCGCCTCCAGCGCCTCGGCATCCTCGTCCGGACCGGCCAGCAGCAGTTCGTGGCGCACGCCGAGCTGGTCGAGCAATTGCCGGCGGCGCGGGCTTTGGGAAGCAAGGTAGATCATTCGCGGTGATTCACTCACGGTGATACGGGTGTCCGGTCATCACGGTCCAGGCGCGATACAGGCCTTCGGCCAGCAGCACGCGGGCAAAGGCGTGCGGCAAGGTCAGGTCGGACAGGCGCAAGGTCTCGTCGGCCGTGGACTTCAGCGCGGGCAGCAGGCCGTCGGGCCCGCCGATGATCAAGGCCGCGTCGCGGCCCTCGCCCATCCAGAGCTTCATCCGCTCGGCCAGTTGCATGCTGGTGCGGCGCTCGCCGCGCTCGTCGAGGATCACGCGGCGCGCGCCTTTCGGCACGGCCGCCTCGATGCGCGCGGCCTCCGCCGTCATCAACTGCTCGGCCGTCTTGCCGCTGGTGCGCGGCTCGGCCTTCACGGCCTTCAGCTCCAGCCGCAACTCGGGCGGGAAGCGTTTGGCGAAGTCCTCATAGGCCGCGTCTGCCCAGGCCGGCTGGCGCTGGCCGACGGCGACCAGGAACAGCCGCATCAGGCCTTGGCCGTCTTGCGGGCCGGGGCCCTCTTCGCGGGGGCTGCCTTCTTGGCGGGCGCCGCCGCTTTCTTCGCCGGTGCAGCCTTCTTGGCCGCGGGCTTGGCAGCGGTGGCTGCCTTCTTGGCAGCCGGCTTGGCCGTGCCGACCTTGATCGTCTTGGTCGCCGGCGTCTTCACGCCGACCACGCGGGTCACGCCCTTCTTGGCCGTCGGCGCCTTCTTCGCGGCCGGCGTCTTGGCGGCAGCGGTCGTGGTCTTCTTCGCGGCGCTGCGCGGCTTCTTGGCCTTCGGCGCCTCGTCCTCATCATCGGGTTCCGAGGCCTTGACCAAGCGGACCTCGCTGTCGCCCAGCTTCAGCTTCACCGGCTTGCCGCCCCAGATCTCTTCGAGGTGGTAGTACTCGCGGATCGCCGGCTGCATCACGTGCACGACGGCGGCGCCGCAGTCGACGATGATCCATTCGCCGTTGTCCTCGCCCTCGGTCCGCATCACCTGCATGCCGCGGCCCTTGACGGTTTCGCGCACGCTGTTGGCCAGTGACTTCGTCTGCCGGTTGCTGGTGCCCGAGGCGATGATCACCCGCTCGAACAGCGGAGACAGGTGCTCCGTGTTGAAGACGACGATGTTCTGTGCCTTCACGTCTTCCAGACCATCGACGATGGCGCGTTGCAGCTTACGAATGTCCATTCATTACCTTGTTGTAAAGGCGGTGGCGGCTAATGTACTGCGCCACCGCGTCGCCCACCAGCGGGCGGATGTCCTCGCCGCGCGAGACTTTCTCGCGCACTTCGGTCGATGAAACGTGCATCGCCGGCATCGCCAGTCTCTGCACCTTTCCTGACACCGCTGCGACTTCCGCAGCGGCATGAACTTCCTCGTCGGCGCGCGCCGCCACGGCCAAGGTCACCCGCGGCAGCAGATCCTGCCAGCGATGCCAACTGGGCAGGCGCGCGTACTGGTCCTGGCCGATGACGAGGAACAGCTCGGCGCCGGGATGCGCCGCCAGCAGTTCCTCCACCGTATCGACGGTGTAGCTGGCGCCCTCGCGCTTCAGCTCGCGCTCGTCGACGGCATACGACGGGTCGCCTTCGGCCATCAGGCGGACCATCGCCAGCCGGTGCGCCGCCTCCGTCACCCCCGGCTTCTGCCAGGGATTGCCGGCGGGCACCCAGAGCAATTGATCCAGCTTCAACTGATCGACCGCGCAGCGCGCGAGCGCCAGGTGGGCCAGGTGAACCGGATCGAAAGAGCCGCCGAACAGCCCGATCCGCGCTACAGCCATAGATGCGTGGCCTGCTCGTCGGCCCAGTCGCGCGGGCGCAGGAAATCGGTGTAGAGCCGGGCCTCCTGCGTGCCCTCCTCCGGCGCCCAGTCGTAGCGCCACTTCACCTGCGGCGGCATGCTCATCAGGATCGATTCGGTGCGGCCGCCCGACTGCAGACCGAACAGCGTGCCGCGGTCGAACACCAGGTTGAACTCGACGTAACGGCCGCGCCGGTAGGCCTGGAAGTCGCGCTCGCGCTCGCCATAGGCCAGCACCTGGCGGCGCTCGACGATGGGCAGGTAGGCCGGCACGAAGGCATCGCCGACCGCGCGCATCAGTGCGAACGAGGCGTCGAAACCGCCCGCGTCGTGGTCGTCGAAGAAGATGCCGCCGATGCCGCGCGGCTCGTCGCGGTGCTTCAGGAAGAAGTACTCGTCGCACCATTGCTTGTAGCGCGGATACAGGTCCTCGCCGTGCGGCTGCAGCGCGGTGCGGCAGCTGCGATGGAAGTGCTGGGCATCGCGCTCGAATCCGTAATACGGCGTCAGGTCCATGCCGCCGCCGAACCAGACGACGGGCTCGGCGTCCGGAGGCATCGCCGCGAACATGCGCACGTTCATGTGCACCGTCGGCACGAAGGGGTTGTGCGGGTGCATCACCAGCGAAACGCCCATCGCCTCGAAGGCGGCGCCGGCCAGCTCCGGCCGGTGCTGCGTGGCCGACGGAGGCAAGACCCGGCCCCGCACGTGCGAGAAGTTGCAGCCGCCGCGCTCGAACACCGCGCCGTTCTCGATCAGGCGCACGATGCCATCGCCCTCCAGCCGGCCGCCGGGTTCTCGCTCCCAGGCGTCGGTGATGAAAGGGTTCCCGTCTGCGGCCTGCAAGGCCGTGACGATGCGCTGCTGCAGGTCCAGCAGGTAGCTTCGTACTGCGAGGGTGTCGATCATGTGCGGAAGCGAATCGGACTCGCCATTTCAGGACGCCTGCCGGTGCGGTGAGCCAGGTGGGCGGCCATCAACTTCAGGTCCCGTTCCGGGTCGCCGCCGAGGCGGACGAAGGTGTTGAAGCCGACGGTGCGCGTCGCGTAGTCGAAGTAGGCCAGGCCCACCGGCACCTGCGCCTGCAGCGCCACCTGGTAAGCGCCGGAGCGCCAGCCGGCCGCCCGCGAGCGCGTGCCTTCCGGCGCCACCGCCAGCCAGAACAGTTCGCCTCGCTCGCGCGCCGCCTGCATCTGCTGCACGGTGCCGCCGACCAGGCCGCTGCTGCTCGCGCGGTTGACCGCCACGCCGCCGAGCCAGCGCGCCCAGCGGCCGAACAGCGGCACGCGGAACAGGCTGTCCTTGGCCCAGTAGCGCACCTGCAGGCCCAGCGCCCACTTGGCGAAGATGCCGACGATGAAGTCCCAGTTCGAGGTGTGCGGATAGACCATCACGACGCCCTGCAGCGCGGGCAGGCCGTCGAAGTCCACCTTCCAGCCGAACAGACCCATCAGCCGGCGCGCGAGCGCGCTGCCGGCCGGCTTGACGACACGGGGGCCGGTGATCAGTTCCGGCTCGACGAGAACGTCGCGTCCGCTCATCCGTTCAGCGCTTCACCGCGCGATGCCCGATGTCCTGGCGGTACTGCTTGCCGTCGAACTGGATGCCGGTCAGCGCCTCGTAGGCATGCTGCTGCGCCTTCTTCACCGATTCGCCCAGCGCCGTCACGCACAGCACGCGGCCGCCGGAGGTCACGAGCTTGCCGTCGACGTCGGCCGTGCCCGCGTGGAAGACCATTGCGTCCTCCGCGTCGGCCGGCAGGCCGCTGATCGCGTCGCCCTTGCGCGGCGTCAGCGGGTAGCCGTCGGCGGCCATCACCACGCCCAGCGCCACGCGGCGGTCCCACTGCAGCTCGACCTCGTCGAGCGTGCCGTCGGTCGCGTGCAGCAGCACCTCGAACAGGTCGCTCTTCAGCCGCATCATGATCGGCTGTGTCTCGGGGTCGCCCATGCGTGTGTTAAACTCGACCGTGCGCGGATCGCCGTGGCTATCGATCATCAGGCCGGCGTAGAGGAAGCCGGTGAACGGGGCGCCATCCTTGGCCATGCCGACCACCGTCGGCATGACGATCTCGTGCATCACCTTGGCATGGACGTTGGGCGTGACGACCGGCGCGGGCGAGTAGGCGCCCATGCCGCCGGTGTTCGGGCCTTCGTCCTTGTCCAGCAGGCGCTTGTGGTCCTGGCTGGTGGCGAGAGACACGACGTTCTTGCCGTCGCACAGCACGATGAACGAGGCCTCCTCGCCTTCGAGGAACTGCTCGATCACCACGCGGGCGCCACCGGCGTTGTGCGTGACGCCCAGCTTGTTGTCTTCGAGGATCCAGTCGATCGCCTCGTGCGCCTCGGCCAGCGTCATCGCGACGACGACGCCCTTGCCCGCCGCCAGGCCGTCGGCCTTGATGACGATTGGCGCGCCCATGCGATCGACGTAGGCATGCGCCGAGGGCGCGTCGCCGAAGGTCTCGTAGGCGGCCGTCGGGATGTTGTGGCGCTTCATGAAGTCCTTGGCGAAGGCCTTGGACGACTCGAGCTGCGCGGCGGCCTTGGTCGGGCCGAAGATGCGCAGGCCGCGGGCACGGAACTCGTCGACCACGCCGGCCGCCAGGTAAACCTCCGGGCCGACGACGGTCAGCGCGATCTTCTCGTCGGCCGCGAAGTCGGCCAGCGCCTTGACGTCGGTGATCGCGATGTTCTTCAGCCGCTCATCGCGCGCCGTGCCGCCATTGCCCGGCGCCACATAGACCTGGCTCACCCGCTCGGATTGCGCCAGCTTCCAGGCCAGCGCGTGTTCGCGCCCGCCACCACCCAGGACCAGGACCTTCATTCTTCGATGCTCGCGTTGTGGAACACGGCCTGCGTGTCATCCAGGTCTTCGATCACGTCCAGCAGCTTCTGCATGCGCTGGGCGTCCTCGCCGCTCAGGGCGATCGTGTTCTCGGGCCGCATCGTCACCTCGGCCACCGCAGGCGTAAGGCCGGCGGCCTCCAGCGCATCGCGCACCTTCTCGAAATCGGCTGGCGCGGTCAGCACCTCGATGGCACCGTCGTCATCGGTGATCACGTCCTCGGCGCCGGCTTCCAGCGCCACCTCCATCACCTTGTCTTCCGAGGTGCCGGGTGCGTAGATCAGCTGGCCGCAGTGCTTGAACTGGAAGGCCACCGCGCCCTCGGTGCCCATATTGCCGCCGTACTTGCTGAAGGCGTGGCGCACCTCGGCGACCGTGCGGACCCGGTTGTCGGTCATCGTGTCGATGATGATGGCGGCGCCGCCGATGCCGTAGCCCTCGTAGCGGATTTCCTCGTAGCTGATGCCTTCCAGCGTGCCGCTGGCCTTCTCGATGTTGTACTTGATGCGGTCGGCCGGCATGTTGGCGGCCTTGGCCTTGTCCACCGCCAGGCGCAGGCGCGGGTTGGCGTTCAGGTCGGGGCCACCCTGGCGGGCCGCCACGGCAATTTCACGAACGATACGGGTCCAGACCTTGCCGCGCTTCTCGTCCTGGCGGCCCTTGCGATGCTGAATATTGGCCCATTTGGAATGACCAGCCATTGAGTCCTGCTCCTGCTCTTGCTCGTGGGGGCTGCGTGAGGCCGCGGCCCTGGTTTTGCTTGGATAGACTGGCATTTTAGTCTGTGCCCCCTGGAGTCCCCATGACCGACCCGATCCTGCTTGCACGAAACAAGGACGTCGAATGCCTGCTGCTGCCGGCGCTGGCCAATCGCCACGGCCTCGTCACCGGCGCCACCGGCACCGGCAAGACGATCAGCCTGCAGACCTTGGCGGAAAGCTTCTCGCGGCTGGGCGTGCCGGTCTTCATGGCCGACGTCAAGGGCGATCTGACCGGCATCTCGCAGGCCGGGCAGCCCGGCGCCAAGCTGCTCGCCACGCTGAAGGAACGGGGCCTCGACGCCCCCGCAGCCATCAAGTGCCCGACCACCGTCTGGGACGTGTTCGGCGAACAGGGCCACCCGGTGCGCGCCACCATCTCCGACATGGGGCCGCTGCTGCTGGCGCGGATGTTGTCGCTGAACGACACCCAGCAGGGCGTGCTGCAGCTGGTGTTCAAGATCGCCGACGACGCGGGCCTGCTGCTGCTGGACCTGAAGGACCTGCGCGCGATGCTGCAGCACGTGGCCGACAACGCGTCCGAGTACCAGACCCAGTACGGCAACGTCAGCGCCGCCAGCGTCGGCGCGATCCAGCGCGGGCTGATGAGCATCGAGGCCCAGGGCGGCGACAAGTTCTTCGGTGAGCCGATGCTCAACATCGCCGACCTGATGCAGACCGAGGGCGGCCTGGGCGTCATCAACATCCTGGCAGCGGACAAGCTGATGGCCTCGCCCCTGCTCTACGCCACCTTCCTGCTGTGGATGCTGTCCGAGCTGTTCGAGACCCTGCCCGAGGTCGGCGACCTCGACAAGCCGAAGCTGGTGTTCTTCTTCGACGAGGCGCACCTGCTGTTCAAGGATGCGCCCAAGGCGCTGATCGACCGGATCGAGCTGGTCGTGCGCCTGGTGCGCTCCAAGGGCGTCGGCGTCTATTTCGTGACGCAGAACCCGCTGGACATCCCGGACTCGGTGCTGGGCCAGCTCGGCAACCGCGTCCAGCATGCGCTGCGGGCCTTCACACCGCGCGACCAGAGGGCCGTCAAGGCCGCGGCCGAGACGATGCGCGCCAAGCCCGGGCTGGACATCGCTACCGCGATCACCGAACTGGCCGTCGGCGAGGCGCTGGTGAGCCTGCTCGACGAGAAGGGCCGGCCCGGCATCACCGAGCGCGTGTTCGTGCTGCCGCCGGGCAGCCAGATCGGGCCGATCACGGCGGAGCAGCGGGCGGCGCTGATCCAGAACTCTCTGGTCGCGGGCGTCTACGAGAAGGTGCTCGACCGGGAATCCGCGTACGAGAAGCTGCGCGGCGTCGCGGCTCCTGCTGCGGGCGGGCAGCAGACCCAGCCGACGCCCGGTGTGCCGTCGCCGGCCGGCGACGCGGGCGGCGGCATGTTCGACGGCCTCAAGGGCGTGCTGTTCGGCACCACCGGCCCGCGCGGTGCGCGTCACGAAGGCCTGGTCGAGGTGGCGGCCCGCTCCGCCATACGGACGATGGGCTCGGCGGCCGGGCGCGAGATCATCCGCGGCGTGCTGGGCAGCATCCTCGGCGGGGGCAGCAGCCGGCGCCGCTGACCGACCGTTCGCGCCGCGCCGCCGCCGTTCGTCGCAGCGGCATCGCCGGCGGCGGCACGGCTGGGCACGATGGCGACCATTCCAACCCGCCCATCGGAGCCCGCCATGCAAACCATCCTCACCCAGATCCTCGCCCACGTTCCCACCTGGGTCTGGGCCATCCTCGCCTTCATCGTCGTGATGGGCATCAAGCAGAGCCGCGACCAGTCGATGAGCCGCGGCCGCCTGCTGATACTGCCGATCGTCTGGCTGGCCTTCGGCTTCTGGGGCGTGGAGACCACCTTCGGCCTGAACGCCGCACCGCTGCTCGCCTGGGTAGCCGGATTGGCCGCAAGCCTGACGCTGATTCGCCGCTCGGGCTGGCCCGGCGGTGCTTACGCTGAGGGTGCACGTTACTTCGTGCCCGGCAGCTGGCTGCCGATGGCGCTGATGCTGACGATCTTCTGCGCCAAGTTCGCGCTGGGCATGAGCCTGGCGATGAGCCCGGCGCTGGCGCAGCAGACCGCCGCCGCGATCGGCTTCAGTGCCCTCTTCGGCGCGCTCGGCGGTGCGTTCCTCGGTCGTTCGCGCAACATCCTGGCCCGCGGCGTGCGCCCCGCGGCGGGTTTGTGCGAGGCACAGGCCTGATGACTGGAACCGACAATACGGCCATGCTCCTTTCCGTTCCCGATCTGGCGCGCTGGGCCGGCCGCCAGGTCCTGCTGATCGTCGTCGTCGCCCTGGCCGTGTCTGTCGGTCTCGTGCTGGTCTTCCGGCTGCCGGTGGGCAACACGCTGGTCTACAGCTTCTGCATCACCGCGGCTTGCGCCTTCTTCGTCCAGAGCCTGAGTCGCGCGAGCCGCCTGCTGATGCAGCGCCTGGGCGACACCAGCGAGGAACGCCGGCAGTGGCCCGGCTGGCCGCTGATGCTGGTGAGCCTCGTACTCGGGACCATCCTCGGCTACGGCGTCGGCACCGCCGCCGGCAACTGGCTGACCGGCCTGCACGAAAACGCCCTGCACGACGTCAACCTGCGCGACGCGCTGACGATCCTCGTCGTGGCCCTGATCCCCGGGCTCGGCACCACCTATTTCTTCGTCAGTCGCGGGCGGCTGGCCGCCGCTGAACTGCGCGCGCAGACCGCCCAGCGCCAGGCCGCGGAGAACCAGCTGCGGTTGCTCGAATCGCAGCTCGAGCCGCACATGCTGTTCAACACGCTGGCCAACCTGCGCGTGCTGATCGGCCTGGACCCGGCCCGCGCCCAGGCCATGCTGGACCACATGATCGCCTTCCTGCGCGCCACCCTCACCGCCTCGCGCAGCGGCAGCCACCCGCTGCGCGAGGAGTTCGCGCGGCTGCAGGACTACCTGGCGCTGATGCAGGTGCGCATGGGCGAGCGCTTGCAGCCGGCCTTCGACCTGCCGGTGGAATTGGCCGAGCAACCGGTGCCGCCGCTGCTGCTGCAGCCGCTGGTCGAGAACGCGATCAAGCACGGGCTGGAGCCGAAGATCGAAGGCGGCGCGCTGGCCGTCAGCGCGCACAGGCAGGGCGATCTGCTGATTCTCGAAGTCCGCGACAGCGGCGTGGGCCTGGGCAACTCGCGCGAGCAGGGCACGCAGTTCGGCCTGCACCAGGTCCGCGAGCGCCTCGTCACCCGTTACGGCGACGCCGCCACGCTGACCATCGCGCCAGCGCCCGCCGCCGGTACCCTCGTCACCCTCACCCTCCCTCTTTCATGAATCCAAGCGCACTGATCGCCGAGGACGAGCCGCTGCTCGCCGCCCACCTGAAGCAGGAGCTGGCCCGGCTGTGGCCGGAGCTACAGATCGTCGCCCTGGCACCGCACGGCCAGGCGGCCGTCGACGAGGCGCTGGCCAAGCGCCCGCAGGTCTGCTTCCTCGACATCCGCATGCCGGGCATGACCGGTCTCGAAGCCGCCGCGGCGCTGGCCGACGAGTGGCCCGACGACGGCACGCCCTTCCCGCTGCTGGTCTTCGTCACCGCCTATGACCAGTACGCCGTGCAGGCCTTCGAGCGCGCGGCCTTCGACTACCTGCTGAAGCCGCTGCAGACAGAACGGTTGGCGCAGACGGTGCAGCGGCTGAAGGCCGCGCTTCAGCAGCAGCAACAGCAACGCCAGCCCGATCTCGGTGCCGCCGTCGACCAGCTGCGCAGCCTGCTCGGCGGACAGCTTCCGACGCCGGCAGCCGCGCCGCTGCGCCTGCTCCAGGTGAGCCTGGGCAACAGCATCCTGATGGTGCCGGTCGACGAGGTGCTGTACTTCGAGGCGGCCGACAAGTACGTGCGCGTGATGACCGATGGCGGCAAGGAGCATCTCGTGCGCGTGTCGCTGCGCGAACTGCTGCCGCAGCTGGACACGCAGCGCTTCTGGCAGATCCACCGCGGCACGATCGTGCGGGCCGACGCCATCGAGCGCGCCGTGCGCGACGAGGCCGGCAAGCTGACCTTGCACCTGCGCGGCAGCGCCGACAAGCTGGCCGTCAGCCGCATGCACACCCATCTGTTCAAAGGCCTGTAGTTACCCATGAGCACACTGCTGCGCGAACGCATCCACGGCGTCGAAGCCAAGGTCTCCAGCGTCGAGCTGTTCTTCGATCTCGTCTACGTGTTCGCGGTCACGCAGCTCTCGCACCGCCTGCTGGAGCACCTGAGCCCGATCGGCGCGCTGCAGACCCTGCTGCTGTGGTTCGCCGTCTGGCTCGGCTGGCAGTACACCTGCTGGGTGACGAACTGGTTCGACCCAGAGAAGCTGCAGATCCGCGTGCTGCTGTTCGCGCTGATGGGGGTCGCGCTGCCGATGTCGGCGGCCATTCCCGAGGCCTTCGGCGAACGCGGGCTGCTTTTCGCCGGCTGCTACGTGGGCCTGCAGGTCGGCCGCTCGGTCTTCGTGCTGCTATGCCTGGGCCGCGGAAACGCATTGACGCCGAACTTCCTGCGCATCCTCGGCTGGACCGTGATCTCCGGCATCTTCTGGATCGCCGGCGCCTTGCAGGAGGACGCCACGCTGCGGCTGGCGCTATGGGCAGCGGCCGTGTTGTGCGAGTACGTCTCCCCGATGTTCGGCTTCGCGCTGCCGGGCCTGGGCCGCTCCAGCACGCGGGACTGGACGATCGAAGGCGGCCATCTCGCCGAGCGCTGCCAGCTCTTCGTGATCGTCGCGCTGGGCGAATCGATCCTCGTCACCGGCGCCACGCTGGCCCAGGCGGCCGACTGGGGCGGCGACACCGCGCAGGCCTTCGCCCTCGCCTTCGCGACCAGCCTGATCCTGTGGTGGATCTACTTCGACACCAGCAGCCGCGACGCCAGCCACCGCATCGCCCATGCGGAGGACCCGGGCGGCATGGGCGCGCTGTTTCACTACCTGCACGTGCTGATCGTCGGCAGCGTGATCGTCGTGGCCGTGGGCTGCGAGCTGCTGATGGCGCATCCGCACGAGCACGTCGGCATCAAGCACGTGGCGGCCACCTTGGGCGGACCGGGGCTGTACCTGCTGGGCAATGCGCTGTTCCGCCGGGTCGTCTACGGCCGTGTACCGGCCTCGCACATCGCCGGGCTGCTGGGGCTGGCGGCCTGGGCCACCGCCGCGGCAGCGCTGGGCTCGAGCCTGCTCGCGCTGTGCGCCGGCGTCGTTGCACTGCTGCTGCTCGTCGCCGCCTGGGACGGCTGCACGCAGCGGCAGTGATAATCGACCTAACCCGATAACTCGACGCGCCGCCCCTCGCCGGGCGGCGTTGGCATTCATGTCCCATTCCGCCGACGACACCGTCAAGGTGAGCAACTTCCTGCGCGCCATCATCGAGCGCGATCTCGAGGCCGGCACCAACGCCGGCCGCAACTTCGCCGGCACGCCCGGCGACGCCGCCCACCACCAGGCCGGCGCGCCCGATCCGGCCAAGGTGCGGCTGCGCTTCCCGCCCGAGCCGAACGGCTACCTGCACGTCGGCCACGCCAAGAGCATCTGCCTGAACTTCGGCCTGGCGCGCGACTACGGCGGCATCTGCCACCTGCGCTTCGACGACACCAACCCCGAGAAGGAAGAGCAGGAATACGTCGACGCGATCGAGGAGATGGTGAAGTGGCTGGGCTGGAGCTGGGAGGCAGAGTCTGACGGCAAGAGCACCTCGCACCTGTTCTTCGCCAGCAACTACTTCGACTTCATGTACCGAGCGGCCGAGTACCTGATCAGCGCCGGCCTGGCCTACGTGGACGAGCAGACGCCGGAAGAGATGCGCCTGCACCGCGGCGACTTCAACACGCCCGGCACCGACAGTCCGTTCCGCTCGCGCAGCGCGGAAGAGAACCTCGCCCGCTTCCGCGAGATGCGCGACGGCAAGCATGCCGACGGCGCGATGGTGCTGCGCGCGAAGATCGACATGGCCTCGCCGAACATCAACCTGCGCGACCCGACGCTCTACCGCATCCGCCGCGCCACCCACCACAACACCGGCGACACCTGGTGCATCTACCCGATGTACACCTACGCGCACCCGATCGAGGACGCGCTGGAGCGCATCACCCACAGCGTCTGCACGCTGGAGTTCGAGGACCAGCGCCCCTTCTACGACTGGCTGCTCGAATCGCTGGCCGCGGGCGGCCTGCTGGCCCACCCGCTGCCCAAGCAGTACGAGTTCGGCCGCATGAACCTCAGCTACGTCGTCACCAGCAAGCGCAAGCTGCGCCAGCTGGTCGAGGAAAAGCACGTCAGCGGCTGGGACGACCCGCGCATGCCCACCTTGGTCGGCATGCGCCGCCGCGGCTACACGCCGGAGAGCGTCCGCAACATGGTCGATTCGACCGGCGTGACCAAGAGCAACTCCTGGATCGACTACTCGGTGCTCGACGGCTACCTGCGCGCCGACCTCGAAGGCAAGGCCGCCCGCGCCTGCGCGGTGCTCGATCCGGTGAAGCTGAAGTTCACCAACTGGGCCGAGCTGTTCGGCAGCGAGGCTCACGTCGAGCTCTCGCACGCCCCGGCCCACCCGCACCTGCCGGAACTCGGCACGCGCGAGTTCAAGATGGGCTCCGAGGTCTGGATCGAGCGCGACGATTTCCTGGAAGTGCCGGTCAAGGGCTACCAGCGCCTGTTCCCGGGCAACAAGACGCGCCTGAAGTACGGCTACGTCGTCGAGTGCACCGGCTGCGAGAAGGCTGCCGACGGCACGATCACCGCCGTGCTGGCGACCATCGTGCCGGACACCAAGAGCGGCACGCCGGGCGCCGACGCGATCAAGGTCAAGGGCGTGATCACCTGGGTCGGCGTGCAGGATGCCGTCGCGGCCGAGGTGCGAATGTACGACCGGCTGTTCACCGAGGCCCAGCCCGATGCGGGCGGCCGGGACTTCCTGGAGGTGCTGAATCCGGGCAGCCTGAAGGTCGTTCAGGCCTGGCTGGAACCGTCACTGAAGGACGTGGCGGCCGGCGCCGCCTTCCAGTTCGAGCGCCACGGCTATTTCGTGGCGGATCGCGTCGACCATCGCGCCGACAAGCCGGTCTTCAACAAGATCACCGGCCTGCGCGACTCGAACTGGGCGAAGTAAACGTCTGGTTCATTCGCTCGCGAGGACGACCGGCGTGGCGTACTCGTGGCCGATGACGGCGCGCGCGAACAGGTAGTTCTCGCGCGCCCGCTCGCTGAGCAGGTCGAGAAAGACCGAGCCATGCTCGTCGCAAGGGAAGATCAACGCCTTGCCGCTGTGGAACAGCGACTGGAAGCGCAGCTCGAACTTCGAGGGCTGGCGCTTTCCTATGGCGGTGCTGGCAGAAGTGGTGATGTCCATGTACTGCTCCTCTACGGCTCCAACGCGACCTTGTGCAGAACCGTTGACGCAAGACTAGGCCGATGATGCGGTGGCCGCACGTGCAAACGCCGCAGGAAATACCCACTGTTTGGGGGATCACCCCCGCGGTCGAGCGTTCGGATAACTACGTCACGGCCTAACGGCCATCATCAGCGGAGGCCAGGTCCGCCATCCGGCGCACCTTGACCTTGCGGCCCTTCAGCTTGCCGTTGGAGAGACGCTTCACCGCCTCGCGGGCGATGCCGCGCTCCACCGCCACGTAGCTGTGGAAATCGGTGACGTTGATCTTGCCGATCTGCGCGGCCGTGAAGCCGGCTTCACCCGTCAGCGCGCCGAGGATGTCGCCGGGGCGGATCTTGTCCTTGCGGCCGCCAAGGATCTGCAGCGTATCCATCGCCGGCAGCAGCGGGCCGCCGGGCGCGGGCGTCAGTTCATCGAGCTTGCCCCAGGTCGATTCGCGGCCCAGCATCTGCTCGATGCGGCCGATGCGGCCCATCTCGTCGAGGCTGGCCAAGGTCAGCGCCAGGCCTTCGGCACCGGCGCGGCCGGTGCGGCCGATGCGGTGGATGTGGACTTCCGCATCCGGCGTCGTGTCCACGTTGATCACGCATTCAAGCTGGGCGATGTCCAGGCCGCGGGCGGCCACATCGGTCGCCACCAGCACCGAGCAGGAGCGGTTGGCGAACTGGATCAGCACCTGGTCGCGATCGCGCTGCTCCAGGTCGCCGTGCAGCGCCATCGCGACGAAGCCCTGGGCGCTCAGCACGTCGACGAGATCGTTGCACTGGCGCTTGGTGTTGCAGAAAGCGATCGCGCTGGCCGGGCGGAAGTGGTTCAGCAACTGCGAGACGGCATGCAGGCGCTGCTCCTCGCTCACCTCGTAGGCCAGCTGGCGGATCTGCACCGGTGCTGCCGTGGCGACTTCGATCCGCCGGGGCTCGCGCAGGAACTGCGCGCTGAGCTGCGCGATGCCTTCGGGGTAGGTAGCGGAGAAGAGCAGCGTCTGCCGCGTCTTGGGCGCGCGCTTGGCAACGGCCTTGATGTCGTCGACGAAGCCCATGTCCAGCATGCGGTCCGCCTCGTCGAGCACCAGCGTCTTCAGCGCCGACAGGTCCAGGCTGCCGCGCTCCAGGTGGTCGAGCAGGCGGCCGGGCGTGCCGACGGCGATGTGCGCGCCGAAGGCCAGGCTCTCCATCTGCGGCTTCATCGGCGAGCCACCGGTCAAGGTCAGCACCTTGATGTTGTCGGCCGCGCGGGCGAGGCGGCGGATCTCCTGAGTGACCTGCTCCGCCAGTTCCCGAGTCGGGCACAGGACCAGGGCCTGCGTGCGCGCATCGGCAACGTCGAGGCGATGCAGCAGCGCGATTGCGAATGCGGCGGTCTTGCCGCTGCCGGTCTGCGCCTGGGCGATCAGGTCCTGGCCGGCCAGCGCATGCGGCAGGCTGGCCGCCTGGATCGGCGTCATCTGCTCGTAGCCGAGCTGGGCCAGGTTGGCCAGCATCGGCTGGGAGAGTTCGGTGAGTTCGTTGAAGGAGAGGCTCATCTAGGGATTATCCCTGAGCCCCTCCGAGCACCCGTCAGGCCAGCGCTCAAGCCAAGGTATAGGCCGTCTTCACCACCGTGAAGAACTCGGCCGCATAACGGCCCTGTTCGCGCGGACCGTAGGACGAGCCCTTGCGGCCGCCGAAGGGCACGTGATAGTCCACGCCGGCCGTCGGCAGGTTGACCATCACCATGCCGGCCTGCGAGTGGCGCTTGAAGTGCGTGGCGTACTTCAGCGAGGTCGTCGCGATGCCGGCCGACAGGCCGAACGGCGTGTCGTTGGCCACCGCCAGCGCCTCTTCGTAGTCCTTCACGCGGATCACGCTGACGACCGGGCCGAACACTTCCTCGCGGTTGATGCGCATGGCGGCCGTCGTTTCGGTCAGCAAGGTCGGGGCGAGGAAGAAGCCCTTGGTTTCGTAGTCGACCAGCGAACCGCCGGCGACGAGCTTGCCGCCCTCCTGCTGGCCGAGTGTCACGTAGCTCATGTCCTGGTCCAGCTGCGCCTGCGAGACGACCGGGCCGATGTCCGTGCCGGCGGCCAGCGCGGCGCCAACCTTCAGCTTCTGCGTGCGTTCGGTCAGCGCGGCGATGAATTTGTCGTGGATGCCTTCGGTGACGATCAGGCGGCTGGACGCCGTGCAGCGCTGGCCGGTCGAGAAGAAGCCGCTGTTGGCGCTGAGCTCGACGGCCAGGTTCAGGTCTGCGTCGTCCAGGATCACCTGCGGGTTCTTGCCACCCATCTCGAGCTGCACCTTCTTGCCCAGACCCACGGCCGTCTGCGCGATCTGGCGGCCGACGCCGACCGAGCCGGTGAAGCTGATCGCATCGACCTGCGGGTTCGTCACGATCGCATTGCCGACCAGGCGGCCGGTGCCCATCACCAGGTTGAACACGCCCGCCGGGATGCCCGAGCGGGAAATGATCTCGGCCAGTGCCCAGGCGCAGCCCGGCACCAGATCGGCCGGCTTCAGCACGACGCAGCAGCCATAGGCCAGCGCCGGCGCGACCTTCCACGAGGGGATGGCGATCGGGAAGTTCCAGGGTGTGATCATGCCGACGACGCCGATCGGCTCGCGCGTGACTTCGACGCCGATGCCCGGGCGCACCGAGGGCAGGATCTCGCCCGACAGGCGCAGACATTCGCCGGCGAAGAACTTGAAGATATTGCCGGCGCGCACCACCTCGCCGATCGCTTCCGGCAGCACCTTGCCCTCTTCGCGGGCCAGCAGCCGGCCCAGTTCGTCCCGGCGGGCCAGGATCTCGGTGCCGATCTTGTCCAGCGCATCGGCGCGGGCCTGGATGCCGGAGACGCTCCACTTCGGGAAGGCCGCGCGCGCGGCGGCAACGGCCGCCTCCACCTGCGCTGCATCGGCCTGCGCGTACTCGCCCAGCACATCGCTGACGTCTGACGGGTTGATGTTGGGGGCGTAGCTGGCGCCGGGCACCCATTCACCGTTGATGAGGTTGTCGAAGCGTTGTTGCGTCATGGTTATTCCTGCAATGTGAAAAGGCGGATTGAATCCTGAAACCGCGTTAGCTTACTTCGATTCTCGTGACGAATCGCTTGCCGATACGCTGCTATGGTTCGTGCGCCCTCCGCCCGCTCAGGAACGTCCAGGACTCCCGAAATGACCGATCCGCGCCACCTGCTCCGCTCGATGTTCGACGCCGCCGTCGCCGCCGCTCAGCCTGCCCTGTGCCTGCCGCCGCACCTGCCCTCCCCTCCGAAGGGTCGCACGATCATCATCGGCGCCGGCAAGGCCTCGGCGGCGATGGCGCAGGCGCTGGAACAGCACTGGCCCGGCCCGCTGGAGGGCGTCGTGGTCACGCGCTATGGCTATGACGTCCCGTGCGAGCGGATCGAGATCATCCAGGCGGCCCATCCGGTACCCGACGCCGCCAGCCTGGCCGCCTCGCAGCGCCTGCTCGACAAGGTCGGCGGCCTCACCGGGGACGACCTCGTCATCGCGCTGATCTCCGGCGGCGGCTCGTCTCTGCTGGTATCGCCCGCGCCGGGGCTGACCCTGCAGGACAAGCAGGCGATCAACAAGGCGCTGCTGGCCAGCGGCGCGACGATTTCCGAAATGAACTGCGTGCGCCGGCACCTGTCCGACATCAAGGGCGGCCGGCTGGGCGCCGCCTGCCACCCGGCCCGGCTGGTGACCTTGCTGATCTCCGACGTGCCGGGCGACGATCCGATCGACATCGCCTCCGGCCCGACCGTGGGCGACCCGACGACTTGCGCGGACGCGCTGGCCATCATCGAGCGCTTCCGCATCGAGATCCCGCCGGCCGTGCGCGCACGGCTGGAAAGCGGCGAGGCCGAGACCATCAAGCCCGGCGATCCGCGCCTGGCGAACAGCGAGACGCGGATGATCACCGCCCCGCAGATCGCGCTGGTCGCCGCTGCGCAGGTGGCGCTGGACGCCGGCATCACGCCCTACATCCTCGGCGACAGCCTGGAAGGCGAGGCGCGCGACCTGGGCCTGGCCATGGCTGGCATCGCGCGGCAGGTCGTTCTGCGCGAGCAGCCGTTCAAGCGCCCCTGCGTGCTGCTCTCCGGCGGCGAGACGACGGTGACCTTGAAGGGTACCGGCCGCGGCGGACGCAACGTCGAATTCCTGTTGAGCCTGGCGGTTGGCCTCAACGGGCTCCCGGGCGTGTACGCAGCGGCCGGCGACACGGACGGCGTGGACGGCGCCGAGGAGATCGCCGGCGCAATCAGCACGCCCGACACCCTGGCACGCGCCTGGGCCCAAGGCATCAACCCGCGGGCCAGCCTGGATAACAATGACGGGCATGGTTTCTTCCAAGCCTTGGGCGATTCGATCGTCACGGGGCCGACGCTGACCAACGTCAATGACTTCCGGGCGATCTATATCGAATGAGCGACGAACACAAACATCGATTGGAAATGACGGTGCTGATGACACCGGACATGGCGAACTTCGCCGGCAACGTCCACGGCGGCACGATCCTCAAGTTCCTCGACCAGGTGGCCTACGCCTGCGCGAGCCGCTACGCCGGCCGGTATGTCGTCACGCTGTCGGTGGACCAGGTGATGTTCCGCGAGCCGATCCACGTCGGCGAGCTGGTCACCTTCAAGGCCTCGATCAACCACACCGGCACTTCGTCGATGGAGGTCGGCATCAAGGTGCTGGCCGAAACCATCCGCACCCAGGAAGTACGGCACGCCAACAGCTGCTTCTTCACGATGGTGGCCGTGGACGACGAGCGCAAGCCGGTGGCCGTGCCGAAGCTGGTGCCGGCCAATGCCGACGAAGAACGACGCTATGCCGCCGCCAAGGTGCGCAAGGAATTGCGCCATGAGTTTGCGCGGCGCCTTGAGGCCAGCCGGCGGATGGAGCAGCCGCCTGCTACGGATCAAGCGAGCTGAAAGAACTCGCTGGGCGTCTGCCCGAACTGGCGCTTGAACATCGTCGCGAAGGCACTCGGGCTCGCATAGCCCAGCGCCAGCGCGACGTTGATGACCTTCTCGCCGCCGGCCAGCAGTTCCAGCCCGTGCAGCAGCCGCGACTGCTGGCGCCACTGGCCGAAGGTCATGCCGGTCTCGCGCGCGAAGCTGCGCTGCAGGGTCTTCACGTCGACGGACAGCCGCTGCGCCCAGTCCTGCAAGGTGGCGTCGTCATCGGGCTGGGCCTGCAGCCGCTCGCAGATCCGGCGCAGCCGCGCATCGCCGGGCTGCGGCAGGTGCAGCGGCAGCACCGGCAACGCCTGCAGCTCGTCGATGATCAGCGCGGCGAGGCGTCCATTGCGCGAATCCGCGACGTAGCTGCCGTCCAGCGTCATCGCCGCCAGGATCAGCTCGCGCAGCAGCCCTGACACCCCGACCGCCTGGGGCAGCGGCGGCAGCTGCGGCGCCACGTCGGGCCGCACGTAGAGGCTGCGCATCTGCAGGTCGCCGACGCAGCGGATGCCGTGCACGAAGCCGGTCGGCATCCAGATCGCCCGCGTGGGCGGCACCACCCACTGGCCATCGTCCGAGGTCACCACCATCACGCCGCTGGAGGCGTAGATCAGCTGGCCCTTGTTGTGCGAATGGCGGGCGATCAGGTGGCCGCGCGGGTAGTCGGTGGCCTTGCTGAAGATCGGCATCGTTGAGGCGTCGATGTCGATCAGACGCTCGGGCAACGAGGGAACGGGGTAGTTCATGTCCTTTTTGCAAAAGTCATCGCCCGAACGGCGCAAGACAGACATCGATGCTAACCCTTATTCTTCGCGTCATGTCTGCAATCCCCGCCTCCATCCCCACCAGCGGCGCTCCGAACCGGACCGTCTTCCGCATCATCGGCTTCATCAGCGCCTCGCACATGATCAACGACATGATGCAGTCGCTGATCCTGGCGATGTATCCGATCCTGAAGGGCACGTTCTCGCTGAGCTTCACCCAGATCGGCCTGATCACGCTGACCTACCAGCTCACCGCCTCGCTGCTGCAGCCGCTGATCGGCCTGTACACCGACAAGAAGCCGACGCCCTACTCGCTGCCGATCGGCATGGGCTTCACGCTGTGCGGCCTGCTGTTGCTGGCTTTTGCACCGAACTACGGCACCGTGCTGCTGGCCGCGGCCTTCGTCGGCACGGGCTCCTCGGTGTTCCATCCCGAATCGTCGCGCGTGGCGCGCATGGCTTCGGGCGGACGGCACGGCCTCGCGCAATCGCTGTTCCAGGTCGGCGGCAACACCGGCAGCGCGCTCGGCCCGCTGGTCGCCGCGCTGGTGATCGAACCGTTCGGCCAGCGCAGCGTCGCGTGGTTCGCGCTGGTGGCCCTGGTCGGGATCTCGCTGCTGAGCCAGGTGAGCCGCTGGTACGCGCACCAGCACCTGGCCGCCCAGGGCAAGCCCGCCAAGGCGGCCGCCAAGGCACCGCTGCCGCCGGGCAAGACGACCTTCGTCGTCAGCATCCTGCTGCTGCTGATCTTCTCGAAGTATTTCTACATTGCCGGGCTGTCGAGCTTCTACACCTTCTACGTGATCGAGAAGTTCCACGTCTCGGTGCAGAGCGCGCAGATGCACCTGTTCATCTTCTTGTTCGCCTCGGCGCTGGGCACCTTGGCCGGCGGCCCGATCGGCGACCGCATCGGGCGCAAGCCGGTGATCTGGTTCAGCATCTTGGGCGTGGCCCCGCTTGCCCTGCTGCTGCCGCATGCCAACCTGTTCTGGAGCACGGCGCTGACGATCCTGATCGGCCTCGTCCTGTCCTCGGCGTTCTCGGCCATCCTGGTCTACGCGCAGGAACTGATCCCCGGCAAGGTGGGCATGGTCTCGGGACTGTTCTTCGGCTTCGCCTTCGGCATGGGCGGCCTGGGCGCCGCAGTGCTGGGCATCGTGGCCGACCGCACCAGCATCGACTTCGTCTACGAGACGATCGCCTGGTTGCCGCTGTTGGGCATCACGGCGGCGCTGCTGCCGACGATCCGCAAAGCCAGAACCTGATCCCACACGCCCCCTGAAGACAACGGCCGACCGGGCTTCCCGGTCGGCCGTTTCCATTTGGCACGCCGCTCTGCGCCACGGGCTCCAAAACCCTGATTGATTTAATTATTGATGTTCCTAGTATTCAACCGAATCAGGCATCAGCATCGATATGGCACCCCTCCCGACCATCGCCGACATCGCCCGCGCCGCGGGCGTGGGCACGGCCACGGTGGACCGGGTCCTGAACCGCCGGCCCGGCGTCAACACCGAGACGATGCAGAGGGTGATGCAGGCCGTCGAAGCGCTGGGAGCGCCGCCGCAGCAGCCAGGCCGCCCCCGGCGCGGCGAGAACGCCCGCTTCGCCTATGTGCTGCCTGCCGATCAAACGCCTTTCCTCGAATCGGTGGAGCGCCAGATCGCCCAGGCCGCCGGCGACTTCCGCCACGCCCACATCACCGAGCTGACCCACCGGATCGACGGCAGCGACCCTCAGCGCTTCGCCGAGGAACTGGTCCGGCTGGGCGACTGTGACGGGCTGGCTGTGATGGCGCCCGACCTGCCGCCGATCAAGGGCGCCATCAATGAACTGGTGCGGGCCGGCGTGCACGTCGTCACGCTGTTTTCCGATGTCGCCGGCTCGATGCGCGAGACCTTCATCGGCGCCGACAACCGCGCCGCCGGCCGGACCGCCGGCCTGCTGCTGGGGCGCATGGCCGCCCCGGGGCGGGACACGCTGCTGCTGTCCTCCCAGGCCACGCGGCTCACCGCCGAGATCGAACGCCGCATCGGCTTCGCCCAGGTGATCGAGGAACGCTTCCCCGCGCTGCGGCTGCTTCGCACGCCCGACCTGCCGGCCGACGACGAGGCCGCCCGCGCCGCGCTGCGCCAGGCGCTGAAGGATGAGATCGACCCGGCGCGCGTCGCCGGGCTCTACAACGTCGGCAGCGCCAGCACCGGCGTGGCCTGCGCGCTGGCCGATGCGGGCCTGACGGTCGGCGTCGCCGCCCACGAGTTCACCGAGGGGAACGCCGCCCTGCTCAGCAGCGACGCGCTCTCCTACGTCCTGCACCAGGACATCCACTACTGCATCCAGGCGGCGGCGCGCGTGTTGCGCGCGCTGCGAGAGAACGTCCGCGGCGCGCTCAGTGTCGTGCAGCCGCGCATCCAGATCCTGACGGCCGAGAACCTGCATTAGCGCACTTGAACCAATGCGGTCGCCGGGTGCTCACCCTGACCAACTTTTGGAGACAAGACATGAAAGCGATCTCGAAGATGTTGCCGGGGGTGCTCACCCTCGGTGCCGCTCTGCTGCTGGGTGCCGCGCCCGCGCAGGCGCAGGACAAGACGATCACGCTGTGCTGGGCGGCCTGGGATCCGGCCAACGCGCTGGTGGAGCTGTCCAAGGACTTCACCGCCAAGACCGGCATCAAGATGAAGTTCGAGTTCGTGCCCTGGACGAGCTTCGCCGACCGCATGCTCAACGAGCTGAACTCCAAGGGCAAGCTCTGCGACCTGATCATCGGCGACAGCCAGTGGATCGGCGGTTCCGCCGAGCAGGGGCACTACGTCAAGCTCAATGACTTCTTCGCCAAGGAAGGCATCAAGATGAGCGACTTCGCGCCGGCCACCGTGGTCGGCTATGCGGAGTGGCCGAAGAACTCGCCCAATTACTGGGCGCTGCCGGCGATGGCCGACGCGGTCGGCTGGACCTACCGCCGCGACTGGTTCGCCAAGCCCGAGATCCAGGCCGAGTTCAAGAAGAAATTCAACCGGGACCTGGCCCCGCCGAAGACCTGGGCCGAGTTCCGCCAGGTCAGCGAGTTCTTCCAGGGCCGCATGATCGACGGCAAGAAGGTCTACGGCGCCTACCTGTTCACCGAGCGCGGCTCCGAAGGCATCACGATGGGCGTCACCAACGTGCTTTACCCCTTCGGCTTCAAGTACGAGGACCCGAAGAAGCCCTATGCGATGGACGGCTTCGTCAACTCGCCGGACGCCGTCAAGGGCCTGGAGTTCTACAAGGCGCTCTACAAGGGCAGCACGCCGCCGGGCCTGACCAACGCCTACATGACCGAGGGCCTGGACGCGTTCAAGAGCGGCCAGGTGGCGATGGCGATGAACTGGTTCGCCTTTTTCCCCGGCCTGAACAAGGACCCCAACGTCGGCGGCGACAAGATCGGCTTCTTCGTCAACCCGTCCGACAAGGGCCGTGGCGTGCAACTCGGCGGCCAGGGCATTTCCGTGGTCTCCTACTCGGCCCACAAGGACGAGGCGCTGCAGTACATCAAGTGGTTCGCCAACGGCGACGTGCAGAAGAAGTGGCAGGCCATCGGCGGCTCCTCGGCGGCCAAGTCCGTGCTGAACGACCCGGGCTACCCGAGGAGCTCGCCGTTCGCCCAGGCTTTCCTCGATTCGATGAACATGGTCGTCGACTTCTGGGCCGAGCCGTCCTACGCGCAACTGCTGCTCGCCATGCAGAAGCGCGTGCACGACTACGTGGTGGCCGACAAGGGCACCGCCAAGGAGGCCCTGGACGCGCTGGTCGTCGACTGGAAGAAGGTCTTCAAGGACGACGGAAAAATCAAGTAAACAGGCAGACACTTGAGCGACAAGATGGACATCGCCACCCGCGCCGCCCTAGCCACGCCTCCGGTCGTGGCCACGAGGCTGCGCGGCCTTTCCGACCGCTCGATCGCCTGGCTCTTCGTCGGGCCGACGATGCTGCTGCTGCTCGCGATCAACATCTTTCCGCTGATCTGGACGATCAAGCTCTCGTTCACCAACTACCGGGCCAACCGGCCCAACGCTAGTGTGCTGGATGTCGGGATCGACAACTACGTCTCGGTGCTGACCGATCCCGACATCTGGCAGGCGATGCAGGCCACCGCGCACTTCCTGTTCTGGACCATCCTGCTGCAGACCCTGATCGGTTTCGCGCTGGCCTTCCTGATCGACCGCAAGTTCCGCGGCCACGGCTTCTGGACCACGGTGATCCTGATCCCGATGATGCTGTCCCCGGCCGTGGTCGGGAATTTCTGGGCCTTCCTCTACCAGCCGCAGACGGGGCTGTTCAACTACGTCGTCGCCTTCCTCAGCGGCGTGCCGCCCTCGTCGTTCGAGATGATCGGCTCGGTGCGCCTCGCGCCCTGGGCCATCATCATCGTCGACTGCTGGATGTGGACGCCCTACGTGATGCTGATCTGCCTGGCTGGCCTGCGCTCGATCCCCGACTACATCTACGAAGCCGCCGAAGTGGACCGCGCCTCCCCCTGGCGTCAGTTCTGGTCGATCACGCTGCCGATGGTGCTGCCCTTCATCATGCTGGCGGTGCTGTTCCGCGGCATCGAGAACTTCAAGATGTTCGACATGGTCAACCTGCTGACCTCCGGCGGCCCCGGTTCGGCCACCGAGCTGGCCTCGATTACGCTCAAGCGCGAGGCCTTCGAGAAGTGGCGGACCGGCTACTCCTCCGCCTTCGCCATCATCCTCTTCGTGTCGGTGTTCGGCCTCGCCAACATCTACGTGAAGGCGCTCAATCACGTGAAGAACCGCTGACCATGAACAAGGGCATCAGCACCGCGCATTCGGTCGTCGAGCCCGGCCCCGGTTCGCGCTGGTTCGCCGGCAGCGTCGTCGTGCTCTACGCGCTCGTCACGATGATCCCGCTCGTGTGGATCATCCTGACCGGCCTGAAGACGCCCACCGACTCGATCAGCTACCCGCCCAAGGTCTTGTTCACACCCTCGCCGCAAGGCTACTGCAACCTGTTCACGACGCGCTCGCGGCAGACGCCCGAGTACGTTGCCGCCCTGCCCCCGGCCACCAGCACCTGCGACAAGGTGGCCCGTGCCGACAACATGGTCGTCGCCGGCCCATCCAACTACGCGCCGCGCTTCGTCAACTCGCTGATCATCGCCTTCGGCTCGACGGTGCTCTCGGTCGGCTTCGGCGTGATGGCGGCCTATGCCTTCTCGCGCTTCAAGGTGCCGCTGAAGGACGATCTGCTGTTCTTCATCCTGTCCACGCGGATGATGCCGCCGATCGCCGTGGCGATCCCGATCTACCTGATGTACCGCGAGCTGGGACTGTCCGACACACGGCTCGGCATGATCCTGCTGTACAGCGCGGTCAACGTCTCGCTGGCCGTGTGGCTGCTGAAGGGTTTCATCGACGAGATCCCGCGCGAGTACGAGGAGGCTGCCATGGTGGACGGCTACACGCGGCTGCAGGCCTTTCGCAAGGTGGTGCTGCCGCAGGCCACGACCGGCATCGTCGCCACCGCGATCTTCTGCCTGATCTTTGCCTGGAACGAATACGCGTTCGCCGTGCTGCTGACCTCCGGCACCGCGCAGACGGCCCCGCCCTTTATCCCGATCATCATCGGCGAGGGCGGGCAGGACTGGCCGGCCGTGGCCGCGGGCACGACGCTGTTCCTGATCCCGATCCTCGTGTTCACCATCCTGCTGCGCAAGCACCTGCTTCGCGGCATCACCTTCGGAGCGGTGCGCAAATGAAGAACACGACACGCTGGCCCCGCTGGCTGCGCCGCAGCCCGATGGAGGTGCTCGCCTGCATCGTCATCGCCGTCGGCTTCCTGATGCTGCTGCAGCCGCTCGCGCTGGTGCTCTACACCTGGTCCTTCATGACCATGCTCGTCGGCACCGTCATGTTCATGATCGTCTCCAAGTTCCCCGCCTGAGGGCAAGACCGATGGCCCAGATCCGCGTCCAGCACCTGTACAAGGCCTTCGCCGATTTCACCGCGGTGAAGGACTCGAGCTTCACCGTCAAGGACGGGGAGTTCTTCTGCCTGCTGGGGCCCTCCGGCTGCGGCAAGACGACGACGCTGCGGATGATCGCCGGGCTGGAGCTGCCCACCTCGGGGCAGATCTTCCTCGGCAATGAAGACGTCAGCTTCAAGCGCGCCTCCCACCGCGACATCGCCTTCGTGTTCCAGATGTTCGCGCTCTACCCGCACATGAACGTGCGCAAGAACATCGCCTTTCCGCTGGTCTCCCAGGGCATGGGCTCCGCTGAAATCAAGCGCCAGGTGGACGAGGCGGCGCGCATCCTGCGCATCGACCACCTGCTGGACAAGCCCGTCTCGCAGCTCTCCAGCGGCGACCGGCAGCGCGTCGCGCTGGGCCGCGCGATCGTCCGCCAGCCGCTGGCCTTCCTGATGGACGAACCGCTCGGCGCGCTGGATGCCGAGTTCCGCGAGCTGATGTGCGGCGAGCTGCGCGCGCTGCACGAGCGCCTGCATGCCACCACCGTCTACGTCACCCACGACCAGCGCGAGGCGATGGCGATGGCCGACACCATCGCGATCATGAACCAGGGCGTGATCGAGCAGCTCGGCGCGCCGATGGAGGTATACGAGCGGCCGGCCAGCGTCTTCGTGGCCGACTTCATCGGCGCGCCGGCGATGAACTTCCTGCCTGCGGCTCTGGCCGACAGCGCGCACACGATCCGCATCGGCCCGGCCGTGCTGGCCATGCCCGCGCTGCGCGAAGAGGCCGGTGCGCGGCCACTGCTGCTCGGCATCCGGCCCGAGCATGTGCGTTTCGAGAACACCTCGCCGCTGCGCGCCGAGGTGCTGGGCACCGAGTACCTGGGCAACAGCACGGTCGTCACGCTGTCCACCGCGCAGGGCGCGACCTTGCGCGCCAAGGTGGGCGTGGACAGCCCGGCGCGGCGTGGCGACCAGGTGGGCCTCGCCTTCGAGCCGGCCGCCGTCTCGCTGTTCGACGCGACCACCGGCCGTGCCTTGAAGACGGATCGGACGGCCCGCCATGGCTGAGCTGCGCTTCTCCGGCATCCGCCGCCATTTCGGCGCGGTACGCGCGGTGGACGACCTGCATCTGGACATCCCCAGCGGCGAGTTCTTCGTGTTGCTGGGCCCCAGCGGTGCCGGCAAGACCACCACGCTGCGCTTGGTGGCCGGGCTGGAGACGCCCGACGCCGGCACCATCGCCATCGGCGGGCGCGACGTCACCCGGCTGGCCCCCGCGCTGCGCGACGTGGCCTTCGTCTTCCAGCAGTACTCGCTCTATCCGCACCTGAGCGTGTTCGACAACCTCGCCTTCCCGCTGCGTTCGCCGCTGCGGCCGATGCCGGAGGCCGAGGTGCGGCGCAAGGTCGAGGAGGTCGCGCAGATGCTGCGCATCGAAGACAAGCTGCGCCAGTCGGCCACGCGGCTGTCCGGCGGCCAGATGCAGCGCGTGGCGATCGGCCGCGCGCTCGTGCGCAGCCCTGCGCTGTACCTGATGGACGAGCCGCTGTCCTCGCTGGACGCCAAGTTGCGCAACGACCTGCGGCTGGAGCTCAAGCGCATCCAGCAGGACCTCGGCGCGACCATGCTCTACGTCACCCACGACCAGATGGAGGCGCTGACGATGGCCACGCGCATCGGCGTACTCGACGCCGGCCGCCTGGTACAGGTCGGCACGCCGCGCGAGATCTACGAGAACCCGTCGAGCGCCCAGGTCGCCGCGCGGCTGGGCTCGCCGCGCATCAATCTCGTCGCCCGCTCGGCGCTGCCCGCGCTGGCCGCACCGGAGCGGGCCGTGACCGTCGGCGTGCGCGCCGAACACCTGCGGCTGCTGCGGCAGCAGCAACCGCTGCAACAACAGCAGGCCTATAACGCCAAGGTCAAGCGCATCGAGCGCCTGAGCGACCAGCATCTGGTGCACGTGGCGCTGGACGGCAGCGGGCAGGAGCTGATCGTCGCCGCACCCGGCCACGAGAGCTTCGCGCCCGAGGAGCCGGTCGCGCTCGAACTGCTGCGGCCCCTGTGGTTCGGCGCCGACGGCCAGCGCATTCCAGCCTAGGAGACCCTCGATGGCAGCATCAATCGAACTGATCCGCAATGCCACCCAGGCGCTCATCGATCACGTCGACGAGCTGACCGCGCTGGACCAGGCCATCGGCGACGGCGACCACGGCCTGAACATGCGCCGCGGCGCCCAGGCGATCCAGGCCCGGCTGGACGAACTCGCCGGCCAGTCGCTCAACGACGCGCTGCGCACGATGGGCATGACCTGCATGTCCACCATCGGCGGCTCCTCCGGCCCCGTCTTCGGCACGCTGATGATCACGATGGCCAAGACGCTTGCCGACCCGCCCACGGCCGCCTCGCTGGCCGAGACGCTGGATGCCGGCATCAAGGCGCTGACGCGTCTGGGCAAGGCCGAAATCGGCCAGAAGACGCTGCTGGACGTGCTGGACCCGGTACGTCAGGCGCTTGCGGCCGGCGGCGATCAGATGCCTGAGCGCGTGCGTGCCCGCGCCGACGAAGCGGCCGCCGCCACCGCGAACATGGAGGCCATCAAGGGCCGCGCCTCCTTCCTCGGCGAGCGCGCGCTGGGCCACGTGGACCCGGGCTCGCGCTCGATGGCGCTGATCATCGGCGCGATCTGCCGGACCCTTGAGCAACAACAACCATGAGTGAGACAAGCGCCATGAAGAAGCTGATCAACGACGTGGACACGCTGCTGAGCGAATCGCTGGAAGGCTTCGCCGCCGCCCATGCGGACATCGTCACGCCAGGCCCGGGTTTCGTGCGGCGGCGCGACCTGAAGCCGGGCAAGGTGGCGCTGATCTCCGGAGGCGGCTCCGGCCACGAGCCGCTGCATGCCGGCTTCGTCGGCCCCGGCATGCTGGACGCCGCCTGCCCCGGCCAGGTGTTCACCTCGCCGACGCCGGACCAGATGCTGGCCGCGGCGCAGGCGGTGGACACCGGCGCCGGCGTGCTGTTCATCGTGAAGAACTACTCGGGCGACATGATGAACTTCCAGATGGCCGCCGAGATGGTGGACTGCGAGAACGAGACCGTCATCGTCAACGACGACGTGGCCGTCGAGAACTCCACTTACACGACGGGCCGCCGCGGCGTGGCGGGCACGCTGATCGTCGAGAAGATCGTGGGCGCCGCCGCCGAGCGCGGCGACTCGCTGGCCGCACTGAAGGCGCTGGGCGATGCCGTCAACAAGGCCACCGCCTCGATGGGCGTGGCGCTGACGTCCTGCACCGTGCCTGCCGCAGGCAAGCCGACCTTCCAGATCGGCCCGGACGAGATGGAAATGGGCGTGGGCATCCACGGCGAGCCGGGCCGCCGGCGCGTGAAGCTGGGCTCGGCCAACGAGATCGCCACCGAGCTGACCGAGGCGATCCTGAAGGACCTGTCGCTGCAGCCCGGCCAGGAGGTGATCCTGCTGGTGAACGGCTTCGGCGGCACGCCGCTGATGGAGCTGTACCTGATGGTCAACGCGGTGCGCAAGATCCTCGACAGGCAGCAGCTCAAGGTCGTGCGCCACCTGACCGGCAGCTACGTCACCTCGCTGGAAATGGCCGGCTGTTCGGTGACCGTCACCGCGGTCGATGCGGACACGCTGGCGCTCTGGGATGCGCCCGTGCACACGGCCGCGTTGCGCTGGGGCGTGTGAAGCTCAGAGGGCTGGCGTGAGGATGCCAGGCATGCCGATGAACTCAGGCTGGTGGCGGAAGTCCCAGACCCAGTGCCGCAGCGCTGGCCATTCGTCGAGCGGGATGCCGCCCTCGGGCGCCAGCGCCACGTAGGGGAAGCAGGCCAGGTCGGCGATCGTGGACTGCTCGCCTGCGACGAGCCAGCGCCGGCCCTGCACCTGCTGCTCGGCCAGGTGGTCGTCGAGTTGGCGGAACAGCGCTCGCGCGCTGCGGCGCGCGGCCTGCACGTCGATGTGGACGAAGCCGAAGCCGTCGTGCAGGCGTGCGGCGGAGGCGCTGCGGGTGATGTCCTCGGCCATGGCCAGCCACAGCTGGATGTCGCCACGGGCGCGCGCATTGGCCGGATACCAGCGGCCCGATGCGTCGTAGGCGCTCGCCAGGTAGACCAGGATCGCCTGCGCATCGCGCAGCAGGAAGCCGCCGTCCTCCAGCACCGGGATCTGGCCCAGCGGGTTGACCTGCTCGATGAACCAGGCCGACTTGTGCTCGCGCCCGGGGTGGAAGTTGATCGGATGCCGCTCGCAGGCCTGGCCCAGCGCGTTCAGCAGGTAGCGCACCTTCCAGCAGTTGCCGGAGAGTTCGTAGTCGTAGAGCTTCATGATCAGGAGATCGCGCCGTAACTGATGCCGCGCTTCTTCAGCCAGCGGCGGTAGGCGCCGGACATCGCGTCGCAGCGGGTCGGCGTCTCGTAGCCGGCGACGAGCGGCATTTTCTTGGGCCGCTGGTTCTCGAGGATCGGCTTGTCCTGGCCGAAGATCGTGTGCTGGAAGGCGATCAGCTCGGTGTCGCTGAGCGTGTCCTCGAAGTAGGCCAGCAGGCAGTAGGCAATGATGTGTTCCTCGTCGACCGGCTGCACGAAAAGGCCGATCGCATCCTGCGCGCCGGGGCGCGGCACCGAGGTCTTGTAGAGCATCGCCGTCATCGGCTGCATCACGCGGTAGCGGTAGTGCGCCTCCACGCCCTCGGTGGCGCTGCCCGAGGTGCGCGGCTGGTAGAAGCGGCACTCGGTGGCCCAGATCTCATCGGCCTCCTCGTCGATGCTGACCTGGTACGGGGCCACCTCGGTGTGCGGCACCTCGCCGAGGTAGTGCGAATGGACGTAGGGGAAATGCGCCATGTCGAGGAAGTTCTCGACCATGCGAAGGCCGGAGACGTTCACGCCGATGCCGTCGCAATCGACGATGCGGCGGCCGGGCTCGTCGAACTCGGGGAAGTCGAACAGCGGCTTGGGCTGGGCGCCCTCGCTGGCGCAGATCCACAGGTAGCCGTAGCGCTGCTGCACTTGCAGCGCGCGGCCATCGGCGGCACGGGCCTGCAACTGGCCGGCATCGTCGCGCCACAGGCGCACGCGGCTGCCGAGCAGCTTCGTCTCGTAAGCGCCGTGGTCCACGCGGGTGGCCGGGCCGACGGTCAGCCAGTCGTCCAGCATGTTCGGGTCGATGGTGTTGAAGCCGCTCATGCGCCCTCCTCGATCGCATCGCGCAGCCGGCGCGATGCCTGGGTGGCCACGATCGCCTGGTCGGCCGTACTGGTGAACAGGTGCAGCATCGTCCAGTCGGTCTTCGCCTCGGTGAGATACAGGATCGCCGGGACGCCGCCCAGCTCGCCGCGCCAGATGCAGGGCTCCGACTCTGCGAAACCCAGCGCGCGCAGGCGCTGCTGCAAAGCCTCGCCCGCGAGACGCACCGACAGCGAGCGGCAGAACTGCTGCTCGGCACGCGCGGCCAGGGCCGGCGCCGCCGCGTCGATCGCTCGCGACGACACCCACACCATGCCCTGCACCTCGGCCACGCGCCAGGTCTTCACGCACACACCCTGCGGCGCAGGCTGCTGCGGCTGCGCGGGGATGTGGCTGCAGCTGCCGGTGCCGGCCTCGAACTCCCAGCCGTGATACGCGCAGGACAGGCGCCCGCCCAGGATGCGGCCCAGCGTCAGCCGCGTGCCGCGGTGCGGGCAGCGGTTCTCCCAGGCCTGGGCAACGCCATCGACCGAGCGCCATAGCGCCAGTTCCTCGCCGTTGATGAAGCCGGCGACGATGTCGTCGGCCCGCCGCAATGCCTGCGAAGGCAGGACCGGTTGCCAGCTCATAGCGGCCATCAGCGCGCCGGACCGCCGACGACACCTTCAACGAACCAGTCCATCTTGCCGAGATCCGCGTCCGCGTAGCTCGATCCCGCGGGCACGCGCAGGACACCCTTCTGGTCCTTGATCGGCCCGGCGAAGACCTTCAACTTGCCGGAGACGATGTCCTGCTGCTTCGCGTTGACGAAGTCCCGCACCTCCTTGGGCACGCTGTCGCCGAACGGCGCCATGCGGATCGTGCCTTCCTTCAGGCCGCCGAAATAGAGCTGGCCCTTCCAGGTACCGGCCATCACCTCCTGGGTGACCTGCGTGTAGTAGCTGCCCCACTGGTGCGTGATGCCGGTCAGGTAGTGCTTGGGCGCGAACTTGCGCATGTCCGAGTGGAAAGAGATGCTGGCCACGCCGCGCTCCTCGGCGGCGGTGACGACGGCGGGCGTGTCAGTGAAATGGGTCAGCACGTCGGCGCCGGCATTCATCAGCGTGACGGCGGCCTCGCGCTCGCGCGGCGGGTCGTACCAGGAGTTGACGAAGACGGTGCGCACCTGGATCTTCGGATTGACGCTGCGCGCACCGAGCGTGAAGGCGTTCAGGTCCCACACGACGTCGGGCACCGGCAAGGCGCCGACGAAGCCCAGCACGTTGGACTTCGTGGTCTTGGCCGCGATGATGCCGGCGAGGTAGCCGCCCTCATGCCACTTGGCGTTATAGCCGCCGACGTTGGGCGCCGTCAGGTAGCCGCTGGCCGTGGTGTAGAACTTGTCCGGGTTCTCGGCGGCGACGCGCAGCGCCGGCTGCATGTAGCCGAAGGACACGGCGAAGATCAGCTTGTTGCCATCGGCCGAAAGCTCGCGGATCACCCGCTCGGAATCCGGGCCTTCATTGACGTTCGGCACCGTGCGCACGGTGATCTTGCTGCCCAGCTTGGCCTCCAGCTCGCGCCGGCCGAGGTCGTGCTGGTAGGTCCAGCCGCTGTCGCCCACCGGGCCCAGGTAGACGAAGGCGACCTTCATCGGCTCGGCCGCGTGTGCTCCCAAACTGGCGCCGAGCGCCATGGCGGCAAGCGCCTTGATGATGAAACCACGACGCATGCTCTGGGCTCCCGGCAAAGGTCGGAACGATAGCGAGCCGAGGCCGCGCACGTAAGGGCCCGCCTGAAATGCATCGTTTCACTTCTGAAACAATGGCCCATGCCCATCGACCTGAAACTGGTGGAAGCCTTCCACCTGATCGTCCGCAGCGGAAGCCTGACGCAGGCCGAGAGCCAGAGCGGCCAGTCCAAGGCCACGCTGAGCCGGGCGCTGGCCAAACTGGAGCAGCAGCTCGGCGCCCAGTTGCTGAGCCGCACGACCCGCAAGCTGCAGCTGACCGAGGCCGGCCGCGCTTTCCACGCCCACTGCGAGACGCTGCTGGCCGAGGTCAGCGGCCGGCTGGAGGCCGCGCACAGCGAGGTCGAGCAGTTGCACGCCGGCACGGCCGGCATGCTGCGCGTGCTGTGCGATCCGCAGTTCAGCACCACCTTCGTCTGCCACGTGACGCGGCTGTATCTCGACCAGCATCCGAACCTGGACTGCCAGCTCGACGTGGCCGGGCAATGGCACGCCCCCGCCGCCGACGAGGTGGACTGTTATGTCTGCGAGCAGCCGCCCGACCTGCCCAACCTCGTCGCCAAGCCGCTGGGCCGGCTCGGCTACGGGCTGTACGCCAGCCCCGGCTACCTCGACCGCCATGGCCTGCCCGAGACACCCGCGGAACTGCACCGCCACCGCGCCATCGTCAGCCGCGACGCACCGGCCGCCGCGCTGCTGCACAGCGCCACCGGCAGCGCGAACTACGCCCCCGCGCGGCCCAGCATCGTCAGCAACGATTACTGGACCTTGAAGACCTTCTGCATCGACGGTTTCGGCATCGCACTGCTGCCCGACTTCTTCGCCCGGCCGGAGGTCAAGCGCAAGATCCTGCAGCCGGTGCTGCCCGGCTGGAAGCCCGAGCAGCGCCGCATCTACTGCGCCTACCAGCGCCAGCGCTACGCGAGCCGCAAGGTGCGCGCCTTCGTGGAGCTGATGGCCGGCTGCCTGGCCGACATCGAGTCGTTCAACATCTACGTTGGATCCGGCAGCTAGGAATGCTGGCGGCGACGGCCTGCGACCGATGTCCGAATGAATCCGCTGGGCGCCTCAAGCGCGATCCATTCATCGATGCAGCATCAACCACCAACGCAGGTACCACGGACATGGCCGATGGTGCCCTTTTGACCGATGAAGGCCTGCGCTCGCTGGATGGCCCATGATCTGCCTCCTGCATGAGGTCCGAGAGAGTTTTCTCACCTCGATTTCATTGCACATGCGCGCTTAGGGGGATCAGTGCCCGCTGTACGTTGACGTGGGAGATCGACTACAGCACGGGATCGGGAATCACCCAGGTCCCAGCCCGGATGAAGTCGATGAACGCGCCAGGTTCGCCAGGCATCTGCAGCACCTCGGGCGTTCATCTCAGCAGCGGTATCGCCACCATTCAACAAACCATCACTGCACCGGCGCGAGCGTGCCGTTCTTGAAGGTGTAGACCGTGACCGGCGCGTTCTTCAGATTGCCCTTGTCGTCGTAGCCGTAGGTCGTGACCACGCCCTTGTAGCTGTCGGTCTTCATCGACGCGCCGACCTTGGCAGGGTCGACCGACTGGGTCTTCTGCATCTGCTGGACGATGAACAGCGCCTGGTCGTAGAAGGAGGCGGCGTAGGCGTCCGGGTCCTGGTTGAACTTCTTCTTGTAGGCGGCGGCGAAGGCCGAACTCTTGTCCATCACCGCGCCGCCCTGGGCGCAGAAGACGGTGTCGTTGGCCGCGTCGCCGGCCAGCTTGCCGACCTCGGGCACGCACAGCGTGTCACCGCCGAGCAGCTTGGCCGTCAGGCCCAGGCCCTTCATCTGGCGGGCCATCGGGCCGGCCTGGGTGGCGTAGCCGCCGTAGAAGATCACGTCGGGCGCCTTGCCCTTCAGCTTGGTCAGCACGGCGTTGAAGTCGGTCGCCTTGTCGGTCGTGTACTCGCGGGCGACGACGTTGATGCCCAGCGCCTTCGCCTCCTTGGCGAACTGGTCGGCCAGGCCCTGGCCGAAGGCGGTGCGGTCGTCCATCACGGCGGCCGTCTTGACCTTCATCTTGTCGTGCGCGAAGCGGGCCATGCCGGGGCCGATCAGGTCGTCGGCCGCAACGATGCGGAACACGCCCGCGTAGCCGCCGGTCGTGACCTGCGGATTGGTGCCGACGGTGGACATCAGCGCCTTGCCTTCGTCATAGACCTTGGACGCCGGGATCGCCACGCCCGAGCAATAGGGGCCGAGCACGAACTTGACGCCGGAGTCGACGAAGCGCTGCGCGACGCTGACGCCGGTCTTCGGGTCGCACTGGTCGTCCTCGCTCTTGAGTTCCAGCTTCAGCGTCTTGCCGCCGATCTGGATCTTCTTCGCGTTGGCGTCGTCGATGGCCATCTGCACGCCGTTCTGGTTGTCCTTGCCGGCGAAGGCATTGGGGCCGGACAAGGGGCCGGTCAGGCCGATCTTCACGACCAGGTCCTCGGCCTGCGCGGCCGCGGCCATCGTCAGCAGCGCGGCGGCTGCGATCATCGATTTCTTCATACTGCCTGTCTCCTTGTTACTGACTCGCTCGTTCACTCGCCCAGGTACGCCGCACGCACCTTCGGATCATTGAGCAGCGCATGGCCTTCGCCGGTCATCGTCACCTCGCCGCTCTCCATCACGTAGCCGCGATTGGCGAGTTGCAGCGCGCGGGAAGCGTTCTGCTCCACCAGCAGCACCGTCACGCCCTGGCCGTGGATGTCGTTCACCACCTCGAAGATCTTGTCCACCATGATCGGGGAGAGGCCCATGCTGGGCTCGTCCAGCAGCAGCACCTTCGGGCGCGTCATCAGCGCCCGGCCCATCGCCAGCATCTGCTGCTCGCCGCCGCTCATCGTGCCGGCCAACTGGTTGCGCCGTTCCTTGAGCCGCGGGAAGATGCCGAAGATCCGCTCGATGTCGCTGTCGACTTCCTTGTCGTTGCGGATGTAGGCGCCCATCTGCAGGTTCTCGGTGATGGTCATGCGGGTGAAGGTGCCGCGGCCTTCCGGCACCATCACCAGGCCCTGCTTGACCAGGTCCCAGGCGCCGCGGCCCTTGATGGACTGCCCCAGATACAGGATGTCGCCGTCGGCCACCGGCTGGATGCCGGTCACCGCCTTCAGCGTGGTCGTCTTGCCCGCGCCGTTGGCGCCGATCAGGCTGACGAGTTCGCCCTCCCTGACCTCGAAGCTCACGCCCTTGACCGCCTGGATGCCGCCGTAGGCGACCTTCAGGTTCTTCACCTCGAGCAGGGTGGTTTTCGTTGCTGTTGCCATGTCTTGTGTCCTGCTCTCAATGCGCCTTGTGGCCGGCGCCGAGGTAGGCCTCGATCACCTTCTCGTTGCCCTGCACCTCCGCGGGCGAGCCCTCGGCGATCTGCTTGCCGTAGTCCAGCACGGTGAGCCGGTCGCACAGGCCCATCACCAGCTTCACGTCGTGCTCGATCAGCAGGATCGTGCGGCCGTCGTTGCGGATGCGGTCGATCAGCTCGCGCAGCACGACCTTCTCGGTGGCGTTCATGCCCGCGGCGGGTTCGTCCAGTGCGATCAGCTTCGGGTCGGTGGCCAGCGCGCGCGCGATCTCCAGGCGCCGCTGGTCGCCGTAGCTCAAGGTGCGGGCCTTGTACTCGGCGAACTTGCCGATGCCCACGTAGTCCAACAGTTCCTGGCTGCGCTGGCGGATCGCTTCTTCCTCCTGCTTGAAGCCGGGCGTCCTGAAGACAGCGCCGAACAGGCCGCTCTTGGTGCGGATATGCCGGCCCACCATCACGTTCTCGATGGCGGACATGTCGGCGAACAGCCGGATGTTCTGGAAGGTGCGTGCGATGCCGGCCTTGGCGACCTGGTGCACGGCCTGCGGGGTGTAGGGCGTGCCGCCGAGGCTGAAGCTGCCGGCGTCGGGCGTGTAGAGCCCGGTGATGACGTTGAAGAAGGTGGTCTTGCCGGCGCCATTGGGGCCGATCAGCCCGTAGACCTGGCCGGCCTGGATCCTGATGCCCACCTCGGAGAGGGCTTGCAGGCCGCCGAAACGCTTGGACACGCCGGAGACGTTGAGGACGATGTTGTCTGTCATGTTGAGCTTCCCCTGGCCTCTTATTTGGACGACGGCAGGGCGATGAGCTTGCCGTGCTCGGGCGCGGGCCACAGGCCGCGCGGGCGCACCAGCATCACGCCGATCATGGCCAGGGCCACCAGCAGCTGGCGCAGGATGGCGGCGTCGAGCCGCCCGCCGGTCAGCTGTACCAGCGGCTCGCTGACGTAGCGCAGCACTTCGGGCAGGGCCGACAGCAGCAGCGCGCCCAGGATCACGCCGGGGATGTGGCCCAGGCCGCCGAGCACGACCATGGCCACGATCATCACCGACTCCTGCAGCGTGAAGCTCTCGGGGCTGACGAAGCCCTGGAAGCTGGCGAACATCGTGCCGGACACGCCGCCGAAGGTGGCGCCCATGCCGAAGGCCAGCAGCTTCATGTTGCGAGTGTTGATGCCCATGGCCTTGGCGGCGATCTCGTCTTCACGGATGGCCATCCAGGCGCGCCCGATACGCGAGTTCTCGAGCCGGTAGCAGATGATCACGCTGAACACGACCAGCAGCAGGAACAGGTAGTAGTACAGGCTGACCGAGGGGATCTCGAAGCCACCGACGTGCCAGGTCTTGCCCAGATCGACGCCGAAGATGTGGAAGGAGTCGATCTGGCCGATGCCGCGCGGCCCGTTGGTGATGTTGATCGGGTTGTCCAGGTTGTTCATGAACACGCGGATGATCTCGCCGAAGCCCAGCGTCACGATGGCGAGGTAGTCGCCCCGCAGCTTCAGCGTC
>Ga0247779_1000124_pt1 | contig 61567 bp, 68 predicted proteins | sample UWRJL221509R5_FD_179925 | JGI IMG/M metagenome (GOLD analysis project Ga0247779, IMG submission 179925) | Plant litter microbial communities from Arlington Agricultural Research Station in Wisconsin, United States - UWRJ-L221-509R-5 | ecosystem: Environmental > Terrestrial > Plant litter >... | reverse complement strand
TTCAACTGTGTAACGTTAATTAATACATAATCACATACGTTAAAAATGTTTCTGGACATACTACATGGAAACTTCAGTCAGAAAGAAACGCAATGGATGGATTCCATTAGTATGTCTTGTCAACCAACGCACACTCACGAAAAACCAAACGGCATGATGTTCCGAATACATTCATTTTTTTTTTGTTGTGCAAAACATGGCACTAAGAAAGAAAGGAAAAAGACACGATAATAACGATACAAATGAGATGACACCAAGAAGCAAACCAACCAGTTTTTTTTGTACACAAAAGGCTCGTTCTTAGACGACCGCGACGGAGAAAAAATAAACGCAAAAAAAAGATAGAGAAAGCAAAAAAAGAGAAAAACCACAAGAAAGCGTATCGAGTGAGCGAGGTGAGTGGGATGATTGATTCAATACAAAAAAGTCCAAAAAAGTAGAGGGTGGTGGTATATGTAGCGACGATAGTGCGGAGGGGTATTTAGATATTGCGTTGATGATGATGATGATAATGATGAGATCGTAGGCGTGGCGTGCGTGCATGGGTGGTCGTGAAGAGGGGGGAAGGGCGTTAGTTGCGTGAAGAGTGCGGTGGATGGAGGGTGATACGATATGCGGCGCCGCGTGGGTTGCTTTTTTGGACTTTAGGTCGTCGAACCAAGAAAGTAAGAGGAATTGAAAAGGAATCAATGAGTGAAGGTGTACAAAAGGAAAATACGTCGATGTTGATGCTGATGTTTTCGGAAATGAAATGACCGAAGTCTTTTTTTTCTTTCTAGAAATGAAATAGCCCTAGTAATACCACCAAAAAGCTCTCCCTCGACTCGCCCAAGGCGCAGGATAAAAAAAACGTTGTCGTCGATAGGCTTTGGGTTGGTCGATAGCATCAAAAGCAAGCGTCTGTACCTAGATCGCGTGGGTGTGTGGGGGGTGGGAACGCAATTTCAAGTTCCAACCAAAAAAGAGTCCAAGAAAAGAACGTTGGCGGCAGCGCAAAGGAAAGTGGGAAAAAGTGGGGGGGAAGCATAAAACGAGCATAGCCAGTCGTAACCTTGGCGCACAAAAAAAAGAAATCTAAAAACGCAAAGTGGGTTTTCGAGAGGGAGAACCCAACATGCGTCACTGAGGACAACATACAAATTGGCCCATTGTCTAAAATTACAGGTCACCAGCGACCTTGTTGTAATGATGATGCGACAAGTGCTCGTTCATCGGTACGAACCCAAAGTCGGGCGAAACTAGGGGAAGAATCGAGTCAGTACAACGGACATAAGAGACAAGTGACGGCATGACACAGAAAGAAAAGACCAAGTGAACGGATGCACACGCGCCGTGCAAACGAAAAAAAAATACACATGCATGGGGCATGAATAATGTGAACGAAAAAGCATGGATATGGTCTAGCATGGATGGAGTTTGTTTTTGATGGGAGGCTTGTACATATGGAGAAAGATAAAAAACGAAAAATCAAATTGCGCAATAAATCCATCCATTGTTGGGGCCCAAAATATATCGGGCAAACACGCGCATATGCCGAGATTACGGCAAGCGCGGAGGCAAATTCTGGTCGTCGATCAAAAAGCCAAACGTTGGCATTTGAAAAATCATGCAGATGCACAGAGAGAGAAGAAAAAAAAAACAATGAGAATTTACTCACATCGATTGATATCAGTATCCCCATGATAATTGTCGGCAACAACAGGCGGCGTATTCGCCTGCGATGAGCTCGTATGTGAGGCAGCTGAGATTGACGAGGTCGAAGTCGACGGTCGTACAACACCTCCTCGATGTCCGCCCCAACCAGCACCTCCATTAGTATTCGCATGTCCTCCATCGTCCACCAGTGAAGACGTGTGTGCGGGTATAGCAGAGTACGCAAACTCCGCCTGCGAGTTGCTGAACCCATTGTACGGGTCTGCCTGCTGTTGTGCAGATGAGAGCTGGATCATGCTCCTTACGCGTGGGATGCTGTTGTTGCCCCCGCCCCCACCGCCGCCGCTACTCCCACCTCCGGGTGTCGATTGATGATGCTGCTGATGGTGGTGGTTATGATCGTCGATCGGCTGCGGTGATGTCGACGGACGCTGTTGATGGTGCTCGTTCGGGTTTGCATGATGTTGTTGCTGTTGTTGATCATACGGGCTCGGATACGGGCTCATCGCCTGACTATGTCTCCTCGCGCGCCGCACGCTCAATGAGCCTGCTGACGGCGGGCCATTTCCATAGCTCGACTTGGATGAGGTCGGGCGTGAAGGAGAGATCGGACGGTGGTGGCTCGAACCAGGACGCGAATAGTCGTCGTGGTACATGGAGGACACGGACGACATGGAATACCCAGTGGTGGGCCGACTGTCCGGGGAGAGCGAAGACGCGCTGTGCTCGCCAGGCTGCATGGGCATTGACGAAAACGGCGACCCGTAAGATGTGTTTATTGTTGGGGTGGGTCGGGTGCTGTAGCCATTGTTCCCTGCACTTGGGTTGAGCAAAGAAGACAAACTGCCGTTGTGGCTCGAGGAATTGCTGTGGTAGGACCAGCTATTTTGGTCATTGTACTGATACTGGGATTGGGTCGAGTTGTAGTTGGAAAGATGATGGAAATTTGAACTTGGTGTATCATCAGAAGGGGTAATGGGGTGAAGGGAATGAGGAGAGCTGTACATGTTGTTTTGATGGGGCTGAGGGTCAGATGGGACCATGAGTGGAGGCAAAGCCGATCGTGCGTAGTTGCCTGTACCCCAACCTGGAGCGCCTCCTTGATTGAGAGGGGTGAAAGAGCCTGGGGCAGAAAAACCACGAGCACGACCGATGGGACCGATTTTTGAAGGAACCGTAAGTGGAACAGGGCCCATTGCAATTGCTGAACGAGGAGGCGGAATATTTGTCTGCTGATCCTGAACATCTCGTTTTCGTGGTTTAGGCAGACGAGGAGGAACACGGCGCTTAAAATTTGCAACAACCTCTGGTGGTGAATGGCGATTAAGAGTAGGATGTGCTAGATAAAAATTAGACAAGAAAAAAGAAAGAAAAAAAGGAAACATACACCAAGTACTAGCGTCGGGGTCGTCAATAGCAGGATCGACGTTCCTTAGGTTAACTTTTCGCATAAAGCCATAGATCTAATGTGTACTAGTGAGCGAGGAATGGAAAAGACTAGCAGGAGAAGAACAGACATTTAGTTGCCGGGAGAAGCTGGCGAAGCGAGATTGGCGGTATATGCTTGGTAGGACATGAAGAGCGAGCTGCTCGGGTCTCTCGACGATGATATGTTCGCCAGCAGGATCCCATCGAATCATATGTTGGTTTTCTTGTCTTTCGAGCAAACTTTTTGTTCTGTGGATAAGTTCAAGACAAGAGGGAGAGAAAAAGGGAACTGACGCGTATAACTTTGTGAGAAAGGTGGCCTGTGGCTTTGCCTCTGGCTTTGGAGGGTCGTTCTTCTCTGGAGAAGTGTGGTTGTCGTCGTCCGAGTTGTTGGAGGAGCCAGCACTCATGATGGGTGGGTAGTCGTATTGTCTGTTGGTGGAATAGGATGGAGGGTAGAGATCTGCCATTGCCTTTCAACACTTTGTCAACGATTGCTATTTCAATACAGACGGTGGAGAATGGGAGAGTTCCGAAATACGTAAATCTCTCTCCCAATTAGGCATATGTCAGATCTCAGATACCCGAGGCCCCGAGGAATATATCCAAACAATAAATCGCAGATTCCCAGGTCCCCTGGTACTCCCATTAATTATATACGTACATATATTCTAATATAACCGGCTGTCCCCGCCCTCAGCTGTCCCCGTCATAGTGCAGTGTCACGCTCGAGAACGCACCAAACAAGTCCTCTGCCTCCTCCACACTCAGTCCCTTTTTCGAATATGCCCCAGGCAGCTGCTCTTCCAGGTGCAGTGAGTTTGATTCTTTCAGGTTGCGGAAATTCACCGCATCCAGTCCGTTGGACGAGTTTGGGATTATCTATCTACCACTTTAGTCCTTCTCTCAATGTACATCTCTTGCAAAATCACCCACCGGAGGTCGCGTATTTCGCAGCAGTCCCCAGTTTATCTTTGCAAACCACTTGTGCTGTTTGACTTCACTCGCACCGCTCTTGCTTCCCAACCGTGTTCGTTCAGATTTGTCCAATAATCGGGAAATACAATCTTTGCCAGCCCTGAAAGAAAAAAAAATCTAAGTCGCAAGCTCACTCATGATGCGCGGACTTTTTGATGCCCGCGCATCATCATCCATACTCACGAAGATATTTTCGGGCTCTCGCGGAATCCTACTGGTTGATAGCGGATGTTATGAAAGGTGTCGTTACGTTCCTGCCCTTTAAACGGTGTCGTTGCATACTGGGGGGGCAACACCACGTCAATGGCAACAACAGCAATAACCTTTAAACACGTACAATCATCTCATATATCAGAATCCCTAGCGTCCACCAGTCCACCGCTGCCGTATGGCCTTGCGCTGCGATCACCTCTGGCGCAATATACTCTGCCAAAAAGGCAATAAGCAAGCAGTCGATACAAGTGAAATAGACACAAACCTTCAGTTCCTACAAACGAATTGGTACGGAAATTCGCTGTGCATGTCATAGTGTCCACAAGAGGTATCTGATAAACACCCTATGAGCACTTTTGTTTTTCCTCAATAAAATACTTTTCTTCACCCCATTCGTTTCAGAGTGCACCATAGTAGGCATACTATTGGGTTCATTGGAAGATTTGGCAAGGTCAAAATCTGACAACATGATGTGGCCCGACTGATGAAGAAGAATATCTATTGGAAAAAAAAAACACATCAATTGAGACAAAGACCCAAGGGTCCAGACCAGAGGACCTACTTTCAGGTTTGAGATCGCGATAGATAAAGCCCATTAGATGTAGATACTCGAGAGCAGCCACGACCTCCGCGGCATAAAACCGAGAGCCATCTTCCGGGAGGCATTTCCCTGGTCGTGTCTGCAATGCACGGAAGAACTCCCCACCCATGCAATATTCCATACAGAAGTACAAATACCCTTCCGACTGAAAAGAATGGTGCAGTGTCACAATGAACGGGTGGTTGGCCGTCGCCAAAATCTCTTGCTCCGTCAACGCGCGCTTGATTTTCTTCCTTTCGATCATTTCTTTTTTGGACAACACTGTGTAAAGAAGATTACGGATCACCACAAGCAGCAGAGAGAGAGGTCAATTAGTATAAATGAGTTTCTGCGCCACGAAAGAGGAGGCGAGGGTGTGGAGTTTAAAAGAAACGGGTTGGTCATTACTTACCTTTCATTGCGTAAAGTTTGCTGGATTTCTTTTCGCGGACGAGATAGACTCGCCCTACGTCTCCCTTTCCCAGCATTTTGATCTTGACGAAACTCGATGGTCCTACTTCGACCTGCACGGAGGGAAAGGGAAACGGTTGCGGTTAATAAGACTCCTTGTGCAATATTAACACACCCAAAGCCAAAACTTGAGTTTCTCGTACCTGCCGGACCTTGATAGAATTACTCGAATACGTCCGACGGAACGCAACTCGTCCTGGGGGTTGCAAACCGTTTGCCAACGCGACTGCATTGAGAGGCGCAGTCGCTGGTGTTGGTGGAGGAGGCGCGTGGGATGCCGTAGGCCGAGATATCCGTAGACCCCTAGACGAGCTCGAAGAGACCGTCTCGAGCGAGTCTTGGCCTTGGTCTGACGAGCTCGACACGAGCTGGGGCATTGGGGGCACGGATGTGTCAGCCGGTGCTGCCAAAAAGCCGTTTTTCGTCGTCGTGGGGGTAGTCGCCGACGCCGATCGCGAGCCCAGCGAAAAGAGACCCTTTGCGTTGGGTGCCGAGGCGACGCGACGAATGAACCGTGTTGCAGATGCACCCACTGATCTTGGACTTAGGGGCCCATGGGTCTTGGGAGGTTTTGATGACGGGGTGGATGGCGTCTGGGGATAGGAGGAATGATCTTTAGCTGTTAATGACGGCGGGGAGATACGGGGAGCGAGAGGCGGCGGGGGCTGGAGACGTGATAGATGGGGTGGTCGTGCACGTTCTGACTTTGTGTGCGGCCGTGGGGGACGTCCTGCGAGTAATAACGAGGGTGAAGCCGCCGAAAGACCGTCTTCTGTTGTCCGATACTGCGAATAATGGGGATTGTGAGAGTGGTTTAGAGACATGTATCTGCCGTTGGCGCCATTAATCGAGTCAGTGGACTGAGTGTTGGAAGAGTTGTAAGAAGACCGCTGGTCTGAGGACGAGAGGTAGCCTGGATTGAGCGAAGTCGGCGTCAGCGGTAAGACAGCGCTGCTCGTCGGTAGCGGTGGTGTCTCAGGAGATGCGGACACAAATGACGACGACGAAGACGACGCTGCGAGCTTCTTGGATGAAGAATTGGGGAAGCGAAATACAGATTTCCAACTTGCTGACTGTTGCGGCCGGGGAGAGGGGTGAGGATCAGTAAAGGACCTCGTCGACGCAGACGGCGGCGAAGGGACAGGGCTCTGGACGACGGTTGGTGTTGGCATGTAGGAAGAGGACGTCGTGTCGGTCGTGGGGGTCGTTGGCCAGGGCAGTGTGGAAAAAAGTTAGAAGATCAGGAACTTGTTAGTGTATAATTATATGCGAACGTTCGCTTCTTCTCAGGGAAAACAGTTTGACAGTTTATGTAAGATTTCTGTTCCTAGTCTCTCTGCTTTCCAGCAACTTTCTGGTCTTTTCTCCCTCTTTCTCCTCTCTAATCCTCATTTCAAATTCATCGCTTGATCTCTCAAAAAAAAAAATCACCCTTTTACAATTATTGTACACTTGGACGCCCGGTCTGACTCGTCTCTTTCTCTCTTCTTCATTTCACATCCACTGTCTTCTGAACTCCCAACTATAAAAGTCTCTTGACTAGGCGCCACATATTCAATGACATCTTCTGTTCTGTCGCCGTGTCTTCCTCCGTTTAAGTTGACTCTCTTTCTGGGTCTGGGAAATAGATGCATGCATTGGGAAAACGTCGTTACAGTGCCTTTTCCGGTTCATGGTGAGTTTGTCTATTGATTCTAGTTGATGGAAGCGTCTCTTCTTTCATTCATATACGTCGTATAAGGCCTGTCTCGGTTTCCATGACTCGGAAATTTTCTCGTCAAGGACTCTCCTTTGATTTTCCGGGCACACAAGGTGTTGGACTCACTTCAGGTGCACGCGCTGCCCAGGTTTCATTAGTCAGTCAAAAAAAAACCCCTTTCAAGCGTTGTTTTTACTCACAATTGTGATGACAAAGGATACATGTATAAATTGCGTATAGACGCTGATCTCCTGGTGTAACACAAGGTTGCGCTATTATTGGAAACTTTGCAGATCTGCACCCAACAGTGCATATATATGTACACCTCCATTGCGTATTTGCTACTCCGCACCCCTGCTTACTTGTCGCTATTATCTATGCGCACTTGACATAGCACATACATCTCTGCAACGCTGACTATGCGTAAGAAGCTGACCAAGGTTGGCTCGGTCTGTTTCTCTCCAGATTCGCTTGACAAAATGCAATTACGAACTGCGAATCGGACTTGGACTAGAAGAGGCTCTGCAGTGGAGCGGGGGCGTTCCCGTCACTCATCTCTTCATTCCGTCCAGCTCGTGGCATGCGCGTGATTTTAGGACCCTGGCGAAAAAACGACGGCGGCAGAAACAGTGACCAGCTCTCAGCTAACCATAGAGGATGAGGCCGGATATCTATAGTGGAACTGTCGAAGCGAGCAAGGCTTTCGTTAAAGTTCCGGTCTCTGTATCGATTGAGGCTTTTTATACTGTTCCAAGGACCCAAAAAAAGAATCTCAAGATCGATTACCTTGATAAACTCCGCCCCAGCGCTCTACGGATAGGACGGATAGTCTGTGTCTATCAAGGACTGGAGTGTACTTAATAGGGATGCACACACGCAGAGGAAAATTTGGGAAAGAACTATCCATCAGATACATTCAGCTCTGGGCGGCGGCATCGCGTCATGTACCCAGTGTTTCTCTTCATGACGTGAGGCGGTACCGCACCCAGAGCAAAGGCAAAATGCAGACATACATACATCGGCGATGGGCGTTCATTTTTCATTATGCAAATCCCTATAACATCGCGGATTTAGGCTCTTGTATGACGCCCCTGGCTCGCGAATGCGCAAATGGATACCTTCGTCCATGCTAAAGGCGAAAATGTGTGATTTCTCTACTGCCGGTGAGCTCGCGTTCGGCCCTTGAAAGTGGGTGTTTCTTATCAAAATATGTAATAAAAAAGTGAAGTGAGTAAATCCTTATCATACCCCTTTTTCCTGAAATCCTGTTGATCATGAGGCAGCACATATTGTCCAGCCCATCGTCATCATCTGGTCTCGGTTTTCCCGGATATGGGGAGAGCTTCCTATAAGGAACTTTGGGCGTCCCGAAGAATTGGTGGGGTAGTGGATATTTCAAGCTCGAAAAGAAAAGACTACGAGGCTATTTAACACAACTTTCGAGGTCATATCGGATTATGGTCAGCAAAGGTGCGTCATTCCTGGAGGATTGCGCTCTTAAGATTCCCACAAACTGGGTCATGACCCTGGAGATAGTCGAAAAACCTCGCTAGAACTTCTTTGCGGTAGGATTTAGGATTTCCTTTTCTTTTTCATCCATCTCTCAAAGGTCGCGTTCTATTTTTCTATTTGTGCTCCTATGACATACCTTTACCTCTTCTTTTGATATGTTAATTGCGTCTTCTGATACGCAAGTCTTGACAGCCATGGAAAAAACTACGAGTTGGATGTTTTTTTTTATTAAAGTCGAATGGATGCCTTGCTGCTCGACTCCGATTGATTTTGGTATTTTTTATGTCAGCTTTCTGGCAGGCAGGAGCGCTCGTGCACAATAGCCGCTGCTTTTTTCGGTCGTCTGTGGAAAGAAAGTTCGGCTCACGGCCGGCGGAGATGTAAGGCTAGATTCTGGTCCTGGTTCTGATTATCTTCGCCGTTACGCCTCAAGATGGGATAGCCTGATGTGCCATGACCCTCCTTCCTTCCTTTTATTTCTTCTACTGAAAAGAAGATCCAACATGGCGAAAAAGTGACCACGTCTCCACATATCTGGGACGGCTGATTTTGATCGTCCCAGAGATCAACTCTGTGCTGCTTCGAGCAAGAGCAATTAATTCGGTCCAATTGAAGGTCTGTTATCATCACTCTTTTGCCTAAATCATCCGTCATAATGCCACTTTTATCCCAAATCATTCAAAATTCAAAGCCAGCAGATCATCTCTTCCTCTATTTGTTGCCGTGGGGAACTCTTTTTCGATTTCTCTCGAGGGAAAATACCTCATCGGACACTTTTCTGATTGCTAACTTCTGTCCCTGGATAGCCCATATAGTCACTCGCTCGAGGTCAATTGACCTCGGTTGGGCCTTCCTCATCCCCCTTAGAATGAAATATTCCAGTTTTCCTTGGGCGGCGCAAGACAGATGGTCTATTATGGGACCTAATTTTCTCGTGCTCCCTCAGAAAAGACCAATAACTGATATATCCAACCCCCAAGCAAAAGAATTATCGGCCATTTTAAATCATGCAACCAGAGAGAGAAAAGTCATCATTCGGATCCGGATTCCAATTTCAAGCTCCCCTCTTCATTACTAGGCTACGCCGCTGCGGGAACGCGATCTATCGGAAGATTAGCAAACGTAGAGACCGGGAAAAAGGAGTCACAAAAGCGCATATATCCTCTGCCTCTTAACCGCCCGCCCGCTCGCACGCTGGCCCTGGACAGAGAAAAAAAAGGAGTCAAAAGTGGTCGTAAGCACCCGAGAAAGGAGACCCAATCCGGACGGACATATACAGCAGCATCGTAGCAATTGAGTTGATCAAGACTTCATGGTGATAATGTGCAGTGAATTTAGAATGGTTTAGACGCCACGCACAATTAAATCGCAGTACGTCAGAATTTATTGAAAAAAGCGAAGTAGTAGATATGACGTTCTTGTTATATGTCCAGGAAAGACACTCTGGAATATTTCTTACGAGCAAACGCGCCCGGCGAGTCATGTCGAAAAAGTATCAGATCTGGAGGAACTGGGTTACCGTTTATGTCGGGATTCGGCCGGTGGGACATACCGAGCCGGGCTAGGTCACCGACAGTAACGGATATTTGGCGAGCAAGGTTCAGATTTCGCCCAAAGACATGCGAATTACAAAAAAAAATCTATAGACTCAGAATGTTCATGCAGTAATACCCCCTCACCATCCACTCGGGATCCCATTTCATCCAACGAATACTTGATTCGCTTATACCGTCGCTGCGTTTCAAGCTGTGTAATTTGTCACGGACGGGACGGGAATTTGGGAAAAACGCGAGGTCCACGCAAAACCTATAAAGCTGCAGAGGAAATACACTCCGGGTCTCCTGAATTTCCCCTCCGATGTCCGTAGAGCGTAGTAGGCCTCCTTCTATTGAGACAAGTTCCCTCCTCACAGAAAGGCCTCCTTCATATCACTCTACGGATGACGTCAACCCGCCCATCTCGACGCCTCTGAACAGGTTTTCAAATGCCGACATAGGTTGGATCCTTGCTGGCCTATGGTCTGCCGTTCTACTGGGCGCTTTTGATGGTTTGCACCCATATTTAGCGGTCATGCATCCTTTCACTCAAGTCTGAACAGGAACCGTCGTGGCAACCCTACTAACGCCAATCGGAAGCGAATTCAATGCGTCGAATCAGTCTTCGTATATTGGCACGTCTTACCTACTGTCTGTGTGCTGTTTCACACCTCTATACGGTGAGCGAAGAGTGTTCGTCGCGTGAAATCATCAATACTCACTCTGGAAATCAGGACGACTAGCTGATATCCTTGGCCGTAAAGGGGCAATGCTGCTGGCACTGTCACTCTTCGGTGGGAACTGATAAATTAGATAATAGCCTCATCTAACAGCGAAGTAATTCAGGATCCGGGACGATTTTCTGCGGAATGGCACCGTCAATGAATGCGCTCATTGCCGCCCGTGCTGTTGCTGGGATGGGAGGTGGAGGGTCAGTACATTCTTCATCAAAGACTCCTCTTGATCTATATTCTCATAAATGACTACACAGAGTCATGACAGGTGCGCATCACATGCAGGTTTCTTGTCCGTGGTGTGTCCCCTAGGCCTGACAATTCGACGTGTTGTTCAGTATCCAGTATCGCGGTGACGGATTTTATTCCGCTGTAAGGACAAGCACACCCACTCCTCTTCCCATTAGTTGGCTGAATCTCTGTGGCGTAGTAAACAGCGTGGCTTGTACCAAGGGATGGCAAACATGTGCGTTCTTTCTGCGATGGTTGAACTAAACGCGAGAATGGAAGTGTGTTGAGCTCCCCTTGTCCCAGATTGTTCGGCCTTGGTGCAGGTTTGGGTGGTCCACTTGGCGGATGGATAAATGACACGTTTGGCTGGTGAGTCCCTCCCCCCTCAACTACTCCTTGTGTATAGTTTAAATTTAAACTTTACATCCGTTAGGCGAAGCGCATTCTATATGCAGGTCAGCTTTGTTGATCCGTTGGTATACCACTCAACTTAAGCTTACCGAACGCTATTCCATTTCTTTACAGGCCCCTATATTGCTCTTCAGCTTTGTTCTCGTTGCGACCAAGGTTAATATCAAGCTTCCAGACGAGGTCCAAAATCAAAGGTTGTCCGACAAGCTACGTCGTATCGACTATCTTGGGTCTCTGACTCTTGTTGGAGCAGTCGGCTGTCTTCTTCTGGGATTCAGTCTCAAATCTACTGAGGAAATGGCATGGTCGGATCCAATAATTGTGGTTCTTCTTGCTTCGAGTGTCATCTTTGGCTTTTTGTTCGTCTTGGTCGAAAAATATTGGGCCCCCTTTCCTGTCATGCCTTTACGTCTTATAACCCAGAGGACCCCACTAGCCGTCTCGATGTCCAATTTGTTTATGAGCATGTCCGCGTTTTCAATGGTTAGTTACCATGCTATCTATTTCATTGATGCCTCGTCAATCTAATTCTTTAACTCATTTCCAGCTCTACAATGCTCCTCTCGTAAGTCTCAATGTGCGTAGATACATCATCGTACCGCGCTGAAATCATGGCATGTAGTATTTTGAGGCTGTCAGACTTAATTCTGCTGCCGAAGCAGGTAAGCACACCCTTATTTTCTTGTTTATAAGCCAATAACTTAATGGTATCAAAGGTTTACATCTACTCCCGCATTCGGTGAATAATTTTTTTTTTGTTTGGCACCGTATTGCCTTCTGATCGCTTTCAGTTTGCTATATCCACTGGTAGTGTTTTCGCAGGATGGTGAGCATTAACAAGCCTTGTATTCTATCATAGGCCTGACGCTGTCAACCGCCAGGATCATGCGAAAGACGGGGAAGCTGTATATCTTGACTCTGATATCTGCTTTGCTATCCATTTTTGCGATGGTATCTGCTGCTTGTTGGAGTGAATCATCGTCACAATTCCACCTATGGGTTGATTTGATTCCTCAAGGGTTTGGAATGGCTAGTTTCATTACCAGTACACTGATTGTACGTTCCTCCTATCATAAAGACATCTATGGTTGGATTTGTCTAAATACTGTCTGTCTCGTCCTTTTCCCTTTTTCTGTCTTCGTCTGAGTAGGCTATGATCGTTGGCGTGTACAAAGAAGACATGGCTGTCGCTACCGGAAGTACGTGGTTCTCTGGCGACAAAGTATGGATCCCAATTTGATTTTAAAATTCTCTTGCAGTTACTTACCTTTTCAGAACGACGGGGCAAGTCCTTGGCGTCAGCTTGAGTGGGGCAATCTTACAAGCTGTATTGCTACAAAAATTGCGAGAACGAATCACAGGGCCCGATGCTACCCAAGTACGTACATGCATATCCAAAACATCTGGATATCATTGCTCAAATCATATTCTTTAGATTATATATGATATAAGGTACATTCGAACCGTTTCATTAACTCACAGAACGTTGAGCAATAATTTACAGACATGCCGCGGAAATTATACCCCATTTAGAGTCCCATCTGCGAAAAGCGGCGGTGGACTCCTATGCAGACGCCTTACGCGTCGTTTTTTTATTCCAGGCCGCTCTATCTGCTCTAGGTTTCTTGGCCTCCTTGCCTATTCAAGAGAGTGTGCTTCCGTATGTCTTCTTCTATGTCTCAACATTTTACCGTCATCCTGACAAGAACGTATTGTGGACAGAGGGACTCCTGCTGCTACTGCGCAACAGGATGAGGAAAATGGCCGGGGCGAAGATGGACGCGATTAACGCGTGTTGTACAACAATTTTTTGTATTTGTATTAAACACCATAAACATTGAAAAATGTTGCGATTTCTTCCATGGTCCATTCCCCTGAGATCAAAAAATGTAAATGCACGAGGAGCCTCCCCGGTAAGATGTGCGGTAGGCGTACAGAATCGTGTGTCGGATATTGGAGTGTACAGTACTTCATGGATGTGTTTTGGAGAGGTATTGTGATGAGCAGATATTTATTCATTGCGGGACTTTCTCCTCTATCCATCGTCGGGGCCGCTTCGCCACCTTCTTTTCCGACAGACTTTCGACTTCACTGTCTGCGAATCGACCTCGTTCAGGTCTGACTGGGCATGGAAGAATGTTGGACGCGGAGACCGTTAGACACGCAGCAAAAAATGTAAGCCCGAAGAGCGAGGAAACGAATGAGCGACGTTGCGTTAAACGAAGAACTTTGTAAATGGACATCCTATGTCTAACCGTAGTTATTTAGCATTGTAGACGAGCAACAATGTCAATAGCACACATACCTAGCATATATCCATATCTATCTGGCCTCACTGATCTTCTGAATGCGCGATGAACGCTCACTGAACGGTAGAAGTTAGAGAGTAATTTAGTGACGGTGCCTCCGATTTGGGCCGTGTTTACATATGTTATGCAAAGCCCTGCCATACCTGAATTGCAGCAACTGCTTTATTTCAACTCGGCTCACAGACGACCACAGACGCAAAATGCCCAACGCACGAGTACTTCGCGACATGAAAGCACGCCATGGCGTCAATGTAAACGAAATTGCTCGACGAGCTTACCTCTTCATTGCCCGAAACGAAACACTATCCCCTCAAGTTCGTCATCATGCTCAATTGCAATTGAACACGTTTGGACGCTATACGCGTCCAACGACTGTGAAGAATCGTTGTGTAGAGTCAGGGAAAGGAAGGGGTATTATCTCAGAGTTTGGTCTGTCCAGAGTGAGTGTAATCAAATGTTGTTCTTCTTTCATTCTGACTTTTCTCTGCCTCCAAAGTTCCAATTCCGTCTCAAAGCATTGAAGGGGGAACTTCCTGGCGTGAAAAAGGCATCCTGGTAGTATGTAAGGTACGTATCTCATTATTTTTAATGAAAACAAAATAACACTTTATATGACAACAGCTACGACGACAATAATCAAACTACATAATTTAGATACAGACGGAGAGAATTCTTCAACTCAATCTTCGGATAATGATTTATCAATTCGAACGTTCATTGCTCTCAGGCATCGCTAACTCTGGATCGCCTCTATCCCTCCTCCACCTATTCGTAACATTCAATACGGCTGTATCAATCAGATAACTGCAAAAGAAAATGTGTCAACGAGTTAAGACGAATAAGCGCGAAACGGTGATTACCTATACTTGCGAATGAAGTTTTCGCCCAATTCCCAGTTGGTGTGAGCCAAGACGTCATCCCCGTGGATTCTGACCTCTCGACGATGATCTACCATAAAGTCAACGAGGTCGAGGCGATCTAAAAGTAGATTTTGAGGCAAAAAATAGGGCCGGGAAATTTCTTGTCTGACTTACGTCTATTCACAATTATGCGATCACGAAGTTCTGGATGAAGGACACAGTCAACGACGCTTTCTGAAATAATTATCAATGACTTTTGGCAGTTCGAAGGTTCCAAGTTACGAACCATGGGGTATAGTTCTATGCAAATGGATCAGAAAAGTGATATGACGAGTTCACACAGATGAATCACCTTTGTATGGCCGTAGGTCGAAGTGACGCTGGTAGGCAGTACGACGAATTCCTTTTGTAATTCTCCAAGTGGTATCTGAATGAATTTGTCAGCTCAAAAGGTCTACTCGTTCCCAGCACATATTTGGACTGCTTACTGAATTAATTTATATGCTTCGTTTTTCTTCGGGTCATCGTCTGGTTCAATTTCATCAGAGTTCGAAGTATCGGCAGGTTGATTCCCTTGTTGTAATCTCTGCTGTGAAAGGGGCGCGGCAGCTGGAGAGTCATAAGACGGGGGAGAAAGGTTCTGGTCCATATTAAGGTTGACTCCGGGCATATAAGTCGGCGTATATCCATCGAGGTTGGAACCAGATGAACCAGGATATGTTGAGGAATTTGGTGTTGTCGAGTTCGGAATGAACATGGGAGAACCATTCGATCGTAGAAGATCGGAAAACATGCCGTTTCGCTCTTGATTCCGAGGAGGTGCGTTATACAGTGAAGAAGGAGGCGGAAGAGAAGTATTAGAAAGCGAGCCCATCATTGAATAATTGTTGTGACCGCCTTCACCGTCGATGCTGTCGTTACGCGACTTTTTAGTTGAAGGATTCAAAGAATCGATGTCAGCAGAACGTTTCTGCCCCGAACTAGAGCTTTCTGCGTTGCTTTGGGCTTTCTTTCGTTTGTTGTAGCCCTCCCATGCAGTGTCCGTCTCCGACTTATTGATGAATTCGTTGAAATCTCCAAGGTTCCAACCAAGCTTTGGCAGCATACCGCCCGCGCCTTCGCCGATGAATGACGCCAAACTTCGTAGTAAATTACGAAGTGTCTGATTTTCACTCATTAAATCTGAAGAGGTCGCGACCGATGTTACAGTAGGAAGCATATTCAAGATGAATTACATGCCTTTGAGCATATTGCGCATTTCGCTGAGAGCTTCATCTTTACCGCCGGAAAGAATTTCGACACGAGCTTCGAGGTCCCGTATCTATTACTTTATTAGCGACGACGACAAATCATGACTGGCGAAGGTGAAACGAACTCGTTGTTGTTTCCTCAAACGGAATTCTCGTTGGGCAATACGATTTTGATCACGCCGAGCCGCCTGTGAGCTACACAGATATGAATGACTCTCGTTCAAATTCACGAATGAAATGGAGAGCTTACTTCGGATTTTTCTTCCGGCCGGGTTTACCTGGAGGATGAGTGTCCCCAGCATGAGATTCGAAGTCAGACTGATATTCAATGAGTATTGATGATCCATAAGATGTACACAGAATACAGTACCTCGAAATCACCCGATATGCTACGTTCTCGAGACTTCGGATCCAGTCCTTCAGGCATTTGCTTGTCTAGTTAGTGAGATTGAGTGAGAGAGATTACGAAGTCTGAGTTGCCGACCCGGAAAGCGGTTTACATCAGGGCGTTTGACATAACAAGTACAATCTTTGGCACAGCCCCAAATACTTATTGTCACTTGGCACACCTTTGTAACAGTAACATTCAGTTTCCAAGGCACATCATCATGAAAAATTAAAATATATCTTCCAAAAACAAAAGGCAGATAACTATAGCACTACAGGATGCGAGATTGGGAAATTGGCACAACAAATAACTCGATTATCGAGGTACTTACGCACGAAATACTATGTATGTACTTCTTGGTTGTAAGGTCAGAGTGGCTACTAAAGGACATTGAAGAAGGCATATTTCCAGAGACAAAGAGCTTCAGATGGAAACGACATTCCAAACCTTCTCACATAGATAGGATTTGGAATCTATAGCATTGGAACTCTGTAAAGAAACAAAATGATCGGTAACCTTATGATATAGCAAGACCACCAAGTGTAGCTCTTCCTTGAATCACTTGAGCAGATTGCAGAGTTAATCTCGCCATTTATGAGGCTGTTTTTTGAGGGTATTGATTGATTCCCGAGGTGATGCCGAAATGGATAATAGGATGGCATTGTCTAGAGAAACAATTAGATGGGAGAGTCGAAGGATCTGGTCTAGCTCGTGGCTGCTTGAATGACAGGCGCAGGAGTGACATTAGGAATACACGGGGTAGAGTACAATTGAGGATGAGAGTCGAAGCGTGCGCGAGATGTGAGAAGACCTGGCCAAGCAGGTTACCGAGCTTCAAATTGAACCACTACAAGAGAGAATGAGCTGGACAGCAGTTAATTTAGCAACCAGATACACACTTCTCTTTGTTCTTTTCTTGTAAAAAATACGATGACCACATTCTCTGCAGCGGATTGGATCGCGTGCCCTAATTTCGTTCTTAGCTCCGCAATCTAAAGTTGCAAAATTCGCATAAGATTGTGCGGCACAAAACGAAGAATATCTGTTGGAATGAGGCATACCTGCACAGAGATACTCCATCTCAGCCCGAGGTTGTGACTGATAGCTTAATCCACCTCCATTTTGGAGGCCATTAGGGGCGCCACCTTGTTGTTGTTGTTGACTCATGATGAACGTTAGAAGACAAGGTATACTGTGTGCGCTCACACATGGAGAAAATGATGTGTGGCTGTGTTGGACCAGTTTGTTATGTAAGCGGAAGTAATTGCGTTGTACCTTTTCTGTCGTTTCGTCGTCGTCGTCGGTTGTCCACCAGGCAACATCCAAGCTGATCAAGAAAAAGGCGCCAACAATTTTCTTTGAAACAAACAACGTTCTAGATATGACAGCTGCTCTGTATTCCATGTATTATAGCAGGTTTACAACAGGTGCTCAGTACTAGTCGTTGTGTTGCAACATAGAAGTAATGGAGGAATCACTTCCCCTTGGCGCGGACTCGCTAATAGTACAGAGCAACCAAGGCGTCCTCCCTCTGTCTCTATTCTATCAGGATATGACATCAACTTTCGGATGGCCTGACAGGTGATAGCTGTTCATCAACTCGTGCACGATTCCAGCAGCTACGCTTGTATGGCTCGAGAGGGCTGTGCAATTCTTTCCGGACTTCGAACCTACCGTGGACGACATTCTGACCGCTGAAAACCTTCAGACATGACATCGCTGGAAACCAGCCAACCTTCACAAGAAAGGTCTTTTGTGACAGTGTATGATTGGTGCAACCGTTTCCGGTGTCTTTTGTTATCATCCATGGGATGGTGATCTTTCTTTATTGTGGTCCACGAAAATGCACTTTATCGTGGTTTCGTTTGCGAGATTCGGCACTGCAAACAGCAGCAACGATCTTCATTCAGTGTTCGGTACGACTATGGCCTTGTAAAAGCAAGCGAGCCGGCTATAGCCTCTCATCTGGTACTTAGCGGTTCCAAAAGCAGAAAGATGCATCACCTTGCCGACCATTTTATTGATACTCTCCCATTTTAGCTTTACAACGACGATGGGTGTAGCTTTGCACGGCGTGATAATTGTATCCTCTTTACTTGACGACATAACCGTGGGTTGTCTCTAGGGTGAACTACACTCCTTTATAGATGGGCCCATTTTTCGTTTGAGTTTTCAAGGTTGCTCGTTGCCCTTCCCCAAATCCGTTCTTTCCTACATTCACTTTCATTTTAATATCTCGCAGCAATGGCGTCCTTACCTTCTTTCATAGAGCTTATGGCATCCTTAGGCTTGGAACAAGCGGCTCCCACATCCTCATCGGTGGAGCAGTCCTCGTCTTCTCCCCAACCACCATCATTGCCCGGTTCCCCTCGCTCAGGAAGCAATATTGCACCTTCGAGGTCCAGCTCAAGCCCGTCGATTAGGGATATGACTAGTAGGGCCCGAGTGCCGCGTTTCTCACCATATTCTCCTGCTTTGGTGAGTCCCTTTTTTTCTCCGCTATCTGACGATCCCTTATTCTATTGTTCCCGAAGTCTTTGACCAGGAGACGGGGAAGTTTATCTTCAGTCTCTTCATCTTCAGATTTTGAATCGTCGCCTATGAGCGCAGTACGTGTGATATCTGCCCTTACCAGAGAACTATTCTAATCCCACGTTTATTATCACTACTCATAGACATTCTTTGTACCTTCGCCGCGTCCGACAGCAACGCGTCCGAGAAGATATCGCAACAAGCTTACCGTAAATACATATGGCTCGTCGAGTGATCTCAACGCCGATACTCCCATTTCCACCTATGTTCGGCGCAAAACACCGGGCACATCGCCCACCTCTCCTACATTCAATCCAGCCGACAGTGGATACGAGTCGTCATCGCCTACTCTGATGCCTTTTTCTATACCCAGTCTCCCAGTGCTCCTCCCGCACTCAGCGAGCTCAGAATCTTTCCCTGATACCCTTTCATCTGATGTTGAAATCCTGGACGCAGACCGCAGTTCACCACTTGCCGACATCACAGGCACGACCGATTATTATCGTTTCATCCGCAGACGCACTGGCACCAGGATATCGAGACCTAGCACTCTCCGAAGCCACAACACGAAGCGCAAGCAGACCATCGATGCCTCCTCCTGATCACCCCAGGACCTTTTTTATTATTTTCCTCCCATCTTCTCTCTCTCTCTCTTGTTTGTACAATAGACTATCATGGAAACACATCCGGACTTGTACCTTGCATACCATCCAAAATCAATTTCCATCCTATCGTTACAGTTTACCTGTCGTACCCACACTCTTTTGGCTTCATTGGGTTGATTATTGTCTATTATCTTCCAGCGCATTCTTTTAGCACTTTTGCATGGATTTCTCTTTCTTCGTTTTTTACTTCATTTCTTGGAAGAACATTTTTATCTAGGCACCACATCGACTCTTTCATTATGCTGTGTAGACACGGTAACCGCGTATTAAATTGCACCAGGAACCCCTATGAGGGGTGCGACAAATTCATGCTAAGTAATGGGAAGGCAAAACGGATTAGCCTTTGATAATTTAAAAGCGCAAGTAGGTTCGTAACATCAAAAAACGTGAAAGGCCCCTCTTTCGCAACCATCTGGATCCGTATCATGCGGAGAGTAGGCCGGCGAACAATTGATGACAACCTAATCGTGGTCGTCTTCGTCTGGGCCTGGACATTGGTTTTGCAAGTCTTCTTCACTTTCGTACTTGACGCCACACCAAAAACAATAAGCATGCTTAAACCGAAGGTATGAGAGCACGAGATGTAGGCGATCCTGTGCCTTGAGAAGAGTCAAAGAGGTGTGATCAACGCAAAATAGAATAGAAGAATGATCATTTAGCTTTCGTCCCATATGCGGAAGTGAGATTGAAGATCAACGAACCTGGAGACGCAAGAACTGAGCGGCTTCCTCAAGAATTTCAGGGGGGTATTGATCTACAGCGGATATTGTCTTCTTTGGCTCTGACAACTGTCCTTGGTGATCTTCGTCCGGACTTATGGGGTGCAACGCGTCGGCCTGCATTTGTTTCCGTAGACGGACTTGAATTGGTTCTCCGTGTTGCTCAGGCATCACCAGGGCGTTACTATATGCCGTTAAAGCGTCGATGAGACCTGAAGGGAATGTATCGTTGTTGCTGGGATTCAACCATAGAATGTTGAACTAGGCAACAGCAATAAAATAAAATATATTTCATCAGTCTTCTGGTCGAAAACTCTGAGATACAAAATGCCATGCGTACCGTAATCCCCATTTGTTCATCCAACGTCGTGCAAGTGAGCTGAGCTGGTGCTGGAAAGGATACAGGAGAGAAACGAGAATAGAACACATCAGATCAATATTACAAGGGCGAACGCAGCAGTATTAGATATAGATATATAGATAGTAGCAATCTCGTTCTCTCTGTGCAGAGACGAGATCCAAGATTTAGCAGATGTGTACGCACTTAATCGTCCTTCAGCTTGTCTGTTTTTATATTCATCTCTGGCACGATCCCTGAAATCACGATGCTCCATGTCGTCAGCCATCTTTGCCATTTTAGCCAGACGCTCCGTCGCTGTGGGCGAGCGTGCGCGCTTCCCACCCAGACCAATGCCTTTTTTGCCTGGAATATCCATGGAAATTGATTCAGTTTCCGAGCCCATACTAAATATGGGGACCAGGTGAAGTAACTAGCCACCAACCTGCCCATTCTTGTAGTGGTAACGGTTCTACTTTGTGCTTTGTGTATGGAGGGGAGACGGAGACGGCAGGCACCGAGTGTTGTTCGCCTATAGGTTCGGCACTTGGAGATGCGTAGACCCGTTGGCCGCCACCGTCGGCATTGCTATCACCATCTTCTACGAGAACATTAGCTATAACAACAACGAAACCAGAAGCAAATAAGTACTCGTGGGAGGAGAATTGAGTAGAGTTTCGCCCGATTGTTCCTCCGAGTGGTCATGACCTCCAGTGTTTCCAAGTGACTGCCCAGGTTTGAAGCCCATTTTCATCATTATGGACAATGCTTTGTTGCCAGAGCCAATGCCTGCGGCCTCTTCTTCCCTAGCTCGTTCAAACAGACTCTTGCTCAGACCTTCCTCACGAGATTCGATCTCCAGTTGGCGTCTACTTTTCTTCTTGTTCTGTTCATTCTTGAGCTGTGCCTTTTTCAACGCCTCTTTGCGTAGTTGTGAGTAGGTACTGGGTTTCGCTTTGCTCGTCGACTCTGGATTCACCAGAAACTTGTCGGAGAGGTAGTCATCGTCCTCATCAGACATGGGTTTGAAAGTTACAAATACAAGTCAACATCGCGTTCCTGGCTTTTCTGTCAACGTGACATTCCAGGGGTCTCTAATCTCATTCCCCAAAGAAAGAGGATGAATCAAGGTAATATCATTACAAATAACAAACGATATCACGATGTAAGGGATGAACTGTAAAAAAACGGCACCAGACCGTAAGGTGAACAAGTTATAAGCAGTACTGTCGAAAACAAGGAAACCGCTATCAATAACACGTATCACACTGTATGAACGAAAGCGAATATAAAAGGGGGTGGACATAGACATGGGTTTAGCGTAGATTATCATGAGGGCGTTAGTTCTGGGCGTGATCATTAAGCGGTAGCAGGGGCGGCAGCACCATCGGTGGCGGAGGCAGCAGCAGCATCGTCGGCCTTCTCTTCCTCGTGGGGGGTGTTGACGGCGATCTTGACGGCGATGGTACGGCCGCCAACCTCTTTGCCTTCCAGAGCAGCAATTGCCTTCTGCTGCTCTTCTTCGGAGCCGACTTCAACAAATCCATAACCTTTGCTCTTCCTGGGTTGACCCCAGCGCCTGCGAACGATGCGGGCGCTGACAACATTGATTCCGGCCTCGGTGAAGAGAGTAGAGAGGCCAGCATCGTCAACACTGAATCCGAGGTTGGCGACGAAAAGCATAGTCTTGGAAGGTTCACCGGCGGGGTCCTCGCCAGCCGGACGGGTAGGACGAGGGGTCTTAGGCTTGCGAGCACGAGGCTTCTTGGCAGAGCCTTCAACAGGAGCAGTTTCGCCCTCCGCAGCGGGAGCAGGAGCCTCAGCACCGTCACCAGCAGCGGCAGCCTTCTTGGCCTTGCGCTAGATAAGACAATAAGAAAGTTTCTTGATTCTTGAAAACGTGTCAACTTACGGCAGATTTGGATTTCTTCTTCTTCTTGGGTTTGGCTGCCTCGCCAGACTCTGGAGCAGCAGCACCGTCGGCCTTGGAGGCCTCTCCGTTTGCTTCAGCTTCAGAGACTTCACCGGGGACAGCCTTGCTGCCACGCCTGCCGGGTCTTCTCTTCGCCTTCTTCTCCCTTTTATCTTGTTCCTTTTGCTCTGATGGTTTGGCAAGTTCAACAATTACCGCACGACCATCAAGCTCCTTCTTGTCGAGTGCTTCAACGGCCTTTTGGGCAGCCTCTGCTGTGGCGAGAGCGACAAATCCATAACCCGCAGAGCGAGTTCCGCGTAAGATGACTTGAGCGGAGAGGCTACGAAGAAAAAAGCTTAAGAAAAAAGGGGAGTATGAGGCTGTGCATGTGTGCCACGTACATGTCGTTAGCGACAGGAGCAAAGAAAGCCTTCAGCCCGTCATCGGTCGTAGAATAGGAAAGGTTGCCAGCAAATACCTAGTGAAGAAAAAGAATGAAAACATTGTTGGAAAGAAACAGAAAGACAAAAAAAACAGACTTTGAAGCCAGCTTCCTCGACTTTCTCTTGTGCGACCGGAGGCACGCCATTCTCAGTAACAGGGGCGGCTTGGGCGTCAGACATGATGATGGGCTTATAGAACTGGTGAGTTTTTTAATGTGGATGAACGGGAACCGGTTTCTTCGTGTCAAACTTGAAGGTTGAAGAAAAAGAGAGACTCGAGAGAACTAGAGGCTTTATGTACTCGATTTGTAAACATGGCACAACTCATTCGCCCCCTTTCGGCCATCGTTTATTCGACACACAACACAAACACCCTGTGTCGCCATGACATTTTCAGGAGAGAATCATGATGTGTCAACTTAGGGCGGTGAAAGCTTTTGTCTATACTCGTTCTAGTACAGGATCTATGCGGCCGAACTGTAAATGAAAAAGTGCGAACAACTAGAAGAATAGTGAAAAACGCGTCTACATCGCGTAGGGGATACAAACACAAATGTTTTTCGTTACAAAAGAGAAAAAACACAAGAACAATGGCTGAAAATAAGACTTGAATTCACATAGGCCAAGAAAAGCCGTGAGGGTCCGTGCGTGCGGTGATTGGAGAGAGCTCGGCTGGGACCGATGGCTTAAAGCGAAAAAAGAAGGCGTCGGTTGATTTTCGACCCTTCTTCTTCACTCCTGTCTCCCGTTCCTCCCTTACATTCTTTTATCCACCGCTCCTTTATGACCACAACCATGGCTTCAAAACTTATTAACCTCGTCGCTCTCTCCTCGCTCGTTATTCTTGCTTGCTCCTACGGTGCTGCGCCCGTAAACGCGCTCTCTCTTGACGTGTCTCCGAACCATGCCGTTCGTCATCTTGGTGGTCACCACCAGGCCTTAGCAAAGAAGAAGCGTGCAGAATCTAGACGATGCAAGCCTCGTCCTAGCAGCAGCTCGAGCATTGCTTCGGTTAAGCCAACCTCAACCAGTGTCAAGGTTGTTCCCGTTGTCACGCCAACCTCAACAAAGGCTCCTGTCGTCATCCCCAAACCTTCTTCGACAACTCCCAAGCCTACTCCCACTCCCACTCCTACTCCTGCTGCCCCAGCCTCTAACACTGGTGCAAAGGTTGGTTTGGCATGGTCTGATGGTGATCCTTCAACCCTCAAGAACTTCAAAACTAGCAAGGTTTCTGCGTAAGTCTATCACCGGCAATTACTGTAATCGTTAATAAAATGTTCGCTGGCAGCATTTATAACTGGAGTCCCAATAAAGTCCAGGGTGCTGATGCTCTTGGTCTTGAATATGTCCCTATGTTCTGGGGTACCAAGCAAATTGATAGCTTCAAGAACCTTGTCAAGCCTGGTTACGCTCGTCACGCTTTAGGCTTCAACGAGTATGTCTGCCTTTTATTTGACGCCATTATAATTTTTCATTCCTTTCAAAGGCCCGACCACGCAGGCCAAGCCGCTCTTGACCCAGGCTATGCTGCATCCCTCTGGAAGCAATACATGGAACCCCTCAAGAATTCTGGATATACACTCATCTCTCCCGCCGTTACCTCGGGTGCTAGCGGTATTCCTTGGTTGAAGAGTTTCTTTGGTGCATGCCAGGGCTGCTCAGTAAGCTTCCATTTCCTCGATTGAATGGCAATTGAACTCATGTATCATTAGATTCCCATTCTGGCTGTCCACTGGTACGGAACCGACCCCAACTCCTTCATCTCATACCTCAATCAAATGCACGATACCTTCGGCCGCAATATTTGGGTTACTGAATTTGCTTGCCAGGTAGCTATCATAAAACTTGTTCTTCTGTGGTAAATTGGCGTTAAATGTTTCTCTTTTTCTTCAGAACTTCAGTGGAGGTGCTCAATGCAGCGAGTCGCAAGTCGTTACCTTCATGAATACTGTCACTGCTTTCATGGACAAGACCCCTTGGGTTGAGAAATACTTCGCATTCGGTGTGTATCATTTCGCTTCGTCCTTATGTATACTTATCTGAACATTCATAGGTGTTCAACATGACATGGTCGGTGTTAACTCTCTTAACCAACTTATGGCCAGCAATGGTTTCCCAACCAGCCTTGGTTACTCGTACATTAACTGAATGATCGGCGTTTGCAATTCCCTATGATACCCTGATGTCTTTTAATGACCTCTCCTTTGCCTTTTAACTCGCAAGTGCCAGTCACTTTTCGTGCCGTGTCTTCTTTTTGATACAGGTTATCGATGTTGTAATGCTGCGCATCCACATTTAATACATTAGAATATTGTCCTTGTGGATTGCTCGACTTCCTTCAAAACCTCTATATTTCATTCATCTGTCCATGTCTTCCTTTCGTGGTATGGCACTAATTTCAATTTCTCTGTGAATTTTTATCTGCTCCTTCATGAATTATGTTAGCCGGAGCGAGCGCTGAGTGCTTGTGAATCGTGATTGACCTTATTAGTAATGTCTTCTGCCTGAGAATATCAAGCCCAAGTTAGTTCCACTGCCAACCCCGGAATAAAACGTATCACTAACCATTATCTTGTAGGTACTAAAGAGAAGGATTTTGAGCCTCAAAGGGGTCTCACAAGGACGCCACCACCTTTGAGAACCGAAATGGCCAACGTGAAGCTGTCTCCCGCAATCAAACACCTCTTGACCCTCCGCAGCCCTAATGCATTGCCGAGTCCATCATTGAACCAGCTCAATCGAGTGTTCACCAGTACTTTCCGCGAGGCACAAGCAAAGAAAGCGGAAACCGGATGGCTAGTCGCAACGGTATGTAGGCAAACTCATCGCCTCGTTTTTCTATTCTCCAGAAGGACTTCCGTTCTGTTCTGTTCTCCATATGTTTCTTTCTTTTTCTCTCTGTGTTGAATTGGGTTCTTAAGCTAGCTTTGCTCATTTCATATTACTAGACCTGCTCGCTTTTGACTGCGAATCGGCCGTCTGCGGTGGGCCATTTGTATCGCTTCGTCACAAGGCCTGCTTCTTCATTAGAAGATGGCGGAAAGCAGACGGGTCCTCTTGATATATCTAGTGCCATTAACAAAGCTGCGTTGATGCGCGAGTCAGCGCTGAAGAGCGTCATCTTTATCGGAGTGCCACGAGTGAGTCTAAACGCTTTCTTCTTGATATTCTAGGTCGCGCTATGGACGGACTTTTTCCACAGTTGAATTAATAGTTCCATCTCTCAGGTTATCTTGACCCTGGCAGCGTTAAATGAAGCGCTCGATGACGAAGTCAAGCAAGCTTTGCGAACTAACTCCCGAAGGTACGGATAACCTTCTTTCTTTTCGGTTCGTTCTTACTCGACGCTGACATACAACCTTCCGCTATTTTTATCTTACGCGCGTTTTCTTTTTATATATCAATTCTACCCATTTGACTGTGTGTTTTGACATACAATTCATTATGATTCCTTCCTTACTGGCCGGGGATTGAAAATCTAGGACCGCAACCGCGGATAATGTCGAATCGATAGTGACGCGGGGAAGAGGTCTTTGGAATTCAATCTACACGCCTCATGCAGATAAACTCCACGATAAGTTGGGTTCGTACCACCCAGATTTTATTGGTCAGTCGAACACGTTTTTTCCATTTTTTTTTGACATATTCTTTCCAATCTTGGCGTGCAAAACAACGCTCTTCCGTCTCGGCCCGTTTCATTACACTGGGAGATCCTTGTTCTATCCAAACGCATGCATCATCAATGCATCATCATCCATATTGCACTCTCTTCGCAAAAACACTTTATCTTTATCTGATTTTGTGTTTTGGTCGTCTGTCGCTTTCCGGTCCTCCGTTCCTTTTTTCATGTGCTGATGATATCCTTTTTATCTTTTATGCTCTCCCCCCACATAGCGTTTATCATCCAGTCCTATGGCGCGGTGCTCTCTCCTTTGCCGGGTCAACCTAAGGTTTATGGAGAGTCCAGCAGCGTGGATGATCCCGATCAAGGAAACCTTAGTCGCGCTCTGGGCTCTGTCGTAGGCATAGCAGCCCTCCGCGCAGAGGGAGGCGTTGGCCCACAATTAACCAGCCATGTTTTCGGTCTTCTCAAGGCACGGGTTGAGAAGAATCTCAGTGAAGAAGACAAGTGGCTTTCAAGCGATGAGGGGACTGAGTGGATCATTCGCATAGTGGATGAAGTCCTAGATGGGGTGTCAGTGTCATCAGAAGGACAAGATCATCGACAAGGAAAGGTCAAATTATGATATTGGAGTGCATATACATGCATTCTTAGGGTCCGGTGACCGTTTGATTCTTCTGAATGGCTGCATTGTACCTGTGGGTGAATTGCATCGTGTTTTCTTCAATTCAGCTCAGTTCTGCCTCGCGTTAGATACGCGTAAAGTAAAGTCTGCTTATCCTCTCTAAATTCGATCATGTTTTCTATTTTTTGCGCGATCCGGACCTATGGGAGGGCTCAGCTGTTCGATAGATCTAGGAAAACATAACATATAGCTTCTGGAGGCTGGAAATTTTAGAGCTATAATTGTTGAAAAGTGGATGTCGTCACTGAAGAAGTGCAAGAAGTCATGTTTTTAACGGTGGGTATCATACAGGAAGCAATAATAGTACAAGGTGAGAAAGTCGAACACATACATGGCTTGGAATGAGTATTTTTATTGCAGTCTATAGATTCCAAGCCGCGCAAAAGCGATATATCATGGCTGTGAGGGTGACCATGTCCATCATCGGTGGGTGCATCTGAAATTCGCGTGAGGAACATCCTCCAAATTTGCTTGATAACCACAGGAAACGGAAAACATACCACAGTACCAAGGCCCGCAGTTCGGATAAAGTGTAGTTCGCCATAAACGTCTCCAACTTGATAGCGAGTCAATCGGGTCGGTCGGAAAAAAGCGATGATTTCATTATTAGGGTCCTGAAGCTGAAAGAAAGAACACCTGTCAGCTGTAACTTATATATGACGGAACAATGAATTGGAGCCTACCACAATGTCGGCGCTTGTGGTACTCGGTCTCCAACGATATTGAAGACCATCGGGTCCGGTGAAATAGCGCGCACCCTGACCATGGCCATTCGCAAAGTAAGAAGGGAAGAATCAGACTTTGATCGGATGGAATACGAACGTAGATTGAAGGATCCGGTCGGGCAAGATCAGCCATACGCAGACTGTGCTGTACAATGAAAATAAGGTAAGCTCGACGTTCTTTATCTAGGCGACAAGTAAATATCATACAAACCTTGCCTATGAGCACGCGACCGAGCCCACCGTTAGGAGCCCATTCAAGCTTCGCGATACGATCTTCTTTGTTAGGCCGTAAAGCGCGCCACATTGTAGTTATACTTGTGCCATTCTGCGAAACAGCCGTCTATAATAATAATCGTATTCAGTCGATCTGCGTAGGGCGTAGACGATTCGACGGACTTGAAAACGGAAGACTATGCTGCTCGCGTTGAACAGCATGCTTTCGCGTACGTCTTGGTTAGTCCAAGAGAGGATATCGTTGTTGGGAGTGGCCATTGCGAAAAGGCAAATAGGACGAGAATGAGTGATAGGCTAAGAGAGCTCTGGAGAAACTAGCAACGGCCTTCCTTGCTGTTTTTATACCCAGAAGTTTTTTGAGTGTGAGCATTCCAAAAATTTCGGGTAGATGATCCTTGAAGCGATCGGGAACGTGGTCGACAAAAAAATAAAAAGGAAAAAGATGATATGTGTTCAACGTGTAGAAGGGCTTGAGGTTCTTCCACCTTAGTCAAGTGGAGCGAGGCTCCGGATTGACCAACACTAATGATCGAAAACCACGAGTCGATACCATAGTACTTGGTTCTTCCATTAGTTAGACCTCTCTATGGGCAAGAATGGATCTTTAGATGATCCTTTTCCCCTTTGAAGGGGGGAAGGTTGAGTTGCGCGTCGGCGGTTTCCCAATAAATCGGAAAATAGCTGAAGATGACCGGTCATGTCGTGATTGATTTGATGGTTCAAGTTCTTGTCGACCCACACGAGGCAACCTGGTTTATACGAAGCTGAGTTGAAGATATGAACGTGTATCTGCATCCGGGGTTTAGGTAAAGCATGTCTTCATCGTGTTCAGATACTGTCACCGGCCGAAAGGCACAGGAGATAAGGAAGCAGTTGCTTGTGCGCAAATGTATTATCCTTCTGGTGTTAGACCAGGATTTAAGGTGTGTTTTTGATTTTGGATGATGTTATCGGTCTTCCCAAGGGTGGTCGGCATCGTGCCACTCTAGTTGCCAGAGTTCTCAATTTGTCGATCAGTTCAGAAGTTTAATGTCGCTAATATTTTGGTTTTCCGACTGCACAATTAGAGATTATCCGCATTGAAACGCTGGAATCTTGCTCGAAAGGACAGACATACATCATTAACGTAATGCTGAAAACAAGCATTGCCGACAATAATGAATTATGGTATAGTGGGATTATTAAAATTCTGCTAACGTGGATGATGAGTTAGACCACGCATTCTTAGTCGAAGCGACCTTACACACATTGGTCACTACTAATCATGGGATAACTTGCACGCCCAAACTCCTTGCACTGCCTACCAACATTCTAGCGACTGATTCTAAAGGCAGGGTCTTCATATGTTCATCGGCAGCTTTTATTTTTGCAATCTCGTAGATGTGCTTGAGACTTATTGAACCAATGATGTCGTGTCCTGGTTTTCCTGTCCCTTTCTCGATTCCAGCTGCCTGCTTGATGAAGTAACTGGCAGGAGGCGACTTGGTAATAAAGGTGAAAGTACGGTCCGGTTGGACGGTGATGATAGTTGGTACTGGGACACCAGGTTCAATATGTGCTGTCCTGGCGTTGAACTCTTTGCAAAAGTCCATCGACTTCACACCGCGTGCTCCCAGGGCAGGACCAACAGGCGGTGTTGGGGCAGCTTTGCCAGCTGGAATAAGTAGGCGCTTCATGCCACATGGTCAGAAGATATATAATATATTAGAGGTCCATATTGTCGCGTACCACAAACTGTGCCCTAGCTTTTGCCGATGATTTTGACATGGTGAAGAATAACTGTGTGGTTCGCGATTCGACATTCAAACTGGTCGGAAAAGTTGCTGTCACGTGCCAAGACTTCCATATTGGGTATACTCAACCTGTAGTGACGCATGCAAATTCAGGGGGGAAAGGTCTCCTACGCTCCTTACCTTGTACCATGAAGTCCTTTGCTATCTTGTTATCTCTCGTCTCTCTCATTACTGCCACACCCTTGGCATATGATTACCAGTCGCCTTTAACTGCTCAAATTACCAGCTATCCAGGGTTTGACTATGACCTCAACGCGTTGCGCCTGGTTCAGTTAGAGGGCCACGACCCGGTTTGGATGACAGAACTTGAGAAGGTAAAGCACTATAACATTTGGTAGTACCTTTACTGAAGTTATAGTTAAGATCCAAATCAAAGCTCACGGTGTCAAGTTCTTTGACATGTAATGATACAACTTGTTCAGCACCTATTATTTCGGCGAGTTGCTAATAAGTACTTTCCTTAGCACAGACGCACAGGACCTCGGCCTTACTGCCTCTTTGAGACAGAGCAGCAAGAAGCGTAAATTACTCTCACCAATAATTTGGACTGAATTAATTCTTCATCGCAGATTTCCCAACACCAAATGCTACGCAAATCGTTGAACCGATTCTGAAGACATTGTCCACGGATGGCCCGAAAGAGAACTTGAAGAAATTTTCCAGCTTCCGAACCAGACGTGAGTATATAATATGAACCTAGGATGACTTGATTCGCAATAATTCTACAGATTATCGAAGTGATGTTGGGCCCTTTTTCTTTCCTGTTAACATCTCACTCATTGCTGGAGATAGACTGGTAAACAAAGTCAAGAATGGTTGCTTTCCAAGATCACAGAGGTTTTTGATTTCTGTGCAGTAATGTCTATCTACCTGACAGTGCTTTACATAGATCACCGCCCAGCATGCGTCGAAGTCTCTTCAAGAGCTCATCACAGCTAGGGAGTTCCCTCATTCTTGGGGTCAAAACTCCATTGTAAGAAATTAGACAGGCTGACGACATGCACACTGATTTCTTAAATCACGCAGATTCTTCGTATTGAAGGCTCTTCTACCACTGATGACAGTGTCGTTGTAATTGGTGCTCACCAAGACAGGTATATTGACGAGCGATGGGGCCAGTGCATGCTAAATTAATTTTTCCATGTCAGCACGAATATGTGGCCTTTCCTTCCTGCGCCAGGTATGTATACCAGCGTTTGGAATTTTCGCTTTTGCTGAAAGAATAATTGCAGGAGCTGATGGTTTGTCTCATAAAACGCGATATCGCTCGTTCCCTTACCCTTACTTAGATGATGGATCTGGGAGTGTTACCATCCTGGAGTCGTACCGTGCATTGATTGCAGCAGATTTCCGGCCTGTTCGTACGGTTGAATTCCACTGGTATTCTGCAGAGGTATTTTGGTTTTCTGATGGTGGAGCCCATACTAAAGCGTATATATAGGAAGGTGGTCTTCTAGGGTCGCAAGCAATTGCCAAGGATTACGAAGCCCGAGGAGTCAATGTTCTTGCTATGAGCCAGGTTGGATCGTGTTTCCTTTACTTCACATATACATACTGAAGCCCTCTCTGTTATAGTTCGACATGACCGCTTGGGTGAAGAGAGGAACTCGGGAGGAAGTTGGAATTATCACTGATTTCACGGACGATGAGTAAGTTCAAGTTCAATCTTCCCAAGGAGACCCGTTCACTCCTACACACGCTTCTAGCCTCACTGCCTTTAACAAGGCTCTAGTAGACCTTTACCTTGATATTCCATATGTAGAGGTGAGTCTATCCTCCAAGAATCATTCGATACTTCATACCAATTTTCTCCATAGACTAAATGCGGATACGCCTGCAGTGACCAGTTGAGAATCTCAAACGTCTTTTTTCGATTGGAGCACACGCTAACTATAGCAACTGTTCTCTAGCGCCTCGTGGAGGAAGGCTGGATACCCTTCTTCATTTACCATTGGTCAGTTTAAAACCCCATCCGACTGGTGCATGGCATCACTAATAACCGGAACTTCGTAGAGAGCTCCTTTGAAAATTCGAACAAGAACATCCATTCTACGAACGAGTGCGTATGCCTCGACATTGATTTAGATTTATTGTTAAAACCCTTACCTTCTAGTCGTATCGATATCTCCGATGAATTTAGCTTCAGTCATATGCTAGAATTTTCGAAATTGGCTGTTGCTTATGTGGTTGAATTGAGCTCTTTCGACTCTTCGAAGAAGTGAGATAATAATAGGCCATCCAATTCACGATGGAAGAAGGCTTGGACTGCCTTGACGCGGTAGAATGTAGACGGACATGATTTCGGTTTATTAATTTAGCGAGTGTGATATATACAGAACCATGTCATGGAATATAAATCACTTATCGACAATTAGACTGCCTTCTCCAAATAGTTCAACGAACGCGAGGCTGTTTTCTTGATAGCAGGCTATACCTTCACCAGCGAAAGTGGCGTGAACGATGGGTCCCATGTCCTTGAACTGGTGCGTTAGCACTGGTATCTGTAAGTCAAAGAACGACTCTGTTAATAATATGGTTTAGTGTTACAAAACTATGTATACCTTTAGGTTACGAAAGTCCCACATGCGAACAGTGCCGTCTTGATACCCCTTGACAAACGTAGAGGACTTGATATCTCCGCGATTGGCCTGAGCGGGGGATGAAGCCTGCCTGGCACCAAAGTAACAGTCTGCCGTTCTATCAAAGCCATGCTTTATCCTCTCGTCGTAAATCTGTACCTGGAAATCCAGGCTATTCACCTAATATAAGATATTAGACATCTCACATAAGGTGGGGCAATAAATTAGCCTGTATAGGGCTTACCTCCAAGAGGGCGATATTTGGCGCCTGTTCGTCAATGTGTATTTGATGGACACTGTTAGATAATTGAGTGGATTTTGGGGTCGATGTCAAATGCCTTAAATCGAGCTGCACCAGCTTTCTCGAAGTGCCAACCAACAAGGATCCATGTCGAAAAGCGAGTGCTTCTGGGATTGTTGTGAGAGTTGTCAATCTCTCCGTGGTTATCGAATTCGAAGCCTTTACATTCCAAATATACAATGACCTATCATGGCCGCCAGTGAAGAATTTGAAATGGTCGCTAGTCATGGGCTTCGCCGCGAGGCAGCTTATAGCTCCTGTTGACTTTGAATTCCGAGCATCGAGGGACACTTGATGAGGTTTGACCTGTAAATCATTAAGACACGTCGAATGATCCTGTGACTTCTATGAGCAAGCGAAGAATTGTGTCCGCTTAAGCTTCGCACCTCAGAGCTAAACCTGAGCAGGGAGACCTGATGAGGACCACGATCATAGCCTATAATCGCAGTTTCACCACAAATGACTGCATCAACTGTATGTCGATATGCCAAATAATTAGGTTTGGAGTACTTCGATAAACGGTAGCTACATAAAATGGTTAATAACGTTTGGCAGATAAAAAAAAGGCATCTACACACTGTGGTTTCTGGCGGTGAAACAACTGTATGTCAGCCCTCATCGAAACAGTTATAAAAGGCCGGTCATTCGTCGGAACCAATACCCTCCTAGCTCGGTTGTGTGGGGACTTCGGAATGGGTATGTGGTTGATATGGATTTGCTTCTGGTCCTCCGTATTTTTTGCCGCTCTGCGGACAAGAGAAGCACACTGAGATTGTTGTTTGATGGCCCCCGCACCATTTACGGAGGAGTCATTTACCACTGTTCCTGAGTAAGGTAGTTCGAAGGCTTTAGACAAGTGGACACCGAGTTCCGTCTGATTGGAGCTAAAGAAACGGATGACATTTTCTTCTACTGGAGGAAGTAGAGATTTTGCAGATGGGGATGCACCAATCTCTGACCCGCTGGAGTTTCCCGTGTCATCTTCGTAGATATCTTTTGCCAAATTGCGGTAAAGATCTTCTTCCTCTAGAATGCCCGGCAAATTGGCGCCAGCTTCCAGCCTGGCGCTCGGAATATTGCATTGAACGGCGATGACGGGTTCTACTATACTTGCGAATTTGCTGTCTTCATCGCCATTAGAAGCCTTGACTGGTTCATCGTTATCTGGATTATCAGCATCGTTCCATAGAACCCAGCCACGCGCGACTAAGATGGCGTAGGCAGCGTTAGCGATGTGTGGATGAGAAAATTGCACGGAAATGGTGCAATTCCCACCGGCCTCGACTGCACTGCACGAAGCAAAATTTGACAATCAGCACCGGCGAAATGGTTAGAGTCTAAAAGATACGAACATCTGATCTGAAAATCCTAGGCCACAAAGAAGATCGTAAACCTGTGCTTGTACCTTTGTGGATAGCCTGGGTAAGTGGGTAAGAAGGACCGTGCAACCTTCGACCATTATATTCTTTTTTTCAAAGGTTCCGCGCTTTCTACTAGGTCGTCTGTGTAACGGATGAAGTAGTTTATCGCGCGTTTCAGCGTCTTCAGCATTCCTGCTCAGAGAACTTGACCTTGAGGACAAATATGCTAATGTCGACGGGTGGTCAGAATTTGAGGCTGGTGTTCGCGATTCGGATGTCTCCCCTTTCATTCTTGCATTGCTACTAGGTTCCCTATGCGCACACACTGTTCCTATATCACGGCCCCTGGAAGTTCTGATGATTTGAGTGTAGGAGCTACCAGAAGGATGCATATATACACCACCTACAAGTTGACTAGCTCCTGTGGCAGCCTTTCCTGAAGGCTGCTTTTGAAGTACCCTTTTCTTTCCGATTCGGATTCAACAGGGGAGCATGCTTCTGTCCTAGTACAGGAGAATTCTCTCGGCTTATAATGATGATCAAGCTCAATGGCTCTCTGAAAAGAAGTAGCATCTATCGGTCTAGAAATTTCCGGGAACATGTCTTTTGTTATAGAGGGAGAATATTTGCAGGGTATGGTGCACTAGTATTTTCCTGATTTCGCGCGATGGGGACGACCGACTTGCGCTTATCGCTAGGAATGGACGTGGGCGGACAACATCGAGGGTGAGTGTGTGGCAGCATGAAAGGCTCCAGAATTTCTTGAATACATTCAAGCTTAAGCTTCGCCAGGGGAAGTAGTTTGTCCCGTAAGAAAGAATCTAATCTAATCTAAGCAATGCCCGGAAACCATTTTTTAGACATGTTATCAGTTTAGGTAAGCGACGAAATACTTCCAAGTTGTCAATCATTAGTAACTAGTTATCCACCAACTGTGTAACATCACTCCGGGTTCTAGTATTTACTAGAGTTCTTGTCCTCTTTCCCATGTCCCGGGCCAGACAACAAAGAGAAGATGTTGAACGTGCATATGAACTTCAATCGAAGGCTGCTATAGCAGGAGCTGCTCGTACTACGGCCATTGGCGTTGGATTGGCTGTCATTGGGCATCATTTATGGCCATTCTTCAGGTAATTACTACAGCAAAATATACATAAGAAAGCTTATGGGCAGCTTACTAGGCGACAAACCCTTGCGGCCAAGGGGTTCATGATATCCGGATGTGTGTTTCTTCTTTTTACAGTCTGAGACCCTCTAACGAACGATGCATACTTTTTCTTTTCTCAAGTCACCATTGTCGGTCTTGTGTTTGGCGCCGAGTCTGCCCTCCTTGAACACGAGAACAAAAGGAGACGAGAGGAAAATGACCTGCGCAAGGAGGCTCGTTTGGACCTTGCGCGCAAAGGGATAATAGCAACCGAAACAGAGATAGCAAAATGGAAAGAAGCTAGGGAGTTGGAGAGGCCAAACCCAATAATATCAGAACATAGGTCAAGGTCAAGATAGCCAAATAATATTACAATTGTGTCGCTAACCAGCTTTGATATTTTATTTTGCGAATGGAAGCTGGAGACGAATGTACCTTGGTATTTGAGTCCTTGTTGACATTATCATAACATTTCGATGTATAATGCAAAAACGGATAAATTAATTAGTTCGTATCAAGATCAATATGCCTGCGATGTTTGTTGTCCTGGCGAAAGTGTATGACTGGGCTGGGTCCACTGGCCATATTCGTCTACCATCGGAGGTCTTGGAGGTAGGCCTGAATGATAACTACTTTGAGACCCGTTTTTGGAACTTATTGGCGGAGGTGGGGGAGGAGGTAAGCCGCTCTGGCTATAATATTCAACTGAAGGTGGTGGGGGTGGGGGAGGCGGAGGAAGTGACTGTTGCTGTGATTGCTGGTACGAAGGTTGTTGGTATGTCACGGGGGGTTGCGGAAGACTGGCCCGACGGCGAGGTTCTGAACTAGCATTGGGTAGAGATGGAGGGGGAGGGGGAGGTGGGATTGGCAAAGGGTTAGGGTTCGTTGTGCCCATCGAAGATGTTGAATTGTATTGAACAGGAGGTGGAGGCGGTGGAGGTGGTGGAATGGAGGCAAACCCGTTAGTACCAAGGTAAATATTGTTCGGCTGGGTTGGACTGAAGTGAGTGGTTTGTTGCGTAAACCCACTTGACTGAGGGAGCGAATGAGAGCTTGTAATGGATGTCTGATGCACCGGAGGTTGTTGGGCATAAACTACTTGCGGTTGCTGGGGCAATGGGCGCGATGACTGTCCATTGAGATGATTTGCTTGCACTGGTTGTGGAGGGCCTTGTGGATGCTGTACATCTTGGGGAGGGGGTGAAAAAATTTGCGGAGGAGCAGAATTGGGGTGATGGGGTAAATTGGGCTGAGAAACAGAAGAAACAAATTGCTGAGGAGCTGAGGTTGATGGAGGTATGCTGTAGGCAGGATAATTATATGAATGTGATGCTGGCAATTGCTGTGGATGAAAAGAGAGGGACGTGGAATGTTGAAGGTAAGAACCGTTATTCGTAGGATTGGGAGTATGAGATGCGGGAGGGTATGCGGGTTGAGTGGGTGGCTGATGAAAATGGGAATTGAATGCCACAGGTCCAGGAGTATGAGAAAGGGGAGGGGCAAATCCAGAAGGTTCTGACATATGTGATTGAAGGGGGACAAACCCTGAAGATTGAGATAACGGCATAAACCCGGAAGATGTAGGGATACTATGTCGAGGTCCCCGAGCAGGTGCTTGGTATGTTGCTGGGGAAGTCATTTCGTATGGAGGCTGGTAACTTGAAGGTGGATACATTGACTGACTTCCCGATGGTATTTGTTGGTGAGCTGCCCCATTGCCGATGGATGAAAGAGGGCGGTCGTATGGGTTATATATGGATGTTGTCTCTGGTATGATCGACTCATAGCTATAGGAGGGATGTGTCGATATCGTAGGTTGTCCAAGGTCAGGATGGTGTTGTTGAGAATACGAACCTGGGGCGGGCTGGAAAGAGCAATGTTCTCAGGCGGTGTCTTGCAGAAAAAAGAAACTCACTCACAGGGAAAGTTTCTCTTCGCCTAGTAGATCCAGAAACCCCAAATTCACTAAACTCTTGAGCCAAGTTATCCGCGCGTTGGCTAATGCGGTTCCGTTCATATGGAGCAACATATAAATCCAGGTTGGAAGCGGAAGAAGACGCTCTCAAAGACGACGGAATAGGAACAGCGTCGGAGTTTTGCCTTGAATGGTTGTCGTACATAGCGTCAAGCCTTGTTGAACCTGGTGGAACCTCTCCTAAAGGAACAAAGGAACCTGGACCAGCGTACTGCTTGTTATTCTTGGGCGCTTTTTGAGGTTGCTTTTTCTCCGGAGGAGGTTCCTACATCCGGCATATCAAGAAGCTGAGAGTCTGTATAAAATAGTAGGCGTACATTGGACCAGAAGGTAAGCTCTAAATAAACTTTCCCTGCGAACTTGTCCTTGTATGTAAGAGTGAACCATTCTGATTAGGGGAAAGTGAGAAATTGTGTCGTGTAGATGGAGCTAAAAACCTTTACCATCGGTCTCTCCCTTCGTCAGCACTTCAGTAAGATCAACTTCTGTTTCTCCAATCAAGTCAGGTTCCCTAGGATCGTCGGCATAGCATGCTACTTTCATCGCCTTTCCACCTTTTATTCTTTTGAGTTTCTTGTCATCTTTGGGAGGCGGTAAAGGAGGTGTGCCATTTGCATGAGCAGTTCGAGCTAATACATCGTCAACATCTTCAAAGAGAGTAAACCGGATTTCTTCATCCCATTCAGGGTGTTGGCCACCACGTTTGATTGCTTTTGTTCTCCGTTTTTCACCGTTTACTGTTACAAGGCAATATGGATCTTGTTTTCCTATGTGTCGTTTATTCGGCAGATGGTTCTATGACGAGGTAAGATGGAGCGCTCATAGATGTGGCAAACACAACTCACAGCCCTCAGTACGACGACGATGAGCGTCCCGATTTCGCGTGGTGTGGCCGACATCTAACAGATGGTTTGTGATCTGGGCAGAAGGCGATGTTGTATTATGGGAGAAAGCTAAAGAATAAGGACATGGGACCTGTCGAGATTGACAAGGCCGTCTCAGTTGAATGGCTTAAATAGGTCGCTTGCCCTGGGCGACAATGACGAATGTGGTAATCCCCATTGTTTACATATGCTTGCATCAAAATCACTGCGCGTCTCGCTTACAAGCGGCGTCGTTTGCCGCGTGCGAGTCGGTGTGCGTACTTACCTGAGCGTTAACATCGAACAAAGAAATACCTGTGTCCAAGAGCTGCGCACCATCTGAAACCTATCCCTTTCCACTCAAACGATAATTAAATATTAGATGTACAACCAAAGAAGCGACAAGCTTGAAGGTGGCAACCAAACATTTGTTAATAAGTGGCTAGCTAACAGTACTTACACTCTTGTGACTAATGATATTCATTGACCAGGTTTGTAGCTTTTGTTCGTCTTCAGGATGAGTCCAGGCTTCCTATCAGCCAAATCCAAGACCATCTCTGCGAAGAAGCTATTGGCCCAAGCAAACCAACTTCGGGTGTACGAAGTCGGATCATAAATTGACTGAGACTCGTGGATCAGTCCTAGGCTGTTCGTATTCTGTGAAAGTGGGTTCGATTGAAGGGGAAAAAAAAGATACATGTGCTAACACGTACATTGGCTATGATATACAAAGACTTGAGGATTTCCTGATCGTCGTCTGTGCCAAAGATTGCTGAAATATGAGACATGGGCCTAAGTGGAAATAGTGAGCTACTAGCAATGAGTTCATTCGTCTAATCCCACCATGGATGCCATGGATCAACATGTGGTCCTCTGCCAAAGTTTTAGCCATACAGATTAACCACGATTGAACTAAGTTGCCTACCCAATGCCGTTAAAGGTCTTCCCTGCAGAGAAATATGGATTGTTCCGGGAAAGCAGCAGCTTTCTTGTGGCAACATATGCAGGGTTGTGCTTATCCAAAAATCCAAGGTATGGAAGAGAGAGAAGTGACTACATACAATATCAACGATGCTTAATCAGGAATACTAGGACGATCAAGAAAGAAAGCGCGTACAGGCACATTAGCATCGTCCATAACATAACGACCACCGAGGCCTAAAGATTGGTGAGCTCGTTTTATTTCTGGGGTACTGAGCGGTAACATGTTTACCGTTTGTTTCGTAGGCAAATATATTATCCACGACCTGATATTGTGCTTAAGCTTGGATTGTTGTAATTATATTCATAGACGCAGCTTACTGTCGTCTTCCAGATCGCGTTGCTTATGGTAGAGCTCCATTGCTTAGCTTGTTGACTGACGTTGTGAAGTTGACCCGTAGCGTCGAGAATTCTCCCCAAGTTAGTCAATTCAACACTCAGCATCGCATTAGCCGGCGTGAGGAAAGCTACAAGAAATTTATTTCTTTTAGAAATCAGTAACCAGTAAAAAGAAAAGCTTACCAAAAACGCTAAGATCGTCCGAAGGCCTGTGATGCGTTCCAACAAGTCCAGTGTATGCTTTTGGTTCGCCATTGCCATGGTTCGGAACCATGGGTGATAAAGCACCGTTACCGCCAGTCCAGTTGTAATAGGAAACGAAGTTGAAGTTCTCATCGAACGTGCTCTGAGATTGTTCGTTGATTACACGGAATATCTGGTCGACAGCAGCACGCCCTGCATTGAAAAAATGTAAGATATTTATATCGTAGCCATGAGCTTCCCGTTTCATGCTCACAGTTTGCATTCATAAAAGAAGTATCCTTTGTGGCATCGTAGTAGGACCTTGAGAGTTTTAGGAAACCACAAAGAGAATCAAGTTCGTACTAAAAAGAACAGTAGATCCTTATTAATAAATTCTCGATATGTGAGGCCTGATTTCTACTCGCCTTGCATTCAAATACGGTTTGATTGTTAACAGGGCTTCCAGGGGATCAGGACAACGTGTATCCAAGCTAAAGAGAGGTCTTACGGATTAACAGTAACGCCATCTGCCCAATCATTATGAGACGGTGCAAGTCCACTCTCGGGTGGTGGCTGGAATGATCCACCTGGAAAAAAATCAGTACAAAGAATCATCAAAATAAGTCGTGAACGTTTTCTGTGCTCACAGTATGGATATTGAGCCACGTAACGGGCCTCGTTGTTAATAACAGCTTTGACAAGAGTGGCCAGTTCTTTATCGACGGATAGAAGCGAATGGTAATGTGCGAACTTGAGAATAATCAAAATTTTGGTGAAGACTGGTCGTTGAGTCCCCTGTCCTTACCTGATTCGCCGTGTCGCGCAACCACTGAGCACTAATAACACGCGTTCAGAACTTGGAGTGAGGTGACTGAAGGGGGAAACACGAACGTAATATCCTGTAAGGTAAGAGTCAAACATAAGCATCAGGACGTTTCTTATTGAGAAATGAAGAGAAAATAGTAACGCACTCCTGTTATAATGAACGCTAAGTTTTGGGACTAAGTAGATTCGAGATGAGTATCCCATCAAGATATGCCGTGATGTAAGTGACTAACCTCGCTGAAGTATTTGACGGTCGTGTCTACGTGGTTTGTTATGAAGTCGGCAACTTTTGAATGGATAGATGCGAACAGCTTACCGAGAGTATTTGGAAATGTATTTTCGAAAAGTCTTGCAATATCGGGATCCTTTAATAAGGATTTCATGTCACTTATCACTTTCTGTTTTCCAAAAAGCATAAATGAATGACCCTCTTGTCTTTCATTTTTGAAGTACACACACCTCAACTGAAGTACTATTAAATGTCCTGCAGGCAGGAGCAGGCCTCATGTATGGCAATGCTAGAGGCCCACTGGAGCGAGGATCATGAGGGACCTAAAAGGAATTCGATGAAATTCAGGATATGGCATCAAGAAGAATGAGTAGAATTACTTGTGAGTAGCCCGTATAATCTGGACATTGTGCATGGACGTCAGAAACGAGTACAGTTGCAACAAGGGCTAATTGCCAAAGGTTGCGAAGTTGGGCACCGAAACGCATCTTGGTCCAGTTCCAAAATAGCTCGAAAGGTTGGGCGATGGTTCGAGCTTCTAACCAGCTCCATAATCCTTTTATGAAATCCACGAAGGCTAGTACTACCACAAGAGGATATAGTGACATAAATATATTCGCCAGAGGGACGGGGCCGTATCGTTCCAGGTAGTGTTCGCTCACAAGACCAGGTTACACGCGTTACTGTCGTCTACTCCAACCGTGTGGGGAAGAGAAAGAGTTGTTTATGTGGCGAAGAAGACTTCTGAATTTTAGCCGAAGAATGATGATGAAGGTTCCAGTTTAATTCAGAAAAGCTTTTCAAAGTATAATCGGCAATAGTTGGATACTTGAAGTTGAGATTTGTTTAGTTGATGTTCAGAGAGCCTGAAGAAGGTCATGATACAAACGAATCGCGCAAAAAGACTGATTGAGTTGTTGTCGAGACAGGCTTGCGTACAACTGTGCATGACGGACCGCGTTTACAAAAGTGGTAAGTAGACAAGACTGTCGTTGCCTAATACCTATGACATCGAAGAGCATCCATTGAATCATGTGGCTCAATAACAGCACATATGCATACGAAAATTATGTTATGTGTTATATATTCTAGCTTCTTGTCCAGATGAGCTATAAATATGGTGATTTGGCACTTGCAAAAAGAACGTGTGTCTGACATCAACAGTACGATAATCAATATAGAAGAAACGTACAAAAATGCCACAAATGTACAATAGTAAAAAGAAGATAATGACTATGTGAGGTATGAAGTGAAATTGCGTACAATGGAGAGTTGGGAGTGAGTACAGACAAGATTGTAGAATCGCAGGAAAATCAGGTATAGTAGGTGTAAGAAAAGAGAAAAGGATAAGTGAATTGAAGATCATAGGATGGAGGTGCGTAATTGGATTAAGCTGGTGACGTCGGCGTCTGTCATCAGAAAAATCCAACGTTCAAGCCTCGGGCAGAGTTTTATCAAGGATGAGTTTAAGATCAGAAGCTTCTGTCAAACTAACTGGCAATTTCTCTTCAGATAATTCCTGGACTGGCATCTGAGGGGTTGCATCAGGCTGTGCGATTGTATCCGTTGAAGCTCGTGGTATAACTATAGCCGACAGACTAGAATCTTCACCCTCAGTCGAGGTTGTAGGTTCTTGTTGCCTAATTCCAATACCGGACTCGACCTCCACAGGTGATTCAGGCGGTCGGTCGACAGTAATGTGAACCCCTTGGAACGACAGGGCTAAAGGGGATTCGCACTTCTCATATTCATCGTCTTCTTGGGTGATATCGTCCTGTGTTGGATCATCTACGCCATCGTAATTCTCGCCATTCTCAGTGCTGAAATGTCCTGTCCCTGTCCGTAAGCTATTTGCGGTCCAGATACTGCGGTCCCTAGCTATGGATGTTCCCTGCACACCGGCACTCCATTTACTAGCCTCACTCTCCCAACTTCCTCTCCTTGAGCTTCTAGGCCGGAGAGCCCGGACACTCGCGTCAAAATCTCGTTCCTCGAGCCTATCATCATCTCCTGGAACATACTGACTCGCACTTTCAGCATCAGGGAATGTCACGCTACCTCCATAATGAGACATTGAGTCACCGATTGCTGATGGAGGATAATTCTGAGCACCGAGACGATTCGGGAATCCAAATGCGGAGGAGGCCAAAGTCAAAACTGATGCATTATCAAGGGGAGGGGATGATGGGCGAGGGTTATTTCGTGGATGGTGGCTTGTATGTAGAGGTGCCTGCACAGCAGACAATGGGGCATTGCTATAAGCTGAATTCTGCAACGTATTCATGCCAATCGATCCTATACTTCCAGGATTGCGCAAAGAAGTCGGTCTTGAGGAGGGTTGACCTGCAGGAATAGATGAAAAGGTGATAGAAGCCCCACTACCCAAGAGACCTGCACTGCTCAAGGATGATGATTGTCGAACATGCGGTGCAAAGCGATTGATTTGGGTGGGTGGCGGCGTAGGAGCTTGAGCGATGTGGGCCATGCCGTTGCCATTCAGATCAATACTGAGCACAGTTGTTGGTTTAGTACTAGCAGCCATGCTCCTAAACGTTCTGAAATCTGAAAGATATGACGATGATGAACGAGAAGGTGAGGGCGAGGGTGGGGCGCTGGGCGGAATAGGTCGAACGGAGGCATCGTCGTCAGCTTCTACAGCACTGGCCGGAGACCAAATAGACTCTCGGTTCAGGGAAGACTGCTCCGCTGAATTATCATCTTCTAGATATTGTTCACGCAAGTCATCATCGCCATAAAGGGATATTGACCTCGTTTTGCGCCTTGCCAAAGAGGCGGCATCAGGCCGCGACTGGTGTTTGGCGTACATCTGAACAGGTAATGGTGAGGAAGTGATACGATTAATTTGTCGTCCAGAAGTAGAGCTATTCTTCCCCACCCCAAGATCTGCAATCCTTAGTGGCACATTTTCTGTTCGTTTGCCTTTCCCCGAGCCCGCCAATTTGCGCTGAAACCAATTGATGATTGGCTTGCTCGAGCGACGAGAAATCTTCTTGGTCTGTGTGTTCTGATTCGAGTTGTTGAGGATGGGAGCTGGAGTAGTTTTCTTTTCAGGGCGCATATGGGTTGCTGGCTCCTTTGTCTTTGTGGTGGTTGTGTGTGGAACAGAGATTGTGCGAGCACCTTTACTGTCCAAATTGGACGCGGGCAGTGCAGACATGATGGCTCGACTGATGTGGGAGCAAACAGACAGATAATTATAAGAATGGCGTGGACAGGGATGATGAGGGTTGGTAGTTAGGGGATAACGTCTGTGTTGGTTTTCAGTGTGTGCGTGCGTGCTGCTTATTCCATCAAAGCCATTCCATTTCGGGATCAATTCAACACGCGGACGCGACATTTTGTGGGCGATCCCTTTATTCTACACTATATATATACACAGGGCCAAAGTAGATACGAGTACAAAAGTCCTTCAACTTCTCCTTTACCATTCATTTTTCTTTGATGTTCTAACTGGCGCGACTGGGATTTTCTTGCCTGCGTATCCGAAGCCGTTCAACCAGGGCCATACTTGAGTTCTCCTTTCCTCAAATTGCGAAATTAAGTCTCCCTTTTGCATTGTCAATGCTATGTCATCCAAGCCGTTCAACAAGCAATGCCTGCGGAATGGATCAGTCTTGAAAGGAATGGGAGCCTGGCCATTGGGCCGTCTGATCTCCTCCTTCTCGAGGTCCACTTCCAGATCAAGACCAGCCTCTGCATCCTTAGCCAACTGAACACATTGTTCCTGTGGAATTGCAACTGGGAGCATGCCGTTCTGCATTGAATTGTTGCGGAAGATATCAGCGAAACTGGGCGCGATGACACATCGTATACCAAAATCGTTCCTAGAAATCAATGTGAATGCGTACAACATGGATTAGACAGAAAAAGTGGACGCACAAGCTCCATGGGGCGTGTTCTCGAGAACTTCCACATCCAAAGTTGGCTCCTGTGCAGACAAGGATCTTAGCCTTATTGTAAGGAGTGCGGTTCAAAATGAAATCAGTGTCTTTGCCGGTATGTGGGTCTTTGCGAAGGGTGTAGAAAAGAGCATCGGCAAGACCAGTGCGCTTCAAAGTCTTCAGGAATTGCTTGGGAATGATCATATCGGTATCGACGTTCTCGATGTGCAAAGGGGCAGCAATTCCCTTCACGATCGTGAATTTTTCGACGCTGGAAGGAGACGAAGAAGGTGGCAGGGTAGAGGAACCCTGGGATTCTCTAGGGGTAGGCGACGCCGTCGCTTCGTCCATGAATTCGAACACACTGACAGTTTTTACTGGTGCGGCAGCAGCGATGTTCGCCTCGGCGACCTTTCCGATGTATTTTCGGACGTCGGTCAATTTTCCAGTAAGAGCGGCGGCAGCAGCCATAGCAGGGCTGAGTAGGTGAGTGCGGCCTCCAGCACCCTGACGGCCTTCGAAATTACGGTTACTTGTACTTGCACATCGCTCTCCGGGTGCCAATTGATCAGGGTTCATTCCCAAACACATTGAACATCCTGCCTCACGCCAGTCAAAGCCGGCTCGTTTGAAAATGACATCCAACCCTTCCGCTTCAGCGTGTTGTTTGATAATGCCGGATCCGGGAACGATCATAGCATGGACGTTGGGCACAACTTTGGCATCTGGGCCAGCGGCGAGAATTACTTTTACCGCAGAACGAAGATCCTCGATTCGGCTGTTGGTGCAAGACCCAATGAAAACCTTGTCAATTTTGATCTCCTCCATGGGGGTGTTGGGCTCGAGGCCCATGTAAGCCAGGGACCGCAGAGCCGAGGTGCGTTTGACTGGATCTGTCATGGTAGAGGGATCGGGAACTGTACCAGTGATGGGTACAACGTCTTGAGGAGAAGTACCCCAGGTGACGGTGGGGATAATATCAGAGGCATTGATGTTAACTTCGATATCGAACTTGGCTCCTTCGTCGGTCTTCAAGGTTCTCCAATACGCAACCGCTTGATCCCATTCCTCTCCTTTGGGAGCTAGAGGGCGACCTTTGAGATAGTTGAAAGTGATATCATCGGGCGCTACCATACCCGCACGAGCGCCTGCTTCAATACTCATGTTGCATACGCTCATGCGCGCTTCCATGCTGAAACCGCGGAAAACAGAACCAGCATATTCGATAACACATCCTGTGCCTCCAGCGGTACCGATAACTCCAATGATATGCAAGATAACATCTTTTGAAGTAACCCCTTCGTGGAGCTCGCCCTCGACAGTAATCCGCATATTCTTACCCTTCTTCTGCAGTAAAGTTTGGGTTGCAAGGACATGCTCGACCTCAGATGTACCAATACCAAATGCGAGGGATCCGAATGCACCATGTGCTAAATCGATTGTAAGCTTTTGATTCTCCCGTGAAAAGCAAAGTTGCCGAAGAACTTACTGGAAGTATGCGAATCACCACAGACACAAGTAATACCGGGTAGCTGATACGAGATTCATTTAGCCATCAAAATCGAACCGAGTGCGTTCGAGAACATACAGTGAATCCTTGCTCTGGGCCAATGACATGCACAATACCTGAGAATCAATCATTCGAAATTAGAAAGAAAAAAATGGAGCATCTATCAATCATGGAGCATACCTTGACGGCGATCTTTCATCCCAAAATATGTCAATCCAAATTCCTTGACATTCTCCTCCAGCGCAGCACACTGTGCTCGAGAGTCGGGCTCAGAGATAAACGTCTCGACCGATTTGAAGTTTTTCCGTGAAACAGTTCTACAAGAAAGGAAGACACAGCGTTGTCAATCGTAATGAAGTATAGTAAAAGCTTTATACAACGCACGGAACGTTGTGGTCCACGGTGGCCAGAGTGCAGTCAGGCCTGCGAACGGGGCGTCCAGCATTGCGCCTATTTGACACTGTCAATGAGGTCACCGATAACGCAAAGGAATGTGCTTCGGCTTACAATCCCTCAAAAGCTTGGGGGCTCGTCACCTCGTGGGTGAGATGTCTACAACAGCGAGTAAGCTATCACGTAGATAGTTGGAATAGGTTCGCACACACCGGTCAATGTATATAAGAGCTAAACCGTCTTCCTGGACGTCACTTTTTGCCAAGGTTTAACATTTCACACTAAGCGATTGGTGATAGAAACTCACACAACATGGTCGTCCCAAATTTTATCGTACAGAGTGCGTGGACCGGGGACAGGAACAGGCATTTTGTTTGTTAAGAAGTAGGAACGTACGAGGTCAATTGAAGAAGACCGAAAACTGTCTCCTGGAAGCCTTCAGTGAACGGACGCCTTATATCTGAGCCGATATAATTTGGCTCATTCTTCGGCCGATTCCACTCCGAGTCAGCTTTCGCCCGACAACCAATCAGCGATTACATTTTTGTGCGCGCCGTTGTACCAATATTAAACACCATATATATGGTACTAATAACCCTGAGTGCGCTCAAAATTGGCACATTACATATTTTGAAATGTCTGCGCCAGCCATCGCGATAAAGTTTCAGGAAAGAAACATATGCAACGTACGGCGTGGAATACTAGTATGTTCTTTATTTCACGAGTTAGCTAGCATGGCATTGTTGGACGGCGTGCATGTCATAGAAATTGAAACTCCTAGAAGCCTCTATTGCGTTATCAAAGACCTCCTCTTACTTTCGGCTCGGCTTTACAGTCATCAAGATCCAACGAACATCAAATCTCATCAAATACGTCCCACCTGACTACTCGACATTTACTACAGTTCAATTGATATGTTACATATAGACGCTTCTTAAAATACCACGACGCGATATAGGGCCGCTTTCTGAAATAATACAAATCAAGACAATGAAACAAATCGAAAGTGATTAGCAGCTGATTATGGAAGCTAAACCTTCCAATATACGGGATCCCACTCGGCCAAAGCTGCGTCGACTTCGGAAAAGAGATCCAGAATGATCTTGGAGTAGACAATCGTAGCTTCGTTCGGTTCCACCGTCGCAGGTTTTTGTTGGCCAACACTTGAGCCCGAGTTGGCAGGCTGCGACGAAAGATTACTCGACAAGCTTTTGTCTACAAGGAAGGGATCCTCCAGAACCGTTGCAGTGACGATTTGGTCTTCGTCAGAATCGTAGTCAAAGATTGTATGCGACTGACGAAGCGTCTTATCAGACTCCAGATTGACAGAAGCTTCGGGTGCGTATCTCAACATCTCGGGAGAAGAAGTGGATCCGTCCACGAGTGAAGATAAGAGATGACCCTCTTCCTTTTCAAACGAATCTTTCTTCAAGTATGGCAAAAACAGTGACGGAGGGTATATTGCATGCCGCTTTTTGCGACCATCAGGTGTAGTGGGGGGGTCAAAACCCTTCCCAGTTATGCACGCAGCAGCATCGCTGTGTCTCGCTTTGTGTTTCCGCGAATGTCGACGTTTCTTTGGGGTTGTGAATTGAAAACTGCTGTACGAACCCAAAAGATTACTAAGACTAGCAAATTTGGCATGCGTTCTCTGTTGGGAAGGCTGAGATGGGGCGTTTAATGTGGATATACGTTCAGAGTATATGGTCAGAATAGAGTTGTCCTCCGATGGGCTGGGTGGCTCTTTACGCTTTTCAATTGTCTCTAGATTCGATATAGAGCTAACCTCGGGGAGGGCCGTAGAAATTCCTTCCTGCAATTTCACACTAGAACGAGCAGTTATCCCGTTTCTGGAATCAAGCTTTTGGGCCTTTTCTGGCAAGCTTTCTGGAATCCGATTCTCTTTAGCATCTCTACCTCCAAAAGAATGGACAGAATTTAAAGAGGACGTTATGGATAATTGCCTTGGTCGAGAATAGGAAGAGAATTGCGTGGAAGGTGAGCAGACCAAATAATTTCCCGACGTCACTGAGGCAGACAAATGATTCGAGTTGTTATCTATTTGCGATAGTGCCGCCTGAAGTTTGGTGATATCGCGTAGAGGGACGACCTGAAATCGATGGGGGTTTTTGTCTCGCACTGCGACACGCGTCTTCATTTTCATTCTAGTGTGGTCGCCAGAACCTAGCTCTGACATAAAGGTCCCGCGTTTATTGCTTTCTTCAATATCCGGAGAAGGTTCGAGAACATTATGCAAGTGACTTGACATAGAGCCTCTGCGAGATTGCATCGTTGGCATAGAAGTCCGGAAAACCTTGTGTGGGGCAAGCACTGGCCAGTGTGGGCGAGTGTATGCGGCGGACAGATGTTCGCGCCAACAAATCCAAACAGTTTAGCACGTTGGAAGGATCGATCGTTATTCATTATTTACCTGCTCTGAGTGCCATTATATCACGAAGCTGGTCTGGGACATCGCCAACGAGAGAAAAGGACGTAGGTTTGTCAACAAATATGAACTTCAAGGTAATCCCCAGCCATTATAACCTGCAAGTCTTGAAGTTAGACACCGTTAGTTCATAACCTGTGCCCGTGAGGTTGCAAAATAAAGTGGGAGGAACATTGGTTTGTTGACATTGTTGAATTAGACTGAAGAGTAGGTTACATTTTCATCTGGATAATTTGCTTGACTAGGCAGAAATCTCATATATACGCAAGTTCATAGGTCAGGTTTCGCGTTGTTGAGGTATGTAGGGTTATAGTCGCGTCAGAAAAGTGAGTGGGTGTAAAGGAGCAAGATAATATAAGTTACTCAAAGTTATCATACAAGCCAACCCAAGATCAACACGAACAACGTGATTTGCCGAGGTGCCACTCAAACAAAAAACGCCCACTTGCAGTAAACTGCAGTACTTCTTTGCTTACAACTGCTTAGAGAGATTGCTAACCTTTAGCTCCCTTCTATCTGTTTTATAGTTTTATGGAATATTAGTTTCTTGAGGTTACTGTCATGGCGCCACAGCAACAACGTCCATCGCAACAGGCACCAGATTCTCCTCGTTCATCTCAATCCCCTCCGCCGTCTGGTTTACAAGGAGATCTTGAAATAGAGCTGCTTGGACTAGCGAATGCGCTATATAATCTCGGAACTACTGTTATCAATGATCTTAGCAAGGAGCGAGATAAACCAGGCGGCGGAAAACCAGTTGGGCTGCGAGTGTATGCACCTTCTGATTTGGATATCTTCCAGACTTTGACTTTTTCTTCCTCATCCATAGAAACGAAGTAGTGTCTCATCTCGCAACTTTGGACGACATGGCACAACATGTTACAACCATGATCCCAATGCAAGTCTTAACGGATATCGATAACTCGAAGAATCCGATGCAGTTGACGAAGGACAGACTGGAAAGAGCAGCCACAGAGAATCAGTTTATGAATGGGAAGATTGCTGCGTTAACGGTCAGTGAATTATGTTCTCCTTCAATCATAAGCTTAGTTTTTAAATTATTGCCGACAGTCCTATCGACGATTCCTTGACGAGGCCATCGCCCAAAATTTTCCAGAAATCAAGGAGGCTTCTTCAACAATTTCAAACAAGAATCCTATTGTGAAACAAGAGTAAGAGCGCTTGTGCCATATGCACAGTCGATCTTGTGCTTCTTGTGCACCAGCAGTCAATCCAGAACGATCCCCGTCCCCGTCTAGTTTAGATCGGGCCCTCGTCCCAGTTCCGCGCTCCTGAATCTTGATTTACCTCGGTGAAAATCTCCGAATTTCAGACATGCGTGGCTAGGCGTGGTTGCTTTGGCTGCATGGCCGGAAGCAAGTGATAATGATGACGGCACTGATATGTATGATCGGACAAAACATATTCCAGAAAGTCATAGTGGTAATTGGCCAAGGGCAGCTCATAGACTGTAGAATAAAAGTAATCCTCATTTGAATGACCACGATATTATCTTCATAATGTATTGAAGAGAATTCGGTGTGAGCCCGACGTCAGAAATGAAAAATATGACATTGTGATGATTAGGAAGAAAGTCCTTGACATAGCAACCGGCTCCTTCTCCCAAATGGCCATACTCGCGGTTTAATTGCTTGGTTCAATTTTTTCATTCTTCTTTTCTTCTTTTCTCTTCATTGTCTCTTTGCCTTATCTACCCTTCATATCTCACCTCTAGGTCATTCTCCACAACATACAGGCACCAGTTATTCTACCGTCGCCTATATCACATCAGCTCCAGATAATACCCGGGGGATATGGCGGAGATTCTCAAGGCATACTCTGCCCTCACACCTTCCTCTTCAAGAAGTGAGGTTTCAGCTGTCTTCAACAGCATTATCAATGGTATCATGTCCTCGACATTCATTCCTGTAAAAATTGTCACTGATATCACTTTTGGCAGCTCCTCCGTTTACTTTTGACAAATCGAGTCGGGTTCAAGCAATCAGCAACATTATCACAGATTTGAAAGTATGTGGAAGTAAAGCGAAACTTAGTTCGAAAGGTATGCCCACTTGATCTTTATGCTCTCGGCCGTCGCTCATCCTTTCGCAGACGCCGCATTAGCGCTGTTAGCTGTGAAGACTCTCGGAAAAGATCCAGCGGGTTCTCGTCATTTGGCTATACCAGCAAATTTATCCACTCTTCTTGGATTTGCATCCATCTTCAAAGACGATCTTGAAGCCTCGAGTGAAGCGTTGAGATGTATCGCGAATGCTTTGTTTTTGGTCGATGAGTCCCGTAGCACCTTTATTAGCAAAGAAGTCAACGGTGGAGATACATGTGTTTTGATGCTCGAGGTACGCTATCGTGCTAGTATAATCAGTGGCACGCATTGATCAGTCGTCCAACCGGTAGAAAACGACGCATCCTGACCATATTTTTGTTCTGTCGAGGATACTTTTCCTAGCAACAGTATCCGGAACGTCTTATGTCGAGATCTTAGTCGAAAGCAAGCACCATGGACGCTCACTTATTGACATTCTTGGGTCAAAGATTGACCTCATGACGAATGCTATTCGAAACGGCACTTCATCCGCGAAAGATGCCTTAGGTGACTTGCTGAAGTTCACCTTCAATATCCTTGTACATTATCCCAAGGTAGGGGTTTACACTCGTCTCGCCGCCAGAAACGGAATTCAGTTGCTAAACTCGAGGCTTAGTTGACAGAGTCGGAACCCCAAAGTTCTACGAGCCATAGCGACAAAGTCATGGGGGATTTTTGGAGTTCAAAGCTTGACGGGTGAGCATCTGACGTGGGATGAAACAATTGAAATCCGGAACTTAACCCATTCCTGCAGTATTTTGGCCCCCATGCTAAGGGCTTTTCACAATCTGCCGACGACGTCCCCTTCCCCCATTACCGCACCTCTTACACATGTGATCCATTCCCTTATAACCATACCTGTAACGCCCTCTCTGAAGCCCGTCTGGTTTGGGCCGCCGGCTACAAGCTCAGCGCGTAACTCCAGCTCTAACAGTCCGAAGATTAAGACACCGCAACTCTCTGAATCCACTCCTGTCAGCCGTAGCGATTCCCCCACTCCCAGAGACTCGCCTACATCGCCTAAACCGTCTACTCTTGACCGCGCTCTGTCTGTGCTCGCTGCTGGCCGTCGTTCATTGTCCTCACGGGCATCTTCTCCTAGCACTTCTGCGACATTTGACGTTTTACAACGTTCTTATGACTTGCTTGATTCAGCGCTTAACTATTACTTCCCGGGAACCTCTGATCCTGACGACGGTGATCTGCGAGCCCGCATCAAGGCTGAATCCGCTGATACTCCGGATGATGTACTTTCTCCTCTGGCAATCCTAATTACTCGATTATGTAGTGCGGACGAAGTATCCAGAACACGAGCTCGGCAGCTGATAGTCCCAGACGATTTGGACCGTTCCTCACCTCTGGAACAAAGACCAGACATCTTAGGGAAGTCGCTACGTATCCTCAGCTGTGTTTATCATCCACGGTTGAAGGACGCACTTGGAGAGATGTTATTTGCAGTTGCAGATTCCGATGGTAACTATTCATATTCTTCACCATCATGGCGGTACAGTATACTGACTTTTTTGGTTTCGTCTTTTTAGCTACGACTCTATCTGCTCTGGTCGGTTACGGGAATGTGGCGGGTTATCTCTTCAACAAGGGTATCATGAGTGCACCTCCACAGACATCATCAACCGGCAATGTGAGCACGACGACACCCTCCGGCGAGGTTATCAATCCAATTACGGGCACAACGTTCCAGCCAAAACCTGCAGGGCCTGAGATGACACAAGAGGAGAAAGAACGCGAAGCCGAGAAGTTGTTTGTTCTATTCGATCGACTCGAGCGGAATGGCGCTCTTCCCCCTGAGCAGAACCCAATACGAAAGGCGATACGTGAAGGCAAATTCGGTGCATAGTTTGGGGTGAGCATTTCGCATTTGAGTAATAGGTTTTTTCTCCCTTCCTTCAAGAATCATGGTACCAACAAGGTTATATAGCACATAACACATAATCTAACCATCCTGCGACAGTAATATTTTTGATACGAAAAATTTCACGTTTATACTGTATAATGAACTAATCCTGTTTTCGAAACCAATACGAATAATGAAATTCCTGTCTTCTTTGTCACACGAACATAGTATAGGAAGCTCAGTGCATTAATTTGAGTACAAGAATGATGATCTACATATATAAAGCAATAGTGTCACTGTAAAGGAGGTATAGGCAGCAATAAGGGACAGAATCAAGCGCTCGGCATAAAACATGGGTCGTAAAATGAACATGAACAGTACGGACCCAGTAGAAGATAGAAGGGAACCAGGAAAGAGAACGAGAAAGACTAGAAAGTGGTCTTCTTACCCTCAAAGGCACCGATGCCGCCACTTCGTGGGTTGCCTCTGGGGGCTCCACGGCCACGGCCACCTCCACCGCGTCCTCCACCGAATCCTCGCCCTCCACCACGGTCACCAAATCCACGTCCTCCTCCACGACCGCCGCCACGGCCGCCACGGTCACCCCCGAACCCACGGCCGCCGCCACGGCCTCCTCCACCAGAATTATCTCTTGGTTGAGAGTAATCAAGACGAATATTTCGTCCTTCAATTTCAGCACCGTTAGAAGCCTCGAAAGCCTTCTTTGCACCCTCGATGTCCTCAAATTCAACATATCCAAAGCCCTTGGGACGACCGGTATCACGGTCTGTTGGAAGACGAACGTTCTTAACGCCATAGTCGTTAAAGAAGCTCCATACAGTATCCTCAGTCACACCGAAGCTCAGGTTACCAACAAAGAGAGTGCTACTAGGAGGGCTAACTTGATCATTGAAGGCCTTAGCGCGAGTCTCCCTAGCCTTGCTCTTGTCAGGCGCAGTGCTTCGGTCGATGTTAACAGGACGACCATCAATCTCAACACCGTTCATAGCAAGAGCCTTCTCGACAGCGTCGGCTGTCTTGAAGTGAACATATCCGAAGCCTCTTGATTTGCCGGTATCGCGGTCCATCTGAACGTTGGCAGACACGACTTCACCGCATGAAGCGAACTCCTGTGCCAGACGATCGTTGTCGACAGACCATGACAAACGACCAACAAAGATGGATGTGCCCTCTTCCGGAGCATCAGCAGCCGCAGCAGAGCCATCAGCAAGCTTGACCTTCTTCGCTTGGGGCTCATCGTCATCCTGAGCTTTACGCTTATTGGCTGACGCAGCTTGTCAGTGTCTGAAAAATGATTTGCAGAAGAGATTGAAGACGTACAACCATTGACAGCAGCAGGTGGGGCCATCTTCACGTCACCATCCTCATCTTCAGAAGAATCAGAGTCTGAAGATTCTGAGGAATCCTTCTTGTCGTCTTCAGAGGAATCACTGTCGCTGTCATCACTGTCCGAAGATGATTTCTTTGCGGGTGCAGCCTTGGTTGCTTTTGAGGGGGCGGCCGTCTCGTTGTCAGACGACTCTGAAGATGATGATGATTCGGCTTTTTTGGCGGGCACAGCGGCCTTTTTGGGGGATGCTTTGGCAGGGGCAGTCTTGGGGGTTGACTCCTCATCAGATGAGTCGGAAGACTCTTCAGAGGAAGACGAATCCTTCTTGGTGGCAGCAGGTGCCTTTTTGGGTGCAGTTGCAGCTTTGCCTGTGGCTTTCTTTTCCGCTTTGGGAGGAGGGGCGGGCTCGTCAGAGTCGGAGTCGGAGGATTCAGAAGAAGAATCCTTTTTTGCGGGGGCAGCCTTTTTGGTGGGAGCAGCTGGTTTAGCCTCATCTTCACTATCGCTGTCGCTAGAGTCCGAGGAGGTAGCAGGAGGTGCTGCAGCCTTTAATTGAGCAGCCTTGGGCTTCTCCTCCTCTGAAGAGCTTTCACTCGACTCCGAGGGAGTGGGTTCCTTGACCTTCTTGGACTTTAAAAGAAAAGGTGTGAGTATGTTTTTAAGAAGACTAATCGCAACAGCCTACCTTCTTGCCATTGGTCTCAGCCTTGGCTTTCGAAGGGGCAGAGGCCTGCGCAATCAAAAAAGTAGGTTCAGAAAACTAACGCGGGAAAAAACAACATATTTTGGACACACAGTTTCTTTTGCCTTCGCAGCCTTCGCCAGAATTTCCTTCGAAGAGGCAGCTACCTTCTTGTCCTCCTTCACTTTAGGGACGGACGCGGACTTCTTTTCCGACTTCTTGTCTGATTTGGCCATTGGAAAAGATGTACGGGAAAAGAAAAAGTGAGAGGAGTGTAGGGAACTGAATAAAATGATTTCCAAATTTTCTGATCGCTGAAAAGTTGTGTTTAGGGTAGGTGATGTCCCTTAGTCACATGAAAGTAAACCGGGCCGGACGAAGAGGCGCCTGAGCCTGGCTAAATCTCAGCGCCCTACTTGCTCTCTCTTCGTCGGCGATTCACCTCTGGGGCTACTGTTGCTGCACCTTTAGGCAAGAATATCATGGAAGAAAACCAATTTGATGTCGTTATACTGGGCACAGGGCTGGTGGAAAGTATAACTGCTGCGTGAGTTGCTTCATTCAATGATCTTACGCCATATACCTACTCTTCCAACTCGATATCAAGTGCATTGTCTAAAGCTGGATACAAGATCGCACACATAGACTCAAACTCGTACTATGGTGGCGATGAAGCGAGCTTGTCTCTTGATGAGTTCGTTCAATGGGCAGATCACAACGCTGGACAATCTTCTGATCCTACTGCGCGCTATCAACGTATCACCCGCAGTGCAGAAGTGCCGTCCCAGTCCAGACAGTATTCAATATGTCTTAGGCCTGCTGTGATACCTGCTACTGGTCCTATGATAGCCTCTCTTATCATGTCAGGGGTAGCTAAGTATAGCGGGTTTCGCCTCCTGGAGTGCGTCAGCGTCTATGATTCATCTGGCAGAGCGAGGAATGTTCCAGGAAGCAAGGAAGATATTTTCAAGAATAAAGAAATAAGCCTCATTGAGAAGCGTCGTCTGATGCGATTTCTGACATTTGCTGCTGCTGGTGACTTTGTTGGGAAGAAAGAAATTGAGGGAAAAGAAGATATGCCTTTCCTGCAATTTATCCAGTCGACTTTCTCTTTGGGTAGCGAGATATCATCTGTCATCGCCTTTTCCCTTGCATTCTGTATCTCTGCTGATGGTAAATTGTTTCCCACTATATTGGGAGATTGTATGATCTAATTCTCTGGTTGTAATACAGAACCTACTCTTCCCACCTTGCAGCGTTTGCAAACTTACTTGCGGTCTAGTGGTAGGTATGGACCATCACCTTTCCTAGTAGGCCATTATGGGGGCATTGGTGATATCTCACAAGGTTTTTGCCGCGCTTCAGCAGTCAGCGGAGGGGTTTATATCCTTGCTCGCAAGGTGACATCTATCACGCAAAGTCCTCTACCCGACTGGTTGACGTCACAAGATGGACCTCCCACTCCGACTGGTGGGAAATTACATTTCGTTTACTCTCTAAATCTAGAGGATTTCCCTGATACACTCTCGACCAACCTCATCATTTCATCTCCACCTTATGTTTTTCCAAACCTCGAGAATAAAGTCAGGCAGCTGTCGCCTCCAACGCAAGCAGGATTTAGACGAAACATCGCAGTCATTGCCCAGTGCATCGCAATTATTGATCAAGCGTTAGCACTGCGTTCTGCAGACGTTGAGACCGAACCTGTCAACTCTCAAGACGTGTTTACGGACAACAACGCGAATGTGTTACCCGTTCCATCCACGAAAGACACACCGGCAGACACTGCTATTTTGGTATTTCCCCCTTCATCTGTTGAGGATGGTTCATCAACGCACACAGCGACTGCTCTAATCAATGGTGAGGGCAACATGTCGACTCCGAAAGGGAAATGTGAGCATGTCTTTCTCCCCTCGATTCTATGACACTTGATTAATACTACTCTTAGGGCTTGTATACATTAGTCTTCCGTTGGAAAACATGCCTGACGAATCAATCACTGCGGAATCTCTGCTCAAACCATACCTTGATGCACTGATGTCGCTGCCGGTAAACTCAACGAAGAAGCCTATCCAACCACTGTTCAGTACATTCTACTTGGAAATCGTACCTCCTTCCACAACATCAACAAGCCAGACCCTAGGAACAGCATCGGAAACGTACCTCATACCAGCTCCTTTGTCTGTTGTTCCTCTACCTGATGTCCCGGATGAAGCTACTCTTATCGCAGAGCAGACTTTCACGGAAGCCTCGAAAATTCTTCGACGTCTAAGCAAGACTAAAGAAGATAATGACGCTGAAATTCTCTTTTGGCCTCCTCTTCCAGTCGACGAAGAAGAAGATAACGAATGGTAAATTCACTTCATCGGCGTCGACCACTTGAGGATTTTTATAGATTAATGTATTCCTTATTATATCTGTGAGTGGTATTTGAATTTTAACGTCTGATTGATAATTAAAGGCTACATAATTAGAATTGTTCTTTAACGCTTAATGATACAGTCGTCGTAATGGTATTGATACAGTGAATTAAGCTGTTGCCGTAAGGTAAGTTGGTAATTCAGGAGTGGTGCATGAGCCCCGTAACTTAGCCACGGATACACTGTGGAGACTCGGGAAACTAATATACAGTGCGCCGCAAGGTGGTGCGTTTGCTCCTGGGAGTGGATCGTATTCCAAGGGCACGTTTAACCTTCGTCATGAATGGGACATGTGTCTCGTTACCGCGACCCTGTTAAAGAAAGGTGGTCAAACACTCGCATTCTTTTTAAGATATATATAGAAGGAACCAGTCTCACCATTGCTCTAAGCTCGTGTTTGGCATGTCTGCGTCCAGCCCGAGTGGTGTTGGGATTTGTCAAGGAGGCCTCTAATAGTAAAACGAAATCTTTTGAGTACCATCCGAAATTGAAATGTCCAAACACTTACTGTAACCTCCGGCAACGCGATCTCTGTCCTTACGATGGAAAAGTCCGCCGCGACGACTGCGAGTTCCATGGGTGTAAGTGTGGTGGGAGGTAGTATGTGGTGAGCGTCTAGTAAAGAAAGGCATGTTTTTTCGTTGTTATTTGAAATTCGGATAAGTAAGTGTTTGGGTTGTTATTATGTTTTGACCATACACTTCACGCGCGCTTATATAGGACAAGAATGCCCACGTTTACCATGACGTCATCAATGAATGCTCCCACTGAAATGCATAAGTGGTGTTCGCAGTTATGAAATACTCCTTCATATGACGATACTGGGGGCTACTGACTTGGCGAACCATTCGGTCCTTATTCCATTGGGCTTACCGTATAGGATAATTAACGAGGTGTATGATGGACACATAGACTCGTGGCCAGTCTACTTGGAGAAGTGACTAAATAACGGGTATGACAAGTATACCGGAAATAGGTAGTCGGAGCGACGGATATTCTTACCAACGGCTCTGCCCTAAAACGGATGGCGCAGCCGGAATTGTCCCAAACGTCTGGGTGACGAGACTAATGGACACATTAAATCAATTGATTTTACTGTTTTTTTTTAATAAAAAAATATGTAAATCTGGTCTTATCGACTACTGTACCGAGTTCTATCTATGACCGCAAATGGTTTATCGACTTCCATATACGGTTTAGTGTGATTTATGATCAGGTCGAGCAAAAATCACAAGTATGTACCTATTTGCATGTGCACGACGAGAGTGTTCTATTGAGACAATATAGGAAGGGATGAATTTCATCCATATTCCTGACAATCCATGGGCATTTCTACTCACATCACCGGCCATTATTGGCATCAACATAAGATTGAGGTATGTAGGATGCCCAACAGTTTGTGCGGCGACTGCCTCGAACGGATCAAATTAAATGTATGATTGCCGAATGCTAGAGATGCGAGAGTCATCGCAGAGCACCTCAGTTGTTGCCTTCATCCATGTAAGTACAAGACAAAAGGTGTTCTTTTTCAAACATGCACGAACACGTCGATTGGATACAGTTCAAATATTCAAACCTGAATCACGGATAGTTCAAGTATGATCTCACCAATAAACACTCCCTCATGTTCATTGTATAAACGGATCGATCACGCGCTTTGAGCCTAACAGAACTCGGACACGACGGTCAAGATAACGCGCATCCTACAGCTATACGATCTTCGGGAATCCTTATCTCTATCAATGGGGTAGATGTTATTTAAATAAGCCACGAGTGGCGCCTGCATGCCAATTCAGAAGGCCACGACCTCGGCTGGAAACAATTCTTTCCCACAACTCACAGGTATGTCCTGAATTCTTTCTCACCCTAGATAAATGTATATTTGAACTGAACAAGGATTATTTTGTCTAACATTCTTTCGCCCTTTTATCGTGAATTTCGCTTGCTTTCGCGAAACGCGCAAGATGAAACAGAGCTTCAAGGAAACCCCAGGAACTATTCTATCGCTAGTTAAAGCAGAAGACTGTCAGAATACCGTCACTTTGCTACTTCTAGGGGCTCTAGGGGCCTTTGTGGTACTCCGAAGTGCTTTGAAGCTTCATGCTTACCTGGGCAAGTCGTCAAGGGCTGGACAAGCTGATGAAAGACTTGCCGCCACTGGGAATGGCAAGACGGGACAGGATCCTAACAAGAATCGTCACTGGGGTGGTAAGTTTTCATTTTATTCCAGGAATTCCATTATAGCCGCCCCAGCGTCTACTGTGGCTCCGTTTTTATTCAATAAATGGGTTGTGATACTCCAACCTGGTTCCGCCCGAACTTGTGCGCAAACATCAGCATGCTAACGTCGGTTGTCTGACAGAATGGAAACCCGTTAAGTTTGAATACCCAGCAGTCGAAGCCTGTCCTCAAAGACTAAGTGAGATCAAACCAATTCCTTATCGACCTTTCAAATGGGGAGCCTATCAGTATGTCTCCCGTTTTCTGCTATGTTCACAACAAAATTCAGGAGGAACAACGCAGCGTTACCATGGGCCTTCGAAATATGCCTTGGAGTGACTGGATCGAGGTATGCACAAATGTTCTACATCGTCGAAGCATACAATAAAACCATTTAATTATAGCTTGACAAAGACCATGCCTCGTACCACGCAATCAAGACTCGCAGAGTGAATACACGGGGACGAGCGGTTGTCCGTGTCTTGGACGATCAGGCGAACCCGGGGGTGGTCAAAGGCGCAGGAGAAGCTGGTAAGCACTTGAGTTGAATTCATTATCGCCGCGTGCTAATAATTTCTTATGTACATGGGTATCTGTACCATCCCATAACGAGTAGCAATTGAATTAGTACACGAACTAGCAGAATATCTCTCGCGTCGATACCCTGGAGACTTCGAGGTCATCCGGCATTCAAGACGTGGCGTAAATTCAGTCAATGGAGAGAACCCCGCAGCAGAATCGAATGCGAAACCAAATCGTAATTGGGGGTGGGATGACCTACCATCGATTAAAACGATTAAGATGACTTCTATAAACGTATCTTACGACCTTCCGCTATCCATTGATGACGGCATACAAGCTCCGGAAAGAGCTATGGAAATAGCTGGATTGCTGTAAGTCCGGTTGCTTGCTTATTTGGTTTGCGGCTCTCGATGACTACCACTGATTCCGTTCTTTTGTTCTAGAATTCAAGATGACTTGGCTATTATGGTGGAAGGTAAATTAATTCAGCATCTTCAGTAATTTTTAAAAGTGTAATAAGTATGTTTTTAGGCCTCGACGGGAAATATTATTTTCAGGCAGGCTCCATTTGTCTCCCAGGTTAGTTCAGGTCTAATCTCTCTGGACGACGATTGTATCGTCCCTTCATCACTTCTATTTTACAAAGATGGTGGATACGGGAAGAAACGACCAAAAGCGTCAATTTAACCGCATGGTGTCATCGTTTGTCTATGCTCCCACATTACTGACATGGCCCCCAAAACCCAGGATTCTGGCGCCTCGTAGACAAGATTGGGATGCCGCTGGATGATATACACATTACAGGACATGTACCGCAATGTGAGTGGTATTCTGGCTTACGATTTTGGTTGCATCTTTGTTTTTCAAGTTTGTTATTTTGGTTCAATGCTGTTCGGGCTCGGGTTCTGTTATTCTCGTTCACATCTTATCTCATCTTTCATGCTTCTCCTGGGCAAGACGTCAGGCAAAAGAGGTGAGAGGGACATCTTGATTAGATCATATGTCATTGCTCACGGCATCTACTTGGTGTATGCCCATCTTAAATTATCTCTCTCTATGTGAAAGCATCTTCTCAAGGAAGAGTGTTTCGCATAGCTTTGCCGCGACGCAAGGAGCGATATGTTTATGACTATCCCAGGACACTGTGGCTCTGCTCACTGGTTCTGTTCTTCTACCGACCCTGTTTTGATCTGCTATGCATCTTTTATATTCGGTGGTTTTATTGCACCCAAGTGTGCTAGAGATTTATTCCATCCCTGCATCGCTTGGGGGTGTTGCAATTTTCGAACTTGCTGTTACGATTATTACTCGGGACTAGCGAGGCAGAGTCGTGCTCCGGTCAATTTATTTTCTACCTCTTCTAATTTCTCCGACGAGAACTGGACAAAAACCCACGACTCTGCGAACTTCATATGTCGGCCCTTGCGTAAAGCTTGATTAGGTTTTATGCATAT
>Ga0247779_1000123_pt1 | contig 62784 bp, 65 predicted proteins | sample UWRJL221509R5_FD_179925 | JGI IMG/M metagenome (GOLD analysis project Ga0247779, IMG submission 179925) | Plant litter microbial communities from Arlington Agricultural Research Station in Wisconsin, United States - UWRJ-L221-509R-5 | ecosystem: Environmental > Terrestrial > Plant litter >... | reverse complement strand
CGTGCTCTGACTTCGCGCCCCTTGTCTGAGCGGAGCGTAGCGCAGCGAGTTGGGCGCGGGGCCCAAGTCGCGAGCATCGCAGGGAACCCGCAGCGCAGCGGAGGGCGGCGTAACCAGGGTCGCCTTTCTTTGCTTACTTTCTTTGGCGAAGCAAAGAAAGTGAGTCGCCCGCCGGGGCGAGTCCCGGCACCGCGGCAAAAGACCAGCCTCAGCCCCAAGCAACCAAGACCACCGCCCCAGCAACCAAAGCCGGCACCGCCTGCACAAACAAGATCTTGCGGCCCACAGTCGCAGCCCCATAGACCCCGGCAACGACCACGCAGCCAAGGAAGAACAGCACCGTCGGCACATCCCCCCGCACCAGCCCGAACACAAGGCCCGCGGCCAGGAACCCGTTGTACAGCCCCTGATTCGCCGCCAGCGTCTTGCTCGCCTCCGCGAACACCGGATCGAGCCCGAAGGTCTTCAATCCCCTCGGCTTCGTCCACAAGAACATCTCCAGCACCAGGAAGTACAGGTGCAGCGCGGCGACCAGCGCCACCAGAATCGTTGCCAGCATCGCCATTCAGTCTCCCCTTCGAATAACCATTTAAGTTGTGTGCAATTAAATTGCACTCTACATTATCGACATGCAACGCAGCAGGACATCTCCCCCGAAAGCAGCAGCCCCGGCTTCGCCCAACGAGGAATGGCTGCGCCTGGATGTCCAGTTATGTTTCGCCTTGTACTCCAGTTCGCTGGCGATGACCAAGTTCTACAAGCCGCTGCTGGACCCGCTGGGCCTGACCTATCCGCAGTACCTGGCGATGCTGGTGCTGTGGGAGCAGGACGGCATCAGCGTCTCGGCGCTGGGGCAGAAGCTGTCGCTGGACTCGGGCACGCTGACGCCGCTGCTGAAGCGGCTCGAAGCCGCCGAACTGATCACCCGCGAACGCGCCGTTGACGACGAGCGGCGCGTCCATCTTCACCTGAGCAAGACCGGCCGCGCGCTGAAGAAGAAGGCGGCCGGCATCCCGGAGCAGATCGCCTGCGCCAGCGCCTGCTCGATCGAAGAACTGAGTTCCCTGACCCGGCGCCTGCACGAACTGCGCACGCAGATCCAGGCGGCCTCCCCTGTCCCCACCACCGTTTGACTCTCACCGAAAGGCACTCACCATGGCACTCGACAAAGTCCTCTACACCGCCCACGCCACGTCCACCGGCGGCCGCGACGGCTCCTCGCAAACCAGCGACGGCAACCTCAAGGTCAAGCTGACCGTGCCCAAGGAAATGGGCGGCCCCGGCGGCGAAGGCACGAACCCCGAGCAGCTGTTCGCCGCTGGCTACTCGGCCTGCTTCCTGGGTGCGATGAAGTTCGTCGCCGGCCAGAAGAAGGTGGCCCTGTCGGCCGACACCTCGATCACCGCCGACATCGGCATCGGCCCGATCCCGGCCGGCTTCGGCATCCAGGCGACGCTGAACATCACGATCCCGGGCATGGAGCGCAGCGCCGCCGAGGCGCTGGTCGAGGCCGCGCACCAGGTGTGCCCGTACTCGAACGCCACCCGCGGCAATATCGACGTGACGCTGAACGTGATCTAACTAAGCGAGCAGGTCGAGGATCAGCTCGATCCTCGCCTTGACCGGGCCCAGCGCTCCCGCGCTGGGCAGCATGCCGGCCGCCGTCACCGGCCCGGCATCGCAGCGCGTGCTGCGCAGCACCTTGACGCCGCTGGACAGAGCCCTTTCCAGCGAGCCTTCCAAGGCCACGGACAGCGTGCCGTTGCCGGTGCCGGCGACGACGATGCCCTCGATGCCTTGCGCCAGCAGTGCATCGACGATCGCTCCATCCGCACCGACGTGGTTCATCACGATCTGTACACGCGGCCACTGCGCCGCCGGGCGCGCGATGCGCTCGATACCCAGCGCCTTCGCAGCAAGGGCCGACCGGCCGAACCAGCGCACGGTCCCCTCCTCCACGACGCCCAGCTGCGCACCTTCCGCCGACGCGAACGCGTTGACCTTGTAGCTGTGCACCTTGCGCACCTGCGCGGCCGAATGGATCTGACCGGCGAAAGCGACCAGCACGCCCGCCGCCTCACCGTCCGCCGCGACCGCCACCGCGTCCAGCAGGTTCTGCGGCCCATCCTTCAGCAGCGCCGTGGCCGGCCGCATCGCGGCGGTGATCACGACCGGCTTGGCGGGCGCCAGCACGCGCTGCAGGAACCATGCGGTTTCCTCCAAGGTGTCGGTGCCGTGCGTGATGACAAGACCTGACACCTCGGGCCGCGCCAAGTGCCGCGCCACGCCTTCAGCGATCCGCTGCCAGGTGGCGAAGTCCATGTCCTTGCTGTCGAGCTGGGCGACCTGCTCGTGCTCCAGCCGACGCGCGGCCAGTTGCGGAACGGCAGCGATCAGTTGATCGACGCCGATCTGCGCTGCGGTGTAGCCGACGTTGTCGGCCGCATCGGTGGCAGTGCCGGCGATGGTTCCGCCGGTGCCCAGGATCACGATCAATTCGGAAACAGACATCTCTCTTGTAATTCTCTAAAACTGGATGAAAATACAGCCACTGGATAGATACTCAGATATCCAGCGGCCAACCCAGGAGCACCATGGAAGACAGCAGCCCCAAACTGACGGCCCGCCAGCAGCAGATTCTCGATCTGGTGCGTGACGCCATCGAGCAGACCGGCGCCCCGCCCACCCGCGCCGAGATCGCCGCCGAGCTCGGCTTCCGTTCCGCCAACGCGGCCGAGGAACACCTGCAGGCGCTGGCGCGCAAGGGCGTGATCGAGCTGGTCGGCGGCACGTCCCGCGGCATCCGGCTGAAGTCTGACACATTGCGCGCGCTGAACGAGGCTCGCGGCCGGGCGCGCGAATCGGTGCAGCAGTTCATGCTGCCGCTGGCCAGTCTGGCCCAGCTGACCTTGCCGCTGGTCGGGCGCGTGGCGGCCGGCCAGCCGATCCTGGCGCAAGAGCACATCGAGCAGAGCTACACGGTCGAGGCCGGCATGTTCGCGAAGAAGCCCGACTTCCTGCTGAAGGTCAAGGGCATGAGCATGAAGGACATCGGCATCATGGATGGCGATCTGCTCGCCGTCGCCAAGACCTCCGAGGCGCGCAACGGGCAGGTCGTCGTGGCGCGCATCGGCGACGAGGTCACCGTGAAGCGCTTCAAGCGTGGCCGTTCGGGCATCGAGCTGCTGCCCGAGAACGCCGACTTCGAGCCCATCGTCGTCGCCGAGGGTGACGAGAGCTTCGCGGTCGAGGGCCTGGCCGTGGGCCTGATCCGCAACCAGATGTTCTCTTAGCCGTGAAAAAGGCGGCCCACGCCGACGAGTGCCAGACGCTGGAGCAGATCCCCAACATCGGCCCCGCCATGGCCGGGGATCTGCGGGCGATGGGCATCGCCCGGCCGGCCGACCTGCGCGGCCACGATGCGCTGGCGCTCTACCGGCAGCTCTGCAAGCTCAGCGGCCAGCGGCAGGACCCCTGCGTGCTCGACACCTTCATGGCCGCCGTCGACTTCATGCAGGGCGCTGCGGCCGCGCCGTGGTGGCACTACACGGCGCAGCGCAAGGCCGCCTACGGCCAGATCGAGGACTGACCGCGAGCAGCCTCAGCGCCCGGCCGACAAGCTCCTGAACAGGGCCAGCCCCTGCTCCACCAGATCGTTCTGAGGCACCTGGCCGTCCGGAGTCAGGTGATCGACCGCATGCGGCAGCACCTGCGACAGCATCTGCGCCGCGACATCGGGTGACAGGCCCAGCCTCTGTGCGATGGCCGCGACCTGCCCCGAACCGAGCAGGCTCTGTAGCTGGTCGGCCGAGATCGGCTGGTTCTGGCCGGTGCCGATCCAGGAGGCGACGACGTCGCCCAGGCCGGACTGCTGCGCCATCGCCAGCAGGCCGCCCAGGCCGCTGCTGCCACCGCCCTGCCCGCCCAGCAGGCCCGTGAGCACATCCATCATGCCCGGATGGGCCGCCGCCGCGGCCGGGTCGCCGCCTGCTGCGCCGCCCTGGTTGGCCAGCGCGCTCAGCGCGTCGTTCGCGAGTTGATCCAGAAGTCCCATGTCGTCGATGCTCCACGTGAATGCCTTGCGGCGAGGCGCGGAGTATTGGCTGGATCAAGCATGAAGCCGAATCCCTCGTATCGAGGTCTTGATGCGGACGCGGCACGGCGAATGCCAGGCCCTTAAGTTTTCTTTACCTCGATCAACGATATCGCCCAAGCTGCGATGATCCAATTGGCGGCGATTTGCAGCGCCGTCCTTCACGCCCTGCGACAAGGAAAACTCGAAGACCATCATGTCCAGCCTCCCGCCTTCGCCCGAATCCTCAGCCAGCACGACGCCAGCCACTCCCTCCCCAACGCTCCATCCGCGCCGCCGCCGTCAACAGGGCAAGGTCTGGCCTTGGCTCCTCGTCGCGGCCGTAATCGCCGGCGGCGTGGGGATCTGGTGGAAGACGCGCCCCGCAAATGGAGCCAACGGCGCGAACGGCGGCCCCGGTGCCGCGGCGAGCGCACCGGGTGGCGGCAACGCCGGCGGGCGCCGATTCGCCGGCGGCGGCCCCGGCGGCGCGAACCGCACGCAGCCGGTATCGGTCGAGCAGGTGCGCCAGCAGAACATCCGCGTCAGCGCCAGCGCGATCGGCACCATCACCGCCTCGAACACCGCCATCGTGCACGCCCAGGTCAGCGGCGTGCTGCAGTCCATCCAGTTCAAGGAAGGCCAGCAGGTCAAGGCCGGCCAGCAACTCGCGCAGATCGACCCGCGTGCCTTCCAGGCGGCGCTGGGCCAGGTCGAGGGAGCGCTGGTGCGCGACAGGGCGAGCCTCGAGAACGCCCGCGTCGACCTCGCGCGCTACCGCGATCTCGCCGCCAAGGATGCGATCCCGAAGCAGCAGCTCGATACGCAGGAGGCGCTGCTGCGCCAGCTCGAAGGCACGATCAAGGTTGACCAAGCCGCCGTCGACAGCGCGCGGCTGCAGCTCTCCTATGCGCGCGTCACCGCGCCGATCAGCGGCCGCGTCGGCCTGAAGCAGGCCGACCTCGGCAACGTCGTCTCGCCCAGCGACGCCAACGGCATCGTCACGATCACTCAGAACCACCCGATCGCGATGGTCTTCGCCGTGCCCTCGGCGCTGCTGCCGCAAATCACGAAGAAGCTGCGCGCGAACGAGCCGATGACCGTCGAGGCCTGGGACCGCACCGGCACGACGCGCCTGGCCATCGGCCGCGTCGCGACCTTGGACAACGCCATCGACACGACCACCGACACCGTCAAGCTGAAGGCCACCTTCGCCAACGAGGACGACGCACTGTTCCCCAACCAGTCGGTCGGTGCCAAGTTGCAGCTCGACGTGCTGGCCAACCATCTGGCCGTGCCGTCCGCCGCCGTGCAGCGCGGCTCGCAAGGCTTCTACGTCTATGTCGTCAATGCCGACAACTCGGTGGCCACGCGCGTCGTCAAACCCGGTCCGGTCGATGGCGACTGGACGGCGGTCGACGGCAAGGTGGAGGCCGGGGAGAAGGTCGTCATCGACGGCGTCGACCGTCTGCGCGAGGGCGCGAAGGTCGAGATCATCGCCTCCGATCCGCAGAAGCGCGCCGGCGCGGCAACGCCGGGCGGCCGTCGCAGCCGCGGCGTGGCAGGTGCCGCCAGTGGTGCGGCGTCGGGCGCGGCATCCGGCGCTCATCGTGCCTCGTCCGACGGCGCCACGGCCGGCGACGCCCAGGAGCGCCCGCGCTGGCTCGACCGCCTGCCGCCCGACGTGCAGGAGAAGGTCATGAAGATGAGCCCCGAGGAACGCCAGGCCTGGATCGAGAAGCGCCGCGCCGAGCGCGCGGCCAGCGGCAACGGCACCGGCAACTGACGCGGACTCCTTCCGATGGCGCTGAACCCTTCCCGCCCGTTCATCGAACGACCGGTCGCCACCTCGCTGCTGATGCTGGCCATCCTGCTGGCGGGCCTGCTGGCCTACCGGCTGCTGCCACTCTCGGCCCTGCCCGAGGTCGACTACCCGACCATCCAGGTCACCGCGCTCTACCCGGGCGCAAGCCCGGACGTGATCTCCACCACCGTCACCGCGCCGCTGGAGCGCCAGTTCGGCCAGATGCCCGGCCTGTCGCAGATGACCAGCACCAGCTCCGGCGGCGCCTCGGTGATCACCTTGCGCTTCTCGCTGGGCCTGTCGCTGGACGTGGCCGAGCAGGAAGTGCAGGCCGCGATCAACGCCGGCTCCAACCTGCTGCCCTCCGACCTGCCGATGCCGCCGGTCTACAGCAAGGTCAACCCGGCCGACGCGCCGGTGCTGACGATCGCGATCACCTCGCCCTCGCTGCCGGTCATCAAAATCCATGACCTGGTGGAGAACCGCCTGGCACCCAAGCTCTCGCAGGTCGATGGCGTGGGCCTCGTCAGCATCGCCGGCGGGCGTCGCCCTGCCGTGCGCATCCAGGCCAACCCGAGCGTGCTGGCCTCGCTGGGCCTGTCGCTGGACGACGTGCGCACCGCTATCGCCGCCGCCAACGTCAACCAGGCCAAGGGCAGCTTCGACGGCTCGCAGCGCGCCTCCACGATCGACGCGAACGACCAGCTGAAGTCGGCCGCCGAGTACCAGAACCTGGTGATCGCGTGGAAGAACGGCAACCCGCTGCGCCTGCAGGACGTGGCCACGATCGTCGACGACGCCGAGAACCTGCGCCTGGCCGCCTGGTCCGACCGCACGCCCGGCGTGATCCTGAACGTGCAGCGCCAGCCCGGCGCCAACGTGATCGAGACGGTGGACCGCGTCAAGGAACTGCTGCCCAAGCTGCAGGCGACGCTGCCGGCGTCGATCGATGTGCAGGTGATCGCCGACCGCACAACGACGATCCGTGCCTCGGTCGACGACACCCAGATCGAGCTGCTGCTGGCGATCGCGCTGGTCGTCGCCGTCATCTTCGTGTTCCTGCACAGCGGCCGGGCCACTCTGATCCCCAGCGTGGCCGTGCCGCTGTCGCTGGTCGGCACCTTCGGCGTGATGTACCTGGCCGGTTTCTCGATCAACAACCTCACGCTGATGGCGCTGACGATCTCGACCGGCTTCGTCGTCGACGACGCGATCGTGATGATCGAGAACATTGCCCGCTTCATCGAGGAAGGCGACCCGCCGATGGAAGCGGCGCTGAAGGGTTCCAAGCAGATCGGCTTCACGATCATCTCGCTGACGGTGAGCCTGATCGCCGTGCTGATTCCCCTGCTCTTCATGGGCGACGTGGTGGGCCGGCTGTTCCATGAGTTCGCGATCACGCTGGCGGTGTCCATACTGATCTCGGCCGTCGTCTCGCTGACCTTGACGCCGATGATGAGCGCCCGCCTGCTGCGGCCCGAGAAGGAGCAGAAGCACACGAAGCTCGGCGACTGGAGCACGCGCGCGTTCGACAAGCTGATCGAGCGCTACGGCCGCGCGCTGGACTGGGTGCTGGACCACTCGCTGCTGACCATGCTGGTGTTCCTCGGCACGCTGGCGCTGACGGCCGTGCTCTACATCGCAGTGCCCAAGGGCTTCTTCCCGGTGCAGGACACCGGCCTCGTGCAGGTGATCACCGAGGCGACCCAGGACACCTCCTTCGAGGCGATGAGCGAGCGCCAGCAGAAGCTCGCCGACGCGATCCTGCAGGACCCCGACGTCGAGCACCTGACCTCCTTCATCGGCGTGGACGGCGCCAACGCGACGCTGAACACCGGCCGCATGCAGCTGACGCTGAAGCCCTTCGCCCAGCGCAGCGCCTCGGCCAGCGAGATCATCCAGCGCCTGAACGAGCGCACCGCCAACATCCCCGGCATCGCCGCCTACATGCAGCCGGTGCAGGACCTGACGATCGAGGACCGCGTCTCTAAGACGCAGTACCAGTTCCTGCTCAGCTCGCCCGACGCGAACGACCTGGCCACCGCGACCGATGCCCTGATGGCCCGGCTCAAGACGCTGCCCCAGCTCGCCGACGTCGCCAGCGACCTGCAGAACCAGGGCCTGCAGGCCTTCCTGAAGATCGACCGCGAGGCCGCCGGGCGGCTGGGCGTGACGATCGCCGCGATCGACACCGCCCTCTACAACGCCTATGGCCAGCGCCTGATCTCGACGATCTACACGCAGAGCAGCCAGTACCGCGTCGTGCTGGAGGCGGCGCCCGAATACCGCCGCGGCCCTCGCGCGCTGGAGGGCCTGTACGTGCCCGGCAGCAGCGTGGTGAACGGTGTCACGACCACGGTGCAGGTGCCGATCACGGCGGTGGCCCAGCTGGTGGAGCAACCGGCACCGCTGGCGATCAACCACGTGGCCCAGTTCCCGGCCGCGACGATCTCGTTCAACCTCGGCAAGGGCCATGCGCTCGGCGACGCGGTCGACGCGATCCGCGCCGAGGAGGCCAAGCTGGACCTGCCGCTGTCCGTGGAGACCAGCTTCCAGGGCGCGGCCGAGGCCTTCCGCAACTCGCTGTCCAGCACGCTGGTGCTGATCCTGGCGGCCGTGGTCACGATGTACATCGTGCTGGGCGTGCTCTACGAGAGCTACATCCACCCGGTGACGATCCTCTCGACCCTGCCCTCGGCCGGCGTCGGTGCGCTGCTGGCGCTGATCGTCTCGGGGCAGGAGCTGGGCATCGTCGGCATCATCGGCATCGTGCTCCTGATCGGCATCGTCAAGAAGAACGCGATCATGATGATCGACTTCGCGCTCGATGCCGAACGCGACGAGCACAAGCCGCCGCGCGAAGCCATCCACCAGGCCGCGCTGTTGCGCTTCCGCCCGATCCTGATGACGACGATGGCGGCACTCTTGGGCGCGCTGCCGCTGATGCTGGGCACCGGCGCGGGCCATGAGATGCGCCACCCGCTGGGCGTCACGATGGTCGGCGGCCTGATCGTCAGCCAGATGCTGACCCTGTTCACGACGCCGGTAATCTACCTGGGCTTCGCGAACTGGGCGAACCGCCTGCGCGACCGACGCGAGCACAAGGCAGCGCAGCGCGCAGCGGCCGAGGGCACGGCGTGAACATCTCGGCACCGTTCATCGGCCGGCCGGTCGCGACCACGCTGATCACCTTGGGCGTCGCGCTGGCCGGCGTGCTGGCCTTCCAGCTGCTGCCGATCGCGCCGCTGCCGCAGGTGGACTTCCCGACAATCTCGGTCTCGGCCTCGCTGCCGGGCGCCGCGCCGGAGACGATGGCGGCCACCGTCGCCACGCCGCTGGAACGCGCGCTCGGCTCGATCGCCGGCGTCAACGAGATCACCTCGCGCTCGGCGCTGGGCTCCAGCAACATCACGCTGCAGTTCGACCTGAGCCGCGACATCGACGGCGCCGCCCGCGACGTGCAGGCCGCGATCAACGCGGCCCGCACGCTGCTGCCCACCGGCATGCCCAGCAACCCGACCTACCGCAAGGTCAACCCGGCCGACGCGCCGATCATGATCCTCGCGCTGACCTCGGACACGCTGAGCCGCGGCCAGATGTACGACGCCGCCTCCACCGTGCTGGCGCAGCGGCTGGCGCAGGTCTCGGGCATCGGCCAAGTCAACGTCGGCGGCGGCGCGCTGCCGGCGGTGCGCGTGGAGATGAACCCGGACAAGCTCGCCGCCAAGGGCATCGCGCTGGATCAGGTGCGCACCGCGATCACCAACACCAACGCCAACCGGCCCAAGGGCGTGCTGGAAGAAGGCGCGCGCTACTGGCAGGTCGGCGCCAACGACCAGGCGCGCACCGCGGCCGAGTACGCGCCCGTGGTGCTCAGCTACGTCGACGGCGCCGCCGTGCGCCTGCGCGACGTGGCCGACGTCGTCGACTCCGTGCAGGACACCCGCAACTACGGCGCCACCAACGGCAAGGCTGCGATCCTGATGTTCCTGCAGAAGGAGCCGGGCGCGAACATCATCGAGACGGTCGAGCGCGTGCGCGAGATCTTGCCGCGCCTGCAGGCGCAGATCCCGCCGGCCATCGAGCTGCAGGTGGTCAGCGACCGCACGCCGACGATCCGCGCCTCGCTGCGCGAGGTCGAGCGCGCGATGGCGATCTCGGTGGGCCTGGTGATCCTCGTCGTGCTGCTGTTCCTGCGCTCCTGGCGCGCAACCCTGCTGCCGGCGGTGGCCGTGCCGGTGAGCCTGGCCGGCACCTTCGGCGTGATGTACCTGTGCGGCTACTCGCTGGACAACCTGTCGGCGATGGCGCTGACGGTGGCGACCGGCTTCGTCGTCGACGACGCGATCGTCGTGCTGGAGAACATCACCCGCTACATCGAGCAGGGCATGAAGCCGCGCGAGGCGGCGCTGAAGGGCGCCCGCGAGATCGGCTTCACCGTCGTCTCGATCAGCCTCTCGCTGATCGCGGTGTTCATCCCGATCCTGATGATGGGCGGCGTCGTCGGCCGGCTGTTCCGCGAGTTCGCGGTGGTGCTGTCGGCGGCCATCCTGGTCTCGATGGTCGTCTCGCTGACGACGACGCCAATGATGGCCGCCACGCTGCTGAAGGAGCGACGGCCGCAGCAGCCGAAATCGAGGCTGCTGAGGTGGCTCGACGCGCTTCCGAAGCTGGTGCTGCGCGGCTATCGCAAGTCGCTGATCTGGACGCTGCGGCACCAGCCGGTGGCGCTGGTGATCCTGGTCGGCGTCGTGGTGCTGAACGTGCACCTGTACGCGGTGATCCCCAAGACCTTCTTCCCGCAGCAGGACACCGGCGTCATCGTCGGCGGCGCGCAGGCCGACCAGGGCAGCTCCTTCCAGATGATGCGCGCGCGGGTCGACCGCTTCATGGCCATCATCAAGGCTGACCCGGCGGTGGACAACGTCAACGGCTTCACCGGCGGCGGCCGCAGCAATTCGGCCAACTTCTACGTCACGCTGAAGCCGCTGGAGGAGCGCAAGGTGTCCGCCACCGCCGTCGTCAACCGGCTGCGCGACAAGCTCGCCCACGAGGCCGGCGCCAACCTGTTCCTGGTGCCGGTGCAGGACATCCGCATCGGCGGCCGCCAGGCCAACGCGCAATACCAGTTCACCTTGCAGGCCGATGAGCTCAACGACCTGCGCACCTGGGAGCCGCGCGTGCGCAACGCGCTGTCCAACCTGAACGAGCTGACCGACGTCAATACCGACCAGGAAGACAAGGGCGTGCAGACCTCGCTGGTGATCGACCGCGATGCCGCGGCGCGCCTGGGCGTCAGCATCAGCACGATCGACACGACCTTGAACAACGCCTACGGCCAGCGCCAGGTCGGCGTGATCTACAACCCTCTGAACCAGTACCGTGTGGTGATGGAGCTGGCACCTCAGTACCTCACCGGCCCCGAATCGCTGAAGGGCCTGTACGTGCTGGGCCCTGGCGGCACGCAGGTGCCGCTGGCCTCGTTCGCGCGGGTGGAGACGACCAACACGGCGCTGTCGGTCAACCACCAGGGCGGCGCGCCGGCGTCGACGATCAGCTTCAACCTGCCCGAAGGCGTCTCGCTCTCGCAGGCCACCGACGCGATCAACAACGCGATGTCGGAGCTGGGCGTGCCGGTCTCGGTGCGCGGCGTGTTCGCGGGCACGGCCAATGCGTTCCAGCAGTCGCTGTCCTCGCAGCCAATCCTGATCCTGGCCGCCATCGTCACGATCTACCTGGTGCTGGGCATGCTGTACGAGAGCCTCGTCCATCCGGTGACGATCCTGTCCACGCTGCCCTCGGCCGGCGTCGGCGCGCTGCTGGCGCTGATGCTGTTCAACACCGAGTTCTCGATCATTTCGCTGATCGGCGTGATCCTCTTGATCGGCATCGTCAAGAAGAACGCGATCATGATGATCGACTTCGCCATCTCCCGGGAACGCCACGGCGTGAGCCCTGGCGCGGCGATCTACCGTGCGGCCAACCTGCGGGTGCGGCCGATCCTGATGACCACCGTGGCCGCGATCTTCGGCGCGGTGCCGCTGGCTCTCGGCACCGGCGACGGCGCGGAACTGCGCCAGCCGCTGGGCATCGGCATCGTCGGCGGCCTGATCCTGTCGCAGCTGCTGACGCTGTACACGACGCCGGTCGTCTTCGTGGTGATGGACCGCCTGCGGCTGGAGCGCCGCCGCAAGAACAAGGCCGCACGACAGGCTGCCCGTTCGCACGCCCTACCCGCCGCATCGACATGATGATGAACAAGAAGCTAACCATTATTTTCAGCGCGGCCCTGTTGAGCGCCTGCGCGGTCACGAAGGTCGAGCCGCCGGCGCCGGTGGCCGCCCCGGCCTCGTTCAAGGAGACGGGCATCTGGCGCCAGGGAGCGGCCTCAACGGCGACGCAGGCCACGCCCGATGCCTGGTGGACGCTGTTCAACGACCCGGTGCTCAACGAGCTGCAGGACAAGCTCGTCATCGGCAACGAGAACCTGAAGTCCGCCGTCGCCCAGGTGCGCGCCGCGCGCGCCGCCGTCGAGGCCAGCCGCGAGGCGCTGTTCCCGACGCTGTCGGTGAGCGCCGCCGGCACGCGCAGCGCCAGCCCCTCGGGCACCACCAACGGCAACGTCGTCAGCAGCTCGGGCCGGCCGCAGAACAGCTACAACCTCAGCGCCAACGCGAGCTGGGAGCTGGACCTGTGGGGCCGCCTATCGCTCGCCACGACTGGCGCACGTGCCTCGCTGCAGGCCAGCGTCGACGACCTCGCCGCGGCCCGCCTCTCGGCCCAGGCGCTGCTGGCGCAGACCTATTTCTCGATGCGCGCCGCCGAGGTGCAGGCTGCCCTCTATGTCCGCACCGTCGCCGCCTACCAGCGCTCGCTGGACCTGACGCAGGTGCGCTACCAGGGTGGCGTGGCCGCGCTCAGTGACGTGCTGCAGGCGCAGACCACGCTGAAACAGGCGCAGGCACAGGAACTCGAAGCGACCTCCACCCGCGCGCAGATGGAACACGCGATCGCCGTGCTGCTGGGCATTCCGCCGTCCGCACTGAACCTGGCCAGCACCGAAGCACTGCCCATCGTGCCGGCCGTGCCCGAGCTGCTGCCCGCCACCTTGCTGCAGCGCCGGCCCGACATCGCCGCCGCCCAGCAGCGCGTGGCCGCTGCCTATGCGCAGATCGGTATCGCCGACGCCGCCTGGTTCCCGGACCTCACCCTATCCGCCAGCGCCGGCTACCGCAGCTCGAAGCTGTCGAACCTCGTGAGCGCGCCGAACCTGTTCTGGTCGCTCGGCCCGGCCTTGACCGAAGCCATCTTCGACGGCGGCCAGCGCAAGCTCGCCAGCGCCCAGGCCCGCGCGACTGCCGACCAGGCCACCGCCACCTACCGCCAGGCGGTGCTGACCGCGCTGCAGGAGGTCGAGGACAACCTGAGCCTGACCGAGCAGACGCAGCGTGAGGCACAGCTTCAGCAGGAGGCGCTGCAGGCGGCGCAGCGCAATCTGGAGATCGTGACCGACCAGTACAAGGCCGGCACCGTCAGCTACCTGAACGTGACCACCGCGCAAGCGGCGGTGCTGAGCAGCGAGACCAGCCTCTTGAGTCTGCGCAACCGCCAGCTCGCCGCGGTGAACACGCTGCTGAAGAACATCGCGGGGCGGTGGGAGAAGGCTTGATGGACGGCATGGTCGTCGTCTGCCTGTGCGCGGCCTGGTGCCGGCTCTGCGACGACTACGGGCCGGTGCTACGCACGGTGGGCGCGGAGTTCGAGGGCCTGCGTGTCGAGTGGATCGACATCGAGGACGAGGCCGAGTTGGTCGGCGACGTGGACGTCGAAACCTTCCCGACGATCGTCGTCATCGCCCGAGACGGCACGGTGCGTTTCGCCGGCCCGCTGACACCACAGCCGCAGACGCTGCGGCGCGTGGTCCAGCTTGCGCTGGACGGAACGACGATCGCGCCGGTGCCGGCCGAGGTGACGGCCTTCGCGGCGCGCCTGCTGCGCGGCGCGTAGCCGCTGTCACGACAGGACGGCCCCGTCCTGCGGATCGTCCACGGGTTCCTCCGGCGCCTCATCCACCATCCGGTCGAACTCCGCGGCCTGTGCGGCCTGCGTCTTGCGTCCGCTGCGCGAAGGCAGGTCCAGCGGATGGACCACGCGGCGCTGCAGCCGCTGCAGGCGCTCGGAATGCTCCATGTCGCTGACGACGCGGTCCAGGTCCAGCAGCATGGCGAAGGGATCGCCGCGCAGGCTTGTTGTCGCTTCGGGGGTCTTGCCGTTCATTGCGTCACTCCCAGTCGTTTACGGAACGTGAAGGCAATGTACGCGCCGTACCCCGGCCGCCCAGTCGGTGTGCGGCCATTGCCCATGTCAGACAGATTCCTACTTGCATGCCGGCCGATCGCCGCGCTCTAATCGTCGGTTCGCCCACCTAACGCCGAGATTCCCATGACGAAGAAGATTGCCCTGGTAACCGGAGCCTCGCGCGGGCTCGGCGCCGAGATCGCCCGCGGGCTGGCCACCGACGGCTGGGCCGTCGCGGTCAACTACCACGCGGATAGCGCCGGCGCCGAGGCGGTGGTCGCCTCGATCCATGCCGGAAGCGGACGCGCGGTGGCGGCGCGCTTCGACGTCACCGACGAAGCCTCGGTGCGCGACGGCCTGGCGACGATCGCGGCCCAGCTGGGCCCGGTCGACCTGATCGTCAACAACGCCACCGGCCCGCAGCCGATGATGCCGATCATGGAGCAGTCCTGGGAGCATCACCTCGACCAGTTGCGCTTCTTCGTCAAGGCGCCGCTGCTGCTGCTCCAGGCCGTGCTGCCGGACTGGCGCGCCCGCAAGGCCGGCCGCGTGATCCACATCGGCAGCGAAGTCGTGGACATCGGCAATTCGAACTTCGGCCACTACGTGTCGGCCAAGGGCGCGATGCTGGGCCTGACGCGTTCCTGGGCGAGCGAGCTGGGTCCCGAAGGCATCTGCGTGAACCTGGTGGCACCGGGCTGGATTCCGGTCGAGCGCCATGCCGGCACGCCGGAGCAGGAGTACGCCGACTACCGCGCGCTGACGCCGCTGCGCCGCCAGGGTTCGCCGACGGACGTCGCCGGCATGGTGCGCTTCCTCGCCTCGCCGGCGGCGGACTTCATCACCGGCCAGACCTTCTCGGTCAACGGCGGGCGGACCCTCGCCTAGCGAGGCATCGCTGCCTGCAGCTGCTTGACGGTGAAGTCGCGGCCGGCCTTCTTGGCGAAGTCCAGCGCCGTCAGGTCCTGCTCGTTCTTCAACGCGACGTCGGCACCGGCCTTCAGCAGGATCGCCACGTTCTCCGAGGCGCCGTAGCGGGCCGCCATCATCAACGGCGTCGTGCCATTGGGCGAGCGGGCATTGACGTCGGCGCCCTGCGACAGCAGCCAGGCGGCGATGCCGCCGGCGTCCGGGCCGCTGCAGGCGTAGTGCAGCGGGGTCCAACCGGGCTGGTTGATCTTCGCGCCGCGGGCGGCGAGCTTCTTCGCCCAGTCGAGCCGGCCCTTGATCGCGGCCAGCATCAGTGGCGTCTCGCCCTTGTCGTTGGCGGTGACGACATCCACCCGCGGGTCGGCCAGCAGCGCGTCGAAGGCCTGCTCCGAGCCCTCGCGCAGCGCCACGGCCAGCGGCTTGCGGCCGCGCTGGTCGGCGGCGTTGGCGTCCACGCCCTTGACGAGCAGGGCCAAGACCTCACGGCCGTTGTCCATCTCGACGGCGGCGGTCATGTCGTCGATCGGGGCCGCGCTAGCGGTGAGCGCGGCGCCGAGCAGCAGCAGAGGCAGGAGGTACTTCTTGGTCATGGCAGGTTAAACAACTTCTTGCAGTTGGCGGTGGTGCGCGCGGCCAGTTCCTCGACCGGCATACCCTTCAGCTCGGCCAGGGCCTTGGCCACGTGCGGCACGTAGGCCGGCGAGTTGGTCTTGCCGCGATAGGGGATCGGCGCGAGGTAGGGACTGTCGGTCTCGATCAGCAGACGCTCCATCGGCAGTTGTTGCGCCACGTCGCGCAGCGCCTGGGCATTCTTGAAGGTCAGGATGCCGGAGAACGAGACGTAGAAGCCCAGTTCGATCGCCGCGAGCGCCACCTCGGCGCTCTCGGTGAAGCAGTGGAACACGCCGTGCGAGCCCTTCTCCTCGCGCAGCACGCGCAGCGTGTCGTCGGCGCTGCTGCGCGTGTGGATCACGAGCGGCTTGCCGGTCTGCTTGGAGGCGCGGATGTGCGTGCGGAAGCGCTCGCGCTGCCACTCCATCTCGTCGACCGTGCGGCCGTTCAGCCGGTAATAGTCGAGGCCGGTCTCGCCGATGGCAACGACCTTCGGGTCCTGCGCGGCTCGCACCAGTTCGTCCACGCTGGGCTCATGGACGCCGTCCTCGCTGTCCGGATGGACACCCACGGTGGCCCAGAGATTCGCGTGCGCGGCGGCGATGCCTTGCACCGTCGGGAACTCCTCCATCGTCGTGCAGACGCAGACGGCCTGGTCGACCTGCGCCGCCTTCATCTCGTCGAGGATCTTCGGCAGTTGCGCCTGCAGTTCGGGGAAGCTGAGGTGGCAGTGGGAATCGATGAACATCAGGTCTCCCGCCGGGCCGTCCCAAGGGAGGCCTGCGCCCCCTCGGGGGGCAGCGAGCAAAGCGAGCGTGGGGGTTTCATTAGATCGTTTGTGTCGGCTTCGAAGAGGAGATGCTGGTGCCCAGGATCTCCTCGATCTTCAGCTTGATCAGGCGCGTCTTCTCGTCGGACGGAAAGCGCACGCCCACGCCCTGGGTGCGGCCGCCCGAGGCGTTCGCCGGCGTCAGCCAGGCGACCTTGCCGGCCACCGGGTAGCGCTGGTTGTCTTCGGGCAGCGAGATCAGCAGGTAGACGTCGTCGCCGAGGCGGTAGTCGCGCGGCGTCGGCACGAACAGGCCGCCGTCGGTGAAGCTCGGGATGTAGGCGGCATAAAGCGCACCCTTTTCGCGGAACACCAGCTGGATCACGCCGGCCCGCGAGGCCGCGGCACCGGCCGGCGGCGCGCCCACGCCACCCATCGCCGCACCGGGCGACTGGGGGCCGAAGGTCGACATCGCGCCGAAGGTCGGCGGGCTCTTGCTGGACGGCGTATCGCTCATCGGTCGAGTGTACGGCGCGGGGGGGCGGGTATGGCTTCGCGCATGGCCTGCTGGCCTTGCGACACCAGCGACTCCATCAGCAGGCCCTGGTTCAGCGGATGTTCGGCATGGCGCGCCGCGCGGCGCAGCGTCGCTTCCCACTCGTGCAGCGGGGCGGCGTGCTCGATCGCCTTGGGCAGCGCATCCGCCGGGAAGAAGGAGCCCGGCGCGCCATGCGCGCGGCGCAGCAGGTCGTGGCACAGGCGCTGCAGCGCGTCGATCGCACGCGGCTGCGAGAGATCGGCCAGGGCCGTCGCATCGCCCTGGGCGACGCGGCGCGGCAACTGCATCCAGGCGGCAGCGCGCAGGCCGGCCTCGAACCAGTCGCGCGCCTCCTGCGGGCGGCCGCCGGCCGCATCGAGCAGCACCTCGGGCGATTCGACGCCCTGAGCCGCCAGCCACTGCAGCGCCGGTTGCCGTGCCGGCAGCGCCAGCGGCACCGGCTGGCAGCGGCTGCGGATCGTCGGCAGCAGCGCCTCGGGCGAGGTGCTGGCCAGCGCGAAGCGCAACTGCCCGGCCGGTTCCTCCAGCGTCTTCAGCAGCGCATTGGCGGCCACCGTATTCAGCGCCTCGGCCGGGTAGACGACGACGACCTTGGCCCGCCCGCGTGCCGAGGTGCTCAGCGCGAAGGACAGCATCGCGCGCACCGCGTCGATCTTGATCTCGCGGCTGGGCTTGGTCTTGCTGGCCTTGGCCTCGGCACTGCCGCCCTCGCCTTCCGGCGCGCCGAAGCCCAGGGGCTCGCGCAGCGCCTCGGGGATCAGCACCTGGAAGTCCGGGTGCGTGCGCGCATGGAACAGCTTGCAGCTGGCACATTCGCCGCAGGCCGTGCGGTCCGGGCGCGGAGACTCGCACAGCCAGGCCTGGGCCAGCAACATCGCCAGGTCGAACTGGCCGACACCCGCCGGCCCTTGCACCAGCAGCGCATGCGATCGGGCGGTGGCGAGGGCGCGGGTCAGCGGCTCGGCCAGCCAGGGCAACTCCGTCGTCACCATCCGCGCTGCTCCATCACCGCCAGGATCTGCGCCGCCACTTCTTCCACCGAGCGGCTCGCATCGATGCGGGCAAAGCGATGCGGCGCCGCCGCGGCGCGGGCCGCATAGCCGGCACGCACGCGCTCGAAGAATTCGAGATCCTGCTGCTCGAAGCGATCGGCCTTGCGCGCGGCGGCGCGGCGCCGGGCGGCCACCTCGGCGGGCAGGTCGAACCACAGCGTCAGGTCCGGCTGGCGGCCCTGCTGCACCCACTGTTCCAGTGTGGACAGCACGGTGAGGTCCATGCCGCGGCCGCCGCCCTGGTAGGCAAAGCTCGCGTCGGTGAAGCGGTCGCACAGCACGGTCTTGCCGGCGACGAGTGCCGGCTCGATGACCTTCTGCAGATGGTCGCGCCGCGCGGCGAAGACGAGCAGCAACTCGGTTAGCGGATCCATGCCGCTGTGCAGGAACAGGCCGCGCAGCGTCTCGGCCAAGGGCGTGCCGCCGGGCTCGCGGGTACTGACGACCTCGCCCTGCGCGGCCAGGCGTGCCGTCAGCGATGCGATGTGCGTGGACTTGCCGGCGCCGTCGATGCCTTCGAAGGTGATGAAACGAGAACTCACTTGCCGCGCACGTATTTGTTGACGGCGCGATTATGCGTGGCGAGGTCTTCGCTGAATTCGCTGCTGCCCGACCCATCTCCGCGCGCCACGAAGTACAGCGCCCGGCTGTGCGCCGGATGCACCGCCGCCTCCAGTGCCGCGGCGCCCGGCATCGCGATCGGCGTGGGCGGCAGGCCGGTGCGCAGGTAGGTGTTGAAGTCGCTGTCGGCCTGCAGGTCGCGCTTGTGCAGGTTGCCGTCGTAGTTCTCGCCCAGGCCGTAGATCACGGTCGGGTCGGTCTGCAGCGGCATGCCCAGCTTGAGGCGGTTGACGAACACGGCGGAGACGAGGTGACGGTCCGTGGCGGTGCCGGTCTCCTTCTCGATGATGGAGGCCAGCGTCAGCGCGTCATCGGCACTCTTCAGCGGCAGGTTCTCCTCGCGCGCGGCCCAGGCGGCATCGAGCTTCTTCTGCATCGCCTTGTAGGCGCGCTTGAGCACCGTCAGGTCGCTGACGCCGCGGCTGTAGGCATAGGTATCGGGGAAGAAACGTCCCTCGGGCGCCTGCCCGGCCGGCGCGCCGAGGCCCGCCATGATCTCCGCATCGCTCATCGCGGCAGTGGCGGGCTTCAGCGAGGGCGACTTCGCCAGCGCGGCACGCACCTGGCGAAAGCTCCAGCCGTCGATGATGCGCAATTGCTCCAGCACCTCGTCGCCGCGCACCATCTTGCCGAGCAGTTCGCGCGGCGAATCGCCCTGGTGGATCTCGTAGCTGCCGGCGCGGATCTGCCTCGCTTGTCCCGACCAGCGGAACCACTCGTAGAGCAGGCGCGGATCTGTCTGCACACCGGCCGCTACCCAGGCCTGAGCCACAGCGCCGGGCGGCGTGCCCGCCTCGATCGACACCTCCACCGACGGCGCAGCCAGCCGCAGCGGCGCATTCAGCCACCACCAGGCAGCCGCGCCGGCGGCCAGCGCCATAACGATCAAGACGAGCAGCGTTCTGCCCAGCAATTTCATGACTGACAAATACCCATGAGGTCGGGCCGGATGCGGGGCGCTGATGATAATCGCGCCATGACCCTGACCACTCCCGGCGCGACGCGCCTCACCACGCTGGGCATCATCCGTGCCCAGGGCGAAGACGCCGCCAAGTTCCTGCACAGCCAGCTGACCCAGGATTTCGCGCTGCTGGGCCTGCATGAGGCCCGCCTCGCCGGCTTCTGCTCGGCCAAGGGCCGGCTGCTGGCGACAATGATCGGCTGGAAAAACAGCGAGACCGAGATCCTGCTCGCGCTGCCGGCCGAACTGCTGCCGGCGATCCAGAAGCGCCTGTCGATGTTCGTGCTGCGCGCCAAGTGCAAGATCAGCGATGCGACGGCCGACTGGCAGCTCTGGGGCCTCACCGCGCCCACGGCCGAAGCCGCATCGAACTGGACGCTGACCCGCGACGACGCGGCGGTGAAGATCCGCCTGCCCTCGCCCGCCAGCGGGCCGGCGCGCTGGCTTCTGGCCCAACCTGCCGATGCCTCCGCTCCCGCGCTCCCCGCGATGGCCGAAGCCGATTGGCAATGGCTGGAACTCGAAAGCGGCCTGCCCTGGATCGTCGCCGCGACCAGCGAGCAGTTCGTGCCGCAGATGCTGAACCTGGAGCTGCTGGGCGGCGTCAACTTCCAGAAGGGCTGCTATCCGGGCCAGGAAGTCGTGGCCCGCAGCCAGTACCGCGGCACGCTGAAGCGCCGCACCTACCTGTACGAGCTGCAGGGCGCGGCCGCACCGGGCCAGGAGATCTTCCACAGCGAAGACCCGGGCCAGCCGGCCGGCCTGGTCGCCACGACGGCGGCACGCGATGGGCAGAGCCTGATCCTGGCCGAGACCAAGATCGCTGCGCTGACCTCGGGCAGCCTGCACCTCGGCTCGGCGGACGGCCCGCTGCTGCTGCCGCGCGCGCTGCCTTATGCGCTGTCGGAACCGCAGTGACGACGACGACGGAACTCTACGTCTACTACAAGGTCGCGCCGGCGCAGGCCGAAGCCGTCAAGGCGGTGCTGAGGGCCTGGCCGCAGGTGCGGCTGTTGCGTCGCGCTGGCGAGTTGGAGACGTGGATGGAGATCCACGCGGGCCCCGAGGCCGAAGCATCCGCTCAGGCACTGGCGGCCCTGCTTGAACAGCACATCACCGGCCCGCGCCACCTGGAGCGCTTCGAACCGGTCGTCCTCACAGCGCCCTGACCATCTCCACGTGCCCGATGCCGGCTTCCTCGAAGGAGGCGCCGCGCTGCACGAAACCCGCGCGGGTGTAGAAGCCCTGGGCCGACAGCTGGGCATGCAGTACCGCCTCGCCGTAGCCGAGCGCGCGGCCCTCGCGCATCAGCGCATCGAGCACGGCGCGGCCGACCCTCCCGCCGCGCATGCTACGCGCGACCGCCATGCGCCCGATCTTGGCCACGCCCGGCACGTGCTCCAGCAGCCGGCCGGTGGCCAGCGGCATGCCGAAGCGGTTGAAGGCCACCGCGTGGACGCAGCTCGCGTCCGCGGCGTCCCATTCCATCTCGGCGGGGATCTTCTGCTCGTCGACGAACACCGCCTGGCGGATCGCGCCGGCCTGCGCGCCGAGTTCGTCCCAGCCGCCGATGCGCACCTCGATCACCGGCTCGCCGGCCTCGAAGCCCTCGATAACGGCACGCAGCGCGAACGGAATGGGCTTCGGCGTCTTGGTGGCCGGGTCGGCGAACACGTAGACCAGCTCGCCGTGCACCAGCAGCTCGTCGCCATGGAACACGGCGCAGATCACCGTCATCGAGCTGCTGCCGATGCGCTGGCAGCGCACGCCGACATCCAGCAGTTCGTCGTAGCGGGCCGAGCCGAGGTACTCCAGCGTCGCCTTGCGCACGAACAAGTCACCATCCAGTGACTTCATCGTCTCGTGGTACGGCAGCGCCAGCGCACGCCACCAGCCGCCGACGGCCGTGTCGAAGTAGGCCAGGTAATGGCCGTTGAAGACGATCTGCTGCGCGTCGATCTCGGCCCAGCGCACGCGCAGGCGCTCGGCAAAACGGAAGTCGGTTCTTTTCATGGTGTCAGAAGAGAGCTTGCTTGAGTGCCTGGGCGATGGCGGTGATGGCCGTCACCGCCTCCGGGATGCTGCGGCCCATCTTGATGAAGTCATGGGTGACGCCTCGGACCAGTTCGAGCTGCACGGCCACGCCGTTCGCGCGCAGCAGGTCGGCGTAGGCGATGCCCTCATCCACCAGCGGATCGCACTCGGCCAGCACGACGCAGGCCGGCGCCAGGCCGGCGTGGTCCTCGGCCTCCAGCGGGGCGAAACGCCAGTCGGTCTTCTGCGCCTCGTCGATGTAATGGTCGAAGAACCAGCGGATCGAGGCTGCATCGAGCAGGAAGCCCTCGGCGAACTGCCGGTGCGAAGGCGTGTCGGCGTGTGCCGTGGTGCCGGGCGTGATCAGCAGCTGCAGCGCCAGCGTCAGGCCGGCGTCGCGCGCATGCAGGGCGCAGGCGGCGGCCAGTGTGCCGCCGGCGCTGTCGCCGCCGACGGCGATGCGCGTGCCGTCGAGGCCCAACGTCTGCGCCTTGCTCCCCAACCAGTGCATCGCGGCGAAGCAGTCGTCCACCGCCGCGGGAAAGCGGTGCTCGGGCGCCAGCCGGTAGTCCAGCGCCAGCACCGCGGCGCCGCTGCGCAGCGCGAACTGGCGGCACAGGCTGTCGTGCGTCTCCAGCCCGCCGATCGTGAAACCGCCGCCGTGGAAGTACAGCAGCACGGGCAGGCCGGCGTCCTCGCTCGGCGCATAGAGCCGGGCCGGTAGCGCAGCTTCCGCCCCTGGCACTTCGACCTCTTCGACGCGCGGCAGCGGCGCGCGCGGCAGGTCGAGGATCTCCGCACCCATCTTGTACGCGATGCGTGCTTCCTTCGGGCTCAAGGTGTGGAACGGCGGGCGGCCAGCGCGATGGATGCGTTCCAGCACGCCGGCCATCCGCGGCGTCAACAGATTGCGACTCAAGCCAGACCTCCAGGCGAAGGGACGCAGTTTGCCAGAGCACAAGAGAAAGGGCGCTGGCCTCCCGGCCAGCGCCCTTTCACAGCGTGCGGAAAGATCGCCTTACTTGGCGCCGTTCACGGCATCCTTCAGCGCCTTGCCCGGCGTGAACTTGGCGACCTTGGCGGCGGCGATTTCCAGCGGCTCGCCGGTGGCGGGGTTCTTGCCGGTGCGGGCAGCGCGATCGCTGACCTTGAAGTTGCCGAAGCCGATCAGGGCCACGGTGTCGCCGGCGACCAGCGCCTCGGTGATCGAGCCCAGCGCGGCGTCCAGCACCTGTGCGGCCACGACCTTGGTCACGCCGCTCTTGCCGGCGATGCTGTCGATCAGTTCAGTCTTGTTCATGGTTTCTCTGTCCCATCAGTCGAAAAAGAAATGACCCAAGCCGTGCGGCCTTGGGCCCGTGTTTTGTTCGCCAGGCGAACCGGGAACGCAATGTTCCGGGGAAGTGACTGCATCTCTGCGCAGCGCGCCTGCGTAGGCGTCCCCGCTGCGCTGAATAGCGGCCGCAGTGTACCGTGAGGCACGGCGCGGTGAAGATGCCGGGTAAAGCGGGTTCTCTTGCAGGCATTGCCGGTGGGACAGCCCATGCATCATGGTCCGGCGAACGACTTCACGGACGACCACCATGCTCTCCACCATCGGCAGACCCCTGATCGGCTATGTGGCCCAGCAAACGGCCGACGGCACAGCCACCGACGGCAGCGACCCGACCGGCAAGACGACGGGGCGCAAGGGCATCGCCGAGACGGCGATGCAGACCGCCATCCAGCAGGCCGCCGGCGGGGTCAAGACCTCCAAGGCGACCCATGCGCTGGATGACTCCCAGAAGACGCTCGCGACCGACCTGCGCGCCGCCATGAACAAGGCCGGCACCAAGCTGGCGGGTGCCGTGGAGTTCTCGGTGGACAGTGACGGCAGCGTCCAGACCAAGGGCTCGGACAGCGACAAAGCCGCCGTCAAGAGCTTCCTGAGTGCCGACGACAGCACGCCGAGCTTTGCCACGCGGATCGCCAATCAGGCGCAAGACGCGCAGAAGCTCTCGTCCACGATCCAGCAAAGCGCGGCCATCTCGCAGGCCGCCAAGTACGCGAAGTCCTCCAGCGGCGTGCTGGCGCTGTACGCGTCGATGATGGATCGCTCGGCGGCCGCCAACGTGGTCTTCTCCGTCTCGCCGGACTCGAGTTCGCTGAGCTTCCCCGGCTCGCTCGCGACCGACGCGTGAAGGCCCCGCCGGCGCTCAGCGACTAGGCTTCGGCACAGGCTCCAGCACGGCGCCGCCGTGAAGCCCAGGCGATCACCCCGCCGCCCAGTGCCAGCATCCAATAGGTCGAGGGCTCCGGCACCGCTGCTATCGCCGCTGCCGCGAAGCCCTGCATCGCGATGGCCTGGTCGGCCGTGAACCCAAGATCCTGAGCGACCGTGTCGTAGCCGAGAACGGTCGGACTGAGTCCTGTGATCTGGCCGAAGTCGACCAGCGCGTGCAGGTAGTAGCCGTAGTCGCTGGCGTGATAGCGGTCCGGCGCCCACAGGTTGATCTGGCCCGCGGTGATGCCGTCGTAGGGATTGGGATCGGCGAAGCCGGCGTCGATGGCCTTGTTCCAGGCCAGGCCCACCGGGTTGATGCGGCTGACGATGCCGCTGTTCTGGTCCATCGCGACCTGGTAGCCCTTCTGCACGTCGATCGCCATCTGGCGGATGTCTCCGCCGCACCAGGGACTCGGTGGGCTGGCGCCGTTGCAGGCCGGCTGGTAGGTCAGGTCGGCGCGGGACCAGGTGGCCGTGAGGCTGATGTCTACGTTCGGGTTCTGCGACTGGAACACCTGGCCCAGGATGCCGGTGTAGGTGCTGATCTTGGTCGGGTCGTTCGGGTTGCCGAAGTCCAGGTTGCTCTGGCCGTGCATGACTACGTGGTCCCAGGGCTTGTTGATCAATGCCAGCCGGTTGTCGAAGTGGAAGTCGAGATTGCTGCCGGGCTCCGTCTCCAGATAGACGTCGTAGTTCAGGCCCTTGTCCACCGTCATCTGCTTGAACAGCGCAGGTACGCCGCCGATGCCGAGATTGTTCAGGTCGGTGACGCTGCCGGGCTTGTAGTTCATCACGTCGGGGGCCGCGCCGGCCGGCTCGCCGTAGGTGAAGCTGTTGCCGATGAACAGGATGGTGCTTTGCGCAAAGCCGGGCGTGGCGGACAGCGCGAGCAGCGCTGCAATCGCATACGCGCCGGGGCGCCTGTGGAGACTGATGCTCATTTGTCTTCCTCACGATCTCAGTGGACTGGAATGTGGGCGGGGCGTTTCTTCGTGTCCCGTTCCCGCCTGCCGCGCTCGATCTGCGGCGCAGGGCGATGGCAAGCGGCATACCCACTCCCGCTCGCAGGAAAGCGCTTCTGGCCGCTTGTACACTCGCCCTCCTCTCCGCCTGAAATGCAGGATCTCCAGGCACTTCGCTGAATGACGCTGGGCGCCGCCCCCCCTTCGCGGCGGTCCTCCTCGATGAATCGATTGCTTCCGATCCTTCGCTTGCTTTGTCTCGGGTTCCTGGCGCTGATGTCCGCGCTGACCGTGGCCGCAGCAGCGACCGCCAGTGCGCCGCCACTGGACGATCCCACCCACTTCCTCTCCCAGTACAAGATCGATCTCTGGCAGACCGAGCAAGGCCTGCCGCTCAACACCGTCCAGGCCCTGCTGCAGACCCGCGATGGCAAGCTCTGGGTCGGCACGGCCGGAGGCCTGGCGCGCTTCGACGGCACCCGCTTCAAGACCTTCAGCGGCGCCGAGGCACCGTTCATGGCTTCAGAGCCGGTGTTCGGCTTGATGCAGGACCATGACGGCGCGCTCTGGATCGGGCACAGCAAGGGCGCGGCCGTCTACCGCGACGGTAGGTTCGAAACGGTCGTCACCACCGAGATGACGGCGGGCCGGCGAGTCTGGGCCTTTGCGCAGGCGGCGGACGGCACGGTCTGGATAGCCACCGAGAACGGCCTACTGCATTGGAGCAAGGGCGAGACCAAGCGCTATCAGGAGGCCGACGGCCTGCCGACCAATCGCCTGCGCGCACTGGCCTTCGACCGCAAGGGCGTGCTGTGGATCGCAACGGCCAATGGCCTGGTTTCCTTCGTCGACGGACATTTCAAGGTGCTGAACCCCGGCAACGGCTTTCCGCATCTGCAGGTGCGCTCGGTGCTGGCCGACCCCAAAGGCGGCGTCTGGGCCGCGACGGCGGGCGGCGGCCTGGCCCGTGTCGACGGCGACGAGATCAAGGTCTACGGTCTGGCCGACGGCCTGCCCACCGACCAGTTGACGGCACTGACGCTGGACGCCCGCGGCGACCTGTGGATCGGCACCTGGGGTTCCGGCGTCATCCGTATGCGCCGGGACGGAGATGGTCTGCACTTCGACTCGGTGTCCAGCGCGGAAGGCCTGGCCGGCAGCCAGATCTGGTCGCTGCAGGTCGACCGGGAGGGCAGCGTCTGGGTGGGCACCTGGGTCGGCGGGCTGAACCGGCTGCGCAACCGCGCGTTCGTACTGATCGGCACGCCCGAAGGCCTGTCGCACGACAACGTGCGCTCCGTTCTGGCGGGCCGTTCGAACGTGATGTGGGTGGCCACCGCGGGCGGCGGCCTCAACCGCATCGCCGATGGGCGCATCACCACACTGGGCCGCAAGGAAGGCCTGCCGACGGAAGAAATCTCCAGCCTTCACGAGGACGCGGACGGAACGCTCTGGATCGGGACCTACACCGCCGGCGTGGTCAGCCTGAACCAGGGCCGGATCGAAACCTTCGGCGTGGCGGAAGGCCTGCCCGGCAACGAGGTCCGCGCGATCTATCGGGACAGCAAGGGCGTGCTGTGGGTCGGCACGCGCGCGGGCCTGGCGCGTTTCGAAGGGCCGGGTTTCGTCGCCGTGACCGCCGCCGGGCTGCCCCAGGAAGGCATCTCCGCCATCCTCGAAGACCACAAGGGAACGCTGTGGTTCGGCACCACGGGCCAGGGCCTGGTTCAACTGCGCGGCGGCGTTTTCAGGACCCTGAGCACCAAGGACGGCCTGGTGTCGAACTGGATCATGGCCCTCTATGAGGACAAGGCCTCGACCCTGTGGATCGGCACCAACGGCGAGGGCATGAACCGCCTGGGCACGGACGGAAAGATCACCGGCATCCGCACCCGCGACGGCCTCTGGGACGGCCTGTCCCAGACCATTCTGGAAGACGGCCAGGGCTATCTCTGGATGAGCTGCAACCGCGGCTTTTATCGCGTGGCCCGCGCGGACCTCGACGCGTTTGCCCAGGGCCGCCTGGCCCAGGTGAGTTCGGCCGGCTTCGGCCCCGGCGACGCGCTGCGCAGCACGACCTTCGCGGGCGGGCTGCAAGCCGCCGGCGCCATCGATGCCGCCGGCCGGCTGTGGCTGCCCTCGTCCAATGGACTGGTGATCGCGGACCCGCGGCACCTGCCCGGCCTGGGAACGCCGCCCGGCGTGCAGATCGAAGACGTCGTCGTGGACGGCGCCAGCCAGGCGACCGACGAGCCCGTCGTGCTGCAGCCGGGAACGGCGGCGCTGGCCGTCCGCTACGCCGCAACGACCCTGCTGCTTGCCGACCGGATGCGCTTCCGCTACCGCATGAAGGGCCTGACGCGGGACTGGGTGGATGCCGGCTCCAGCCGCGAGGTGAACTTCCCCGCCCTGCCCCACGGCCGCTATCAGTTCGAAGTGGAAGCCTCGACCGATGGCATCCGTTGGCAGCCGGGCGCGCCGCTGGCCATCACGGTCAAGCCGCGCTTCTTCCAGACGATCTGGTTCTACTGCCTCGCGGTTATCGCCTTCGCATCGCTGATCGCCGCTGGCGAGCGCTGGCGCACGCGCAGCCTGCTCACCCGCCAGCGGGACATGGAACGCCTGGTCGCGCAGCGGACCGACGAGTTGCGGGAGGCCAACCAGCACCTGTCGCGGCTGTCCTTCAGCGATGCCCTCACGGGCCTCGCCAACCGGCGCCGCTTCAATGAAGCCTTGCAGGACGAATGGCGCCGCGCGCATCGCCAGCGCCGGCCTTTGTCGCTGGTGATCGCCGACATCGACGCCTTCAAGCGCTACAACGACCTGCTCGGCCACCTGGAAGGCGATCGCTGCCTGGTGGAGGTGGCCTCCGTTTTTGCCAACGCGGTGCGGCGCGCCGGCGATCTGGCGGCACGCTACGGCGGCGAAGAGTTCGTCGTCCTCCTTCCCAATGTGGACCATGCGCACGCGCTGGGCGTCGCCGAGGACATCCGGGCGGCCTGCGAGGCCCTGGCCATACCGCACCCCGAATCGCCGGCGAGCGCCGTCGTCACGCTGAGTCTGGGCGTGGCCTGCTGCGTGCCGGGCGATGGCGTGGCGATCGAATCGCTGATTTCCTCCGCCGACGCGGCCCTGTACCGTGCCAAGGAAGAAGGCCGCAACAGGATCTCCGGCGACGGCCTGCCACGCCGCTGAACGGAAGTCGGCATGTGGATTGCCTGATCGGCGTCTAAATGTCCCGCTGCGGAAGCGGGCTCCAAAGGGAATCTGTCCAGCATGCAATCGCCGTTGCCTTCAACGACTCCGACCCGGAGTTTTCCCTCGGCGGCCTGGCGCCAGATCGTCGACAGCGCGGCCGATACCGCCGTCATCGTGCTCGACACCAGCGGCCGCGTGTCGATGTGGAACGTCGGCGCCTGCAACGTGTTCGGCTGGAGCGAAGCGGAGATGCTGGATCAGCCGCTGGACCGGCTCTTCACGCAGGAGGATCGGCTTGCGGGCCGCCTGAGCACCGAGATGGCCGACGCGCTGAGCAAGGGACGCGGCGGCGGTGAAGAGGGATGGCGCCTGCGCAAGGACGGTTCGCGCTTCTGGGCGGTCGGGCAGATGTCGGCCATCCAGGGCGAGACGCAGGAGCACACGGGCTTCGTCAAGATCATCCTCGACCTCACCGAGCAGGAGCGCGCTCGCGAATCGCTCAAGGAGGAACGCCGCGCGCTCGAGCTGATGAACCGGGCCGGCGCGGCCCTGTCGCGCGAACCCGATCTGGACCGGCTCGTCCAGATCGTCACGGACGCCGGCGTCGAGCTCGTCGGGGCACAGTTCGGCGCCTTCTTCTACAACGTGACCGACAAGCTCGGCGAGAGCTACATGCTCTATTCGCTGTCCGGCGCACCGCGCGAGGCCTTCGCGAGCTTTCCGATGCCGCGCAATACCGCCGTCTTCGCGCCCACCTTCAATGGCGAGGGCATCGTGCGCTCGGACGACATCACGCAAGATCCACGCTACGGCCACAACGCACCGCGCCACGGCATGCCGGACGGCCATCTGCCGGTTCGCAGCTACCTGGCCGTTCCCGTCATCTCCCGCTCCGGCGACGTGATCGGCGGCCTGTTCTTCGGGCATGGAGAAATCGGCAGATTCACCGAACGCTCCGAGCGGGGCCTGGTCGGGCTGGCCGGAGAAGCCGCCGTGGCGATCGACAACGTGCGCCTGGCCCGAGCCAGCGAGAACGAACTCGCCGAGCGGCGCCGCGCCGAGGCCGAGCTGATCCAGCTGAACTCGACGCTCGAAGAGCGGATCCGCGAGCGCACCGCCGAATTGGAACGCCAGTCCATGGCGGTACGGCAGCTGCAGAAGATGGAAGCCGTGGGCCAGTTGACGGGCGGCGTGGCGCACGACTTCAACAACCTGCTTCAAGTCATCGTAGGCAACCTGGAACTCATCCGGCGCACGATGGAGCCGGATCCCTCGCGCGCTCATCAGGCCATTCAGGCAGCGCTCAAAAGTGCCCGCTCGGGCGCGGCGATGACGCAGCGCCTGCTCGCCTTCGCCCGCAAGCAGGCGCTCGACCCCAAGCCCGCCAACCTGAACGCGCTGATCGGCGGGCTGTCGGACCTGCTCCACCGGACGCTGGGCGAGACGGTCGAGATCGAGACCGTGCTCGCGGCGGGTCTCTGGCGCGCCGAGGTCGACACCAACGAGCTGGAGCGGGCGCTGCTGAACCTGGCCGTCAACGCGCGCGACGCCATGCAGGACGGCGGGAAGCTGACGATCGAGACCGCGAACGCCCATGTCGACGAGGCCTACACCACCCTCAACCCGGACGCCGTCTCCGGTCAGTACCTCGTGATTTCGGTGACCGACACCGGCGTCGGCATGAGTCCGCAGACGCTGGCGCAGGCCTTCGAACCCTATTTCACGACCAAGCCCGTCGGCCAGGGCACCGGCCTCGGGCTGAGCCAGGTCTATGGCTTCGCCAAGCAGTCCGGCGGGCATGCCAAGCTCTACTCAGAACCCGGCGTGGGAACGACGGTGCGCATCTACCTTCCGCGCCTGCATGCCGAAACCGCCCCATCCGCTTCGGCGTCTGCCGCGCAGGCACCCGAGCCTGAACGCATGGCCCGCGGAACCATCCTGGTCGTGGAAGACGACGACGCCGTCAGGCAGCTCTCCGTCGACGCCTTGAACGACCTCGGCTACGTCGTCCTGGAGGCTGCCAACGGCCCGAATGCGCTGAGGATCCTCACGGCCCGAGCAGACATCGATCTCTTGTTCACCGACGTCGTGCTGCCCGGTGGCCTCACCGGAGCCCAGCTCGCGGCGCAGGCCCGCGGTATGCGGCCGGAACTCAAGGTGCTGTTCACCACCGGCTACGCGCGCAACGCCATCGTCCACCACGGCCGGCTCGACCCGGGCGTCCAGTTGCTCACCAAGCCCTTCAGCTTCGCCGACCTGACGGCCAGGATCCGAGACATCCTGCAGACTTGAAGCGCTGGCGCCTGCCTGTGAGTCGGAGCCGGGTCGGCGGCGAGCGCCGTCGGCCACATCCGCTACCATTCCCGCCCATGACGAACGCCGATCCCCAGGAGCTCGCCAAGTTCGGCGAGCTGGCCCACCGCTGGTGGGACCCCGAAAGCGAATTCAAGCCGCTGCACCAGATCAACCCGCTGCGCCTGGCCTGGATCGACGGTCTGTGTCCGTTGAAGGGCAAGACGGTGCTGGACGTCGGCTGCGGCGGCGGCATCCTGACCGATTCGATGGCGCGCAAGGGCGCCGACGCACTGGGCATCGACCTGTCGACCAAGCCACTGAAGGTGGCCCAACTCCATGCGATGGAAGCGGGCACCGAGAACGTCGAGTACCGCGAGATCGCGGTCGAGGCGCTGGCGGCCGAGCGGCCGTCTTCGTTCGACGTCGTCACCTGCATGGAGATGCTGGAGCACGTGCCCGACCCATCCTCGGTCGTGCGCGCGCTGGGCACGCTGGTGAAGCCGGGCGGCTGGGTGTTCCTGTCCACCTTGAACCGGAACTTCAAGTCCTTCATGCTCGCCATCGTCGGCGCCGAGTACGTGCTGAAGATGTTGCCGGCGGGCACGCACGAATACGCGCGTTTCCTGAAGCCCTCGGAGCTGGCCCAGTTCTGCCGCGATGCCGGCCTGGAACTGCATTCGAGCAAGGGCCTGACGTTCAATCCGCTGACGCAGCGCTACAGCCTAGGCAGCGACACCGACGTCAACTACCTGCTGGCCTGCCGCCGGCCGCTGTGATGCCCGGCTTTCGCGCCGTGCTGTTCGATCTGGACGGCACGCTGATCGACAGCGCCCCCGACCTGGCCGGTGCCGCCAACGACATGCTCGCCGCACGCGGCCTGACGCCGGTGCCCTACGAATCGCTGCGACCGCTGTGCGGCTCGGGCGCTCGCGGCATGATCGGCGGCGCCTTCGGGATCGCGCCCGGAGACGAGCGCTTCGACGCGCTCAAGCGCGAGTTCCTCGATATCTACGAGGCCCGCATGCTGCGGCTGACCGGCGTGTTCGCCGAGGTCGCCGCGATGCTCGGCGAACTGCAACTGCCCTGGGGCATCGTCACCAACAAGGCCGAGCGCTTCGCACTGCCGCTGGTCGAGGCACTGCGCCTGCCAGCGAAGATCGTCGTCGGCGGCGACACGACGCCGCACACCAAGCCGCATCCGGCGCCGCTGCTCGAAGCCGCGCGACGCATCGGTGCAGAGGCGGACGCCTGCATCTACGTCGGCGACGATGAGCGCGACGTGATTGCCGGCAAGGCCGCGGGCATGCAGACCGCCGCCGTGGCCTGGGGCTATCTCGGCCGCGGGCGGCCCATTGAGGCCTGGGGCGCGGACTTCCTGCTTTCTTTCCCCGCCGAGCTCTTGAAGCTGTGCCGAGTGCCTTAAACTACCGAGTTCTGGGGCCGATCTGGTTTCGACGTGGGTGCGGATCCGGAGTAGGGCATGCCGAGCACCAGTTCGCTCGTAAAACCACTGGAAACAAAGTAACTGCAAACGACTCTACGTTCGCACTCGCTGCTTAATTGCAGTTGAGCTTCTCACCGGTTCGCTGATGGGCCGGGCCTGATTCGCAAGATGAAAGGCAGAGAAGTCATTCACATCAGCTGGTTGCCAGGCGGGTCACTCGTCGGGCAATGAGATCAAGTGACTGGCGGGAAAGGTAGCGTGCCGCTGCGCGACCTGAACGCGAGATTCAAATCAGACGGCTACGCATGTAGAACTACCCGGTGATGGCTTGCGGACGGGGGTTCAATTCCCCCCGGCTCCACCACTACCCAGTCCAGTGAAGTCCACTGGAGTCCAGAGACCCAAGTAGATCAAGGACTTGGGTCTCTTTTTTTGCCCATTCCGTCCACGCAAGTCCAACGACTTCCTGCTCTCGACCGGGTAACTTACCGGGTAACTGGGTCGAACCGGGTAACATGGGGCCTAGAGTTACCCGGTTACCCCGGTCGGGAGGGCACGATGACTGCAATCGACCTGCTATCAGATAAAGCAATCCGAGCACAGCTCAAGGCGGCGCAGAAGGCCGGTAAGTCGAGCAAGGTCAGCGATGGGGCCGGCCTAGTACTGGACGTACGTCCTACGGGGGTCGGCTGGTGGCGGCAGCGCTACTGGTTCGGTGGCAAGGAGGGAATGCTTTCGCTTGGGACCTACCCCGAAACATCCCTCGCCCAAGCGCGAGTTAAGCGCGATGAGGCGCGCCGGAAAGTTCAGGCCGGCGTCGACCCCAGCGAGGATCGCAAAGCGCAGAAGGCAGTACAACAAGCTGCGGCAAAGGCCGACGCCCGGGAAGAAGCAGGCTTGCCATCCGAGGGGTCGTTCCAGTCAGTTGCCCGTGAATGGCTTTCCATCATCCACGCCGCGAAGGTCAGCGAGGGGCATCACGCCAGGACTCGCATTCGGCTTGAGCAGGACGTGTTCCCCTGGCTCGGCCGTCGCCCGATTTCCGCGATTGAAGCCCCGGAGTTGCTGACGGTGCTTCGCCGCGTCGAGGCAAGAGGTGCAATAGAGACCGCCCACCGGATCAAAGACGCCTGCGGACAGGTGTTCCGCTACGGCATTGCCACCGGAGCTTGTGCGCGCAATCCAGCAGCGGATCTGCGCGATGCTCTGCGCCCAGTGCAGACGCGTCATCATGCAGCGCTGACAAAACCCGACGATGTTGCGAAGCTCCTACGTGACTCGTTCGACTACAACGGCCAACCCGTTACTCGCACCGCGCTGATGCTCTCCCCTCTCCTATTGCTGAGGCCCGGCGAACACCGCAAGTTGGAGTGGGAGTGGGTCGATCTAGCCAGCGCCATGGTGGCCTTGCCAGGCGCCGTCATGAAACGCACCAAGGCGGACAAGGAAGACGGCCCCCCGCACCTCGTACCTCTGGCTCGCCAAGCGGTGGCGCTGCTGGAAGAACTGCAGCCGCTGACGGGCGACGGGATTTATGTCTTCCCGTCGTTGACTTCACGGCAGCGTTGCATGAGCGAAAATACCGTGCGCAGTGCTCTTCGCCGTCTGGGCTACGCGAACGACGAAATGACCGCGCACGGGTTCCGAGCGATGGCTCGCACGATGATGGCGGAGCGACTGGACATCGCGGCCGAGGTTATCGAGGCCCAACTCGCCCATGCGCCGGCTGACCCGCTTGGGCGAGCCTACAACCGCGCGCAGTTCCTCGATCAGCGGCGCAGAATGATGCAGGCCTGGGCCGACTACCTTGATCGATTGCGCACGGGTGCGGAAGGCGTGCCTAGTCCCGTCAGAGGAGCCTAATCTCGCGTGCTACGCCGATGGGAAGCTCTCCGCTCGCGACGCGGTCATGTGGAGAGGCAATGCCGTGGGAAATCGCGTAGCAGGGGGCCTCCATCGCTGCGCCGCGATAGCCGCCGTCTAGGCCTGCCAGACCCCGTACCCAGCCTCACGCAAGTCGATGGCCAGTTCCACTTCCATGTCGCAGGCAGCGTTGTAAGGCATCGGGTTGTAAACCTGGTAAAGCTCGGGCAGCAGGCGAACTCCGTACCTCTGCACGAAGCGATTGGCCTGAATACCGGCCATGTGTCGGTCGAAGCGAAGGTCGGGATCAAGGCCCGTCATCCCCACATACAAACAGGGCTTGAGGATGTCGTGCTGCCGGTTGGCTGTGCGGAATGCCGGCTCGTTCCACACATCGTCTGACAAGAGGACGACGTAGACATGATGGTGATGGATTGGAGTGCGGCGCGGCATCGCATCGCGATTCTCTCCTGGCGGCGAAGCGCCTTCGCCGTCCAGGGAAGGTCTGCGCAAACGTCACCGTCTCAACGTTGCTGAGCGGCCGCTGGCGCGGACTGGGCCGCCCGCCCCAGGTGTTCAACTCGTCCAGTCCCAAGGCCAGCGCATCTTCGAGCGCCTGCTTGACGACCGGCCGCAGGCTGCCGCCGTAGTCGTCGATCTCCTCCGGTTGGCAGCCGATCAGCAACACCTCCCTCGGGTACTTCTCGGTCAACAGCGCCAGCATCAGCACCTCCTGGAAGCCGGTCTGGTGCAGACTCATCTTCTTGGCGCCCATGAATCGAGGCACGTCCTCATCCCGCACGAGCTTGAGCTCGCCGGGGGCCAGGCCGTAGTCGACGGCGTCGAAGATCAGCAGGCGGCCGGCCTGCTGCACGTGCTGCACGAGGTACAGACCCTGCGTGCCCCCGTCGATGAGCTGCACGTGCGGCGCGAACTCGTAGCGCTGCTGCAGCGTCTCGATGCAGCGCACACCAAAGCCCTCGTCAGCCCACAACACGTTGCCGATGCCGAGCACGCAAATGGTCTCGGCGCTGTCACCCCTGGGGTGACAGGCAAGTTCGGGCGAATTGGGGCTTGTCGGGTTCATGACGAAACAGTTCAAGGTTGGAGGGACCGGCGCGACTGGGCCCGCATCAACTTCCAGGCGTGGAAGCTGTCCCAGGCCGATTGCATGGCTAGCAGGAAGGCCGCATCACTGCCGAACACCAGCGCACATCGCAGCGCGGTGTCGGGGGACACTGCCCGTTGGCCGTGTACCAGTTCGTGCAGCCGTCGGCGCGACATGCCGAGGTGGCGGGCCGCCTCGCTCTGGGTCATGGCCAGCGGCGCCAGATAGTGGCGCTGCAGGAAACGCCCGGGGTGCGCAGGCAGGCGCACCGGCACGCCCGCGGGCGCCTGCCGCGGGTGTTGGCCGGTGTCCTGCACTAGGCTCATGCCGCCCTCAGTCCTTGAAGGTGCGGTGGCCGGAAATCATGGTGCTGACCACGCTGGAGCGGCCCATGATGTCTTCGCGGATGGAGCAAGGCGGCCAGGCCAACGATGACCAGACCTGCAGGCGCGGGCAAGATCGGAGCCGTCCAGCAAGCCGCGAGCATCAGCGCGCCCAACGCTGCCACGCTGATGGCCAGGCCAGCTTCCAGCCGCGGCAACACCACGCCGAACTGCGGCAAACCCGCGCCGACCAACAGCATCGCGAGGAACACGGCCGGGCCGGCCAGGCGCCGACTGGCCGGCAGCGCGGCCGCTGACCATAGGCCCACTGCCACCATGGCCAGCAGGTGGTCCAAGCCGGCGAAGGGGTGGGTAAGGCCGTCGACAAGGCTGAGCGTGCCGTGCCCGGGGTGCGCCTGGGCGGCGTCTGCGGCGAGCAGGGCCGAAGCCGCGAACCCGTCCGAGCTGCCAGACGCCGATGGCCGCCTGCAGCCGGGTCGTTTCCTGGCGCGCTGCGGCGCTGGCATCGACGCTGTCGCGCGCAAGTGCGGCGTTGTGCCTGACGGAGATGCCAAGATGACGACGGCGCTGCTAGACCGGCTTACTCACCACTGTCATATCCTTGAAACCGGCAACGAAAGCTACCGCTTCAAGAACAGTTTCGCACAACCCACCAAGAAGGAGTCCAAGACCAGGAAGTTACCCACAGCCTAAGCCCTCAGAGGCACCAACAAGGGTGGGTCAAGATTGGATGGAAACGGTGGGTCAGGATTGAGCGGAAATCAACACCACCTAAATCGAGACTACCCGGTCGACCAGTCCTTCACGCTTCACGCGCTCTGTCCAGACTTCCAGCCAGCCCTGCAACTCGTCCCCCGGCATCGGCCTGCCGATGAAATAGCCTTGCGCCAGCCCGCAGCCTGTCTGCCGCAACAAATCCCAATCGCCACGGTCTTCCACGCCCTCGGCAACGGTGTCCATCTCCAATTGTTTGGCGAGTCCCAAGCTCGCTCCGTAGAGCGCACGAGCCCTTTCCTGGAAGCTAGCTCCGTGTACGAAGCCCCGGTCGATTTTCAGCTCATCGAAGGGCACATCGCGCAGTTGTGCCAGCGACGAATGGCCTGTACCGAAATCGTCGATAGACAGGCGAAAGCGCTTCAGGCGCAGTCGCGTCAGGACTTCGAGTGGTGCACGCAAATCGTGCATGAGCCGGCTTTCGGTAACCTCAAGCACGATGCCCCGTGGCGCTACACCCGCAGCTGCCACCTGGTCGGTCATGAAGTCCACAAAATCCAACGAGCTCAAGTTGTCCATCGACAGATTGATGGCGAGACGTAGCGCCATACCCGCATCACGCCAGCGCCGCAACTGCGCCAATGCGTTAACGACGACTACACGCGTCAACGCGTCAATCAAGCCATGCTGTTCGGCCACGCCCACAAACTGGTCCGGAAATACCATGCCGTCCTGCGCGTGGCGCCAGCGTACCAAGCTCTCAACGCCGATCAGTTGACCAGTAGCTACTTCCACCTGAGGCTGGAAGTAGTTCAGTAGTTCACCACCCAAGATGGCATCGCGGACGTGTTCGAATGAATAGGTCTTGCGTGGGGTCAGCACCTCGGCCAGCGCGGGAGTCCAACGGGCGACGAGTTCGCTCAGACCCTGGGCAGTGATCGGCTTTTGCAGTGTGCCAAGTACGTCAATGCCATGGGCCTGGGCCAGCCTCTCCATGGCTTGCAGCGCGCGCTTGTCTTCGCCGCTCACCAGAATGAGACTACCCTCATAGTTGTGCTCGACGAGGCGACGCAGGAACTCAACCCCGTCCATCTGGGGCATGTTCATGTCGCACAGTATCAGGTCAGGCGAGTCCGGCACGCCGTCGACTTGTTCCAGGGCGGCGGCACCGTTGTCGCACAAGGTCACGCTGGTGAATCCTAGATTCATCAGCATCCGGCCCATCAACTTGAGAATGAAGGGCTCATCGTCAAGCAGGAGCAACCTCAGTTGGGAACGTTCGACCATCGTCTCCCTTCCTCCTTTCCCATTGTCAGTGCCTTCCTTTGTCAATCGATGCCAAATACTGCACAACCATCGCAACTTCCGCGTCAAAAGCAGTAAGCAGCACAGCGACCTCGCTCGTGTGGCCAGCACCAGCTTCCTGCTCGATCTGCTCGCACAGTGAGCCCAAGCCCAACGCGCCCATTGCCCGGGCTGAGGATTTGAGCTTGTGTGCCGCCTGGGCCATGGCAATAGTTTGGCCCGCCAACGCAGCAGCGCGAATATGCGCTGCTCCTTCGCGCAAGCTCACGCGGAACTCCCGTACGAACTCGTCGATCACCGCGGCTTCGTCGCCAACCAGTTCTGCCAGCACCCGCATATCCATCGGCAGACCCGCGCCTGAGTCCGGCACTGCTTCATCTCCAGACGCTGGCGTAGCCGCGGGCGCTGGGGTGGCCATCAACTGGCCGGGCCGGCCCGTCGATTCGTCAGGTACATGCGCCGCTGGCAGCGGAGGCAGCCACTTCTGGAACATCGCACTCAGGTCGGCCAGCAAGGCCGGCTTGCTCAAGTAGTCGTCCATGCCCAACGCCTGGCAGCGCTGCAGTTCGTCCTTCACTGCGTTCGCGCTGAGTGCGACGATCGGTATGCGCTTGCGGCCGCCGGCCTTCTCCTCCGCCCTGATTGCCAAGGTAAGTTGGTAGCCGTCCATCAATGGCATATGGAGGTCTGTGAGAAGCAACGCGTAGTCGCCACTGCGCCAAAGGGCAAGTGCGGCTTGGCCGTCGGCCACCACATCGGCTGCAATGCCCAAAAGGCTCAGTTGCCGCAGAACCACCTTCTGGTTCGTCTCGTTGTCTTCGGTAATCAGCACCAGGCGGCCCTGGAGCAACGCCTCCCTGCGCGACGGCGGCTTCTGCCCAAGACCCAAGTTGCCCACACGCTCGTCTTCGTCTTGGTCCTGGATACGACCGACCGCTAGCGCGACTGCCTTGACCAACCGACCGCGACTCAACGCGTTGCCGTCCAGCACCATGTCCAGCGGCCTCTGTTGCATCAGACCCCGGTCGAAGCTCACCATGACCATGCGAATGTCGTGACCGGGTAAGGCAGTGGCGACGGCACGCAGTTCGTCGGCCGAGGGCGAGCTGTCCATATCAACCAGCCAGACGGCGATCCCGGGCGGTAGCGCAAGCGTCCTGGCCTGTACTGCGGCGAGACTAAGTGCTCGTTCCACGATGGCGCCGCCAAGCTCCAGGTAAACCGCAAGATCGTCGCCGATGCCTTCGTCGCCGCCGACTACGACGCAATGTAGTCCGACGAGATCTGAACTCGGCATTGGGGTGGCCGGTGGCGGTACATTGGGCAGCAGCGCGCATGGAAGATGCACACTGAACGTCGCCCCCTCGCCGGGAGCGCTGTAGACGGAGATCCGCCCGCCCATCAGAGTGACAAGGTGGTTCGAAATGGCGAGACCCAGCCCAGTGCCTCCGAAGCGCCGGGTAGTGGAGACGTCGGCTTGGGAGAACGACGTAAAGAGCCGCGCCTGCGTGCGCTCATCCATGCCGATACCGTTGTCGGTCACGCGCAGTTCCAGCGTGGCCTGCGAGCGGCTGCTGCCCGCCAGCGTGACGCGCACGGACACTCGGCCCACCCGCTCGCCGCCGCTGCAGAACTTGATGGCGTTGTTGACGATGTTGATCAACACCTGTCGCATGCGCAGTGCATCGCCCAGGACCTGCGCGGGAATAGCTGGATCAGTGAACAGCGCCAGCTGCACATTCTTCTTCGCGGCGAGGTTGTTCAGCAGGCTGCAGGCCTTCTCGACCACGTCGGCCACTGCGACCGGCGCAGATTCGACTTCCAGCTTACCGGCCTCGATCTTGGAGAAATCGAGGATGTCCTCGATGATGCTCAACAGTGAAAAGGCGGATTCACGGATCAGGTCAACCATCTCCGCTTGGTAGCCTTTCAGGCTGCTCTGATGCAGCACATCGACCATGCCAAGTACGCCATTCATGGGCGTGCGAATCTCATGGCTCATTGCCGCCAGGAACGCTGATTTGGCACGATTCGCCTCCTCAGCTTCATGGCGGGCACGTTCCAGTTCCGCGGTCTTGCGCATGAGCTCTGCATTCAGCGCCTTCAGTTCGGCATCGGCGCGGACCTGATCCGTCACGTCGTCACACATGATCAGCAGATGGCTTGGATCCCCGTAGCCATCGAGCACAGGCACCATGCGCGTATGCAGGCTGAGCTTTCCGCGATCGACTGAGGGCACGTCGGGCCAGACAATGTCCTCCACTCTCCCCTCAACCAGGACGCGGCTACTAGCGGCGTTGAAGGCCTCGGCGGCCTCTGGCGGCAGCACGCTAAATGGCGGTTTGCCTAGCAACTCCTCGCGAGGGCGGCCTACCAGCGCCTCCGCTGCGCGATTCACGCGCACCGAGCGCAGGTCGGTAGCATCCTTCACGAAGATGGCGACTGGCATGTTCTCGATCAACGAATCGAGGAAACGATTGCCCGCCTGCATCTCGGCGGTCGTGCGCTCCAGTGCCTCCTGGCTCGCGCTCAGTTCCTGGTTGCGCTGAATGGCCGCGTCGTAGGTTGAAAGCAGCAGGTTCAGTATCTGCAACCGGTCGGCCGTGATGTAGTGCCGCTGGCCGTTGAAATGGATCTCTACGCCCATGCCCGAATCGTGCGCATGGCGAAACTCGCGGTTTAGGAGGATGTACTGCACGCGGTCGACCAGGTGCGTCTCGTCGTACGGCTTCAGGATGAAGCAGTCGGCGCCGCATTCGAGACCGCGGATGACGTCCTGCGGGTCGGACATGGTGGTGACCAGAATGACGGGAACGTCGTGCAGCGCTGGGCGGGACTTGACAGCCCGCGTCAGCTCATAGCCGTTCATCTCCGGCATAACCACGTCGCTGATGATCAGCGCCGGCCGCGATTCCAGCGCCATCGCCAGTGCCTCGCGGCCATTGGCCGCAGACGAGACGTTCCAGCCGCGCTGGCGAAGAACGTGCAGCAGCCGCTGTGCCTGTGTCGGGCTGTCTTCCGCGATCAGGATGTTCACCGTCGCTGCTGAACTTGCGGGCAAGGTCGAAGCCATATCGTCTACTTCCTTTCGTCCGTCCTCATGAGCGCGTGAATGAGACCAGCAAGTCTGCAATCTTGCCGACAGGCGCGATATGCATTGCGGCCCCCAGTGCAATGGCCTCGCCCGGCATACCATGCACTACCGAACTGGCGCTGTCCTGCACGATCGTGGTGGCGCCAGCGTCCCGCATGCGCTTGAGCTCATACGCACCGTCCTTGCCCATGCCGGTTAGAAGAACGCCCACGGCCTTTGTCCCGCAGCAGTCGGCCAACGAGCGAAACAGATACGCCACGGAGGGCTGCAAGCCGTTCTCGGCCGCCTCACGGCCCAGCACGATGCGGCCGCTCGGCCCGTAGCCCATATGGAAGCCGTCGGGCGCCAAGTAGACGTGGCCCGGCAGTGGCGAAGTGCCGTGCGTTCCCACCACGACACTGGGACCGGACGTCTGGCCTAACCAGTCCGCCATACCCTGCAGAAAGCCTTTGGCGATGTGCTGCACCGCGAGAATGGGCACCGGAAAGTCGTTCGGCAGCGCTGCCAAAATCGTCTGCAATGCATGCGGCCCGCCGGTCGACGCACCGATCCCCACCACGAGCGGATCAAACGGATGGGCAGCCTTGGTGACAACTGCCCCAGCATGCGGCATGCGCGCCCAGCGGCGCACGACCTTGACCTCCGACATGAGCTTCACGGTCTGCAACAGATGACTGACCGCAACGCCAAGCAGGTCCACCGGCATTCCCTTCATCGGCTTCTCAACACAGGCAACCGCACCCGCCTCAAGCGAGCGGAACATGACATCGTCCGCGGCAGCGGCCTGGGCGCATAGGACGACCGGCAGCGGATGGCTCTCCATAATGCGACGCGTCGCGTCGAATCCGTCTAGCTCCGGAAGTCCGTGGGCGACAAGCACTAGGCTAGGCCGATTGGACTGCAAGAAGTTCAGCGCCGCCTGCGGCTGCTCCACCGCCTGCATCACGCGAATGCGTGGGTCTGCTTGCAACAGCTGTACGAGGAAGCCGCGCGAGGAGTCCGACGCTTCCACCACGAGTACGGCAATTTCGGCGACCTCGGTCATAGGAGCCGTTCGACGGCTTCAAGCAGGCTGTCCTGGCTGAAGCTCCCTTTGACAATGTAGGCATTGGCGCCGACGTCAATGCCGCGCTCCTGGTGCTCAGGCGTGGCCAAGGCGGTGACCAGTACTACCGGCAAGTCGGTCAGCTTCTTGTCGGCGCGCACCCGCGCAGTCAGATCAAACCCGTTGAGCCGCGGCATCTCGACGTCGGATACCAGCAGATCAAAAACTTCGGTACGCAGCAACGAAAATGCCTCCATGCCGTCCACCGCGGTCCGTACCTTGTATCCGGCCGATTCGAGTATGGTCTTTAGCAGAATGCGGGAAGTGATCGAATCCTCCGCGACGAGGATAGACCGTGCCTCCAGGTGCCGGGGCGCCGGACCGCTTGCGCGGTGCGCCGCCTTCGGTGTGATGTGCTTCGCAGACTTTAGCAAGTCGGCCACGTTCAGAATGGGCACAACCTTGCCAGTGCCCAGCACCGCCGCGGCGGAAACATTGCGCACACGCACCAGCGGCTTGCGCAAAGGTTTAACCAAAACCTCCTGCTCCTCAAGAACCGCATCGACCGCGAACGCGACCGCTTGGTCTCCAGTTCCGACCAGCAACACTTGCACATCTGCCGAGCCGTCAGCCGCGGGCGCATCGAGTTCGAGCACGTCGGCCAGGCGCACCAACGCCACTGCTCGGCCATTTAAAGTAACGGTCTCCCGAGCTTCTACGGTGCGGATGGCGCCCGCCCGCACCCGCGCGACGCGCTCGACGAGCGAAACCGGCATCAGGAACAGTCGGCCAGCGGATTCGCACAAGATTCCCCGAAACGTAGCGCGGCTCGCAGGAACCACGATGCTGAAGGTCGTACCCGCGCCGGGTTGACTCTGAAGCCGCACATCGCCGCCGAGCCGTCGCGCGTGCTCGTACACGATGGCCAGACCAAGGCCACGGCCCGACAACTGTGTGACCACGGCTCCAGTGGAAACCTCAGAGCGAAACACCAGGGCCTGAGACGCGGCGTCGTCCAAGCTCGCGGCATCGCTCTCGGCAATCAGCCCGCGACGCACTGCTGCGGCGCGTACCTGCTCCGGCACGATGCCCGCGCCGTCATCCGACAGCACGATCTGCACCCGGTTGCCCTCGGCCTGCGAGACGCTCAGCACGATGCTTGCGCGCCGTGGCTTACCGCGCGCAGTTCGCTCCGCCGGCAGTTCGACCGCATGGTCCACAGCGTTTCGCAGCATGTGAACGAGGGGATCCTTCATTTCCTCGAGGATTCGCTTGTCCAGCTCTACGTGTTCTCCTGTGATCCGCAGCTCGGCCTCCTTGCCCTGCTCCCGGCACAGGTCGCGCACCAGTTTCGGAAAGGACGCTGAAATGCTCGCAAAGGGCAGCAGCAGAAGCTTCTTTGCGTTCTCCAGCAGGTTATCGACGGATTTACCGATCACGTCACGGTCGTGCTGGGCGGTGCGAATCATTTGGGCCAGGCGGCCTTCAAGGCTGCGCACGGCCGTGTCGCTCCAGTCGCAGAAGTCGAGAACGCGGGCAAGGTCAGCCGGGGCGGACCTGCGCAACACGCGCACATCGGACTCGATCTTGCCCCAGCTCCTGCGCCATTGCTTGAACCACGTGTCGAGCTCGCTTAGGTCCGCCACGTGCTGTATGGCTGCTAGCTTGGCGACGAGCAGTTCTTCTGCCTCCAGCAATTGAGCTTCTAGCCTGGGGAGCGTCACTCGCACCGTACCCTCAACGGATACGGCCTGGGCGACGGGCGCGAACCCTTGCAACTTGGCGCCAGCCCGTGCGCCATCGACTGACGAATCACCACGCTCAAGATGCGGGGGGATCGAGGCAGGCACGGGCATCGGGGCCGGGGCCGGGGCCGGCGCAGGGACGGGGAAAATCCCGGAATGCGCGATTGCGCCTGTCATCGTCGGCGCCGGACCAGTCGCGCCGCCAGTGCCGAGCCGACGCAACTCCTTGCGCAGCAAAGCAACATCCGACGCAGCGACCGTACTCGGGGCGCCGGTGAGGGCCGCAACCAGCGCCTCCATCGTATCGAGCGCACGATGCAGCACGTCCAAGGTCTCCGGCAAGGGGCCATGACGCTCACGTCGCCACACCGCAAAGACATCCTCCAATGATTGGCAGATGCCCTCAATGTCCGGCAGCTCCACGGCGCGCGCTGCCCCTTTCAAGCTGTGCGCCGCACGAAAGATGGTCTCGATAGTGGCTGACTGCCCTTGCGCATCGCGACCCTCGTCCAACTCGGTCAGCCCGCGCGCCAAGGTCTGCACATGCTCACGCGCCTCGATCATGAACGTCGCGCGCAGTTGGCGGAGAAAGTCGTCGCTGGTCGGCATTGCCTTGTCAGACTTTATAGCGCTCGACCGTCTGCTTGAGGCGGTAGCCCAAATCGTTCAGGCTCCGCGCCGTAGTTTCCAGCTGGGTAGCACTGACGACGTTCTGCGCGCTTGCCTGTTTGATGCTTTCCATGGCGCCTGCCACTTGATCCACTCCGACAAGCTGCTGCTGACTTGACGCCGCGATCTGCAGCGCTGCCTGTGCTGCATCGTTGACGCTCTTGCCAAGTTCCTGGATGGCGTTTCCAGCACGCTCGGTTTGCACGCTACCGGCCTCGACAGCCTTGCTCCCCTCTTCCGTAGCCATCACCGCGGCAGCGGTGGCTTTCTGGATGTCGCCGAGGATGCTGCGCACCTGGTTCGTCGCCTGACGCGACTGCTCCGCAAGGCTCTTGACCTCCTGTGCCACAACGCCGAAGCCCATGCCATGCTCGCCCGCCTTGGCGGCCTCGATGGCCGCATTCACGGCCAAGAGGTTGGACTGCGTGGAAATATCCTCCACTGTCGCGATGATTTGCCCGACGGCCTGCCCCCTCTCGGACAACAGCGCCATGCTTGCGGCCATCACTTCCATCTGCCGCCGGATACGTGCCATGCCAGCCTCCACGTCCTGCGTGGATTTGCGTCCGCTATCGGCGACTTGCACCGCCTTTTGCGCGCTGTCGGACACATACCGCGCCCTCTGGCTGGCAAGCTGCGCCGTCTGCCGTACTTCCTCAACAGTGGTCGTGGTCTCGCTCACGGCCGCAGCCGACTGCGTAGCGCTGGACGCGAGCTGGCTTGATGAGGCCACGATCTCACTCGCGGCCGAACTCAGCACGCTGGTGGCATCGATGAGTTCGCGAATCTGCTCGCGCAGATCTCCGGTCATGCGCGCGAACGCGCTGCCGAGCACATCAGCCTCTGACTGTGGCTGTATCGTGGTGCGCAAGTCGCCAACGGCGATCTGCTCGGCCTTGCTTGCCATGGCGCGCAATGAAACCGTCATGCGTTGCAACGCGCGCTCCAGCACGCCGATCTCGTCGGTCCGCGTTACATCGACTCGTGCCGGAGCATTCAAGTCGCCAGCTGTGACCCGCTCAGTCGCGGCGGTCAACTCCTGCAGAGGTCCGGCGACGTTGCGCGTGATCAATAGGCCCGCTAGGGATGCGAGCACCAGCGCGAGACAAGTACCCAGAACGATGGTCCACTGCGCGGCGCGCGCCTCGCCGTCAGTCTGCTGCGTGTGCTGCGTAAGAGACGCGTCCTCCTGCTTCTGGATCGTACTGAACTGTCTGCCGATGTCGGCCAGCAGCTCTTGGGTGTCATTGGCCAAGAACAACGCCGTGGCCGCCTCAAGGCCTTTCGTACGGCGGAGATCGGCCATGCTATTGACTGCAGAAACGTACTGTCTCAACAAGTCCGACGCTCTGTCCAACTGTTGCATCTGCTCGGGCTGGCCAGCCATCCTCCTGCGCAGATCCTCCAACGGAGCGTCCATCGCCTTCTGCGATGCTCTCAGTCCTTCAAGGTGCGTCTCTTGCCCAGTCAACAGATAGGTGCGCAGCGCCAAGCCAACAGCACGCAATGCAAGCCGGGCGTCGGTCAGCGCATCGAGAGATTCATAGGTGTGGCTGCGCAGTTCAGCGGCGTCGATCAGGTGAGCTGTACTGCGGTACGAAGCCGCGCCCACGGCGACGAACACCACCAGTGCCAAGCCGAAGCCCCCGGCGATCTTGCGTCCAACAGTCCATCTCATAGCCCCTCCTCCCTTCTATGTATCGATGCTGCGCCGGGCAATTCCTCGTCTACCAGCAGCCTCGGGTCGCCTAGGATGCGCGCCATGTTCAGCACGATCAGGCTCTCAGCGGTAATTCCTTGAATATATTGTTCCCCGATGCCGGTCAAGGTGGCCAACCCCGGCTGGAGCGCGGAACGCACGAGCGTTCGCACGCCCACGGAAACATCGGCCAGAAGACCAAATTCGACTTGGCCATCGCCAACCAGAATGATTCGATGCAGGTCAGTCAGGCCTTGTTCGGGAAGACCGAAAAACCGCTTCAGGTTCACCACCGTGACCAGATGGCCGCGCAGGCTGACGATGCCCAGCACAAACGGCGGCGTGCATGGCAGCTCAGTAAGATTCTTCAGCGGATGTACCGCGTGCACGTAGCCCATCTGCACCGCGTAGCGTTCATCTGCCAGGCGAAACTCAAGCACTTCGATGCTCTCTTGCTTTCTTGCAGCCGCGCCTCTTGCGTCCGGCAAGGGTCGCGCCATGGCTTGTGCACGCGCGAGCAGAATTCTGGCGTCGGCGTTCATTGCGCTCTCTCCTGTAAGGCCAGTAACTGCAGTGTTTCAGATAGATGAGCCACGGTGAGCTGCTCGGATTCCGGAACTAGGTCTTGCGGATCGAGGCTCATGAGCAATCGCTGTGCATTGACGAAGTGCTTGCGGGCGCGTTCATGATTCCCTTGCCGACGGGCCACATGGCCCCGCACGACGTGCGCCATGATGAAATTCCCGTTCAGAAAAGTCGCGCGCTGCAACGCCGCGTCGGCCCAAACGATATCGCCCTGCTCCAGCAATATCACGGCGTGCAGATAGTGGCCTATGGCGTCCAGCCTGTCTGCCTTCAGCCATTGGTTACACCAAGTCAAGGCCTCGCCGAGCCTGCCCTCATTGGCGCAGTCGCGTGCCCGCCGAGCAAGCAACTCCGTGGTCAGGCGCACGTCCGGCGGGGCCACGGTCGCCGCATGCTGCACTGCGGCGATCTTGGCTGATGTCGGTTCGAGAGCGGCCGGTGTGGCCCAAGTGCCTTGCCGCTTTTCGGTCTTCTGGAACAAGATGGCGCCGGGATAGCTCGCTGCCCGAAAACTTGCCATCTGCGGCGGGGCAGCCGACTCCCCCGCGGCAACCACCAGCCAGCCATCGGCATTCAGGCACTCCCAGAGCCTATTCACCACGCTGCGGATATGGGGCGGTGTGAAGTACATGAGCACGTTGCGGCAAAGCACAACGTCCGTCTCGCGCACGTTGGCACGAGAGAATCCATCGTCTCCGTCAATCAGGTTCAGAGTACCAAAGCGAACGAGGCGCCTGATCTCGGGAATCACGCTGTACGCACCAATTGCGTCGCGACTGAAGTAGCGGTGCCGCAACCATTCCGGCGCATTGCGAAACGACCAGGCGCCGTAACACCCTCTCTCCGCCTTTGCCAAAAAGCGTTCATTGACGTCCGTGGCCTGAATGGCGATGTCCCACTTCGTCAGATCCGGCAGCAGCCGGTGCAGAAGGATCGCCAGCGTGTACGCCTCTTCGCCCGTGCAACATCCTGCACACCACAGGCGCAGGTAGTGGCGGCCACTGGCACGACGCATTCGTATAAGCGCGGGCAGAACGTCCGTTGCCAAGGCGTCCAGCGCCGGGCGCTCACGATAAAAATAGGTTTCCCCCACGGTCAGGTGGCTTGCGAGCACCTGCACCAGCTTTGCCGCGGGCGGCTGCGACAACAGCCATTCGATACAGGCCACAGGGCTTTCGTAGCCCAGTTCGCGCGCGGCTTGTTGGAATGAGCGCTGCAGATCTTCTTGGCGCCGACGGGGAAAGTTCAGTCCTAACGTGGCGGCAACATAAGCGCTCAGGCGTGACCAGGGATCAGACAAAGGCTGAGACTGCGTCGTCACCTTGCATCCTCGAGCATGTGCTCTTTGAGTGCTTCGTCCAGCGCATGCAGTTCCTCGATCGAGAGAAACCGTTCGATATCGTGTATGAGCACAAGCTCATCGTCCATCGTGACGGTGCCAGTGTATTGACTGCAGCCAGCTTCGCTCAAACAGGCGCGTGAAAGCGGAGTGATTTTGCGAACAACGACGCCCACAGTGCGATTCACCAGCAGCGCAATGGTTCGCCGCCCCGTATGCACGATGATGAACTCGTCAGCGACGGATACATCCGAGGTCAAGCGGCGCAAGCCGCGTCGCGGGTCCACGAGAGGAATGATCTGGCCATGAAAATCGATGATGCCCAGAACGACCTCGGGAGCATCGGGTAGCCAAGTCCACTGCGCGGCAGCGACTACCCGGATGACGCTATGCAGCGACACGGCGAAACGCTGCCGTCCGAGAACAAATATGACCAGTTGCTGCCCGAGCTCGCCGGTAACCTCATTCATCTCCTCGCCTTTCGCAGTACGAAAGCTTGTGCAGTGAACGCGTGAAGCCGTCTAATTTGCGCCCGAGTCTACATGAGGGGCCGTACCGGAGCAGGTGCTGCCGATATCCCGCATGGTCGTTTCCAGAAGAATGAGGTCGGCGACGCAGACCTGGCGAAGGCCGCTGATTGGCGGCACCGCTCGCGGCTCAGCAGTCCACCGCGCCGACGGCATCACACGTCGAGCGAGTGATCGGCGCGTGAACGCGGTAGGGACGCCCATTGCTGGACGCCACCCGCCCAGGTCCGAGCATGCGCAATTCACGCACTCGGCTCCCACCTCGGGTGTTTGACGGCGAACCGCCCGTCCGGCCATGGATGAAGGATTCGAGGAGGCGGAAGCCAGTCTGCCGCCAACTTCGTCATTCGCTCCCGCGTCATCCCGTCCTTCTGGCTTCGTCGCCTGAGCGAGCGCCGCCAGAGATCCGTGACGTGATATCGGAACGCACCTAGCGCCCGAGAATTCGTGGGCACCGCGTGATACGCGAAGTAGCCCGTGACCACGGCCCTTAACCATATCCCAGCACCAAACTTGCCCCGGCGCCGTCGCGACTCGCGTCGTTGGCGGTCGTGTGGGGCGAGGCGGCTTGGCGCGGCCTCAGCGCGGCTTGCCCGTGCTCCCGCAGCACGCGAGCGAACGTGGATTCGCTGGCGATGTCGGATCTTGCTGATGAGCGGCCGACGGTGATCCCCGCGGTGCTCGACGACGTGCCCGCTGACTCGACGCGAGCCGCGAGGCGCCGACCGGATTCATGAGCGCAGTAACGCCGCGTGCGAATCCTCGTTCGATCGGACCGGACCTACGCCGAGCCGTTGCCGTCTCCGTCCTCGCTACCATTGCACGCAACTTGGGGAGCATCGACACTTACGGACAAGGATTGCTACTCAGCGTCATTCGATGAGGACAAGAGGCGGACGCTTCATACCAATTAGATCGGTGATTTCATGTCGATCACCCACTGACGAGATCGGAACCGCTAGCCATTTCCCATCGCGGAGTGTTCTCGTCTCGTCGTAGAGACTAACCAATTGCGGACTCCAGGAATAGCGCCGCTCCTCAAACTTCTCCCGCTCGGCGCCCCCCAGCACGATCAAGACAGAAAACGTCCTGTATGCCGGGACCAGTGTGCACAGCGCCTTGCCCCTTGTGTAGCGCATCGACCATCCGCGACTCTTGCCGCCATAGAGCCAGTCCGGCGTGAACACACCCGGATAGGAGGCGTCGATCCACCCGCGTAGCTTGGCCCAATGGTCGAAAGCCCGTCGACCCATCCATGCACGGATCCGGTTCTCATCGGGATGCCCTGAGTTGCCAACGATCCTGCTGCCGATTTGAGCGGCTTGTTCCATATCACTTCACCTTCGATTCCGTCCAAGAGCGGCGGAGCAGTTTGCAGAAGATTCATGGGCGAACGCGAATGATCGTCTTCCCCACGACCCGTTCGCTTGAGTTGAAGGCGGCATGGGCGTTGTCGAGGCTTGAGACCCTGCCGATGTTCGTCAACAGTCGTCCGTTACGCAGGCGCTGCACCAGTTCCTGAAGTTGAGCGCGATTGGGTTCGACTACGAAGTCGATCGCCAAGCCGTTGGCCGGTCGCGCGTCAATCGGTCCCGCGATAGTCACCAGGGTGCCGCCCGCACGAACCAAAGCTGCAGATCGCCTTGCGATATCGCCGCCAATGACATCAAACACCAGATCGACCTTGCCCAGATCTTCCAGGGCGACCTTCTCCAGGTCGAAGAATTCTTGCACGCCGAATTCGGTGGCCCTCTCCCGGTCGCTGGCGCGTCCGCTTCCGATAACGTGGGCCCCGGCTTGTCGAGCGAGTTGCGTCACCATCGAGCCCACAGCGCCGGCAGCGCCATGGACAAGCACGCTCTGTCCAGCCTGGAGGCGACCGTGCTCGAATAGCCCCTGCCACGCTGTCAGGCCAGGGATGACCAGACTGGCACCCACTGCGAAGTCGATATCGGCAGGCAACGGAGCAAGGTTGCGCGACTCCACGGCGACGTATTCCGCTAGGGTTCCATCGCGTGTCCAATCGGTGAGCCCGAATACACGCTGGCCGACCGACAATCCTGTCGTTCCGTAGCCGAGCGCCGTGACCACCCCAGCCAGTTCGTGGCCCGGAATCGATGGCGTCCGATCACGATCGAGGCGATCGGTCCAGCTTGAGGGCCACGTGAGTTCTCCGGCGGTGAAGCCGGAGGCGTGCACCTCGACGAGCACATCATTCAGAGCCGGCTGCGGTTGGGGGCGTTCCACCAGTTTCATCCCGCTTGTTCCTGCCGTCGGATCCGTCACAACGATAGCTCTCATGAGAAGTTCTCCTTTGTCAATCATCTTGGCAGCACGCTGGCGAACGCGGTTCTGCCTGGCTCTAATTCACGATTTCCAGGCGGAAATGGATGAGCGGGAGGCGATGCGCAACTCGGTCATAGAGTCGAATCGCGTCATGGTTGGATTCATGGGTCACCCAGTACACGCGAGCGGCTCCGCGACGCGCCGCATCGGCGTAAACACGCTCAACTAGTGCGCGACCGACAGACTGGCCGCGTGCCTCGCCGGCGACAAAGAGATCCTGCAAGTAGCAGTGGTCTTTCGTTGTCCAGGTGGATCGATGATGGACGGTATGTGCGAGCCCCAATGCCTGATTGCCCATCATCGCAAGCAGGGCGTACATCGGTTCGGCAGGGCTGAGAAACCTCTCCCAGGTTCTGCGCGTCACCTCTTCGGCGATCTCGATTCGGTAGAAGCGCTGGTATCCCTCCCACAAGGGAAGCCACGCTGCAAAGTCGCCCTCGCCGACAGGTCGGAGTTCGATGGGGGATTCAGTGGCCGACACCTGTCCCCCATCGACATGCAGCATCTCCCCAGCGATGAAGGGAGCAGCGTCACCGCGAGACATGTCGCACCTTCAGATCGAACCGGCTGGCGCAACAGGTGGGAAATCCTTCTCGGGGTCGAACACGTTGTTCAGGAAGTTGGTCAGTGAATACATGGCGACCAGCGCAATGATCTCCATGACATTCGCATCGGTGTACCCTGCTTCGCGGACCACCTTCAGATCGAATTCATTGACCTGGCCGCGGGTCTCAATGACCTTGCGTGCGAACTGGAGCGCGGCATCGCGCTTCGGGTCGCTGGCGATGCCTTTTCGAGCAAGCGTGATCTCGCCAACAGGCAGCTTGGCCATGTGTTCCGCCGTGTAGCTATGGACTGTCAGGCAGTAGTTGCAGCCGTTCACTTCCGACACGACGAGGCCGATGCTGTCGCGTGTCTTCACATCGAGTGCCTTACTCAGTGAACCGAGCAGGGTGGCCCATGCGTTGAATGCGATCGGGCTCTGCGCGAACGTCGCCATCATGTTGGGAGTGAACCCGATATTCTTGGTGAACGCATCGAGCGTCGGCTTGGATCCGGCCGGGACTTGTTCCGGCGTCAAGGCTGGGCTTCTGGCCATGTTGGTCATCCTATGTGTGTGTTGATGGTTGGGTCGGTGCTCACTTGGCGCTTACGGCGAGACCAAGCATCGCGGGCTCTATCCCCGCGATGAGCGAGCGTCGAACTTCATTGGCGCGTGCCTCATCGAGCGACGCGGTGGCTTGAAGGAGAAAGTAGTGGACAGTCGCAAGACCAATGCTCGTCAGTGCTGCCGACAGATACGGCGTGAGGAAGTCTGCCTGCCAAGCGCGCTCGCCGGAAAACGTGCCCCCCGATGCAACGGCTACGAGTACCGGCCGATCCCGAAGCATCCCCACCTTGCCGTGGGGCGTGGACCTGATCGTGCGGCCGACGCGAAGAACCTGGTCGATCCATGCTTTCAGGACAGACGGGACTGTCAGGTTATTCATGGGCGTTCCAATGACGACAACATCGGCATCCTCGATCTCTCGAATCAGCTGCTCGGAAAGATGTAGCGCCAGGCAGGACGGCGTCGCGGCTGCCAGTGAGGCAGGTGTGGCCAGCACCGCCGCGTACGCGGCGTCCGCGTGAGGAATGGGCTCGCTTCCCAGATCGCGGCGGATGACTCGCGTCACGGGGGTGATCGCGCCGATCTTTTCCACGATCTCCGCTGACAACTTGCGACTGTGTGACTCGCGTCGCGGACTGCAATCGATATGGAGGATGTTCATGTCGCCGCCCACCGTCGAACAGTCGGATTCAGACGAAGTCAAGGACTTCAGCGACGGGCAGTCGAGGCTTCTGCGGCCAGTTACCAGGGCGCTCGGCGCCGATGGACAGCAGCATGACTGGCACTTCGTCCTCGGCCAGCCCGAACTCGCGATGCACCGCATCAGCATCGAAGCCGATCATCGGCGTCGATCCCAGGCCCAGCGAACGCGCTGCGTAGATCATCGCTGCAGCACCAAAGGTCGCCGTGCGAACGGCCTCGTCACGTCGCCGTTGCGGGTACGCCATGTAGAGATTTCGCGCCGGAATTTCCCACTCCGGAACCATGGATGCTGGCATGATGCCGGACTCCACCAAGGGAGCCAGGCGGTCCGGAATCACGCTGGTATCGACCAGTCGTCCACAGACGATGAACGTGACCGATGCATCCGTGACCGCCGGCTGGCTCCACGCGATCGGACTCAGGCGAGTCTTGCCGTCACGCGAGCGAACCGCGATGAAGCGCCAGTTCTGCAGATGGAACGAGGTCGGGGCGGTCGTGGCGATCTGAACCAGATCGGAGATTTGCGCATCGCTCAAGGTCGCGTCACGGTCGTAGTACTTCGCGGCCGTGCGGCTCAGGATGCACTCGATCACCGCGTTCGGCTGAATAGTTCCGTTGTTCATGGTCGTTCCGGAAGTGAAGGCTCGGTTGCTCGTGGTCCAACGTTTTGGTCACGATCGGTACTGAAATTCTGTTCAATGCTTGGTACGACCGTAAGAACCAAGACTCGCAAAAATCGTGTGTACCAAGAAGATTCCATGCTGGAGTGATGACGACCTGAGCACGAACTGAGATGATGAATTCATGACGCGGCCGCTCGCGTCCCAGCACGAGGTTCCAGAAGGGATGTCAGACCTGAAGATTCGACTTGACCGGACGGCCAAGGTGTCCTTGTCAGAGCAGATTCGCTTGAGCATCTGCAGAGGCATCGAATCGGGCCTGCTGGCGGAAGGGTCCCGCCTTCCGTCCTGGCAGGATCTCGCGGCGCAGCTCGGCGTAGCGCGGGGGACCGTTCAGGCGGCGTATGAACGCTTAGCTGACGCCCAGATGATTGAAAGTGATCGGGCGCGAGGTACGCGGGTCGCCCCGCAGTTGCGCGTGAAGTTGACGCGGCCTGCGGCGCCGGCAGCCGGTGCCTTCATGAAGACCTACCGGGAGATGCATTCGGGTCCGGCAGTCTTTCAACTCGGCGTTCCAGCGCATCAAGGACTTCCCGACAAGCTGTTCACACGCGCACGCTCATCCAATCTGCTGAAGGCCGGCGGGGTGTCGTCATTGCTCTATCCCGACCCAAGAGGGGAATTCGAGTTGCGCAAGGAGATCGCGAGCTATCTCTCCATCGCCAGGAATCTTCACTGCTTTCCGGAACAGGTATTCATCACAGCGGGATATGCGTCTGGACTTGGGATCTCCTTGCGCGCATTGGGCTTGGAGGGCAAGAAGGCTTGGGTAGAAGAGCCTGGCTTCATGGTCACCAGAAGGGGATTGCAACTTGCAGGACTGGATCTCGTGCCGGTCCCCGTGGATGCCGAAGGGCTCGACGTGGAGTACGGCATCAGCCATGCAGCAGATGCGGCTCTGGCCGTGTTGACACCTGGTCAACAGGCCCCTCTGGGTTCCACCCTTTCGTTGAGACGACGGCTGAGGCTTCTGGAATGGGCGGTCTCTAGAAATGCCTGGATCATCGAAGACGACTACCTCGGCGAGCTTCAACTGGCGGGCAGGCCGGCGCCAGCGTTGGCCTCCTTGGACGAAGGAGGGCGAGTTGTTCATGTCGGGACTTTCAGCAAGACGATCAGTCCGGCGCTGCGACTCGGATTCATCGTGGTCCCGAATGAGCTGATCAATGCTATTTCCGAGGTGGTCGCCACCCTCGGACCCGCGCCTTCCCCGGTGATTCAACTGGCCACCGCTCAGTTCATGAGTGATGGCCACTACGTCCGTCGGGTCCGGCGTCTGAAACGCTTGTATTCCACACAGCGGGACGCGCTGTGTGCGGAGTTGCAGAAGCGCGAAGCCCAGTGGGTGAGTGCTGGCCTGTCGGTGTTACTCAGACTGCCCGACGGCGCGCCAGACAAGCAGATCGTGCAAGCAGCAATGGCTGTCGGTATGGGGCCATCGCCTTTGTCTGCGTGGTTTGCCACGCCGGCTTGGGCAGTGCCAGGGCTTCTGCTGGGTGTTGCTACCGCACCCGAAGCGCGCATGGCCTCATCGTGCCGTCAGTTGTTTGAAATCATTGACCGATATCGGTAGGACAATGCCAAGCCCTGGCGAAATCATTCCGTCATCGGTAAACTCGGCATAAACGTGGTCTGTTTTCCCGCGAAAACTCCAGACGAGTTGATCGCGGCCACTGGGTAGCGTGTGCCTATCAAGGCGTCGATACCGGCAGATAGCGAATTGCGTTCGACTGGTTGACGAAGCGGCTGATCAGTGTGCGGGCCAGAGCATTGCGCATGAAGTGAACCGGGCAGCGCTGCCAGGCGGCCTTGAGCGACTTGGCGGCTGCTGCCTTGATGCCTTCGTGGCTGTCGCTGATGATGAGCTTCACGCCGCGCAGGCCGCGCCGGTTCAGGCGGCGCAGAAATCGGTCCAGAACGGGTCGGCTTCGCTGGCACCGACCTTCAGGCCCAGCACCTCGCACTGGCCTTCGGTGTTCACGCCCACCACCACTATGACGGCCACGCTCACGATGCATCCGGCCTTTCGCGCCTTGACGTAGGTGGCGTCGATCCACAGATACGGCTAGTCGCCTTCAATCCGTCGGGTCAGGAATGCGCCGACTTGCTTGTCGAGTTCGGCGCACAGCCGGGAGACCTGGCTCTTGGACATACCGCTCATGCCCATGGCCTTCCAGGTCGCCTACGGAGCGCGTGGAGATGCCTTGATGTAGGCCTCCTGGATCATGGCGGTCAGCGCCTTCTCGGCCGTGCGTCGGGGCTCCAGGAACTCGAGGAAGTAGCTGCCTTGTCGCAGCATGGGGATCTTCAGCTCGACGCTGCCGGCAAGCGTCCCCCGGTGCGCTCGCGGAAGCCGTTACGGCTGTTCAGGCGTTCGGGGCTCTTCTTGTCGTAGGCGGCGCCACAGCGTCCTTCGACATCCATCTCGAGTAAGCGTGCCCCCACGGCCCTCTGGCATGCAGGGATCGGCGTGAGCAAGATCGGGTAACCAAGCGCCAAGCCGGGCAACTACGGTGCGGCCGTTGAGCCGAAGTTGTGTGCTTGCTCGTGAGGCAGCCCCGCGGCGCTTGTCGCATGTGCAGGCGTCCCCGCAGACATGGCGTTGCTGAACCATTTGCAATTCCAGGAACTGCCATGAAACCGCCCGTCGCACATCAACCCGTTCCACCACCAGCTCGGCCAACGGCAGTATTGAAGACGAGGGTGACGCCGGCTCGCCGTCAGAGCCAGAGCGCGAGGGCAGGCGGCAGACGGTAGCCCGACTCGGCGACCGAGGACACAAGCTCTCCGGGCCTCGTCGGCAACTACGGCCCACTGATCGACACGCCCTTTCTGACGATCGAGGCGGCGCTGGCGCAGACGAACGCAAAGCACCGTAGATTCGCGTTGGCTCTGGGAACCCGGAGCCCGCCTCGGCGCGAGGTGGGCTTTGCGATTCCTGGTGGGCTACGGCGCATTTGTGTTGCCTGCGCGGTTTCCGTTTTCAGACCGGAACCAGAAGGCCAAGATACTGCGAACGCGTCTCCACAGGGAAGCGATCCGCGACACATTGGTACCGTTGAGGACTGCCAATGCCCGAAACGATGGCCGAGCCAGACTTGATCAAGGGCGGGCGGGATGGGGCGCAGAACGTGAAGCGAAGCCTGAAGGCGGAAGCGGCGTGGATCGTTGACATGTGAATCTCCAGGGGTAAGGAGTCAGCAGTTTCAAGTAGGCATGATTCAGCCGAGCTTCTACGCAGCAAGCTCTCGTTTCGTTTGTTGAGGAGCCGGGGCGCATCGCAATAGGCAGGGAGCCACTGAATCGTGACTCGCGCGGCCAACGGCCGGAACGGCGGTCGCTGGCATGGCTTAACACTGTTCCTGCTAACGCGATCCTGGACCGCCAAGCGCGCCGGACAGAGTGGACGAGCTGCCGTATGCCATGCAGTGCCGACATCTGGACATGGTCGACAACGTCCACCTCGTCGACCCAGGCCGGTCGGGAATTGCCTCGGCGTGGCGTCCCGAAGTCGGTTGGGATCGGCGTCGCTGGCGGGACTCCTTTGGTTCAGGTGGGCGCCTACTCGACGCCCCAGGGCTCGCCATCCGGCCGGCACCATGCTTGTCGCTCGGACTGCCAATCGGCCACCGTCTCCCCATCAGGACCAGAAACGCGGCCGCTCGCAATCTTTCCCCCCGCGTGCGACACGAGTCGCAACTCGACCCTCAATTCGGCCTCGGTGTGCGCGGTCCAGGTTCTCTCGTCTCCCGCGAGGGAAGAAATCCGAGCAGTGAACATGGGAACTCCTTGGACTTGAGTGCAGCCCGCTCGAAACATCTGAAGTCAGATGGAGCGGCGTGTTTCGGATTGTCGCCGCGGCTCGGTGGTGGATCAACCGGCCCGCGGACCTGCGGCATCGTGACGACCCGGCAGCAGCCCGAGACTGCCAAGGGAACGACATTCATTTCGCTCGAGGACGAAACCGGTGAAATCCAGATCATCGTCCACAGGGCCACCTGGGAGCGGCAACGCAAGGAGATGGTCGGTGCACGGCTGCTGCCCGTCAAAGACACCTGGCAGCGCAACCGCGGCACTACCAGTCTCATCGCCGGCTACTTGGAAGACCTGACCCCAATGCTGGGAAAGCTGAAGACGGCGAGCCGGGATTTCAGGTGAACGCAAACCAAGCATCACTCGATGGTTTCGGCGGCGGCTTCAAGCAGCCGTATGCGGCAGCCGAACCCACCATCAGATGCCCCCTCGGGGACAGAGTGGACGTCAGTCCGATTTGCGAGTGGCGGACACCGCTGACTCGATGACGCTGGCAACGACGGGCGCTTGCGTGATGAGAAGCGCATGGCTCGCTTTAACCAGAGTGATCTTCGAACCCGCGCGCCGAGCCATCCACTGCGCGATCTTGGGATCAAGCGCCCGGTCCTCCGTGGCGATGACGGCGTAGCTTGGCTTGTCGTGCCATGCTGCGTATGCCAGCCTGAAATTGAACGTGGCGCCGGCAATCGGCATCTGCGAATCCGCCATGAATGCGGCCTGGCCCTTCGGAAGGTCAGCGCCAAAGTCGGCCGCGAACTTCGCCGGGTCGAGAAAGATGAAGCCATCCTTCGTCACCTTGAAGTGCTTTGTCGCCGAAGGATTGGGGGGCGCGGCCTCGGCGCTTGTCTCGCCCGCATCGGGTTGCAATCCGGCGACATAGACGAGTGCCTTGACCTTAGGATCGCCTCCGGCCGCGGTGATGATCGCGCCGCCGTAGCTGTGGCCGACAAGCACCACCGGACCGTCCACTTGGTCCAGCACGCGCTGAGTGGCAGCCAGGTCTTCGTCGAAGCCAGTCAGCGGCGTCTGCACGACTCGAACTCGATATCCGTCGTGGCTCAGGACCTCATGGACGGGACGCCAACTCGAACCGTCGATGAGTGCGCCATGAACCAGCACGACCGTGACTTGCGCGATCGCGGGTGGCATAGAGGGCTCCGCAGTCGCGTGACCAGCAAGTGCCGCCACCAACACTGCGCAGAAAATTCGTGGGGCAGCCGTCATGTCTGTCTCTCCAAGTTTGCCGCAGCAACTTCAGCGCGGACTCGCGGCTGGGTAGGGGGACGCCAACGCGACCGCACCGGTCTCGAGGAGGGACTTGAGGTTCGAGATGACCTTCGGCCACCCGCCGGACACGGCCTCGATCAACTTGGAAGGATCGCGCTCGACCGTGTGCGTGATTGACAGCTTCACCGCAGCGCCATCCGGTTCGAGTTCCATCGTGCACAGGGACGGGCCATCCGCCTTGAGCTCAGGCCGATTCTGGTGCTGCCAACGGATGACCAAGCGCTTCGGCGGATGGGCTTCAACGATCTCCCCCGCGTCGAAGACCTCTCCCTGCGGGGAGACCAGCCTCCATGACGATCCAGCCGTCCATTCGCTTTCGCAATGCATGCCGAACCAGTATTGCTTCATGAACTCGGGGTCGGTCAGAGCGTTCCAGAGCTTGTCCGGCGTCGTGCGGATATAGCTCACATAGACAAAGGTCGATCTAGCCATTCGGGTTCTCCAATCGTCGTTTCAACTTGTCCAGCGCCTGCAGGCGCGGCTTCTCGAACTTGGCAATCCAGCGCTCATAGATGTCCTGCAAGGGCACTGGATTGAGGAAGTGCAACTTCTCGCGCCCTCGCCACACGGTGGCTACGAGGTTTGCCGCCTCGAGGACCGCCAGGTGTTGCGTCACCGCCTGTCGCGTCATGTCCATCGGCTGGCACAGCTCGCTGAGCGTGCTGCCGTCACGGGCATGAAGCAGATCCAGCAGCCTGCGCCGACCGGGATCGGCCAGGGCCTTAAAGAGCAGATCGGCGGGATCGGCAGGTTCGTTCATGGAGGGAAAATGCAAGTATTTGCTTGCATGATAATACGCAGGCAAGTACTTGCATGTCAAGCCTGCGTGAAGCTCGCAACGATGAATCGCCATGTCGGCCTCGATTGACGAATCGTAAGCTACGACTTACAGTAAGCAATGGCTTACGGATATTCACTCGCCGCCCTCGCAGATCCGACGCGCCGCGCGGTGTTCGAACGCCTACGTCTGGGCGGCGCTTCTGTGGGCGAGATTGCGGACGGCTTGCCGGTCAGCCGGCCCGCCGTATCTCAACATCTGAAGGTGTTGAAGGAAGCGCAACTCGTCAGAGACGAAGCGGTGGGGACGCGGCGTGTGTACTACATCGATCCCCAGGGGCTGGGGGAACTTCGGGCCTGGCTGGACCAGTTTTGGGATCACGCACTCGCTGCGTTTCAGGCTGAAGTCGAATCGACTTCTCAACCATCCAAAGGAGGAAAACGTTGAACAAGACCATCACCATTGCGCCGGTGCGCAAATCCATCGTCGTTCGGGCGAGCCCGCAACACGCCTTCGATGTGTTCACGGCCGGCCTCGACCGTTGGTGGCCCAAGACGCACAGCATTGGCGACGCGCCACTGCAAGAATCGGTCATCGAACCGCATGTCGGAGGCCGTTGGCTGAGCCGCCACACGGATGGATCGGAAATCGTGATCGGTCACGTCAGAACCTGGCAGCCGGGCGAGTGCCTCGTCGTCACCTGGGAAATCAACGCTCAATGGAGGCCCGATTCGCGAGCCGCTTTTGCCTCCGAAGTCGAAGTGCGTTTCGAGCCAGAGGGCGATGGATGCACCCGCGTGTCGCTGGAGCATCGCAACTTCGAGCGCATGGGTGTGGATGAAGGCCAATCTATGCGCGCTGCCGTCGACAACGGCTGGCCCGGCTTGTTGGAACTCTTCTCCACGGCGGTCGTTGCGATGGGATGACTGGCTGCGCCACGCTCGCAATCTACTGATCACCGGCGCAACTGGCAGCGGCAAGACCTGGCTGGCCTGCGCCCTGGGCACCCAAGCTGCTCGCAGCGGCTTCTCGGTGCCGTACGTGCGGGCGGCCCGACTGTTCGACGAACTGCAAGTGGCCCACGGTGACGGCAGCTTCGCGCGGCGTCTGGCGCAACTGGCCCGGCTGGACCTGCTGGTCATTGACGACTTCGCCATCTCGCCCATCGGCGCGCCCGAACGCAACGACCTGCTTGAACTGCTGGACGACCGCATCGGCGCCCGCTCCACGCTGATCACAAGCCAGTTGCCGATCAAAGACTGGCATACCTACCTCAACGACCCGACCCTCGCGGATGCCATCCTGGACCGCGTCGTGCACAGCAGCCACAAGATCGCACTCAAGGCAACGAAGTCCATGCGCGACACGGCCGAGGGGGGCGCCTCCGGCGGCCTGGCAGGGGCCGATTAAACGTGACTAAAACGGGATCAAACCCAACGACAACACCGACTCCACGGCGGGCCGTTTCAGGCTGATCGTGGACGATTGAGCTACAGTCAAACCAGTTCCTGTGCGCTTCCCCCAGCGCCGCCACGGCAGCACCGATTTGCCGTCCACGATCAGCCTGAAACAGGCGTCCACGATCGCTGAAATACGCAACACGGCGACCTTGAGCAACGGACTCTGCGCCCCTTGCGGCGGCTGAGACGCCGCTCCGTCCGTGTCGCCCCGATCCTGCGCACCCTTCACCTGTTCCGCTGACCGCTCCGCGGAAGCCGGCGCGTCCTGAACACAAGACCGGCGTACAAGCCGCCACAGCATCAATCGTGAATGCGGCAAAGTCCTACGCCACGCCTGCCCCTGACCGTACAGATGTGATTCTTCCGGCGCGCTAACTTGCTCTGCAAGTCCGCCAGGAGTTCCGCATGGTCACATCCGTACGTTCAATCGCCTCGCTCACGCTGAGCTTCGGCTTGGTCAACGTGCCGGTTCGCCTTTTCTCGGCGACGGACGGCGGCTCCGAAATCCAGTTCAAGATGCTGGACAAGAGCGGCGGACGCCTGAAGCAGCAGTACATCAGCGAACGCACCAAGAAGGTCGTCGAGCGCAAGGACATGGTGAAGGGCTACGAGGTCGAGCCCGACCACTTCGTTCTGTTCTCGCCTGAGGAACTGAAGAACCTCGAGGAAGGCAGCAGCCACGTCATCGAGATCGTCTCCTTCGTCCCCATCACGGCGATCGATCCGCTCTTCTACGACAGGTCCTACCTGCTCGCACCCGACAAGCGCGGTGCCAAGCCCTATGCCCTGCTCCGCGAAGCGATGCTGAAGGCCGGACGATGCGCCTTGGCCAAATGGGCCTGGAAAGCCAAGCAAAACATCGTGCAGGTCCGCGCCACGGAGGACGGGCTGATCCTTCAGCAGCTTCGTTACGCGGACGAGGTGCGATCGCTGAAGGACCTGAACATCGAGGCAGCCGAAATCAAGCCGGCCGAGTTGCAACTTGCGCTCCAGCTGGTCGACCAGATCGCTGTGGACGATTTCGCTCCCGAAGCCTTCGAGGACGAGGAAAAGCAACGCGTGCTCGCCGCGATCGACGAAAAGATCAAGGGCAAGCAGGTCGTGGCCTCGGCACACAGCGAGGACGCAGCCACCAGCGGCCAAGTCATCGACCTGATGGAGGCGCTGCGTTCCAGCCTTTCCAAGCCCGCGAAGCCAGCCAAAGACAAGCCCTCCAACGTCATGCCGATCAAGGCGACAACACCGGCTCGCAAGGAAGTGAAACGGGCAACCGCCAAGCCCGCGCCGGCAACGGCACAGGCGCCTGTACGGACGCGGGCGAGGAAGTGAGCCGGGCGCAGACCGAAGGCGACGCGCCCTACACGGTGCGCCGCGTCGAACAGATGCTTGGACTACCCCGCGCGACCGTGCTTGCACTGGTCGCTGCGGGTTTCGCGACGCCGTCTCGAGGCCCTCGCAACGAGTTGCGATTCAGCTTCCAGGATCTGGTGCTCATGCGCACCGCGCAGTCACTTCGCATCGCGCACCTGTCGACCCGCAGCATCCTTCGCGCACTCAATACCTTGCGCGAACAGCTTCCCGCACACTTGCCCATCACGGGCTTGCGCATCGTCGCCGCAGGAGATGCAGTCGCGGTGCGCGATGGCGGCGGCACCTGGGAGGCCGAGACCGGGCAGTTCCTGCTGACCTTCGATCGAGAGCCGTCGAGTGGCGCCCTCCTGGTCGAGTCGCTCGATGGCAGCACCGATGGCCGCGCCCAGGCCGAGGCCCTGACCCGCTTCGATCGGGCGGTCGCGCTCGAGGCGACCGACGACCGGGCGGCCGAATCCACATATCGCGACGCCATCCGTCTGGATCCCTGCTTCGAGGACGCTTACCTCAACCTCGGCGCCATGCTCTGCGAAGCCGGGCGATGCGCGGACGCCCTCCGACTCTACGACCAGGCGCTGGGGCACTGCGGGGATTCCCCGCTGGTGCACTTCAATCGCGGCATCGCACTGGAAGACGGAGGGCGGGTTTCACAGGCAGTCGCCGCCTATGAGCGGGCCCTGCAGTTGGATCCTGCCTTCGCCGATGCGCACTACAACGCTGCCGTGCTGATGGAGCGAAGTGGCGATCCCCAAGCCGCGCTGCGGCATTTCAATGCCTACCGGCGCCTTTCGAAGACATGAGGCGCCTAATTCTGGGCGGCGCAGCCTGCGGGCAGGCACACGAAATGCTCATCGCGGAAAGCTATCCAAAGGAGACTGCCATGGCAGATGACAAGTCCAAGATCGGCGGCCAAGACCGCAGTCGAGTCAGCCTCGACGAAGACTACGAGGTCCAGTACTGGTCCACCTTGTTCGGAGTTTCGGCTGCGGAACTTCGTGCCGCCGTGCACGCAGTCGGCAACGAGGCTGCGGCTGTGGAGCGCTACCTGAAGAAGGGCTGATGGTGGTCACGGCGGCGCGCAGTGAGCCCCGGGCTGCCAGATCCGCCGGCAAAGCGGCGCGAGCTGCAGCCAAGCCGCCGCCGTCGTCAAGGGGGCAGGAGCCGCTGGGCCGCTACAACGCCAAGCGGGATTTCGGGGCGACGCCAGAACCTGCGGGCAAGGTTCGGCACCGGCAGGCAAAGCAAGCGCTGGCGTTCGTGATCCAGAAGCATTGGGCCTCCAGGTTGCACTACGACTTCCGGCTGGAACTCGATGGCGTGATGGT